>Ga0209611_10000178_pt1 | contig 79623 bp, 51 predicted proteins | sample S1TSphgellanicum_3_FD_187693 | JGI IMG/M metagenome (GOLD analysis project Ga0209611, IMG submission 187693) | Host-associated microbial communities from peat moss isolated from Minnesota, USA - S1T2_Fc - Sphagnum magellanicum MG (SPAdes) (version 2) | ecosystem: Host-associated > Plants > Peat... | reverse complement strand
CCCCCCATAATGTGTTTTTACCCCACACACACACCACATCATTTACTAAAAACATGTTCATAATGTAGTGCTTTGATGTAGATGTTGGTGGATACATTTTATGTGATAGGTATGTGACAACAAATAATTGAGAATCAAATTTTGAACACATCATATTATACAATGTAACTTCCATATCCAATTCACTATGCATACTTGAAGCAAGAATTTGGACCCTCATCATGTTTCATATGATCCAATCCCATCCCCATGTGGAAGCAACTATACAGTGCAACATTGCAACACTTAAAAACACCCAAAAACTGAATATTCACCTCATTGTTGAAAATTAGAGCTCCTTGCAATTATGCTCCAATGGTAGCTATAGATTGTTAAAACAAAGAAAATGGTAGATACACCTTGTTGGAACAAGGCAAAAATTCAATGGCGAGATGGAAACAATGTTGTGTGAAAAACTTGCAAATAGGGAAAAGTGATGGCAAGAAAATGACAACTTGTGATGTGATTCCCTAAAAAATAAGCATTGTATGGCCCTCACGTGTTAAATGGACTAACAAACATTTTGAACCTTTAATCAAACATGTGGCCTCTTGTTTCATATATGATAATGGTTGGTGGTGATTTAGGCATAATTAATGAGCTTAAATTAAAGCAAAGAGGTAAAATGAATTTTCTTAAAGTTGAATTTATGTGATATTTTTCCAATAATAAAAACATTGTTTTAGGCATGTTGCTATAGTAGAGTGAAATTTCTAGGAAAAAAGGAGACATCAAATACATTGGCATACATTGCAAAGGTTTTTTTTAAAAAAATTATTAATTGATTTATGTCCAAAAAAAATTCCAAGGAACAAGCTCATGAAAAAACAAAATGTTGACATTAACAATAATAGTAATTATTATGAAGAAAAATATGAACAATCCATTAACACCAAACACTAAATTTGTTTAGGAAAACACATGCACCCAAGAACAAATATACACTTTGTTATTGGAGTTCATAAAAAAAACGATAATTGGGAGTTTAGCTTCATGACCTTGGAGAATGTCAATAAGTTAGTTATGAAAAAAAATCTCCATATGTGTGGGGGAGAATTTTTTTTGTTGCACTGTTGATTTGCTTGCAATTACAATATATACTACCTTTGTGTGGTTTGTTGCAATTTACATCATAGTTAATCATGAAACATTTGCACAATGTTATGGTTTTTGGAATCATGACCAATATTGCAAGGATAATTAATTATTGAATCAAACCAATTGACATGGATACATGTTTTGGTTGAATTCTTTGTGAAATTGTCATAGGACTATGATTGTAAATAAAATACATAACAAAAGATCAAATGAATGACATTTTTTGATCAATTTTAAGAATAGTAACAAAATAAAAAGAGAGGTATATAACAAAATGATCAATAACACAATTTTGAAATCAATTATGATGATGGGACTTCACAATATTTTATGTTATTTTTCAAGATTTTGGGGTTTTAGGGTGATTAAACTAAACTTGGGTTTACTTGTGCATGTGTGCATATGCTTGAGCTCATGAAAATATTATTCTTTGATTGAAAAAAATTATGACATCCATGTCCACTTGTTAGCAAATATAATCAAGTTTCTCTAATGAAATCTTATCAAGAAACATGTACAAGTAAGCAATTCAACTTGCATGGTGTAGTGGGTGGCAACATGAAATTAGTGCACTAATTTCCAAATGGTATGATTAACACACACTCCATGAAGATCATTCAACTTCCAAGGTGATCAAATTATATACAACTTTATTGCAAACCAAGAAAATACTTCCTTTTAAACTTGTCATTGAAATAAAGAAACATTTTAGTTAGTGTAGAATCACCAATAGGAAATTAATGCCATAATTTTAAATTAGGGATATCCACTTCTTAGTTCATTAATGTGAACTTAATTAGCATAACAACTTGTTTCTACAGAAGCCCTTTTCACAAATGTGCCATATGATATTGTGGAAATGTCAATCATTGGATTTACATGTTAATGATCAAATTCAAGGCTTTTTTTTAAAAAAATGTTACATATTGATATTAATCCTACAAATGGACTTGACGTAATAAGTGCAATATAACACTTGCAATTTCCTAAGTAAGGTGAAAATCATGAAAGGGTTGTAAGATCATGGAATTGACAACCTAACTACTATAAAGAGGAAAGGGATTTCAAGTAGAAATTGAATAAAGAGAATGAAAAAACACTTTTGAAAATGCATTTCCTTGATAAAATCAAAACTTGAAATAGAGGGTTAGAAGGTAGTTACCTTTTAGTCCTTGGTCAATACGTCTGTCAGAAAAAACATCACCGACTTCCACCTTCCTATTTATTATTTTTTTATTACGACTACCTTTTTGTTGTAGCTACTTTCATAATGTAATTGTTTCCCTACTACAACTACCTTCATGTTGCACATATCGTTCAACGATTGTTTTCCAATTAACATTGTAACTAGTGAAATATGAAGAGAAAAAATAGTTAAATTAAGAATTACTTTATTTTACATTAAATTAACACTAAATATTCTCTTTTGCATCCAAGAAATAAAAGCAAAACAAAAAAGTACAATTTTTTTCTTTCATTTCACACACACCAATCTTTCTATAATATAACACATAAAATGATAGAATAAGAGAGTAATAGAATGATAAAAAATGATAAGGAATGAAATAATGAAGAAATAAGCCCAAAAAATAATAAGGAACCAAAAGTGGTTCCCCACCACACATGGGTTTCCCTTATCTTTCTAAATTTCCTCACCTTATCTTTTTTTTGTGGACATATCTTAATTATTGGCAAACTTCCTTATCTTCAAAAAACTATTTATTTTATTAATTTCATCCTCTAGTAAATAAAGGGACAATAAACATGAACCTATCATTAGTAATTAGATAATTACTAAAAAGTCTTTTAAGTTAGCTAGAATAGAAAATTTACCCATTAACAAAATTTATCTTTTATTGAAATTATATTCCAAAATTAACTTTTGATTACTTTGCCATGTAGATAATTCATTGATAATATTATTGTTAAATAACATTTCCGTTCCAAAATTAACCCTTGATTATTTTATCCTATGATGATAATTATTGTCAATTAACAAAGGTTAATGTGGGTAAATAGATTCATATGTGGATAGCTAAAGTGAAATAGTTGTGTTCATTGTGTGCCAAAGCAAAATGCCTAAATTAGTCAATTGAAATTGTGAAAAAAGAAGAAGCAACAACCACAACCCTAAGATAATGCTCTTTGAGAAGAAGTTCATAAGCAATTGATTGAATTCCACATTAAGGCTCAAACAAAAACTGCATGATTAACTTATTTTGTGCAACATAATAGATGTGGAAGAGGACACCATATATTGCATCCTAAAGAGTCCCTACAAAGGAAGGTTCTCATTTTCAATTTTGCAATATTAAAAATTGGAAGATCTTTCCCCCCTTTTTTCTTGAAACACAAGATAAACAAATGATTTGTGAAAAAACAGAACAATAATTACAGATAAATATGTGCTAATTCTATGTTATGACTAGGCCCATTTGTTGTTTTAGGTCCAAAGTGTTGTGTAGTGTTGTAGGCAATTTCATAGAGGTGTAAACATCTGGGTAATACTAGCTTCATGTCACGTTTGGATTGATTCTAATGAAAAAATAATTGTAATCCGCAGCAGTAGAAAGCTGGCATGTCATTTATCATTCCATTAAGCACTGCCTGGATTTTTCAACTCCCTTATCTGCTTGAAGAAACCTCCTTTCAGCAAATTGGATCTTCTGTGGTGGAAGGTACCAGCCAGGCTATACTGGGATCTTCTGACCAGCAGAAGGTACCAGCCATCCTATCACTATTTCTAAAAAGTGGAAATCCCAGCTCTGCTTTACATAGGAAAAGGACCTGGGTACAGGCCCTTCCGTGATTTTCGACCCATTCTCAGCCTACCAACCTCAGGCACAGATCTCAAATCACTGAAGGGCCTGTACTCAGGACCTTCTCCTATACAGACACCATAGAGCACAACTGTTCTTTATGACATTACATGCTAGAAACTATTTGTCCATTTCATAACAACCTCAGGGGATTATGTTAGTGCAATTTGGGGGCACCTTACACAGCATAATTTCCTGCTCCAGCGTGGAGCAGGAGATTTCACATAAGATCCCAGGAGCAAGCCATAGGAGCATGGGCAGTTCTTTATAAGGCAACCTCCAGCCACTCATCTCCTCAGTTGTTACAAAGGGGGAGGTACTGCTGTCAGTGCAGTCCACTCTGCACCTTGGGCTCTGCCCTTGGAGCATAGGTTGGAAGGCACTGACAACAGTGCATTTCCCTACACAAAATTTAGTGAGCTGAGGATTTGAAGGGACAAAAAAAGGCCAGCCTGGAGAACACACTCCCATGTCATGATCAATGCTTTTATTGAGTGTCCATGCACCCTGTGCAACATGTGCCATGTGATAGAGACTTAGTCTCTGATTGCCCAAGATCCACATTGACACATAACCCGTGCTTACGCAAAGGCTGCCAGAAGTGAATTTTCTGATTTTGTCAAGTCCCTTGATGCTCATGATGTTAGTTCATATTGCAAGGTGAAGAATTTTTTTTCTTCCTTCACCGCAACAAATCTAGGAAGACGAAGCCATTCCACAAGCTGTGAAGAAGTATGGACGCCAAGAGGTTTTGAGATCGAACAAACACAATGCCCATTACCAACCCTAGAAATGTTAGTGGAAGCATTCGTTGAATGCTGAAGTGTGCCAGTGCAAATGCAATGGAACTCACAAAGATGGAGCCCCACACTGGCAGATAGCGTGTAAGAGATGGCAGGAGAAAGCCCCGAAAGATAACCTCTTCCCAGATCGGTGCACACACCGAAACCACCACTGCATAAAGAAGTGTCGCAATAGGGTCTTTTGACATGATTGACTGCTCCACCTGGGTTGCACTGAATGGTGCTGGGAAGGGCAGAAGATCAAGGTTGATCTGTGATAGATGATTCACTAAAGGGAATGTGAGACAGCCTAAGCAAGCTTCCACATACCATTTACCACGCCATGTGACAGGGAACCACTCACCAGGAAGAGGGCGGAACCGGGAGAGACAACGGTGCAAGATTGCCAGCCCTACAGTCCCCTCTGCAATGTCAGTGACGAGACTGTAAAGTGCTTGACCCCGATAGGTGAGGCTGTGCTTGCTGACTCCCACTTCCTGTGCCACTATAGGAATGATCCACAAGCCCACTACCCAAAATGCAGCAAACCATAGGAACATGACCTGTCCCATTCCAGCATTCACCCCTTTGCATCAGTATTAAGACTTAAGCATGCACTTCTAATGAAATAATTGAAGACTTGGGCAGGCAGCCATCTATACTGACTGCCCCTTCCTAGTTTTGAGTAGGGGGGGTTAATTCTAGCAAGTTTTTTCATGGAGGTCAATCAGCATCAAGGAACAAAAGATCAGGCTCAGTTTTCCTGATCTCTTAGCTGTCTCCTAATCCCAAACCCTGCATGTTCTGAATTTAGGATTGATAGAGCTGCTTAATTTCCTCCAGCAAATTTGCAAAGCAAGCACAAACTCCGCATTTTGTCTCCATTTCTTCTTATCCATACTATCTTCAAAAGCCCCAAAGCAACTCCTTGATGTACAAGCTGAGAATTATTTCCCTGCTGACACCTGCCCCCTTCCACAGGTAACTTTATAAGTGATAATTTTGGAATATAGATGAGTAGCAAACCTGAAAAATTGTATGCCCAGTCCATGGAACAGTCCATAACTTCTCACCATGGGATAGCCCAAAAATTGCATGAAGCCAGTCTACCTGCTCCAACCCCACACCAACTTATAAGATTGCGAAACACATAGAAGCATCCTCTATGTAGTACCAACTCTGCAAAACTGAATGTTCTCCTGTCACCCACAGGAGCATCAGGACCTGCACAAGACTGCCCTCCAGTCTTCAGATACTACTTCAAATGAAGTCTGTTGCTTTGTCCAGTGCATAAAACAAATTGACTAGACTGCTTTCCAGTGTCTGGTTACATAAAATACAAAAGGTCCCTTATTTCATCGTTCAACAGCCATATAAGCTTGAAGGCATGGACACAAATGTTACACATAACTGTTGAATAAACTAGTCAGTTAATGTGGCTATGAGAATTCTGACAGCGGCTACCAAATGGTTGAAAATTAGGTCAGGTATGATGCTTAGGTACCAGAACTGCACCGTATGCAAACAAACCCAAAACTCACGTTGGATGCTTATATTGCATCTCCTTATTCACCATTGAATCAACTGAAATGTTTAGCCATGGACCCTAGCTCCTAAGATCACTGGGAGGAAAAAAGCTCAATACAACATGCAAAAACTACTCATCACCAATAGGTATAGGGCTGAGAATCTAAATATTTTAGTACTATGCATTTCTCCATACTTATAATACTTAAGTCAACCTTAAAAACATTAAAAGAAGACCTGATAAGGAGGTTATGGAACTTTCAGATCTGACAACATAACAGCAATCCATATGCAAGCATGAAAAAAAAGAAACCCAACCCTAAAGAAAGTACACCAGCAACAAAACTGAGGAGCAACAGCAACAGTCATATGCATGTGAAGCAACCTTCAACAGCAACATGAGTGGAATTGACCACCTCAACCAACCTACTTCGTTTCTGTCACAAGACTGGCAATAATGGGAAAACTAAGCCATGATGCTGGCTAGCTCAACAAAGTCTACAAGAGAGAGAAGGAGAAGCCCCAAAAACCAAAGAAGAAAGAGAAACAGAAAAAGGCAAGAACTGGGAAACCCCAAAAAGGAAAAGAGAGAAACATGATGAACAACGTTAAGAGCACAAGCTTCAGAAAATGAAAATCGGGCCTAGACATAGGGCTGACAATCTACAACACAGAACACATCAGACAAAGATGCTTGAGAAAAGCATTAGATATACAATGAAGTCCAAATTCTGGTGGTTATAGACCTCAGATTTTACAGCACACAAAATGAATCATGGATTTCACATACTTCTATCAATAAGTGTGACTGAGAATTTGTTTCCTGTGGGCATCTCATGCCTCCGTGCTAGGGATAAAAGAATGACAAACTCATGGAACCCAACAAACTGCATCCCTAAACCCCAAGATTTGAACTCCCTACATTCCAACTGTTAGGACAGAACAGTTAGAATGTACTGGAACAAGGAAAGACACCTGAGAAAAGGGGGAAAAAATTATCAGAGGGGGAGTCTACACAACAGTTGGAAATGGACAACTTCCAAGGAAAACCAATGCTGGCAAAAATGGCAAAGATAAGTTTCAAAAAGCCTGATCATAAACCTTGCCTTGTAGAGTCTGCTCAAACATGATGAAATGGAAGGAGAAGAGGAAGGAGGCAATGCATCCGCACGAATTTCTTCATTGCTGCCAGCTTGTGGCTCTTTCTCCCAAGCTGTGCAACCCAATTCTGTTTTCTCCTCAGTTGGGCGACCCCTATGCCATATCCTTCCTGACAAACTTCTGAGCCAGCAATTCCTTGGCCCTAATCCTCTACACTCCGATGCAACAAATTCTCCTCTTGCACAGGTCCTGGAAAATGCTGTGCATCCTAGGTTCCAATCTCTGTCTCTGTAACCCTTACTACTCCTTGAACAAAACCCTCGCTTAGGATTTCTCAAAAACCCTAAAACTTCCACCTTTGGCATTACCCTAATTGCAACATTCACTACTCCTGGCGTTTTCTTCCGGTAAGCATTTCGAAGTCGCACATCCTCCTCATGATACTTGCACCACACTCGTTGAGGCCTGAAAAGGGCCTCCATGGTCCTCACTCAGAAACTCTCGGATCCGTTCTGCAACCCAATCCTATGATTTAACAGCTCCAAACCGCTGTCTACGAGAAACCCACGTCATGATTTGCCGTGCAAACCCCACCTCATCATTTCAAATCCTTCAAAGCTTCGCTCCAGCCACTTGTTTTGAATCATAACCTAGCAACTCCTTCAAGTAGAAAAACACCCTCTACAAAGGAACAAAGAGCGACAACAACGCATATAAGTTAATTATTACTACCTTTCGCTGATCTGCAACTGCAAGAATTCATAAGCGAAAAAAGAAATCAGTCGGGCGAGCGATCGTCATCACCTTGAGTCAATCTCACTCTCTTTTCTTTAAAGAATTTCTAGATTTTGTTTTTCAGTCACAGCAAAAGCAAAAGCGTGCAAAAATCCTTTTCGCGTACCTCCAGGGATTCGAACCCAGCACTCTCGTGGACTAGGGTTTGTCCTAACCACGAGGTTTCTTATGGGTTACCCCAAGCCTGTTGGGTCACTTGGTAGACCTAATTTTGGGACCTTGGGACCTAAAATAAAACCTTTAACTGAATAAGTTTGGCCAATAGAAGAATGTGTTTGATATAAGTATGCCAATTTATGATTGGTTTAACCAAGAAACCATGTGGTCTTTGGAGCTATTTGTGATATATATATGTATAGTGAAAATTTGAGTATAGGCTATTTGCTTCACATAAGGTTAGACCTCAAAAGTGGAAATTTATATTGTTTCTTTTGTTGGCCTTGCCTCGATAGGCAAGGACATTGTGTTTGGATTCATTTTAGAGTATAGTAGCTTAAGGGATTTTGGTCCCTAGGTAATAGATCTATTTTTTATATGAGGATTTTTGAAAGATTATATTTTTGCATGGTGAAATATTTGAGTTTTCATAATTCTTTTTTTGTCTTAAGATACTTTTTAATGTAAACGACAAGGCCATAGTGTGACACACCCCTTGTTTTGTGGGTTGTTCATCAACATATTGCACATCATTCTAATGGTAGTAGTGGATTCTCTTTTTAAGTAAGAGGGAGCAATTGGTCTTGCTTTTGTCAAGTAGCAATGTCGTCTTCATCATCAATGTAGAAAATTTAATTGTTGTGTGCAAGATCTAATTATTTTCTAGACAACAAAAATAACAATAGCTACTCTTCCACCACCACTGGAAAAGGAGGTCACCAATGAGGAGATGATTGTTGAATGTTTGTGTGCACTTGCAATTCCACTCTACCCATTAATTTCAACTTTTGCAAAACATCACTTTTTTTTTAAAAGCACATTAAATGGAAACAAAGCTGTTGTTCAAGGATCACAAGAATGGTGAGCTTTCATGTGTCATTCTTTTTTATGTTTGCCTACTGTGATAAATGCAAACATTAGACACCAACTTCTAGTGAATGAAATTCATCCATAATTTTTATTTAATTTTTAATTAACTCTCAATTAAGTTTAAGTTAATTCCAAGTTAAGTTATAGTTAAACTTTAATTAATTCTCAATTAACTCTTAATCAACTTCGAATTAAGTCCCGATTAAATCTCACTGAACTTTTAGTTAAGTTCCAATTAATTCCAGTTAAATCCTAATTAATTATTAATTAAATTTTAGTTAAATTTTAATTAAATTTTAGTTGACTTTCAGTTAAGAAGGTTTTCAAGAAGTTTTTTTGCTTAATGCACACATAAAAGCTTCTTTGGAAGCTTCTTTGAGTTAAGTCCCCAAAGGAGTATAAATAAAAGTGGGTTCCTTCATTTCCTTCAGTTTGTTCAACACTAGTTTTAGGCACAATCTTACACCATAAACTTGTTATGTTATCTTTTATGTTCATATTTGCATATGTTAACATAATAAAGATGTGTTTTCACGTTGGTCTTACATATCTTGTGTTTTTGTTCTTAGTTCTTGTATTCTTGTTTTTGAATCGCATAATTTTGTTTTGTTCATTATTTGAAAGTTAAACTTAGACCTCTCCTTTAGCCTTTATTATTGTGAATATTTGTGTCTTTGACACCTATTACCTTGTTATCATGGGTTGCATTATGATAATTGTTGACCTAGTATCTTTAAAAACAAATTGAAAAAATGAACACATTTTATGCAAGAGATAATATTTCATGGTAGTTTTTATGTGATCAAACCATAGGATTTGCAAGTAAATTTTTTATATATCATAATACATTTACCATTTTGGCAACAAACTACTAAATAATAAATTAAATCTTAAATCTTAACTTTGGCACTTGGTTTTTAATTCTGAAAATTTCGGAATGTAATGGTAATAGATAATAATAAACACATAGGGTTTAGTGTTTTCAAACAATCTAATGTGTCTAAACTACTGCAATGTTAAGATTTTATCCTTGAAAGTTTGGGGTTCAAACCCTAACAATGGAGGTTTAGTGTTCAAACCCTAATAATGGGAATTTTTTTATTTTATTAAAATTTTGACACAAATGATAAATAATTTTTCAAAATTTCAACAAAATGAAAAATAATTTAATTTATCTCAAAATGGTAACTTGGTATTACGATAATCTTTTTAAGTATAGGTCATAGATGGAAACATTGGTTGGGATGTCATTTTAGATCCTTCACAATGTTGGGGCCATAGGCCAAAGAAGGCAAGTGAAAGTCAATTTTGTTAGAATTTACATGTTGGTGCAACCATAGTTTTTGTTGTTATCAATGTTGCTATTTTTTTTGGTTACTATCATGCCCCAAGCTTAACAAAAAATATTTTGGGGCCCTTTGCATTGGTGGGATAATTGTAGTATGCATGTAAATGCATTACACTACTTGGGATCAATTAATTCAATGTTTTTTATTTTTAAGAAATCATTGATCCTTAAGATTTGGAGAATACATGGTTAATCATCTTGATTTAGATAGTTGGTTGTAAACAAATGAAGGGCGCCCATATTTCAAATAGATGAAGAGACAAGAATCACTTCATTGGGTGATGGATGAAACCCACCATGGGTGGTAGTTGAAATGGCTATAATGGCACCATGCATAATATTATTGAACACAACCACGTGGAAATGGAACCATACAAAACTGTGAAGGATGCATTAGTAGAAATCTTGTCATTTGCAACAAGTCACTATGTAATTGTCATGCAATTAGCTATCGTTTGCAATTAAATTGATCATGTTCATAACTACAAATTTGATAATGTATAATTTTTGTGTCATATGGTTGTGCGTGCAATTGACATGCAACTAAATGTGTACAAAATGGACATGTGTTATAAAAATGATATGACTTAAATTAATACATATATAAATTAATATACCCAATATATCTACTTATGTTATGTATAGTAATATTATACCTTTAATACTAAGGCTAAACCCATGTTAATTAAAGTTAAACCTAAGTTAATCAAGGCTAAACATCAACTAAACTTAATTTAAACTAATCATTACTAAACTAACTAAGAGCTTGAATTAATGATGGTTAATTTAATTTTGACAAAATTAACCATAGTTAAACTAACTAGGAGGTTAAAATAACTTTGGAAAAACTAATTATGGTTAAACTAACTAAGAGACTAAATTAATGATGGCTAAAATAATTTTGACAAAACTAATCATGCCTAAACTAACTATGATTAAATTAACCATATGGATTACATATGTGTACAAAAATTCAAAATTTTACTCATTAGGCTTACTAATCAATGACTTAGGATTTTGGTGAATTGGTTTTGGCAAATAAAAATTTAATGCATTCTCAATATATATTAAATAAATAAATTCATAATATATATTTTTTGGTTTTAAAAAAATTTATTGCCAAATATATTTAAATAAACTATTCAAAATTTTGGAAACAAAACCTTTTAGAAAAATATTTATTTTTTCGTTTTAAAGTGTAAATTCCAGAAAAAAAACAAACAAACAAACAAACAAATGAAATGAACAAAATTTTGAACCCACAAAATTTTCAAAAAATAGGGCCACCTTCTTTGGTGATATAATAAGGATTAATAAATTAATATGAACATTTTTTATTATCTATAATTACTAATAGTTCATAATATTATTAATAATATTTTTATGCACTAATTATTATTATCATATTATAATGTTTAAAAGAATATTAATAATTATGCTAGTTTGCCTATGACTAATAAGTTACCTTGTACCTTATAAATACCTAACCTAAGCTACTTACTACCGTACCCCAAGAGTAGGTTCGGCCATAATTATTATTTTTTACAAGTGCCTAATAATTTGGTTTTGGCAAGAAAAAAATGCCAAATTTTTAAAACAATTCCAAGTGAAAGTGCCTAACTTTTAGAATAATCACTTCAATAAAAAAAACTCAAAAAAAACATGAGGATTAAATTTAAAGAGAAATCAAAATACTACATAATGTGAAGTCATTATGATGGTAAGTCTCCATGTGTTTCCATCTATACATTCACATCCTCCATATCTATGAATCTATTTAAATCAAATAAGTCATTTGTGATATCAAGATTAGATACACAATGGCACAAACAATTTAAAACATCCATGTCTAGATAGAAATTTGGAACCTCTATCTCTTCAATTGGTGTCCTCAACAAGATTATTTGAATTTGCAAACAAAGATCCTTCAAAATTAGCTCGCATAACATCATTTTGAATTTGTTAATCCCATGTTTTAAGAATTCCACATTGCCCCCAACCATATGCAATCATTTCCTTATGAATACAAAGCTTGTCCCGTGCCATAAACAACCATTCAACTACATTTTCACGTATTATCTCCATAGAGTTGTCAACTTTCATTGTTGAAGTTGGTACACTAGTAGCCACCATTTGTTAAATTTGTTTTGCAGACCAATGTTTAAACAAGTTTGCAAATGCACACTTCAAAAGCCTTGGTAAAACAACATATATAGGTTGGAACTTAATGGTATAGTTGGCTGGTACATACAAGAACAAGATTTGAAGATGCTCCTCCTTCATCCAAGCTCTAAATTCTACACTTGTATGCACATCCCAACAATCAATGAGCCATATCATTTGTTGCGAGCTTGAAAGATTTAACTTCTACACTTTGTTATCAAGATATGGGACAAGAATGAAATTCACAAACTTTTGCATAGATTCAAGTTTTGACCAATGGTTGTTGGTCATGGTAAAATGAAAGTCATGATTCAAACCTATTCAAACCCCACGAATATTGGGTAAAACTCTCTTAGTTGTCCCTTGAAAAATGAGTTGAAGTGAAAGTAATGCACCATTTACAGATCAAGAAACACATGTAGTGATGGACCTCTTGTCATCACCACCAAGCACACCAACATCCTTTGACCCTTTTTTTTTCCCAAGTGCTTTATCCAACCATAGGCACTAAGTGTATTCTTGTTTGATTAGTGTTAACAACAAGGCTAAGAGCAAGTTGGAAACCCTAACTGAGTAGATAATCCACAAAACCATTATATGGCCTTGTTTTTCCCAATCATTTGGAAGTTTACCTTTGGTTGTTGTAGGTTTGTGAAACTGCCAATTAAGACCAGACCGCATAAATGTCCTTGTCCAATTCAATGACACCTTGAACTTATCTAGCACTTGGGTGTTTTTTTTAATAAAAAAACCAATGATGATTGGCTGGACAGTTCCTGCATGGAATGAAACACTTACTTCTCGCATTTTCAAAAATAACTCAATCAATTCATTTTTAGTTCAGGAATACCTACCAATGGTGTCATGTGTTGAGTTTGAGGAACAAATGTTTGTTGCCTTGCCACACAAGCTTGAACATGAACCCGAACCTTTCCATTGCAGGTGAACCACTTGTTTAAAGTGCCCTCTGAAAGTTTGTCATATGGTCCTATCGAACCCCCTTTGATATGGTATGCAATCCTTAATTATTTCAATGCTAAGGTATGGTTCTTGTGTTGCTTCACGGTGGCTATAATAAGGAACCATAACTTTGGTGTGAACCAATTGCTATAAAGCCCCCTACCTTTGTGTTTAGTATCAAAAAATAATGGCCATGACCTTGTAAAATCTGAACAAGGTTGTAATCCCATAAGAATAATGTTAGGAAGTAAAATCATCACCAAATTCCTCTCCTTGCGTGGCCTACCCACTGGCCGTTTGACAACCTTGGGAACAAATGTGTCCTTTTTCTTAACTTGGGCCAATCAATCTACTATTACAATCTTTTTCACATTTACTTGGTTCTCCTCCTTGCCCACATGAGTAAACATTGATGATAACAAAAGTTGATTCATATTGCAAGCTACATCATTACATACAATAGCAATTGGACCACAACATTATGCAATTAAAATAATTTTTTTGGAGAAGGTTGTAAGTAAGGACAAAAAGATAAACCATATTTTACTTGGAAGAAAGGCATAAAAGATTTTGGTTGGAAAGTGGGATTATGATATTTTGTTTGCAACTATTTAATCCAGTGCATCTATTCTCTTAGTTTTCAAAAAATAAAACTTTGACTTTTTAAATAGGTGTAAAAAACCTATAAAAGAATCATGAGTTTGTCCTTTTTAATTTAGTGGCTTGAAACTAGAAAAAAAAAGGTACCTAGCCCTTGAAAAAACTAAGAACCCACTATCATTTTGTCAAGTAGGTTTCACATTGGTAAGATTCTTTTTGTGGAAAAAGTTTTGGCAAATAGGTAATTGTAATAGATACTATTTGCAATCATGAAATTTTTATGTTCCTCATATGTTTGGTGGTAAAGTATTTGAGTACAATACTTTCTAATATTTTTAATAAAAAAAATTTAAGAAGAAGAATTGAAACATTGAGCAATAATGATAATATAACTAGTAAATAAAATGTTAACGTGGTACAAATTCCAAAAATGAAAACTTTTATTCATGATAATGATCGTAGTGCCTACATTCCTCATAAAAGAAAACTAGATAGTGATGATATTTAGTACCTCTTTCAAGAAATGCATTTAAAGCTCCTTGTAAATTGTATGCCTCCTCCACACAAGCCATGAGTGGCTTTTCTATCAACTGTGTTTCCAAGGGAGCTCCCAAGACCCAAGAAACAAAGAATGTTGAATGACAAAAAAAATAGTTTTGGGGGAATCGAACCTTAAAAAAATCTAACCTACCTGTTAAAGTTGTGTGGCCCACGTTTATTTTATTATTAGGTAATCATGTGCCAGACCTACCCTTGGGATAGGGTAACTTAAACAAAGTACATGATTAGTACTAAATTATAAACCATTAATCATTATAGGTATGCATAATTATTATGATTTTATTATAATTATAATTATTAATGCTACTATTTACTAAACAAAAATTATTATTATTATATTTTTAATTAGATATTAAGATTATTATTAAATTTTTAAATAATAATAATAATAATTCAATATTATGTTAATATACTTATGATTAATAGGTTACACTAACTAACCTATGAACACCCTAGCCTAAGCTAACTAGTTATTAACTTAAACTAAATAGCAATATTATAACCTTATCGACTATTATATATTAAAGGTAACTATAGCTATTAAATTTATTATAATTATAATTATTAATATTAGTACATACTAACAAGGATTAGTATTAATGATTAATAATTCAATATTATTATTATTATTCAATAATTTTTATTTTAATATCATTATAATTTTATTAGTTATGTTAATATGCTTATGGTTAATATGTTACACTAGCTTAAATTAAGTATTAGTGTATACTAGGTATTATTATTATAATATTACTATTTTAAAATATCATAAGTAATCATAGCTATTAAAACAATTATGTGAATTATTACAAATATTATTTCCTATTATATATTATTCTTTGTAATTTAATTAACATAGTTAGTAATTAAACTAGGTATATAACATAAGCACTAGGTAATAATTGCATAGATGCAGTTACATTTAAATGTATACATATGGATGAATGTGTATATTTGTACCATACATGCATGTTGTGTACATATTGTCACATGCAATTAAATGTTGTGTTTGACTTGTTTTAGGTAATTACATCAATTTAATTACATATGTCATGTGCAACTGAAAATCAGTTACAAATGATAGTTGCAAAAACTTGTTTTTCTACTAGTGATATATGGTCAACTTAAAAAGATGATGTAACTTGTCCAACAAATGCAATGAGAAAGAGTGTTTTCTAAAAAACTCACATTTGTTCACGTCATTAAAACATGTCTTAGTTTACACACATTTGAAGATGACCCAATTTGATGGCACCATGATTGCAAATGCCATCGACAAGTTGTGGTGAAATGTTGTTTTGTCCATAAAGTCTTTTTTTTTTGTTGAAGACAATAATTGATGTAAATGAAAGTATGGAAGTAAACTCTTACAAGATTGGTTTAAAGAACTTACATCCTAGTATGGAACTAAAATGTATAGTTTTTTTTTAGAAACCATTATAATCTTACATTGGCATACCATCAATTGGAGATTCAACAATTCACTATAATGAACCTCAATTAACATGTGCGATGAATAGGAATTTGGATAGTGAAAATGGATTGAAATTATGGTTACTTTTTTTGTAGGTGAAAGATTAACAACATTATGTTCCTTGTTTATAACTATCGTTATTGCATTATTGTTATGTAGATTGATATGATATACATTTCCCTTCAATTTGACAAATCAAAGGAAGTTGTTAACATAGTTTGAAAATCTCTCAATGCTTGTGAAAATTTTAAAAATACAAATGTCAAAGCAATCATTCCAATGTTTAAAAAACCCACCTACTAAAATGTTCCCCTATTTATCATAATTGAAGGTGTTGTTGATGAGACATTGCTTACACTCATGGTGAGTAAACTACAAAGGGGGTTTTAAATTGTTTCCATTAAAGCTCTAGAATTTGAAAAGTGATGCAAAGCCTTTCTAAACAATCCATCATATTGTGTAAACAAGAAATTTTGTAAACATTTTACAAATTTAATAAAGGTTTTTTTTAGATGTAAATCTTAATTTTTTTTAATCATGCAAATTATTGAGCTTTGGTAAGGTGCATGTGATGTTCTTTTGTGGTTGAGTTGTATTTTAGTTAAGTAAAAACAAATCACATTCTTGTAAAGTTGGAACAAAGTTATAAGAAATTTGAGAAGTACAATCACCCCCATATTGGGTAACAATTGCAAATGTGCATTGTGTTCAGCCATCCAATCCTAAATTAAAATGATCAAAATAGTTGATGGATGACTTGTGATGATGATTTTAAACCTTAAGGAAACATGACATGACACTTGATGACATCACATTTCCAATTAACTTTTTGATTATAAATAATCTATTAAGGTTGTTAATGCTAAAATATTTTGGAAGTGGCCCCCAAGTCAAGGGTTATTTTCAACCATGCACCAAATCAATAGGTAAATTGATTTATTTGATAATTGTCATTAATTTATTTGATTTAAAAAAAATTGCAGTTGCAATTTTGTTGAAAATGGCATGCAATTGAAAACTTTTTGGTTAAAAAGGGGGCATTTTTTCTTAGTAAAACCACTTTTCCAATGCAATGATAAACAAGAAAATGGTTTGAAATGTATTCAACGAATGGAGCATTTGAATTAAAACAATTGTTAATGTTATCAACATGTTGAGTTGTATCATGAAATAGAAAGGTATTTTTCAAAGCACACATTGGAGTATGCATTATGATGAAGTCCAAAATTATTACAAGTAATGATGATTCCCCACTTTCGATTGTTTTAATGTTCTTATCCCCTTTGTTCCTACCCTTTGAATCATCTTCATGATTTGGTGTATGGAATAACAACTACATTACAAGAGTTTGTATTCATCATCATGATCATTCTTTCTTCTTATTTGTCATCTTGTTCGCCCCCCAACCCCCCCCCTCCACTACATTTGGGAATTGTTTGGTCCCATGGTGTCTCAAATATTTGGAACAAGGTTTGGACCTAAGCCATTTTCAAGCCTTTGGAAAGGCCTTGAAGAGTAGATGTATAAAATGAAATCACATTCTTCAATTCAAGATTTCAAGCGCAAGTTATGGCCAAATGAATAGTTATAAATCAAAGTGACAATTCAACTCCTAAGGTCCATTAAAATGTTTGAAAGAAAGGTCAAATCACCTCTATATTGTAATGGATTAACTTGCATACCTACTTGGAGCTTGTGATGAAAGTTATTTTTTACCTCCCTAATTACATTTGTTGACTAAGCTTTTAGATGAATTCTATTTTTGCACATTTGCCAATGGACCTTTGAACTACCCACTTAACATTAATCATGGAATTAGACACCTTTCTAACTTGCTTGTCCTCTCTTCCTTTCATTTGTTTTCTTTGATTTCCTTTAATGCTTCTTTTACTGTTGTTTTTTTCACATAAAATTTTCACTTGTATTTGTTTGAAATGATCACATGTGATTAAATGTAGTCAATTAAATGCAAAAACAACAACAAATTGGTAAGGAAAATAATTTTTGGGTCTAGCCCACATGATTTTGATCTTTTTCTTCCATATTCGGAATATTGTTTTATAAGTTCATTATGAGAGTTTTGACTTTTGTTGCTTCTTCCACTTTTTGTGACACTAGGGCTTGTCGACTTTCCACATAATAATGGTGTTTTAGTTGTTTTTAAGGATTGTCAATGATATCAATTTTTTTTTGGCCCAATTGTGACTATTATGTTCAAAAGTTCTACGGTAGCAAATTCCTCCTCTCACTATTGATTAGGTTTTCATTTGATTTATTTGAACTGTATTCATCTTGATATATCCTATTGCTAGGTTTTGTTGTGTATATTTCACTAGTTCTAGTCTTGTCCTCCATAGCCTGTGGTTAAATAGCCAAAATTCAAATTCTTATAACCTTTAATTTTAAATGACTTTATGTTATTTTTTATTCAATGCATCTTCAAACACTTTGCTACCCACCTAGCTAATGTGATTTTGTTAAGTTCATTATAATTAGTACTCTTCACCATAGCCTAATCCCTTTCCTTTTTAAATATTGTTTTGAATGTTTTGAAGCATGAAACATGTGAGGGTTGCAAAGAAAAAAAAATGTATGATGGTAATATGATCATATTTAATCCAATTTGTTGTGCATGATCTATTGCTTCTAATGTGACATGTGATCTATGCACATCTATAATTAATAGATGTTGATTAGATAGGGAGACCCCATTTGGAATTGACCTCTTGAAAAGGAATTAAACTTTTTGAATACAAATGATGTCATTCATGCCTTTTTTTGCATTGCTATACATGTCCCTAGTTTTAAATTCTTAATGTAATCATCATGTAATCCTTTAAATATGTAGAAGGTTCTTGAATTTACCTTTATAACACAATTCACATTTGGACATTCCTTGGAGTACTTGGGAATGATGTTGTAAACTTGATGTAAATTTCATTTGGGCATAATTTTTGCACTCTACATGCCTAAATTCTAATTTCATTTGAATTCTAAATGTGGTTTGCATTATAGTTGTGTTGAGTGTACATTGCTTACAAGTTGGTATAGAATGTTTGTCAAAGATTGATGAGTCAATCCTTTTGTTGTGAGTCCTTTTGCTTCATACATAAATAAGGTGTCAATGTTTGAACCAATACCACCAACTATTCCCCAATAGATGATTATGATCGCATGAATTTAGTTTGAATGTATTCTACCACCTTGATCTTAAAGTGTGTTAAGGTAAACAATAATTTTATTTTTTGCATAGTTAAAGTCAAATGACTATTGCAACATCTTTTACTTATATTAATGCATTTGATGGCCCAAATTTCATAAAACATGTCTTGGCATTCAACTTATAAAAAAAGGACACATGGGCATGTTCCATAAGTTGTTTGCTTTTTTCAATGATATTGTGTGATTCTCCATTGCATATGTTGCTCCTCTAGTGATTCATTTATCCATTTGATTTTCTCATTTAATGCAAAAGGTTTTATTAATTGTTGTTGTCTTATGTATAGTTTTAAAATCCAAGTTGGACATTTTATTTGTCCATTGGCAATTAGTCTAATAATGTGTCCTTTATTGCATGTGAAGCACATGGATTCAACATCATGGTTGCCCCAAGCTTTTTGGTGTCAACCTCCAACAAGTACCTAATGATGTGCATTCTAACCATATTAAGGGTATATACTTATCCTTCATATAGTTAGTCATGGAGAATAAAAAAATTGTGTTAGGTCTAGGTATGTTAAAAATGCATGTGACTCTAATATTTAAAAACTCAAAAGCATATTGAAAAAATAAAGAATCCTCACATTGAATTGTGATATGTGTGAATCTTAATGTGTGATGAATTAGAGTTATATGAAATTTGCTTCTTTTTTAATTTATGAAATGGGAACTACATAGTGATGGATCCAATGGTAGTATAGGAACCTATTATACTTCTCAAATGTGTACACCTTGTCTAAATGATACATTTATATTTCTTTTACTTTTACGACTAATTTATTTCGTTTAAATCTATTTGCAAATTTAAATGCAATATTTCTATGCCTTTAACTTTCAACTTTAAGTTTTAACCCTTTACTTTAGTTCTCAAGATTATTGCACTATGAATTAAAATCAATTGGAGTCCATCTCTGACACTTGTTGTTAGAGAAGACATGTTGAAAGAACTAATAGTAGGAATGGAGAAATTGATGTTCAATTATATTAAGCATTGCCCCAATTGCTTGTGAATTTGTTGTTTAATTTTGGCACAAATGCAACGTGTGCAAAATAGAGGGGATTTGCAAGGTGGGCCTTTAAAACCTGTTCATAAATATGTCAATTGTCCAAAGTTAGGGCTTTTTGTTACTATGCTCAAACTTTAACCACTTTTATTCACATTTGTGCAATGGAGCACAAGTAGGGTTATCACATGTTTATGTTTAGTTGACTTTTAATTACTACCCCCCAACCCCCATCATTAAATAACACCTTTGCATAAGTTGCATGTGCTTTTTAAAAACACATCCATAATCAAACACTAAAAGAGGCCCCCCTCTTGCTTTTTGTGTATTTATGATCAATTGTACACACTTTTGTGTTCATTTCATTTGACATCACTGAACATTAACTACTAATAAGGATGGGCAATCTTATTCATAATTGTCCAAATTTACATTCGTAACTGAACACAAAATAAATCATTAAATAATGTTATGTTGAAACAAAATTAAACACATTATTTCTATACCAAACATTTGGTCATAGGCACTAGTATAAATAAAAGCCAATTCATGCCCACATGATTTTTTATTTTGGTTTTCATTATCAGGGCATTTGGTTGTAGGCTTGGGGCAAACCCATCCTTGGGTGGTACCACTATGAACCACCTCAAGGAATGGTTAAGGAACCAAAAGTGGCCAAATCATTTTCCTAGGCCTTTTTAAAATTTTTTTTTCACAAATATAAATTTTTTTTTCTCATGTTTATCCATTGTATGCCTCAATATATGGGTTGAAATTTATTTTTGAATTAAAAAAATGGAATTAAAAAATATATATTTCTAATTAAAATGACCCCTTTAGAAATCAATAACCTTTAACTTTGAAAATTCATAACTAAATTATATTTATCAATTAATTTTCTAATAAAAATCTGCAATTAGAATGATTTTGAAATTACCTTAGGAAAAAAATTCACAAATCATGTTTCAAATTTTTGTTCCTAACCAAAAAGTTCACAAAATGGAACCAACATTATGTTCCTTAAACTTTTTCTGAATGCAATGATTAAGAACATCAAAATACACAATATTTTTGATGTTATTGAAATTTCAAAATCTATGGAACCTTGTATATATATATATGTTTCCTGTGATTTTTCAAAGTTCAATGGGTTTAGGAAAATCAAGGTGTGATGTTCCTAGTGGTACCACCCAAGGATGGGTATGCTGCTTGTGTTTGGTGATGGGTATATTAACCCTAGTTTTCATTTTAGAACATTTCTTATTTTAATTGGTTTAAACTAGTGTTGGGCGATGTACTTATTTTTTAACATATTAGTTGATATTGGTTTTGAATATTAAAAAAAAATCATATCACCCTAGTGTTGGTAGTAAGGTCTAAAGTTGATTAATGGTTAGCATGAAGCAAATATATACTAGTACTAAGATTTGTATGACCTTAGTATCAAGCTAGTATTGAATTTTTATCAAAATTTTCATATGTGGTAAATATTGGTGCAAGACAATTATTGTTTCAATTCCCTACCAAGTAGGTTGATTCTTTGATAACATGATCAATATCAATATGTATATCAAGTTCCATTGATATGTCCACCCAACATTGGCTTGAAATTGCCACAAGGGGTAGAGTCAATACTTGATGGGGTCACTTTGCATTATAATTCACCTATTTTCCTTTCTCCCAACCTTGGCATATTGTGACCTTTTAACAATCTATTCTTATGGTGGATGTTCCTCGTTAGGACCTGATTTCAATGAAACATGTTGTGTTAGGTTCATGTTCCTTTCATAAATTTGTAAAAAAAAATTTTAAACATTTAAATACAATAAGGCTTTTGGCAACTTGACTAAGAAAGATGTTAGGTTGTAGAAAACATGAATGTATTCACAAATTATTTATCTTACCCATAAATTCACAAGTGGTTTTGGGGACTTCAAAAGTTATCACATTTGAGTGAAAGCAAGATAATTTAAACAATCAAATTATTTTAATTTTTTTTAAATTACTATTTTTTTAATATAATGTTTTTCCATTTTGAAAAGAAAATTTCAAATATTAAAATTTGTAGTTCACCATGCCTTTTTTGCTTCACTTGACATCTCAAAATTATACTTATTCAATTTGGAGTTACAAAAGTAATTCAAAAAATAGATTCAAAGGAATGTCACATTTTGAATGTTCAAAGTTCAAACCAACGTTGTGCAATTATTTGAATTTTCAAAGAACCAACAGTTCCAATTCTAAAATTATTTCATAATAGAGAATCATTGATTTTTATTTTTTGAAAAGATTGTAATAAAAGAATTTTCAATCCATGTTATTTCAAAAACCTCAAAGAATTTGGAATTTTCATGAAATAATTGGTAAAATTTTGATTTTTTTGGTTCTATATTTGATTTTTTCAAAAATCTGAAAATAAAAATAAATTACCAAAACCATGGTTTTTGATTTTTTGAGAACCATGGTTATTAATCTTAAGAACCACTTTAATAAACATTGTCTATTTCTTATAGCCACCCAACATTGGTTCAAACCTATTTTTTACAATGGAAACACAATTCAATAAATCACAAACTTTTGCAAAAATTCACCCCATATATATTTAGGGTGCAAATTAGTTCCAACTTGTTTGCAAATATAATTTTAACTACCTATTTTCACATCTATGTTTTAAGAGATTATTATCAAAATATTACAATATTTCCTTCAAACATTGAAGTTAGTCCCATTTTGCATAACATAGATATCATGTGGGTTTTGGGACCATGAACTCATGGTGTCCTCATTCACTTTTGTGGACCAATTGGACAAATGTATCAAAACTTTCAAAGATTTACGGATTTGTGGTTGGAAGTAATGTACAATCCAAACTTTGATGAAAACTAAGGTTTTCAAGTGAAGTTTTTCAAATCCCTAATTCCTATGTTAACCTTTAACATTTCCAACAATTATGTATGTCCAAAAAAATTCAAATTTAATATTTTGCTTCACCTCAAATTGACATTGTCACTCATCACATGCAAGCAATCAAATACATGCATTGAAAACTTCTTACAACACTTACAACAAGGTTGAAAACCACCCTTGGAAAAGTCTTCAAAAGAGATTTTTTGGATCTTTGAAAGATGGATTTGCCACTTTTACATCCACGAGTACAATTGTTGCATCCAAGAAGTTTGTAATCCTAAAACCTCCTTCCCACTAATGAAGCCCATGTGATGTTTGAATTGATGGAGAGATAATTGATTCAATTCCATAGTGATTGCAAAAAATGGAGGACATAAGGACAAATATATTTTGAACCCAAATGCAACAAGCAACATGAATATAGTAAGTCCCTTTTGTCAATTACTTTGAAATTTCATAAATCACTTGGGCTTTGCATTGTTGTGCACTACCAATGACAATTAAAATTTTTTTTCCTTTTAAGTTCTCATATTATTTCCAATAGTTCATCATTATTTATGTCAATGTCAAATTTAATTCAAATTAATATAAATATCATGGACATGAAAAGGTAGATGTTAATTTGCCTTTTCATATCCATGTTGGTGGGTAGGGAAAAGGAATTAGGTAGTTATAAGGATAGGAGGTAGTTATTAATAAAGTTAAAAAGAAGCTAGTTGCTAGGAAAGAAACGAGGTACTAGGTAGGCTTCGAAAAATGAGATAGTTGTCTTAGAATTTGTCTTTGGAATTGTCCGTGAATGACCATACAAAGGATTATGCAAAATCAATTGTCCAAGGATGAGCATACAAAAAATTATTGAAAATTTCCCATATATTAGTCTTTTGAAATTTCTCATCATTGGAATTATAAATTCATAAAGTATCAATTTAAAACATTTAAAACAAAAAATATACGTTTCAATCACAAAACATGAATCTTTCACATTATCTTTTGACACCAATTTCAAGTTATTTCAATTTATTCTAATGAGGGTGGTTATTGGCACACCTACCTTGGATACGAGTGCATTTGATAGCTCAACTTGGGCTCCGCGTTGTTGCGCACTACGAGTGATGATTTTCCTTCTTACTATGTTCCAATATGATTATCAATAGTTAATCATATTTTCTTACTTATGTTAATGTCAAATTTAATTTCAATTAATATAAATATCATGGACGTGAAAGGGTACATGCTAATTTGCCTTTTCATATCCATGTTGGTGGATAAGGAAAGAGGTGAAATAGTTATAAGAGATAGTTATTAGGAAAAGAGTGAGGTAGTTATTAAGAAAGAAGTGAGGTAATTAGGCTTGAAAAATGAGGTAGTTATACTTGGAAATGTCTTTGGAATTGTCCAGGGACAACCATGCAAAGAATTATGCAAAATCAATAAGGAGCCCATGAAAGATTATAGAAAACCATCCATATACCAGTTCCTCGAAATTCTCGTCACTGGAATATGGTGTAGAATCTTCTTCAGAACAATGGATAAAGCGTGCACACTCCCTATGCAGCAGAAAGCCCATAATTCCCCATTGGGTTGTTGTTTGTGTAACTAGCCAACCCCTGCAGGTCCACAACAGAAAAAACAAGTCAGGTATGAGAGCACATGAACTATGAACAAGTCAGGAAAATGAAGAATACAGTCAGTAGTTCTCCACGGGTGAAAGATGATCGAGCAGTGGTAGCCTAGCTGCTAAAGTAATACAATTCTATCGTCTTGTATGTGTCCTTTCAGAAAACTCATAATTAACTCATCTCTTTAAAACTTATGATACGTTTTAGGAAGAAGTTTATGAGTAGTGGAAGAAGGGCAGTCCAAAGACAGTTACTATGTTGTTGTTTGAGGCCATTGCAAGGAGCACAATAGCCCAAGTTCCCAGGCCCGACAACAAAATATAACCATTGATGTGTCCTGCCGTTCCCTTACATAGAAAAACTGACATAATTTGAATCTGCCACCTTGGAGTGTACCTAAAAGATGCGGAATGTGCCTCCGAGGTTAGGAGGAAGATTACGCAAGTACCTGTAAATAGAAAAGAAAAAATTAGGTCAGATTTTAATAAAATATAAAGATGATCCTCCTGCAACATGAACCAATTCAATTACGATCTTGTACTTTTGGTTATGGGCCAGGGGTCCCCACTCCCATACCTCTCCCACAGCCATGAATCCCTTGCAAGAAAGTGTCGTTGCAAAAGCTGTCGACATGGAAATGACTTATTCTGCAAATGACAGGGAACATGGAAGATGTGAGGCACAGAGAGAGTAAAATACCTGAGTGAGAGAAGGTTCTGGAAACTTTCTAAAAGAGAGGAGCAGCTCCCCAACATTTGATACCTGTCACTGTGAGCTCAATCTTGCCCAAAAGAAAGGAAGGCCAGTTATCCTCTGCACAACAGTTGGTAAATGATGCTAGCAATGAATCTAGCAATGGTCCTGAGTCCTGACCCAAAAAATTCTTTTGAATCTCTGCAGTAGGAGATAGATAGTTGACTGGTGGGATCATGAATCTAGAGATCCTTCTCACAAAAAAGTCTGCAGGTGATCTCTACAAAGAAGTAGGAAATAGACATAAATGATAGGTGATGAAGATCTAGTCCTCATCATCTATCCCAATCTAGACAACCTACGACAGTTTTTCCAACAAAACAGAAAAAACTTGTAGTGTAGGAAACAAATTGCTCTGTTGCTGCATAAGTCTGCTTTGAGGTGTTGCTTCAAGGTTTTGATGACCATGTACAACCATGGAGCACAAGCCTAGCCCTTAGCAATTGACAGGCAACACAGAAAGTCATCAAGTTCAAAGATTTATCATTTCCAGCAAACTACAAAAGAAGTTACTGTCTCTGAAAAGCAAAGTACGTGCCTCCAAACTTGACGATACCCTCCAGCACTCCCAGGAAAGGTCATTGCAGCTGTCAACAAGAGGCATCAAACCACGATTGCAGAGGAAAACTAGTACAGCCACGTTTCTAAGAAAGTGCAACAATAAAAGATAGCCACAAGGGTCCAGTGTTGTTGAATAACAGTTTGGTTGCATCACAGTTTGTAACATAGACAAAACAAAGTTATAGAGCCCACCTCATTGCATGAACTCAATCAACAAAAGTGGCAATGTGCCACCAACTCAACCAGGCCATTCTGGTGGAAAAAGAAGAGAAAAGATGTGAGATAAAAATGGCGGGCATTGAATAAGTTACGTTTGGGGGGCTACCAATACATGGTGCATGATTAGGCTAAATTCTTTTTTCCAAGAATCAATTTTTGTGTCTATCTGTGAATGGCCAAGGAGGACTGTTATGTACATCAACGACAAGCTTCTTCCTGTGGACATTGGCTGTTCTGGTTTGAGTGAGCAAGGGATCTGCTTCATCATCATCATCATCATCATCTCTTGTCATAGCTTCTATGTCTGACTGGCAAAGCTCAACCTTGCAATCAAGTCCTGAGAATTGCTTTGGCAGTAGACACTCATCCCCTCTGTCATCATTGAGAATTGGAACCACTTTATTGCTGCTACTCTTACAAAGCTCGATGCCATCGTCATTAGGTCCTGTCAACTGCTTTGCCCTCTCTGCCTCAGATCCCCAGTCTGTTCGCAGAACCACAAACAAAGTAGAACAAGCACATGCTATTTGTGCAGCTAAGAGTCCGTACCAGAGACCACCAAATCCAATCTTAAACCAGAAAGCCAACACAATGGCCACTGTCATTCCCACAAAATAAAAGGAACCCAGGTTGATCCGAGCAGCAATTGCAGGCCTGGCACTCCCTCTTAGCACACCACAGCCTGTGGTCTGAGGGCAATTACCAAGCTCACAGAGACCCATGAGAGGCATGGCTGCTGCTGTCAGGGCCAAAACACTTTTGTCCTCAGTGAAGAGATGACCCCACTTGTTGCGGAAAGCTGTCGACCAAACCAGACTCAGGAGTGCAATTACCAGGGCACAACCCAAGGCCACAAAGGTGGCAATCCTTGCCTGTGCTGGCCTGTTAGCCCCCAGTTCATTCCCAACACGAGTAGAAACAGAGGAGCTCAAGGCAAGTGGAAATGTGTACAATAGAGATGTTGTCTGGATAAGAATTGCTGTTGTTGCAACAGCTACTTGTGGGTTTGGCAGTAATCCTGCCAGAAAGGTCATCAACTCATACCACCACCACTCTAGGCAAATTGCCAAGCAACTGGGAACTGCCAGGCCTAAGAGGGGCCACCATTCTTGGAAACAGGCCATGGACCATCTTACCCATGTGCGCTTGTACACACCTGAAAACCACAGATACCCTAACAACAAAAACACCATGTTGAGATTGGTGCAAACTGCTGCCATTGCCACTCCAGGGACACCCAGCTTGAACACAAACACAAGAATGATGTTAAGCGGAATGTGAAGAAGCACTGCAAGTGCTGAGCAGCACATCATGGGTGTAGTAATCCCTTGCGACCGCAAGTAAACTCTCAGTGGCTGTAACAAGCTGTTTGTCAGCAAGTCTGGAAGTGAATACAAACAGTAGATGGTTGCAACTTTTGTGATTTCAGAGTCCTGACCAAGCTGCAGCAGTATCTCCTGCAGGTTGATCCACAGCAGACTGATAGGGATACAAGCTGTGAGAAGTATGAGGATTGTCCGTTGCAGTGTGTGGCCAATCACCTCCCAGTTCTTGGAACCAAATGCTTGGCTGCATACAGGATCCATCCCAGTGGCCAGACCAAACAACACTGAGTAGCCTGTTATGTTGGTGAAGCCAATGGAAAGAGCACCACCTGCAAGCTCTAAGCCTCCCAATCGGCCCAAGCATAACACTGACACCATTGCCCTCACATACACCACACAATTCATTGCTGCCATGGGACATGCGATTCCCATTAACTCCTTCAATTCCTCCAAAATCTGGCCATTCCACAGAAAGCCACAAGCCGCACACATCAATCAACACCACAAAACGCCAATGGCTAGCTAGCTACTGGGGAGTTTCTCCTTTCTTGTTGTAACCAGTCAGGTGGAGCCGCTGCTGCATGCGGCTACTGCTGCCTCTTTCTCTCCTCTCTGTGTGCAGGTTCGCGCATTGGCAGACATCGGAAGAAAGTCTACTGTTGGAAGTGATCGTTATTGCGATGAAAGGCCGAGTCTTGACATACCTGGCAGAGAGACGGACATTGATGAATTGGATCCCGCACAAGGAAATCGATATCGGATTCGTCATCTTCCGACGACGCCGATGCCTCCGCCCGCGTTTGCACGGCTGCTTTCACGGGATTGGCCATGCATGTAGCCTCGTCGCCTCGAGTCTCAGCCAAGCCAAGATCCGCCTCTCCTCCTCCTGCTCCTCCACAGTTTTTGTTTCCGATCACCGAAGCCGATGCTGCTCCACAGCACACAAAAAGAAAGAAAATCAATTCAACAAAAACTGCAATGCCCGAACGTCAAGAACTCAAACCGTCAAGAACGCTCTCACAGATCTTACTCGTCAAAAACCAGCACCAAGAAGCTCCTCAGAAGCTCATATCACTACACAAACAATAAATAGCTCGCCACCAATACCATAAGAGAAAGACAGCAGCTCAATTGCCAAAAGAACACGCAACAACAACAACAACGATAACAACAAGAACGACTATGACGACAACGGAAGAAGGGGGGGAAAAAAAAACACTGAAACACAAAATTGAAAAACAGCAGAGAGCACACTAACTGTCAACGGATAAAGAAAATCCGCAAATCCACAAAACACTCCTACTATACACATAGATAGATAGATAGGTAGATAGCAAAGAACAATTGCAGCAGCAGCAGCGAAATCACTACCAATTTTTTTTTAAAAATCCGATTCGCCAAGAATGAAAACCAACGCAATTATCTAAGACCAAACTAATAATAATAATAACCAAAAGAACCTGTCTCGTGAAGATTTCTTCCAGCCACCAAAGAAAGCTCCCGAAATGCTACGTTTCTGCTTAAGCTCAACCGAACCGATGAAAGAAATTCCAAAGCCGAGCTGGTAGGGGAGACAAGAAGAGGCTTGCTTCCCTGGGACACACACACAGAGCTCAGGATAAAGAAGAGACAAGAGAAAAGAAGAGAATTGAGAAACCTAGTGGCATGTATGTATGCTCCTTATCATTAAAACAAAAAAAAAGTCAAAAAAGAGGGGAAAAAAACAGAGGCAGCTTACGAATGCGAATCAGGCAGGCAGGCAGGCAGGCTGGGAACGATTGCGGAGAGACGAGACGACGGCGAGAGAGCGGGGAGGAGGAGAAAGGGGAACGATGAATATTATGCTCGTAGGCTGCGAAGCGCGCGTGACGACAACACGTCCAGACAAAGACGCAACAAGTGAGGCGCGTAAGGCGCGTAAGGACCGGAGAGACAGCGGGGGCGCCGGGAGGGGGGGAAGAGAAGGAGAGAGAGAGAACCTCCGGTTCCAATCCTTTGAAAAAACAAGCGAATAAAAGAACCCCCGGTTACAAGTCCTTTGAAAAACAAGGGAATAAAAAAACCTCCGGTTCCGGATCCTGGGGAAAAACTCGGACGCAAAGAACCGCCGGTTTCGGCTCTTTGGAAGAAAAGATCGGAATCAAAGAACCGCTGGTTCTGAGATGTTTAGGACCCCTCCAAGGAACCGACGGTTTTCATGAGCGAGCCGGCTGGAAAAGAACCGGCCGTTCTTTGAGTTTTTTAGTAAAAAATTTGAGAAACCTCCGTTACACCACAGAACCGGTTATTTGAAAATTTTGGGGACTGACCAAGAGGAAGTGGATATATCTCTCTCTGCAGGATGATAACCTGTGGGTATCTGTCCCTCCCTCGTTCTAAGAACCGGAAAACACGGGTATCAACTTCGGTGGAGGGGTGTTGATTAACTTTTATTTACCCAGTTTGCGACTAAACTACAGTTAAGCTACCCTGTTTGGTTTGGAGTTTCTTTTTCTTTTCTTTTGGTGTTGTAGCCAAATCTAGCCATCTTCTTCATAAGAAGATTTAGCCAAATTTGGTTGTAGACCAGACATCAAAATAGGAAAAAAGCCTAAGAATCCTTTTATATTTTAGTTACTTTTTTAAAACTAGTGTTTGGTTTTTTTTTTCCTAATTTTTTTTTCATGTAGCCATTATTCATATGAATATTTACCAAATTTGGCTATAGGCCATATATGAAAAATAAATAAAATTTTAAGAATCATTTTGTATTTTGGCTACTTGTTGGAACTGGTTTTTTGTTTCTCTCTCTCTCTCTCTCTCTTCTTCTTTTTCTCTTTTTAATCAATTTTGTCATGTAGCCAAAACTAACAATCATTCATAAGAAGATTTAGCCAAATTTAGTTATAGACTAGATATGAAAGTGAATTTCTTTTAAAGAATCCTTTCAGATTTATCATTTTGGCTACATGTTGAAACTTGGAACCAATGTTTTTCTTTTTTCCAATTTTTGATGGTGTGTCAATAGCAAACATTCCAAGGAAGATTTAGCAATAAATGGCAATGAACAAGTTGTTAAAAACTTGTGGCAACTCTAAATTGTAAAAAATTGCTACCAAATGATGTAAGTCCAAATTGTGGTGAAAGTTTTTCCAATTTTATTTTCTCAAAATTTGGCAAAATCCTCCCCCCCTCCCCTCAAAATAGGGAATGTGCAATAGGAGTATTTTCATTTTTCACATTTGTGCATAATTAATTTCACACCCAAAAAAAAGGCTATTTGGAACTTGATGTAGAAATCTAGTTTTTTTAATAAAATAATTTATTTTTAAATTTTAACTTATTATAAAATTTGAAATTTGGTAAATGAAGGCCATTTCATTCACAAAAATCCTTTGCATGTGTAAAAATCATAATTTTTAGGTTTAAAAAAATGTAAAATTTCACCCAAAAAAAGTGTTGGTTAGGAACTCTTGTACATTTAAATGATGTGAAAGCAATTGAATGAATTTAAAGTTGTCATAAATTTGGTTCAATATGAACGTGGTTTTCATATATTTTATGCTTGATGATTATATTATGTTTTGTGCTTTGGAGTCTCACTTTTGATTCTATGTGTTTCACATTATAAGGGGCTAGTTGTTATTTGGTTGATGATTTTGAACTATGATAGATGCAAATGTTGACATGATAACATATCACAACTCCATTCATGCAATCAAACTAAACAATAAGCTCAATGTACACACACACACCCACTACTCCTACTATCACAACCTACATACCTCCTATCACCATGTACACAACACATATACGTAATACTACAACTTTCTAGGCTACATGGGGTTGAGTTATACTTTATTTTTCCTTACTAATTTTGTGATGTGGCAATTATTCACAAGAATATTTAGCCAAATTAGTCAAATACAATTATAAATGAATTTGAAAGTTAACTTTTTTAAATAGTATTTTTCTATATTTTTGGCTACTTACTTGAAGAATGTATAAACATTTGGTAGTTTTTCTTTCTTGTTTATAGAAATTTCATGATGGAAAATTTCAAAAATCATTTCATTTTAACATTTTTTTGTAAATTTGAATTTAAGTGAAATTTTGCCTATGAAGAAAAGGTTGTTTGGGTGTTTAAAAAAGAGATTGATTTTTGTTTAATGTGAAAATACACCTACATCTATGGGATTTTTTTAAATGTTTGGTTTTTTTTTTTTCATTTGATAATTTTTTAGCACATGATTTAGTGACCTCTTTTCAAGTGTTTTTTTGGTGGGTTTAGATTACTTATTTATTATTTTTGTCTTCTTGATTCAACATGACACGCTCCCAAGCTCCTTGATAAACTCAAATGTAAGTCTAAGGTGAAAACAACAAAAAAGTAAGGAGTCAGGGCACGCTCCTTGGCTAGTAACACTTTGGGGGTAGAGGGGCGTGTTGGAGCCGGGACGGGGACTAGAAAGAGTGACAAGCATTATTTATTCACATGAACTTGCACAAACCAAATAACAAGTTGGTTAGTGTGTAGTTTGATCATTTTTGGTGCATGGACAATCCACGGGCAAACACGGATTCACAAAATTCACCACGGCCCAGACTTGGGGGAAGCCACCACCTACCCCCTTATACTATACTTTGTGCCTGGCCACAAGGCTAGCACCCAAATGGCATTTTGTTCCGAGAGTCTTGAAATTTCCAAAATTGGGACTCTCGCAACTTTGAAGACCCATAACTTTGTGTTCAGACCTCTGATTGAGATGAGGTCTAAAGCAAAGTTATATCTCTTGTTGAGAGCTTTCCAACAGTATGTGTCACGCCATTTGCATGTAAGGGAATCAAGGCGATTCCCAACTTTTAGTGCTCAAGAATCAAATTGGCCATTTGACTCCTAACCTTTCTTTTGGTCATAATTTATGTTTTAAGTACCCAAATGGGTCATGCGAGCACATTTTAGACATCTACATTTCAAGAGCTTTTCATTGATATAAGGAACTCTTCAATCCAATGATTTTTTATTTTTGTAATTACCTTTTGAAAATTCAAGAGTCCATTGGGACTCCAACTCCCAAAGTGGGAGCTCACTTGGGAGTGTGGGGGCTCATTCCCTCACACTCTTTACACTCTTAGGAGGATGAAATGTGACTATTGGGCTCACTCTTGGCTCGCACCTTTGTAAACCCTTGCCTTGGTCGTGAACCCAAGGCTAGGGTTGTGACACAACATTTGTTTCATATTGTGTTTTCATTAAGGTGGGTAACATATCATACTATGAAAAGCTTATGGGGGGGAAATGTTTGAATTCTAATCAAGGATTTTGAAATGATTTTTTCCCTTTTTATTTTGGAATGTGATTATCATAGTAATAACAATTTCTTTTCTTTTGTTTAAATTGATTTTCTTAGTTATAAACATATTAATTGATATTCAACTCTCTTTCATATATAAGGATTTTCATGTGTTATAAATGGATTTGTAATTTTTTTCTTTTGCCCCAACTCCATAATTTATAAACGTTCCATTCTAGTTCAATGGATTTTTCCCTCTTTTTTGTTGAAGATTTTGAATTTTACCAATATGCAAAACTTTGATTTAATTCATTTTTATTTCTCACATTTCACTTAAATGCCATTTTTTTATGGTTTATTTATTATTATTATTTTTGTTTTAAATAATTTCAAATGCAATTATCCACATTTGTTTCACATCATGTTTTCACATTACACAAAGTTACATCCAATGGAAAAATGCGCATGTTTTTAAATTGATAACCGTTTTGCCATGTTCCACATATTGTAGTTAGTCAAGTTTTGTTTAATCATAGGAATATAATATTGTATTGTTTCATTATACAATCCCCATGTTTTCAATTTCATGTTTTGTTTTCAAATCACATTTCCATGACCTAGGTAGCTTCATGGGTTTGTTCACACACAAATGTTAGTCAAAGATCTTATGATATCCTTATTAAATTTTATTATTCATATTATTATTTTATGATGTTTGATTTTTTTAATGATATTCAAATAATTAATGTCTAGATGGAATTTTTTTTTTGGGTCATGTTTCATTGAATTAACAAGTTCATGATCCAAATTCATAAATTATTTTAGACACATTGCCTTCCATGTCACGTGGTACTATGTTAGTGCTTATAATTATCATTATCTATAAACACAAACCAAATAATAGTAAACCCTTTTAAATGGCACATCACCCCCAACTTGTTTATTGCAAACCATTGTTAAACCACACAAAACTCAGCTCATTGCCAAACTTGGCAAGTCCAACCAAAGCTTGGGTGAACTTCATTTGTGAATGACAATGGTAGCCAAAAGCAACACCAAGCTCCTTCCTCGCCTTCTCCTTGTGTTTGTGCCCAAACACATAACATAAACAAATGAAGTGAAGTTCCTCATCAATTTTTTTTCCTTGTATAACCTTAAAGTTGTTATAGAATTATCAGTGGAGCTAGGCCTCAGGGCTCAAAACATAATCTAAAATTTCAAAACACCACATGGCATCATTTCAAGCATTTTCAAAGTATAGGTTTTTTTTTCTCATTGCCTTCTTTTCACAACATTTGAATTATTTTGTCATAATTATATGGACATTCATTAATTACATTGGCAATAAAAATAATCCAACAATTGTCAATTTATTGAACATCAATTTTAAAAGGTTTTGAAACAAAATTATGCTTATTCCTTTTATGTTATGACCATGCATTGCACATCCAATTTACTTGTTAACAAAAAGAAAAAAAGTGAACCCAAGATTAAAAAAGGAAAAAGTACTAATACCTTTCATAATATTGGGCACTAGGCCTATTTCCACTTTAAGTCCCAAAATAAACCAACTAGTTCTTGCAACTATTGGTATTGGACAATGAAAGCTTGGCCAATAATGGAATTGGTGGTGACAATGTAAAAGCACATTAGGGCGGAACATAAATGACATTTCATGAAAGTCCATAATGGAAAAAAAGACAAAGGATTTTTTTGTTGGTTTTATATATGTTGAGGGGAAATAAATGGCAAAGAGAAATCAATGGACATTCATAATAAATAAGTTGGAGAAGCTTTGGGGTTTTCCTTTTTTATTGATTTTTCAAAAATAAGCTCCAAATATAGTAATCACAAAAAATAAAGGACTTACTAAAAATTCATTTTTTTCAAGTGTAAAATTTGTTGAAACCAAAAGAAAAAACACATTTGATTGAATCTTATGTTGCATTCATTTATCCATTATATACACACAAATTCTCGGCTACATCTTGTGGGGCATTTGATAAGTTCATTTGGTGGAATTTGGAAATTATGTAAAAGCTTTATAGTACATATAAAAGTCCCTATGAATTGGCTTTCAAAGATTTTTCCATGATTTGTTTACATTGTGTTTTGATGTTTAAAATGATTTTTGATATGAGTCCCATTCCATCATTTTCACACATAAAATGGAATGAAATACAATTGAAAACTTGAAATTTGTTAAAATGGCCTATGTGATGTCCTTTTTGTTTCACATTAATGCACTTCGACTTACAATTTAATGTTGTTATTGCTTCGTGTGACTTGATAATGAAGACATTGTAAGAAGAGGAGCCCCCCAACTATTAAACTTGCATATGACTTTGAAAATTCAAGCTTTACTAATGGTGGTAGTGGTGGAGTTTTGCACGTTAGTTATTTAGTTTATTTATTTTATTTATTTTCAACGCTCTAGGGTCAAGGCCATTTCTGAGGTCCAAGTCCCAAAGGAATGACTAACCAAAACCAATGTCAAATCATCAATTTTGAGTTTAAAGCAAACTAAAAAATTGCTCAACTAAATTCATACCTTAGGATGGAACATGATTTCTTGCAAATCTTTTCAAGTGCTAAAATAAAAATAATCTAACTTTAGCACCAAAAAACTAAACTAACTTTTGGTTATTCAAAATATCTTCCTCACCTATAACATAACGCACATATGAATCCAAGGACACAACTTTCCATAAATCACAAAAGCTTGCACACAAACTTACATTCGAAAAGGAAAACATAATGTTTAGGTTGTGTAGTCTATAATCACCAAAGGTGATATGAGACATACCCTCAATGGGTTTTATCCCCAAATGTTCACCAAACAACTCAAAAAATGTTCATAGTGAATGGGTTTGAGATTAAAAATTAACCATAACCCATTACACTAACCCATCTTTGACTTAACTATGTGCATAATTAAAAACTCCTAACATCTTTATTATTTGCCATGATTCCTCTTTCTCTTGATTTTTTACATCACCTTCCATACATTTATTCATTCAATTTCCAAGTTTTCAACGGCAACTTGGGTTTGAGGCCCTCAGAAACATAAGGTTTTAATGTGTTGTCAAACTTCTATTTCAAAATCTTTGAGTGATATTGATTCCACTTCAATCACAACCATTTTGCTAATGACAAATCCAATTAGTTGTGCATTCATAATCCTCACCTTTTCGCCTTTAGGTTTGAAGTCAAACAATATCATTTTCTTTCAAATGTTAAATCCCAACTTCACATTGACATCAAATCATTTCTAACATTGTGACATTGTCTTCAAGTGTCATTGAAAAAGAATTGTCTTTTGTCACCTTTAATTCACATTATTTTGGTTGTTTGAACAACTTACTTTTAAAATTCATATAAGCTTCAAGTCACAACTATTCAAAATCATTTGCACTATCACATTTTATTTAACAAACTTTTATTGAATCAACTTATGTTCATTAAATTTGTTGACATTATGACCTCCTTTTAAAACTTGGCAAATATTAACAATAAATAAGAAATCTACTTGTGATGAAAGAACATGAAAAAAACACAATAAGCAAACCTTCTAGTATGATTATCGTTATTATTACGACAAAAATCTAACAAGGTACCACCATGAAAGATAATAAAATTTAAAACATAGTTTTTAACTCATAAAAAACATACATGAAGGAGGTAAATACCTTTCCAATACTTTATTTTTCCATTCCTACAAATTTTTCTACAAACCCACAGAAGGACAACAAGGGGAAAAAAATAGACCTAGCTTCTACTAAGGTAGTAGTTATATCCTTGGAAGTGATGTAGTTTTTTGCCAAAGGTTTTTTTTCTATTTTGTCCAAAACTGGCAAAATCCAAACCGTACCTCTATGGGAGGTAATTACCTCATTGGTCCAACCTTTTATTGAGGTTACAAACTATTCCATGGGTATTGAAAGCTTCTTGTTGTTGCCATGGCTACCTTCTTCCATAGTTGTTAGACTTTATGAAAAAAACTATTATACAAGTAAAAAAATAGAAAGAAAATTCTAGAGAGTTGTAATGTTTAAAATCAAAGGTAATCATCTTCTAATACACACATACAAATAGATTCTCCCTTCAAAATTACACACACTCCAAATTTCTCCACTTGGACATTATTCAAAAGTCCTCCAACCTTTTGTCCCTTTTGCACCTTCTCTAAATCTCCCTCCATCTTTTTATCTAGAAAGCCCACTAACAACCACTCATCACACATTCAAAATGAATCCCCCACTACCATTGGTCACTTGGGTCTACTCAATCTCCTCCTATTTTTGGGGCTCCTATTTTCATCTTTTCCTTTAGTTACTTGATGTGTTGGCAAGTTAATTATCACCACCTCCTTCTAAAATTACCTAATTCTATTATATGGCTTCATCTCCTAGATATTTAGAAAGCAATAAAAATTATACTTACCACTTGTAACTATGAAATTATCAAAAAAAACTTTTAGATTAAATACTTATAAATTAAGTTACCTTTTGCTTGTTACTTTTCATGTTCCAATTAAGGTACGAAAATATAGTTAAAATTATTTGTGTTCATTCCATTCATCATTCACAAATCATATAACTTTCCAATTGAGATAGAGTTCACCCATTGATTAGAAACATATATTCTTTAATGTTTTAAAATGAACCCATTGATACAATGAATATTTCACCTTCTTTTCAAAATATTATTGCATTAATATTCTGCAACAAAATATTATAAGTTTAGTTTTAGATAATTTAGTCAATGGGACATGGGAAAGGTAGTTGGTAGTTGAGACAATAGGATTAATATGGAAAATTACGAATTGTATAATCTTAGTGTCATGTTAATGCAATTTATGTATTATGTTTTCATGCAAGTTATTTCTTTTGGGTTGCCCAATGCCATTAGGTGAATTTAGATGCATTGTTACAAAGTCGGGGCCTAAAATATGGAAAGTTAATTTGGGTGATTGAGCATTGATTTTTTCTGCAAATGTCTTATTGTTCACCCATTATTCACTGTGGTAATTCATATGGTTTTTAAAAGTGATCATTGTTTCCTATTCTTTTTGGAATGTGTTTAAAATATTATATTTCCAATATTTTTAATGTGAATGTTAAAAAAAGAAAACAAAGCCTTGTAACCATGTTTGAAATGGATTGTTCATGTGAATGGTATTGTAGTAGTGTTTTTTTTTTTCAAGATCCCTTAGTTGCCAAACTTACTTCTTTTCTACTGAGAATGGGGTTCATTTTGCGATAATCAAATTTTTATGGATTCGTTTTTTGGCTATATATGATGATTTTTATGGAATACAAGCTATGGTATTTTCCAATGATAACATATTTGGCTATGGTTTGTAGGTTTAAGGTATCATATTTGGCTATGGTTTAAAGCATATGGTAACATATTTGACTATGGTATTTTCAAGAAGGTAGCAAAATTAGCTTTAGGTGTTTGAAAACAGTGGTATATTTGTTTGCCAAATGTGTGGCCATGTCTACATTTTGAGACAAGTGAGAAAAACACACAAACTAAATTTAAAAACATAAACACACAAACATTTCCTCTAGGGGAATTGAACCCTAACCTTGAAAGGTCCTGCCCATGCAGTAGAGGAATCTTGCACCCACATAAACATCCAACAAAAAAATCCCAATTTTCAAACATCCAACCCAACACCCACACAACTTGGAAAGTGGACATTCTTCATACCTAGAACTGCAACTTTCACCTACCTCCACAAAGTGCATACAAGAATCATACTTGGATTTCTAGAAAAACATCCAAATATTTCAAAAGAAACCTTTGCCCTTTCACCTTACAAGATGCAAGTGGCAATTGAAAAGAAAAAACCTAACAGTCTGCATGGTATCTAATGCAAACTTCCCTCCATGTTGTAATTGCTGCGTCATATGGAAAATTATTAACATTGTAGAAATTATGTGTGAACATGTGCACACACAAGTTGAGATGTGTGGTTAGTCTATTACACAATTTACTCTTCATGAAAGCTAAGTTGTCGAAAGTCCTTTCATCTTCAACTAAACCCAAAATTTGCACCATAGCTATTTCAACAACCTTTATGTATTCACTTAGCTTCAAAACTAAAAGTGGAGAAAATTGGATCTTCAACCACATTCGAATGATTGGTTTCACATCTGATGGCTCTTACATCACTGCTTTAACATTATGACTCATGGTAAGTATGAAATAAGAAGCTTGCACATCAAGATGTTGTGAATCCAAAAGCCCAACAACTACAACACCACCCTTGATTCTTTTGCCAACGTAGAATGCAACCCTAAACTTATCCAAATGTGGGAAGAAGTTCTTAGTAACATTTTTTTCACACATGCAATATTGCAAATACACAATGCCAAGAGCTGACATGATTTCCACATCAAGGAATTTACAAAACAATTCAACACACAACGTTGTGGTAGCTTTTGAACATGTAACCTTCATTAATTCAATCATGGTAGCCTGGTCATTCATATTCACATGAACATAAGCACCATTAAAACCTGCACGGTGATGGAGTCCGTAATTGTGGTCAGCAATGCTGAATGCCAAGTATGGCAACAAGTACAGATCAACATCAAATTCATATGAAACCTAGGTGAGGGGCAATAACTCACTATAATGTTCATAAACAACAATGAATTCATTGCAAGTAGAATCGTCATACTTACAAAAAGGATCAACATAAAATTGGTTGTATTTTAGCCTATGTTGATTTCATGACATCAATGAACTCACAAATAAAAACATCTTGCCTTTGAACATATTTAATTTGCGTGTGCACCACTTCCAACATTGGAAAATGCATGGTAGACCAAGAATTAGCTCCAAATCACACAATAGATTTAGATTCTCCCAAACAAGCTCGCTCTTTGGTGCCTCTATGTGCATATTCATAATAAGTGATTTGTACTATCTTGACACACATTTCAAAGGGATCAGCATTGATATCAAATGAGTTTTTATATTCTACAACAACTTCAAGCCTTTTGTTTCTAATGTCTTTGCAAGGTTCACAAATTCCAACACCTTCTTTGGATTGTGTGAAAAAAAGGCATACAAAGACTATAACATATCTTCAATGTGCATAACCAAGGATAACTTGCTCAAAACCAAGGTAGCCAAATTGGTTCAATGTGCCACATAGTGCACACCAATGAGAAATGGGGCAATTTGTTCCTTTGTTTAAATAATCACCCCAGACCAAATGCCTTGAAAAATTAAATCATTGTCACATCCAAAGTAGATCCACTTGGAAGCCATATCAGAATTTGCAAGGCCTTTGTATCTGCCCATCACATCCAAAATCACACCCTTAATGTCGTTTGAAGTTGCACCCACCTCAACCTTCTCAAAGGTCAATAAAAGAAAAACACGTTTCCAATTTTGAATCACATACCTATGGATATTCATCCATTATTGCGCATCAACAATGGTCATATCATTTGCATTAACAGCAACAAAATTAAATTCTAAGATCATAAATAATGTCTTGGAGAGGACCACATCATGCATGGCCTTTGCACTTTACCAGTCACTACTATCTAACTAATGTTTTAATGGGGTGTTTTTGACTTTCAACAATAAAACAATTCCTTCAACGATTCATATTCCAACATTGGCCTCCCACATAGGAGAATTGCAAGATTGTAGCAAATTATATGAACTTCTTCCAAGCACCCAAATGAATCCATAATTGCACTAAGTTCATGATAGACTCTGAGCTTCGCACAAAATAAGTCTTCTTAACCTTGGCATGTGCAACATCCTTGTAGTAGAAGTAATCTTCGACAACTATGCCAAAATTAGGTATTGTTGCCTTACAATGCCTAGCATGTTTTTGAAGTGTGTCGAGCTTGGGAGCTAACAACTTTGGCTTTCCTTCAATATTGCTACAAATTTTACATCGGATTTATGCAACCAAACCATCCTCCCCAACAACTATTTCAACCCATGGAAAACGACAAGCCCACATATCTTGAACCACACAAGTCTTCTCATATGATCTTCATGGTTTCTTTTCAAGAGACTCAACAAACTCAATAGGTTCCTTTCCATTTCTCCTGCTTTTAGGATTGTTATTTGAACCAAGGCTTATAATACTATTACTAAAAGTCACTTGTACATTAGATGCAACATGGAGCAACAAATTTGAGGTCACATTTGGTTCATCGCTAAAAAATAATTTAAATTTAAAATTCTTCAGCACTTGGAGGGGAGCCATGGCTTTAAAAAACCCCAGAATGAATGTAAAATATAAATGTCGCAACCCTAGCCTTAGGCTTGTGACCAAGGCAAAGGGCTTGCAAGGGTGCGGGCCAAGACTAAGTTCAAGAGTCACATTTTCATGCCCTCGAGAGTGCAAAAGAGTGGGAGGGAAAGAACCCTCACACTCCCAAATGAACTCCCATGTTGGGAGTTGGAATCTCAAAGGACTTCCAAATGTTCAAAGAGCGATTGCAAGGTTAAAACCCAATGGCTCAAGGAGTTTTTTATACCAATGAAAAGCTATTGAAACGTAGATGTCTAAAATGGGCTTGCATCACCTATTTGGACATCTGAAACACAAGTTATGGCCAAAAGAAAGGTCGATAGTCAAATTTGCAATTTGACTCCTGACCACTAAAAGTCGGGAATTACCCCGATTTCCTTGTGTGTAGGTGGCATGTGACATACCGTTGAAAAGCTCTCAACAAGGGATAACAACTTTGTTTTAGACCTCATCTCAATCGGAGGTCTGCACACAAAGTTATAAGGCCCCAAAGTTTTGGGAGTCCTAACTTTGGCAATTTCGGGACTCCCACTTGGGAGTCCCGAGACAAAAAGTCATTTGAACATGAGCCTCGTGGAGGGGTGCATAATATACTATAAGGGGGAAGGTGGTGACTTCCTCCAAGTTCGGGCCGTGGTGAGTCTTGTGAGTCTGAATTGCCCGCGGCTCGTCCTAACACCAAAAGTGTTCTAAATATGCACTAACCACTTTGTGTTGGTTTTGTGCGAATCCGTGTGAGTAGTTGATGCTTGTCACTCTTCCTAGTCCCATCCTAGGGCTCCAGCACACCCCTTTACCCTTCAAAGTGCTGCGAGCCAGGGAACGTGCCCCAACTCCTTGTTTTTTCAATGTTTTCAGTTTGGATTCACATTTGAGTCCATTAAGGAGCTTGGGGGTGCATCACAATAAATGTACACACAGAAACACAAAGAACAAAAAAAATGACAAGGATGAGAGGAAGGAAAAAAACTTGGTCATGTGTTGTGCATTTTGATTTAAACACTTGCATTGTAACATGTAGTCATTATGTGCACACCTCTAGTTTGGAAAAAACATAATATTGGGTAGATTGGTGATGCTTTTGCTTGTTTTGCCCTCCCATTATGTTCAAGTCGCACCACTATGAACATAACGGCAACTATCTTGACCTTAAACCAATGCCACCAACAAGAAAAAAAAATCTACACACAAAACATGGTTCAAAAAAAAAAGTGCACTAAACCCCTACCAACAAAGAACAAAGAACCTTGAATACATGGGGGTTTTAACCAAGAGTAATGTAGTTGGTGAATAACCCCATCCAATGGTGGGGGATTGGACTTGACAATTTGAATTTTATTCAATGACGGGGATAAACGATCTAAATCCTATTTTAGGGTAGGTGTATGACAAATGAAAGTTTATTGAACAACAGGGTTGGCAAGTTGAAATTTATTCAACAATGAGATTGGCAATCAACAATTTGTGGGCTAGCATGATTGGTTTACCGAATGATGGAGATGTAGTTATAAAGGCGATGTGTCCTAAAACTTTATGTGTTAATGGTGATGGTAGAAAGTAGTGGCTCGCTTTTTGCAAGTGATGAAAAATGATCATGAAAATACACATGGTCACAACAATTGTCAAGAAGGGGGCTTTTAGGTGATTTTATTTAAAATAAACTCAAAATAAACAAAGGCCATATCACATGACCTTTTTAGTAGTCACATTTTGGTGACAAATTGCTAGAAATAAAAACATCGTACTATAGTACCTTGGCCACTTTGACAAATTTATGTCAAATAATTAATTTTGAGGATACCATTTCAACAAATAACATATTCCCAGATATTCCACCAGATTCTTTATATTCCTTCATAATAAAAACTATTTCTGAAAAAAAATTTGGTGGAAAATCTCAATATTTTGGAAATTAATATATTTAGTGTCAAATAGGGCCATGTACTAAGATATACAAAAATAAATTAAACCCATAAATACAATAAACACGATCATTTTGTTCCCATTTCAACATATGTTTACAACATACTCATTGTATGTTACACAATCTTCAATGAATATGAGGTGACATTTTGTCATCTTTGGAACCTACCATGTTCCCCCCTTGGAAGGTGTTTTGTTCATTGAGTACATGATCACCCATATCCATTCACTAGGAAGAAGTGGTCAAATCTATGGCAACCACTTGAGCTTTACTAGTACATCCATAGTTCACCAGATTTGTCCTTATGAACCAGGTACTATCAAACTTGAGATGTCATAGATTTGGTTCATGAAATTGGTTCCTGAGCCGGATAGCTTGTCAAGCAATCATGTGCTTTGGGAAGAGGGGGAGACGGAGGGTGGGAGAAGTGTGTCTATATGGCCCAGTCACTGCCCACGCTGAAATGACTTGCATGCCCAAGCTCAAATGACTTGCATTAAACTGGTTGTGTGGAACCTTTGTGGTGTTAGGGTTAACCAATGTTAGGTCTCATTCTCCCTTTTAATCCACTATTTTCTGGGGCTGAATCGACCTTTCAACATGGGTGCCAATGAATCTCAAGTAGACCTAATTGGCGGAAAGCTCTTAAGCTATGGAGCAGACAGGGATTGGCCAATTCTGGCTCCTAGCTCACTCATGGGCTTGCCTGACAAGAGCTCAGCCCATTTGGCTCAGCCACAGGCTCACTAGGAACCAGAATGAAACCAAACCCTGCCTGGTCTCTAGTACAATATGAAAGGTAAATAACCTACGAATGTAATCAATTTTGAAAAGGAATATGAATTTACATGATGGGAGTGCCTCTCATCCACGAAGGCAAAATTCTGGGGTACTAAAATCTTCCCTCTTATTTATTAGAGTTATCCATAAAATCAGGCAATTGGGGGGCGAGAACAGTGAGTTTCGGCATAATAGGCCATCAAATGCGTAACTGGGAATGAATTTTTTTTTAAAAAGGAAATAACTGGGACTCAAACTAAGTTTTCCACCAATTTTGGTGGTAAACTGAGTTTCATCTTGTGTTTCCATTTTCCTGGGCGCCTGCACTGCTGCTACATATATTTTCACTGCTCCTGCCCGTACGACTATTATAATTACTCTCTCGAACCTTGTGCTTAAATGCTGAGTTTCAGCATTTCGTACCCAGATTCAATAAAATTTCATTACTTTGCAGATACCACTGAAAGATGGGATAGGGGGCGAAAGCACAGGAGACAGGGGGTGAAACAAAGGGTGACTTTATGGAAACTCTGATATTATCAAACCAATAAGCTAAATAGTTCTTTTTGTTTGGGCAGTCTTGGGAGTCATTTTTTGCTTTTTAATTCACAAATGTTGCCCGTGAATCTAATGAGAGGTAGGGTACCGGTTTTTAATGAGTCCATGTGAGCTATTTATTGATATATGAATTTCATCCAAATTTATTCTTTACAAGCTGTTATCTAGCTACTAGTGGATTGCTCTTAGAGCATCCCCAAAAGGCAATAGTAAAATGGTTTGTGTGTCAAATTTTGGATGACAGAATTGTATCGCATTGTTGTGAAAATGGGTGTGCTCTTGTAAACTTGCATCCCGACAATAATAAAGGTTTCAAAAGATCAGCAAAAAGAAAATGATTGCTTCTCATTGGCCTACGTCACCTGATTGGCCACACATTGATTGCTATTATCGGCCAACCATAGTGATTGGTCCACATATATAATGGTATATAAATGCTCTTTGTATGCATAGTGCCCAATATTTGATGTTTATGGTTGGGGAAGGATAAACATTAACATTTAATTTGGATGAGATAAAAATCAATATCACCTCAAATACAATGCATTGCTTGGGTTGCTTTGATGGCCTCCCAAACATTAAGGTTTGATGTTTGTCCAATGGTCCAAAATATATGGCATTGACACAATGTTGGTTTAAAACAATTCCACCCACGAGTTACATAATGGGTACCAACATTGTTATATGAAATGCAAGGTACCAACATTGTTATATGAAATGCAACCCATTTTTGTACCAACTTGTTATGGATTGGTTAAATTAGATTGATCATTGGATCAATCTAAGTGGTCAATTAGTCTAGATGATTGATCAACCAGTCCTTTTACAATCTTAGTTTCATGTTTATTGGTGAGGCATGAGAAACAGTATAAAGCCAGCAATCTTGGAAGGAAGATTTACTAATGAAAGCTCAAATACTAGGCACAGGTGGAGCTACTCTAAGCATCTAAGCATCTGAGCACAATCTCCCCCTTTCACAGTTTCACAGGTTTTGAGAAAGTTTGCTTAACATGACATTCCCCGATTGGATCTGAGCAGGGGGCAACCACACTGTATACCCTGGCTATTCATATCATCCTCTTAAAGGTATTGAGCAAAGTCTAGCAACCTCTACCATGGTAGTTGCCAAACTATCTGCATGTGGTAGCATGACATCAAGCTAATCTCAGTGCAGCTACTGCACCTCAACTAGATTGATGGTCTGCTACAGCTCATGAAAGCTCAAGGTAAAGTAAGACAAACTTAGTGCATGCTAGTATCACATGGAGAAAATTTCTTTTTTTCTGGTAGCACTAAGTTACAAGTAGTTGAATACTCCACTTCACTCCACTCCACTCCACGCCACTCCTCAGCTAGAGAATGAGATTGGAAACCCCGACCAGGAAATCTGTGGAGGGCCACCCAAGAAATCTTTGTAGAACAGGGCAGCAGCTCAGGGTGTTGTTCCATTGCATTGTAAAATGTTCAATTTCATGAAACCAGATGAATGGAAATGTTGTTGCAATTCACCTACAAACTCAAACTCTTGTGGCCATGTTTTACTTGCAGTTTGACCCTCATCAGACCTCTTGTAATTTGCCAAATTTGGAACTCAAGAAAAAAGGGGCCAGATTTTTACAATGGGTTCCAATTTAAGTAACCAAAATATAGGTGAATTATTAAAAGTGGCTACTTTCATATTTGATCTATAGCCCAAATTTGGCTAAATCTTCTTGTGGATGATTGCCTGTTTGTCTACATCACAAAATTGAAAAAAAACAAAAAACAGAAAACCCTGGTTAGGTAATTTTGACTACAAAATGAATATGCTATTTTTTAAAAATAAAATAAAATCACAACCGGGTCTCCAAATTGTTAGGCATGAAATGGGTGGGTTATAATGGGTTCCAAGTACAAGCCAAAATTTAATCCACAACTTTACACAGATTGCCAAGTCTCTTCCTTCTGGGCAGTGAGGCCAAAGAGGACCCAAAGTTTTTAATCCTCCTATCATCCAATGTTGGTATAGATCATGGATGATATATTGAATTCAACATGTAAGCCTTTTTATATAGAAAGAAGTGGTCACATTATAGATGCAATTTGTTGCATGGAAGAGAAAGAAGAAGTCATCTGCCTTGAAGAATGGAACCCAACTTTGCATGCATGCAGACAGAGAAAGAAGCAAGAATCTTTGCAGAGTTGCAGATTAAGTTAGACTATATGGCTGGCACAACTCCATTCTCTCATCAGAGTTTCAACATGCAAACCAAGTACTAAATATATAGGGCCCCAAGTGGGAAATTATCATTGTCCACAAAAAAAACCAACTTTTAACTCAACAAAAAGCATATCATTTAATTTGATGTATATTGTTTTGTTTTACGGTGTGTGAAGTGTGTTAGTTTATCTACTTGGTTAAGTTCTAGTTAGTTAGAGATAAATCGAGTTAATTTAGTTGTTTGAATTTTAATTTTAAATCAATTTTAGTGTGAATAGAATTCATGATACTTTGTGAATGAGATATAATCTCAATTTATGTGATCTCAACTCATTTTTAAACATCGTCTATCATTTAAGATATTTTTATATTATATTTTGTATCCATGTTAATAATGATAGTTGTGCATGTCGATGTAAGAACACATGACAAGTGTTTGAAGAAAAAAAAAAGCTTAAATTTTTTTTAAACCTAATTTGTCACTATAACTTTAAAGCATCTCCACCACATAGTGATAAAGGTCGCTTTTCATTGAATCTTGCAACAAGCTAACACAAATCTTGTTACTCTTTAGTAAACATTGCTCAAAATATTGTGATCATTTTAACATCTTTAAACAAAAAAAAATTGCTATGAATTCTCAATCAATAGAAATTATTGGTTTAGATGTAAAAGTGCAAATGGTGTTTCGTTGTTTGAAATGATTTTTTTGGAAGTTTGTGGGTGGGGACACTAAGTTTTAAACATCACCTTATTTTAATTAATGTAGAGATATAATTTATTGCTTGGGGTGGAGATGTTCTTACAAGAAAATCAATCAAAATATTTCCTTTCCCCCACCCACATTAGTTATGCAACCAAGGTTAATTCTAATTAGGTCACTAGGACAACAACCTTCCATTTAGTTCAAAGTAAAGTTGTCCAAAAAAAATTTAAAGGTAGCAAAATGGCCCCTCGGGTGAATCAACACCTACAATGGCACCATGATAAAATCATGTTGTGTAGTTCTTTGATGTTATAATATTTGATTTTGGGTTTTTTTTAAAAATTCAGAATCTTCAATTCTGGGGTTTTGAAAGTTTTCAAATAACCTTCAGTTTTCAGGGAATTTCAAAGAATGGGCAGGTTTTGTGAAAGAATCAGCCAAGAACCGCCGGTTCAGGGTAGGTTCTTCAATTGGTTCTTTGAATTTTGAGAAGTGTAATTACAAATCAAAAACTGGCTCTTTGAACAAGGGTCCATATCCCCAACCCTTGTTGCCTGCCTAATTAGGCTTCTTTTTTCTAGCTATTAAAAGCTAGATTGAGCCCCGGAGATTCTAATCTACAAGAATTTCTTAGGTTTAGGTTGAGGAGATTTCAGCCTCACAAGGTGGGTTAGTGGGGGCCTGAACCAGTGTTGGGTGGTTCTTTGATTTTTCAAAGAACCGTTGGTTCCAGGTCTTAGAAAAAATGAACCCTTGAACTCGGAATTGTTCCAATCAATTATTTGGCCAAGCAAGTATTTATCCAATTTTTTGAATAGACAATTCTGGTTCTTTGATATGCACAGATAGTACATAATACGCATGTTTTGGGTAAATTGTAGATTGTGACACAATAAAAATGAGTTTTTTTTTCAACTAAGGTGTTTTGTGCTTATAACTTACACCTCAAGCAAGGAAGCTTTTGAGCAAGAACACAAACAACAAGGAAGAAAGAAGAAATCAGCCATGCAAAAACAAAATCACCCATGGCAACCATAATCCACAAAGCCAAATAGCTTCCTAATGTATTTTAAAGCTAAGAAAAGAAGATCCAAACAACATCCCAAAAACCTCTTCTAGCTTTCATGGTTTATCAGGAATGAGTTTCAGGATGCAAAAAATCATGCAAGCCTTGTTGTAAGTAATAAGGTCTTTTCGAAATCTTGTGCACAAGGCAAAAATTTTGAAGCCCATTGCTTCATCGTGGCGAACAATGCAATGCATAATTTGACTTTGCTTCAAATTAACATCTTGGTTATTTACCTTGAAGAAAGCCAATGTGGCTGAAGTCTTCTGGTGAGGTTTCTAGGAAATCAGTTGTTTCTTCATGGTCTCCAACAACACTTCTTGCAATAGAGGATTGTTAGTATTAGCACCAACATCAAACATAACATTAAAAACAATTAAAAACTTGAGGTTTTGAATTTCAATGAAGTTCTAGAGTGTTAAACTCTTCCAAAGGTGAATGCTTGGTTGAATGGTTCACTTTTGCAACAAATGAACAACTGTTCATGGGTACCCTTCATTCAAATGCATATGATAATTAATATATCTTTAGATCGACCAATTGGGACTTGGATATAATCTAATAACTTTATTATGAAGATAATTGTGTGATTATTTATTGATTAAAAATAATGAATTTTTAAAATTGAAAAATATGGACTAGTTTAACATAATGGAAAAAATTATATTAGGGTCAATGTATGGTTGAGGTACCAAAAAGGACCATCTCCTTTTACATCTAGTGACCCCTTCATTTAAAACATGTTGTTATAACTTAATGGCACATTCATATTGAAAGTTTGATTTTCTTCATGGATAGATACATTACGAAAACATAATTCTCAATTCTTAAACCCTAAACCATTTTGTTGCACTTTATTATTATTTATTCAATTTTATTTTTGAATTCAATTTTATTTTTAGGATTCAAGAATTTTTTTTGTCTCACTTTGCTTTAATACATATAAATTTGTTGTATAGGTGTAATCAGTAGAAGAATGTAATGGCAATGATTCTTTGGTGATAAATTCTTGTTCTTGTGCAAAAATCAAATTTGACAAAAACTTGAAACTTTTGGTTTTTTTATATTATAAAATGTGTTTTTCAGCAATAAATTTTTTTCACAAAATCAATAAAAATCATTTGAAAAAACTGGATTTAATATTTAAAAAGTTCAATTTGTGACCAACTTTAGGTTTTTGAAATTTTGGCTTGGACTTTGGGTCCTTTTTCTTTGTTCTTCCTTTCCCCTTTTGTTGGGTGCTTTGTTTTATAATGCTTGTTAGGGTTTCATGAGTTCAATTTTCAAACTAGTTGTCAAGGAATCAGATCAACACATATCATTTGAATGGCGGTTCCTAACATTATTACTAATCACTTATTAATTGCCAAATTTTGTAACTCTTTTATGTTTAAAATCTATATTTGCTAAAGAAATTACAAAAATAAAGAAGAAAAAAATGGAAATGGAAAAAGAAAGGAAAAAAAATATATTTTAATTGTTAAGCTCCAAATTTCAACTCCCAAAGGTTTTCAAACTATTATTGTGCATTTGTTTGGTTTAAACTTATATTGCAATATGTAAATGTAAAATTGTGTAAGTCTATTTTATGCCATGTAAAACTATGTAAGTTTATTTTATGTCATGTAAAATAATGTAAATGTAAAACAAATGCACTTACTTGATTTTACATGCCCATGTAAAAATTTGTCACTTTTATTTTTGGGGTTGGGGAGCATGTTCAAAATTTCAAAAAACAATTGATGAAAAAAAAACACTTTAAAATGCATCACAAACTCATTAAACTATTTAATGTAAATAAGAATAGGTACCCATGCTCTTGTAAAAGCTTAAGTCAAAAATGGTGATGAACAAAGTTAATTAATAACTTTATACTCAAAAAAGGAAATGGGGAAACATTGTCAAAATATAATAATTATATAACACTCAAATGTAGAACTTGAAAACACACTACAATAGTTAAGAAGGGTACATTATATATATATATATATATACACACACACACACTTGCATTTACCTACCCAAAACATTTACATTACATGGCCCTATGTAAGCGAAAATTTTATATACACATGGTGGCTAGTGGAAATGGAAAAAACGAAATAAATAACTATAATAATTTTCATTTGCATGATCTCACACACCAATGTTTAATTACATAAGTATCTAGCCCACTTCTCTTGTAGAAACCTAATCGAATATATTTTTGTTACTTGACCATGTTCTTTGACAAATCCCCTTTTGAAAACCAAGTCTAGGTCTTTGACAAATATGAAGCCCTAATTATTTGTAATTTTAAGCAAATAATACACAATACATGACACACATTTACAACACGCCCATGCTTTGGACAAATAAACATACCATGTCTTTCCATTTTTGTGTTAGAAAACACATTTACAAGGTTCATGGATTTATTATTTGGAAGTTCTTCCAATATTACTTACAACTAATCAACTAAACAAATATTACTTACAATTAAATAACTTAGCTCCCCTAAAATGATTATTAAATGGTGAATCATATTGAGAATTATTTGCCATGTTTCAAGGGTTTAGATTTTAGGAAACTCATCCTTTGTTCCATCTTTCGACCCTAAAATCACATACCTCAAAGATTTCCAAAAGACAATTAAAGCATAGACCAAATACAATAAAATTCCAAGAAACACAAAGGCTTTAACCATGACATATAAAACATAAAACTTGATAAAAAGTGACTTGTCAAAGATTATAGATTGCAAACATAAAAACCCAATAGATTGAAAAGAATGAAAATAACAAATTGAAAATAAAAGAGATTGATTTTAAAAAGAAGATGACAATGAAGATTCAAGACAAAAGGTATTGAAAACAAAAGAGATCTAAAACATTGAAGACTAAAGACTAAAGACATAGAAAAAACCAACAATTCTTTGAGATTTTTGAAATAACTTGAACTAGTGGTTCTTTGACTCCCATATTGTTTTATTATTTTTCTTGCAAAAAGGTCTCTTCCCACATAGGGTCCAAATACCTAAACCTTAAACTCACCCCAATTTTCCTTTTAAAATTCAATTTCGACTTTATTAAACTTTCTTTGACAAAATTGTTCAATATTCAATAACTCTTGCATTGCAAGTCTAAAACATTATACATTGTACATTGTGATAGGTAACTTTGATCATAAAATGGGCATGGATTAAAAGTATGACTAGGTAAAAGTAGTTTGCAAAAATAGAGGCCAAAATTAGTGTGTTTTGCTCTAAATTCCACCAACCCATTACTCCCACCTCATGTATTAAAGTTATTAGTAAAGTCCTTATTGTTGGGGTTCAAGTGACTTTTAGGATAACTTTATTGTGCTCAAACAAAGGCAAAGTGTTTTCACAACATTACATTGGAATATACTTTAAAGACCTATTGCCCAAATAATATTGCACAACCCTTATTTATTTATTTATTGATGTGTTTAAAATTTCAAAATTGAATTGATTTTGGAGTCTTTCAATTGCCAAAAGCGAGGGGGGGGAAATAAGTAAAAATTATCAGTTTTTTATATTTGGTTTTAAGTCGGACAATTAAATATTTTCATTTCATATATGCTTTATAGCAATGTTTGGCTAATCTTTTTAGGGATAATTACCACTATGGCTGCAAACAAAACTTCCCCAAAAAAAAAACACTGAATTACATTGGGATCAAAATATGGCCTTTGTTGGCCTTGCCTACCAAGGCAAGGATATTGTATTTAGATTCATTATAGAGTATAATAGCTTAAGGGATTTTGGCCCCTAAGTAATAATAATAGGTCTATTTTTATGTGAGGATTTTTGAAAGATGATAATCAACTTCATCTTGGAATTTAGCTTCCAATTCCATTGTCAAATGTAATACCATTTCGCATGTAGATGCAAAATTAATTGGTTTCATACAACTAATTTGTGGATTGAATGGCCAATTTTTGTCAACAAAAATGAGCTTGTCCAAATTCTTTGTTTGCAACTAGCATCAATGAAGTGCCGTCAAGATTCCAACAATGGGAAAAATACATTTTGTTTCAATTTGGCTAACCAATATGCCAAGAATATGACACATTAAAAGAGCAATGGTTAGAAAGTTGTGCTCTTCTTTGTGCCACCAAAATAATACACATTTACAACCTTTTACATCAATAGGAACCCACTGAAACCCAACAAGCTCCCTTGACACAATATCCTTGTATGTGTTTGCTATTGTTGATGTAGTGTGAAATAGACCTTCAAAATCACCTTTTGAATGAAGGTTAGAAGTCGTTTCAACCCTATTAGACATCAAAAACTTATTTGCTTCCATTAGTAAAGGTAGCAACAATTTTTCATCATACTCAACAACCACAATAACCCATGAACATGGTAATTAACCTCATGTTTTTGAACCTTGGATCAAGCATTGGAGCCAACATATTATGGCCCTTTCTCTTATCAAATGTATGTAGAAAAAAATGAAGAATAGAAAAACCTCTAGGATTTGTTGTTTCATTCAAAGCATGAGCTTTTTCAACTCATAGTCAAACACATTTTCAACTAGACTGTCAAGAATAGGCTTGAAGGCCAACTCTTCTCAAATTTCTTGACAAGTTGATATGACAAATTTTAAAGCATTTGCAAGCAACTAGTGTCCACAACTCTAGTTCAAAACATAACTAAAAATAATTGGAAATATAATTTTCACAATTGCTTCACATATGGCCCATGTTTGTGAAGAAGGCACTCGACTTTGTAATGCCACAAATTGGTTGTTGTAACATAATGCAATAGCATTCTAGAAAGTCAAAGTATCTTGAAGCAACAATACCTAATTTGCAAACCTACATTATTAACAACAGAAATAATAAATCAAAACTATACCCAAATTAAACCACATGAAATGCATTTATATTTTAAATCCAAAAAATAATTATGAAAAACATCAAATTTTATTAGCTTTTACTTTGTCTTCAAAGACATGTTCAATTTTTAAAGCCTTAATCCAAAATCAATGCAAGCCTTATCCTATGCTTGCTTACTCTAGCTTGATTTTTTGGGCCATGTAATGCATTTTTAGATAATGCCTTGAATAGCTTTTGTGGATGCATAGCTTAAATAGATAAACACCTTTTCATATGTCATTACATATTGACATACCTTAAAAAGTGCATGCCCAAAACATGAACAATCAAATGGCTCCAACAACCTTAAGCCATTGCATGATGCAATAGAATTTAAGGCACTTTATTACAAGTTGGACCCTTCATCTTTCACATAAATAATTATTTTATTAGTTAGAATAAACCTGTCCAATAACTCTTGTAATTTAAGAACCATAGGCATGCTATTTACGTTAGTAATCTCAAATAGGTCAACAATCACATGCTTTGGCTCCTAATCGTTAGAGATAAAGTTTACAACCATAACAAAGATGTTGTGCATTCCTTTTGACATCCATAGATCAAATGTGCAAGTGGTTGACAAACAACTAGCTCATGCAAGCTACACATAGATAACCATGGTTTTTTCTACCAAGCTAGGTAAAACATTTTCCACAAAAGCTTTCCTCGATGGGAAAACAATTTGTGGACAAAATTTATATGGTGACCTCTGGAACCAAATTGATTCAATAGACTTCATAGGCAAGAGTCCCTTACACAAACAACATAAGGATTTCCAAAAAGCTTACATGTGTTGGATCATCTTTCTGAATTTATTTTTTGTAAGAAAAAACCCAAATATTATAAATGGAGAGACATGTGCTTACTTTTTGCTAACTTATCGATCAAATGGAACTTTTGCCAAAACAATGGTTAAATCTTTTGCCAATTTTCTCATAAAGGCAAAATGGTTAGCATCAACATGTTTTTTCATGGTTATTATGCCATTAGTTTTATGGTATGTAATCAATCTTGTTTTGCATTTGGTCCACATGGCCATGATATTAGGACCAAGAGAATCAACATGGAAAATTATACATCTAGTTATGATCTAAATCCATGTGTTGGTTATTGTTCACCTTAAAAAATGATCAGGTGAGTGAAATGTGATAGTGTGGCTTCTAAAGAAATCTTTGTTGTCACAAATTTTCCAAGTGCATTTTAGTGATGTATGCATCTAAATCATCCTTGCCAACATCAATAGCTATTGGAATCTTTAGTTCCCCACCTTTTCATGTAACTTGTACATTGCCAATATTGTTGTTGCCACACCCTGCAAAAACTAGGGGGACTTTTTCATTAAAACTAATGTCATGAACACTAATGATAGGGCATGCAAAAAAAATAAAAATCATTAGATTTAGCAAGAAACCAACACAAGAAAAACAAAAAAACTTGTGAATTTTTTAGAAATTTTCCTAAACCTTAAATTCAACAACAATAAGTAAAACGTGGTAGTTTAAGCTTTTGAGTTTAAAGAGTAGATGGTAGAGTTGTCTAGGTAGTCTCTTCAAGGTCTTTCCCCACTTGCATAACACACTTTCGAGCAGAAATGGAAAGGATGAAATGTAGAAACAAAGTTTGGCGACTTGGCGTAGACCAATGGAGTAGATGAGTGAACACAATAGTTGTTGAAAGTGGGCAAGGAAAAATTACTTCTCCCACCCTTGTTTCACAAATGCACCTTATAACAAAACACAACATTTGTAGCAGCAAGGTGCAAGACAAATGAAACACAATGAATAATGAAACTTCATGATTAGAAACCAAAAACATTCAAAGTTTTTATAGTCAACAAAAAAGTCAAAAACAATAGCCTTCTTTCTACCCCAATGCACTTGCGCAACTTTCACAAAAGTGTGTAACTTTTCACCAATGCAAAAGATATGGTGCAAAAGATGAAAACAAAAAAATGTGCAAGCAAGTAAAGGAAGTTGCAAAGTTTTAAAAGCATTTACCTTCTTGTAGTTCAATAGGTTTTATATTCGCCATGTTCCCTTGAAAAAGATCTGACATTCATCATAAAAAGCTCCACGGCTGGTAGTCACATTCACTTGTTTGACGACGCAAAGTAACAAAAAGCTCAAGTCATGAACAATGCAAGCTATAGTGACAAAAAGTGAATGTAGAAAGTGAAAGAGACATGAAAGCTCAAAGTGAACAGTGCAAGTTGCAAAGTGCAAAGGCGGAAAGCAAAACACAAATAGTGAATGAGACATGAAAACCAAAAACCCTAAAAGGGTTCCTAACCCTAATAAAGGGTATTAAAAGGGTATGATTTCAAATTTTTGATTGATACGCTCTGCATCTTTTTTTCCCTTGGGTTGGGTATGGTATATGTACTTGGTGTAATAAGGGGAAATACCTGAAGGTCAATCAAATACCCACCCAACACTAGTATTTGAACAAGCCACTTGTTGTAAGGCATATATTTCAAGGGAGGTAAGGTGAAAATCAGCTCCGGTCGGGTGCATGGGTTCTTTGTAATTCTTTGGAGTAAAGTTGGGGCCACTAAGTATGGGTCCCGTGCAGAAATAAGGACCCTGATTTTGGGGCCTTTTGTCCTTTAGATTCCTCTACCAAGATCAAATAGAAAAAAGGCCTTTTGAGAAGATTAAATTTTGGGGGACCCATGAATCCGCATTTACAAGGGATTATGAATCCCATGTCATCATGGGAACCTAGTTAGATTGCCCAAAAAGCTGCCCGAAATACGGCAACGGTTGTTTGGTTGAGAGGTCTAAATTTTTTATTTTCTTTTTGGATTGAATCTAGAGGTTGAATTTTTTAATTTTAATTTATTTATTTTCAATTAATTATTTTTTATATTTATTTTTTGGGCTTGGTCAAGAGGTCAAACTTTTGTAATTGAGAAGAGGAGGTAGAGAGAAGTAATTAGCTTTTTTATATTCTTACACCCCATGAGCAACATTGTCTTAGCAAGCATTCCAAACCCTAAACTTGGTGACCTCCAAATCCTCAAACTATTTCAAGGGCTGGCATTTCTTCCTTCATTACAAAAAGCCCAATTAAAGTGCGAAATTTGGATGTGAAGAATGTTTCACACTAACTATTCACTTCTTCCTTTTTTTTAAAGTCTTCATCATGTCTTCTAGGGTTGGGCTAAAAAACCCTAAATTTTTTTTAAGGACTTGATGGAGGATGATGATGGGTGGGCCAACTTGGCCTCATGTAGTAAGTATGCTCTCCATAATCTAATGCAACTTACACTTGTGGAGGGAATCCAACATCAACATGGTTTGGCTTCACATCTATGGAGAACCTAAATTCTTGCAAACAAAAATATAGAGAGGAGCACATTATATAATATTACCTTAAAATTTATATATAATAATAATACTTATTATTATTATTATTATTATTTATTGATCTATATGTGTGATAGATAAGACCAAAACCTTGTAATAAATTTATGAAAACCATCTTGTAAGTAGTAAAGAGTTTTAAAGCATCTTGTAAGTAGCACGGGCTTGTATGGGCAAGGGAACAAAATATCCCGCCACATTTTATGGGATACTTATGGGAATTTTTGGCAAGGATTCACTTCGAACATGTTATGAACCCCCCCCCCCCCCCCCCCCCCCCCCCCCTTTGTGGGGAATATTACAAACATTTTGACACACGCACACACCCACCCACCGGCATACATACATATATATGTGTTCGGATAATCGGCTTTCTTTCATTCCTTGCTTTTACGTCCACGGCTAAGGAGAATATTTACCCTCTCGTAAGACATCCTTTGGTTGACTCGAAAAAATGTTTTGTCAGCATTATGTGGTGAACGGACGACCCCCGAATTTTTGAGATAACAACTACTACAAATGTGATTATCCTTATTCTTTCGTAAACAACCCAAGCTGATGCCACCATCGTCCACGGCCTCCCAATACAAGAAAATTGTCATTTAGGAAGCACGGGCAATTCTTATGATGAAACCATTTCAAACTATTATTCACCGGACCGTGAGTGAGGGGAGTCGGGGGAGTCGATGCACTCCCCATGAAGGTGGCCAATAACACGGGAGTTCGTTCATTTGTCTCATTCAATCATCCACAATTTACAAACATAAGCCGAGCCCATCCGGTAAGCTAACCTTAAGTTTTGATATCGGAATTTTGTCACTTTGATGTAAACTTGCACAATTCAATTACAAGGAAGTGGAACAAGGAAGAAGGACATGGATGAAGGATGTTTTTCCCTTCTCTCCACATCCAAAAAATTACGCCAAGGGTATGTAAATTTTGAACCCTTTCATTGGATACCCAATTAAGGAAAATAGTCAATTTGTTTGTATACAAAAAACTTGGTTGCTTTTGTATTTAATTAATTTAATGTAAGAGTCATGTGAATTTGTTTTGAAAATACATAAGATCAATTGTAGGTTGTGGTTAGGCCTAATTGGGTCCTAGGCCTAATAGGTTTAAGGAACCCATGTCGAACCCACAAATGGAAGGCCAAGTGCGTGGTTTAGCAAAGTTTAATTGGATCTTATAAGGCTAGTTGTCTATTAAAAAAAAATTCAATCCTAGGTTGATCAATTTTACAAGCAAAAGGACACTTGCATCTCTATTGATAAGAGTACTACAATAATTTGATTATAAAATTTCAAGTTTTCTCTTCTCCAAAAAAAAAAAAAAAAAAAAAAAAAATAATAATAAAAAAAAAAAAAAAAAAAAAAAAACTTAATATTGTATATAATTAAAAATCAAAATGCATGTCATGAATTTCAAAATGTCAAAAAATAGGTGGAATTTACCCAAACATGTGAGTTTATTTTGAGATGAATGTTATCATATTGACTAGATGAATTATAAAAAAGAAGAACTTGATTATGGTGGATGATTGATGTCCAAAGTCATCCACTATCACGTTTCATCTTTATGGTGGCCTCTTTAAAAAATAGTAATATTGATTTTCTTCATCTTATATTTCCCCTTGTATTTTGATATTGTTGTCATTCTTGTGAAGCCTTGTTATTTTGACATTAAAAAAGTGTAATTAATTTGTGTTAGTGCCACATGTTTTATGCAAGAAATATTATAACATGGATTCATTTTTAGTTATATTGTATTAAAAAGATTGTCTTTGTTGTTAATTATGCCTTCATCAAGGTGGATTGTCAAATAGAAGACAAGGTGCTAAGCCTAGCCAAGGGCAAGGGGTGGGTTTAGCTCTTGTTGGCAAAACAGATACACCTAACAATATTGCTTCCACAATGATAGGGCAAGGGTGTTGGTTAAGCATATCCAAGGTCCTATTGGGCTAGTTGGTAATCCATATGGGATATATCAACCCTTAATAAGACATTGGGATATGGGTGCAATGCCCATGGGCTTGTTGGTATTGGGGATTCTTGTGCTTTGAGATTATGACTTACACAATGGTAATGATAATTATTGAGATAGATTTCACCAAAATGCATTTAGTTTTGTTGGGAAACTCTTTCTTTTTGTATTTTCTTTTCCTATGGAATAGCTTCTAATGTACTCAGATTTCTACTTAGGTTGCATCATACCTGCATGTGATCACAAAGGATGAGATTCTTGGGTATTCTAATGTTGTTATTAAAATCAAACTCCGCTCCTCCTCAACATGGCCACTCATTGCACAAAGAAAAACCTCGACCTCCAACAGCTTTGTACCATTAGGAAAAAAAAGTAGCAATTTTGCCAACGGGCTTGGGTGAATTCCCACCTTGCATGCATATAGCATGGATTAATTAGTATATTGTGTGTTCAATGAACATTTTCAAGGTTAGCTCCAATTTCAACACACATGCAATACATATATGTGCGGAGGTTAATGTACACCCAAAACGGGATACAAAATTTGCCAACAAAGTTGTTGTGTGCTACATCGGTGTTGTTGAACTTTATTGATAATTAACATAGTCGCACATAAAAAGATGCACACAAATTATGAGATTATACGATTCCAAAGACACTTGTCAAAGCTAAACCCATGAATATTGAAAGGTTGGAACCTTGTACACATGGAATTGTGTTCCTACAACAAATAACCAACCCAAAATAAAGACTTTTTCTACTCTCATATAACCAATTGCAAGGAGGCCATGACTCTAACCATTTGCAACTACTTAAACAAAAAATTTCATTCACCACTTGTACAAACCCTAATCTTACAATTTCTACTACACAATGGGGGAGGAGTCAAGTTAGCTGGTAATAGGAAAAAGAAAAAAAAGAGGGGGAGAACAAGAAAATGTAGAACATAAATGCAATATCATCATCAATAGTAAAGGGTTTTATATCTATTACCCTAATCAATTGGCACTTTGCAAAAAGAAAAAACTTGTCTATAACCCTAATCCATTGGAATTTGCAGTTTAGAGCATTACCATAATATGCCAATCGAAACAAAAACATTTGCAAAGGAACATGATCAAAATGCCTTAATTCAACACCCAAAAAAAAACTTAATATAAATAATCAAAATACCCTAATTCAAAACAAATGCTCACAAAAAAATGATCAAAATACCATAATTGAAAACAAACACTTGCAAAAGAGCATTATGAAAATAACCTAATTGAACAAACGCTTGCAAAAAAGAGATAATTGCATGCTTTGACTCAAATGACACTCACAAAAGAACAAATCAAACACCCTAAATCACATGACCACAAAAAAGCACATTTCCATCTTCCTTGATCAAATAGGCCTTCACTAAAACAACATTTTCCCTAATTAAAAATGGTATGTAAGTTTGCAAAATAAAATAAAATAAAGTAGCCTAATGAAATTGGCGCCACAAGTACCTCCCCGAACACCCCAAAATTTCGTGAAAATTGGGTCTTGAACCTTATGTATTTGTAATTATTTATTAAAATGAATTAAGATATTAATTGATTAATTTAATTTAATTTAATTTAAAAATTTAAAATCTCAAAACCCCAAAATCCAAAAAGCCTGGAAAAGGTGGAGACCGGATGAATGGTGGGGTCGGCTGCCCCTTTTGCTCACTTGGAAAGCCCACAACCTGACTCGGCACCCTAAATGACCTATAGGTGGTGGTCCCATAGGTCCTACTCATTACACCCTAGTTATAGCCAACCCCCCCCCCTGGCAGCTTTTTTGTGACGGTACCCAGATGGATGTAGGCTGGTCCCAATGAAATCATCCACGAAAAAAGAATACTTGCATCCAGGACGAATGATTTTTCATCCACAAGACAAAAAGCTTCATTTCCGTCCACAAGAAGGGAAAAAAAAGTTTCTTCCAGTATTTGGAGAAGACGAAAAATTCAAAGTTTTGTCCATTCATGAGAAGAAAGAAAGAAAGAAAGAAAGAAAGAAAGAAAAAAGGAAAGAAAAGGTTTTGTCCACAAAAATAAAATAGGTAAAAAACTGTCCATGAGAAAAATTAGTATTCATCCACAAGGCGAATAGTTTCATTTTGTCCACGGAACAATCAATCCATCCATCCATCCACAAAGACCGTATCCTTGAGATGTTAATGTGTTTCATGCTCATGAACACAGAGCTGTGGTTCTGTGCTTCACAAAATCAGGTTCAGAGTTTTTGGGATTTGTAGGTAGTGCGGTTCTGTTTTTATGCTTATTTTGTGAAGTTTGTTTTGAAATTGTTGCAAAAATTCAAAATTAAATAAAAATTAAATTCTGAAGTCTTCTTGGAGATATTTTGATATGGTTTTTATTTATTGGTGTGTTTTTTTAAACTGAATTTGCAAGCATGTTTTTTCTTGTGTTTCCACGCCATCTTGATGAGCTAGTAGTGTCTCTGTTGGCAATAGAGTTATTTGTAAAGTCACCCTGTCTTCATCCTGTCTTTGGGCCTGTTTTCACCCTGTATCCCCTCTTTCAGTGGTAGCCTATCCGCAATGTAAGGAAATTTTATTATATCTCAGTATGAAATGCTGAAACTCAGCATTTCATGCAAAAGGTTCGAGAGTAATTATGGTAGTTGTACAGGTAAGGTAGGAGCAGTGAAAACATATGTACATAGCAGCAGTGGAGGCGCTTAGGAAAAAGGAAAGACAGGATGAAACTCAGTTTACTACCAAAATTGATGGAAAAACTAGTTTGAATCCCAGTTATTTCGTTCCATAAAATTTTCATTTCCAGTTATGCATTTGATGCCCTATTATGCCGAAACTGGCCAATTCTCACCCCCTAATAGTGTGACTTTAGAGATAACTCTAATATTTGTGCCGTGAGTGCAGGAGCCATTGGAGCTGGATTATGAACATGGCATGTGTGTAAAATGTGGGCTGGATTGCCATGCTCTAGTGGTATAACATATATTTACAGCCGCTTAGAGTGAGCTCGAGCATCACACCACTTACATTCTCCAGAGAGCTCCTCACTTTAATGCACATAAAATGCAAGCTTGTACCTCAATAGAAGTTCCAATGCTTGTTGGCATGCTGATCCCATCATGGTTGCTGTGGCAGGTGTTGGGTTGTAATTTTTCTTTCTTCTACCTCTCCAGAAACCTTCATCACAGGTCGCAATTTTTCAGTAGTTGTTAAATTCTCTCACCCATGGAAGTCTAAAATTTTTCTCACCATGGAAGTGGAAAATTTGTTCCCAAAATTGGGAGGAGATTAATGCATAGATTGGAATATATGCAAACACGATATGTTGTATGCCATGCTGTTGTGATACAATTGAACAAAAACCTTCACTGGCAAGCTGATCTAATTATGAGAGCTGGTCAACAGTGCCTGCAAATGAAAGCCATGAGACTTAATGAGCTCTCACTTCGCACAAAACGCTTGCCATTTATTTGCGTCCAAAAACTCTTGTCACAAACATAAAACAAGACTTGAAGGTCTTAGTCTGTATACTGGCACATTGAGGTACATTGTGAGCATTTGAGCAATCATAAGGAAATTGTACAGTGTGCGGGGTTAAAGAGTCATCCAAGGCTGGTGCTATCAATTGATTTCTCTGTTGGGTGTGTTTTGATATCAGAACATTGTCATGAAACTTAGTGGAAAAAATGGGTTTTACATTGCAGAAATTGTTGATCAACTATGTTAATTCTGAATGTGTATCGCTATGGATTCAGGCTATGGAGTTTGAATGTGGATTGTTCAAAGATGACTCTCATGTCAATGACACAGAAAAGAGAAAGCAACAGAAGTTCTGTGATTTGAGTGAAAGTGATATCATAAAGTGGTGCTTGACATCAAAGTTGCTGGCAGTGCATACTTAGCTTCATCACCAAATCAAGAAAATTGCTAACTTGAGGATAGAAGTTGATCTCTTTCCACTAGAAGAACAAGTACCATTGAAAAAGAAACGGCCACCTTTCAATGACAAAGAGCTATTCATCAAATCTCATCTTCGTGGTTGATGAGCAGCTCTTGTCATTGAAAATCAATCAAACCCATTTGTGTGAACAACATTGTTAGCACCCAAATCCAAATTCCACCCACTCTTTATTTCACTTCAACAAATGGGTGCCAGAACTTAGTCCCCTGATTTGTTCAATTCTTCGATTCTGTTCTATGAAGTCTTTTTGCTTTCATTTTCTTAAGGTTATTTCCGCTTCTTCCCAAGTGCCTCATCTTCATTCTTACCTGTGCTTTTGTTGCTCACACTCTAATGTCTGAATTACCCTCTCTGGTTGATTGATAACCATTAAACACCATTACCCACATGCCTTAAAACCCAAAACCCAACAACTCTCATCTTTTAAGTGCAAGAAAGTGAAGTTCACATTTTGGCCCATTACTCACACAAAACATCTCTTGGACATGTAATGTAATACCTTTGAACTTTGGATGCACCCACAACCAATTAATAGACACAACAACACATGATTAGGATTGTAATTAATGATGTGGAATTTTTAATGTACTATGAGCTCATCCATCCACATCGAGTACATGGGCCTCTACTAGAGGTTAGCAAATTTCAGTAGTGTGCAAGTTTAGTTAATCCATCACTAAACCCTAACCCCCCCCCGGGTTAACTTTACTTTAGTTCACCCATCCATGTCCAAACCATTGGCTAAAAACAAAATTTTCACATTTTTATTTTTTATTTTTTGCAAATTTGAATCTTTCAAAATATGGACAAGCATTTTTCACGGTCTTAACAAATCAATGCCAAATTCATGCCACTTAGCACCATTTCATTTCTAGTTTCCTTGTCTCGGTAGAATATTGTCTTAAAGCTGATTAGGATTGATTTATTGCTTTATTTCAAATTTTAAAATTGATATCCATACAATGAAGTTATCCATAAAGTAATCCTTACTTTGGACCTCACTTTGGGTCTCCCTTTACTCACTCGTCCTCATGTTTCACCTATGCATCAAGTCTTCCAAAGGATCATCACTCTTCAAAACTAAGGATGAACCCCCAAAAGTGCTCACCGTGGTTTCTTTTCTAATCACATTACAATATGCCTAGGTTATGGTCACATAGATTAGGGGGTTAATTAGGTTAAGGTCTACCTAAGGGTTATTTAGGTGCTACCTAGATAATTACATAGGTTAGGAACTACATAGAGGGTACCTATGGTCTACATATGGGCTGAATATGAGTGTACAAATGGGGCTAGCTACCTATGTTAGGGGCCATCGAAACCCTACCTAGGCTTTGGTTGCAAAGCAAAATGTGTTGAAAATGGTCATCAATTTTATTATTGTAGTACCTTTTCATGTTTGGGACTGGGGTGTCAAATAATTATTATATTTTTCAAATTTCACTTCAGCAAAAATTAAAATAATTTATGAAATTTCAGCAATAAATGTAGCCAACTTCATTGGCAGGTTCTTTGCCCTCTAACATATTAAGACTTGTTACAACAATTTTTTATTGCTTATTTTTTCTAAAATGGGGAGAAATAATGTTATACCAATTATAGGGTAAAGAATTGTTGTCAATTATTGGATAAGTACATTACACTGGTGGGACTAGCCTCATGAAAAAAATCTCAAGTTTCCAAAAATAAAATAAAATTGCTTTGCCTTGCCTTGTAATCTTTTTAAATTTTGACATTAGAAATAGATAAATTTTTTTATAGAAGTTGACACTTCCTCAAAAATAATTTAATTATTGTCAAACCTGAAAAGGTACTACAATAATCTCAACATACACTCAATTTGCATGATAAACTCCATATGTACATAAGACCAAAGAGGCAACTAACCTAAGTGCTACAAATGGCAAAGGCATGAAACCAGAACTCCGTGTCTAGGCTCCATGAACTTTTTGTCTTTGTTTCATGGCAAAGCAATGAAAATTATTTTAAAATTATATATATCCCATCATTCGAGTAAATCAGGGTCTTTGAGTTCAAATCTAACATTTTTAGGGCTTAATATGGCCACTAAGAGGCCTTGGTCAAAAAGGTCAAGGTACCAATGTGGGGTGCTGGTTCACACTGGCTGGTAGTGGCGAGTCTTGCCAAACCCTAACATAGCTCTTGAAGTTTGATGTCCAAAAGCTCAGGAAATTCCATTTCAAGAATTCCATATGCGATATGATCAAACAATTGTGTTTAATTTATTGGTCGTATTGATTGCACCGGGTGTTCACAAATATTTGAAATGTTGTCATAATAAAAATATTGTTCAAAATTCATGTTTATGGGTGGCATTGGGGGAACACTTCTACTTTGCCCTAGGGTCAATTTCATCACTAAGTAACCTTTTAAAATAGTGAAATGATTTTTCAAGAAAATATGAAGTTGAAATGTTGAAAATGATCATAATTAGCCCAGGCTAAAATCTGAATAATTTCACTCCTCATTTGACAACATCATAGTAAATCATGAAAATAAAATAAAATCAGATTTTTAAAAAAAAATTAACTTTTGCAACAAATTAATTATTCATTTCATCCATGTGGAAACTAACCCTAGGCTATGACATTCATGTTGGATGGTGATACCAGACCAAATGAGGGGCATTGTTGTAGATGCTTTTACACCATAAAAGTGGCATGGTAAACACTAAAAAATGGCTATACTTGAGACACCTTATATCATTGGACAACTTCCAATTTTGCCATTAATTTATTGTACAAATAAATGAATTGTTGAAAGTGGGTAGAAGGTGAAATGATTGGAAGCACGCACCCTTGTTCAACAATCCAACCTCAAATGCTACATGGAAGGTGTTATTACTTTTTCATACATTATTTGGAACCAACCATTGGATTCTAGATAATAGGCCATGGGCTAGCTACATTAATTACCCATAAAATGATTGAGATATGCACAAATCTGTCAAAAAAATTGCAATGTCATTTTATTTTTTGTTCATGTTTATTTCAAGAAGAATCAAATGCCACATTTTTAACAAACTCACCTCATTTGTTCAATTTTAATTACCCTAAAACAACATCCAAATATTTTCATGATCACGTTTCATATTCAAAGCATACACCTATTAGCTTTTAACCTCCCATTTATTTCAAATGATTTTGTTGGATATAATTTACACCTAATGGAAAAAAAATTGACATTTGATATATAAAATTTGGGTTAGATTAATAATAACATAACATATTTATATTGATTTTGAGATTTGGAAGAGTAATTGTTTTATCATTCATATTATTGTGTTCAATAAGCTCATCTTGACCAAAATTCACCCACAATAAGTATATGCCAAATGGACTAAATGATGACATTTTTATTTTTTTCTAGTGAAAATTCACTTTAATTTGAGCTATTTCCAAGTGTTGCAAATCCAACATTTAGATATAACAATCCAAAATCACCCCAAATCACAAAAGGTCATGCCAATTAAGATTGTTCCTTGTTACAAAACATGGAGAGGAAAGACCTCCATTGCCATCACATTGATGGATGACGATTGGCATTCATAGAAAACATTGGCCAAGGCCATCAATTTCATAGTTGTGTCACCTTAACAAATAGGTGCATCACCATTTTTGTGCACTTTGGTGGCCAATTGACAAAGTAAAGATATTAATGAAGCTCTTGTAGCCTCCTTTGTCCTTGATTAATTAATTTGTGCAATGTAGTAACACCACAATGCATCCTTGAGCAATGAGGATTGGAATTTGGAACAATTAGTCTTGTAATAAACTTATTCAAAAACATTAATTTTTTGGGTTGAGCCAATGTTCATTACATTGATGCAATATAATAGAGCTACTACATGTTGCTAAGTGATTAATTTAGCTTTGGAGTTTGGAGTTGCAGTAAGGCAAACATAGTTGAACAATGCACTTTAAAAGAAGGTATTTTTGAGTTGGTGATGGCTATAATTAATTTCCATAACAATGATCACAATCAACTTCCAAGGTTCAAGTTGACAAGCACTTGTAAAACTTTGCATCACATAGCAAACATCAAAGTTAGTGTTGAACTATTGTAAATGAGTTCTCTAATGCTTAAACTTTGCATTTCAACTTTCAAATTTCAATGTTCAATTCCATTTTATAAGGCGATAATCATTCAAAGTTCAAACATTTGCATTGCAAGTTGCACCTTATGAGGTTTCGAGTTTAGTCAATCATTTGAAATTTGAGTTTATCATTTTTTAGATTTGAAAATGTTCATAATCAATTTTGCACAATTTTTAAAGTTTGTTTGTTCAATTCTCTTTTAAGTTCACAATCAATTATGTTGTTTATGCTCATTTTGTCGATCCTATTGAATGTTCATTTTGTTGATTTTTGTTGATTCTAAACTCAACGTTCACAATCAATTCTATTAAATGTTAATAGTTTTCAAAATTTTCAATGTTGATTCACCTTATTCTTCCATCAAATTTCAATTTTTTTTTCTTTTCTGACAACGGGCCACAATGGTCTAATTTCATTTCTTGATCATCCTAAAAATAGTCATGTTATAAAATGTTGACTTCATCATGACAATCATCTTTAAAAACATTGTATTACAAAATGTCAAATTTGTCATCATGTTGAAATTATACTACATGAGTTTGTTTGTAGTTCTCCTCCCATAAATCTCACATTGAACCTTTGCAATGATATTTTAGTACTTGAAGTCGATTCATTTGTTATTATTTCATGTTGTCGTAGACCTCAACAACTTTTAGGTGATGTGAATTGTAAGTATCAAAAGGTGTGGTCTAATAAGATACCTTGGGCAAAAACAATTTTCAATGATAATGGCATTATTTCGACTATCATATGCATTAATTGCATGAAAATTGAGAGCAAAACAAATCTATTGGTTTTGAAATTGTAATCATTGAAAAACATGCAAGAAAGAGGAGGAATGAGACAAGACAAAAGGTGATGGATATAAAATGTGCACATGCACAAATGAGGTTCAATATGTTGCCATGAAGCATTTGTCTATTGAAGTTGGTCTTATGAATGAACATAAGTAAAAGCTTGTACATTTTTCTTTTATCTTTTTGTTGTTGATCAAAGGAAACCATTGACAAACTACAAAAGCTTCAAATCTCTCTTCCATTTTCTAAAAATTCAAAAGGAACTCCAAGAAGCATTAGAGTGATTCAACAAGTTGGGAAATAGCTAATTACATAGACAACCATGTGAAGAATGTTAATAAGAAGGCAATGGGTTTTGATGGGTACATTACATTTACCATGGATGAAGTGACTAATGTTGACAACTAAAGTTGGATTTTAGTGCATGGATATGTGGTCAAAGATTGGTGTTGGATCCCCATTTTGTTGATTGTGGAACATATTATTGATGGCATCAACTTGGATAACCTTACAAAAGTTTTGTTCCATTTTGTGGATGAATGGAGGGATTTCCATAATAAAATTATTAATTGGCTTGTGCCTTTTGGGGTAGATGGAATGAGTGTGTTTCAAGGTTTGAGAAATGGAGTTTTAATGCAATTCCAACAAGATTATGCCCCATTTTGTAATGGGAATGCATTGTGTGATCCACAAGTGTAGTTTGGCCACACAAATTTTCTTTGATTTACAAATTGCTTTGAGTTTGAAAACCTCATGTAATTTTTGTATGGGTATTTTGCCAAAAGCCTTAAAAGACACCTCAAGTTTACTAAACTAGACAATATATATGGAACCAATGGGGAAAAAAATCTTATGCAATGTGAAACATGTTAGATTTTTATATTATCACTTGTGAAATGAATTTTGTGTTAATATTGGGCATTTTTTATGAAGATGCTTATATATTCACCAAATGCCCCTTTGGTTGCTTCAAATTTTGAAATAGTTTGTAATGTGAAAACAATGTTGTTCTTAATGTGTTTGATGTTGATGTTGGAGTTCGTAAATTCTTTGGTGAAGTTTGCCCAACTTCACAATGTTTTTGTGTGTGATTTTGTGGTTGTAATGAAAATTTGCCAAGATGATTTCCACAAGTTGTATGTGGATCTTGTTATGGCTTTCAATGGTGATTTGTTTTAAGGATTTCATGGGTTGGTGAAAACCAACCATGGAGATATATTTCTAAAGTGGGTAATTAATTTAAATATCAACATTGATCACTTGGGGTATGAATTAAACAATCAACATGTATGGGTGACACATATGAACATGGAACTTGGGGTTTGTTCATTTGTGACCCATGAAGCTTGTTATGTTATTGTGAATGTAGTGAAACGACAAGCTTCAATTGTTGTTGGTTAATTGATTAATGAATTGGAAACCTTTTTTTCCTTCTCAAGAATTCATGGATGCACTTCAGGTGGTCTACCCTTAATATTGGTTGTTAAAGGACCATGAATCCAAATTTGGTAAACATTTAAACACCATCAAGTCCTTCAATTGTGCACTTGAAAAGATGAGACTTTATCAATCATGGGTTGTTCAACTTTTGGATGCAAGAATTTTGCATTTATAGAAGTCCACTTTTGTGTTATTTATGAAGAACAATTCCCAAACAACCATGGCCCTTCCACATGATATTAATCCTTTCACATGATTATGGAAGGTGAAATCATCCTTGGGAAGCACCATTAGGAATCACCTCAAGGGATGGTTAAGGAACCAAATAAAAGAAAATCATTTTCTTGGACCCTTTACTTTAAATATTTTCATAACTATATATATGTATATATCAATTGCATACATTAATATATGGCTTGAAGTTTATTTTGGAATTAAAAATTTGAAAAATGTTAAAATTTTGTATTCCTAATTAAAATGGACCCTTTGTAAATTGATAGGCTTCAATTTTGAGAATTTATAACTAAATTATACTTATTCAATGAATTGCTTAATAGAAAATGAAAAATAAAATGATATATAAATTACTTGAAAAAAAAATTCCCAATAAAAATTTCAAATCATGTTTCAAATTTGTGTTCTTGACCAAAAAGTTTAAGGAAAGGAACTAATGTTACATTCTTGAAACTTTTTTTAATGCAATTATTAAGAACAATTTTTTTAATAATATTATTGAAATTTCAAAATCTATGGAACCTAATGAATATATTCATTTAAAAAATAATGAAAATATTTATTTAAGTGTTTTTTTATGATTTTTCAAAATTCAATGGGTCTAGGAAAATCAAGGTGTGATGTTCCTAAAGGCACCACCCAAAGATGTTTTTTGTTTTGGAAGGGGTTAACTATTAATCAAGTTGTGTTTCATTGCATCTTAAAATATTAAATTGCAAAAAATTGTAATTATTTAAGTCATTGGATCAATGGAGAATGATTGTACTTTCAACACTTTTGAGTTTTATGAAATCAAAGTTGAAAAATAGGCTCACCACCCATTTGGATTTGGTGATTCACATGTTTTCCCAACACTTCTACATTCTTGAGGATTTCCCTTATGATTCTACCATTTAAGAATGGACAACAAGGTGTACACAATATGGATGTGATGCATAACGTGAAGTTGTGATTCTATGGAGGTTTCACAAATCTAAGCAAACTATATCTTGAATTTTATTTTGATTTACTTTAAGCAATCAAATGGCTTTTGTTTTGTTTTTTCTTTGATTTGATCTTTATTTGAATGGTGACAATATGGGGTTGGTTCTTTGGTGGCAATTGTTTCCATAATCATGGTTTGTTTGGTACATGACATTTAACAAATTTGGCATTCACATTCGCACTCGTGTTCTTTTTTAAAATCACTAGCCTAATTTGCTTGTGTAGGTAGGCTATGTGCTACAATGGGTAGTGCATCAATTAAACTTCATGTTTGCTGAATTGTTTAGCTTGAATTTACACAAGATCACTTTCTTGCATACCTTGATTATTTTGCATTCCTTGCTTACTAAACACAAAAATTCAAATATTTATTAATTTAAATTGAATAACAAACTTGGACGCTAACAAAACAAAGATGATTTAAAATAAATAAAAAAGTTTCCACTTTCATAGAGTAAAAAGTCAAGGGCCAATTACTCTCGACAAAATCAACAAGTTATATATTTTGGAAAAATGAACCAAAAAAAAGGCTAAAAAAATATGTTATTGTTGTTTTGGTGTTTGATACCTTGGGCATAAATGATAATTCTATCATGAGGTGCTTTGAAAGATGTATACCTAGTGTGATAAAGTCAATTGACATCTTTGTCCATGTCCTTGCTTGTCATGACAAGTTGGTGTGTCGCCATCCTATATGAATAGATAGAGGTCCAATAAATGACAAGTTAACTTTTAATTTAAATTGTTTTGAAAATATAAGTATCCAAATAACTATATGTTTGTTAATTAATTTTATTGGATGTGCCCCCCATCATTTGTCATTGTGCAGTAGGTAAGGCCTATGGATGGTAAGGTGTTTGCACAAGGTGATAGTTGAAAGCCTTATTGCACATAATGACTCGTTGTGCCAAGATCCTTTTATAATGCCAAAAACAAAAAACAAAAAACCTTTGTAAAAATCTGTCCATAAATGGAAGATGACCTCCCCATGTCAAGAGGAATCTTATGGATGTAAAGCAACCTCCCAATGGGAAAAACTTTCAGCAATTGTTGAGGTGCTTAGGTAATCATCCTAACAACAAATGTGTTTTTTCTTAATATTTTTTAAATTCTTAATTTCATGAAAGTGAAAAAAGTTTGCTTGAAAAACAGATTTTACATTGAAAACCCATGTTTTCCCTAGTTTTTTACAAATATTTTCCACAACATAGCAAAATTTCATGACCAAAAATTACAAGTGTACCGATCAACCAAGACTTCATAATGCTTCGCATTGAAGATTGAAACATGGGTGGATGGGAAGGTACTTGGTTCAAACTAGTGTTGGTTGGGTATCAATTTTTGAACATACGATATAGTTCATACAGGTATTCGATCTTTTGGGGAAAAAAAAAACTAGCCTGATACTACTAGTATTGGATCTTTTCTTTTGAAAATTCATACCAGCCATGGTAATGAGTTAAGTAAGGTCCAAGGTTGATTTTTGGCAGGTATAAGGCAGGTACAACATACATGATATGGAAACTAGTATAGCCTTGATATAAAGATGTTATTTACTTCAAGTCCCTATGGAGCAAGTATTTATTATTGGTATGAGGCTAACTAACATTGCCTAAGATCAAGCCAAAGATGGGTTGATTCTTTGATACAAGGACTAGTATATAGTCTATATATCAGCTCCCAAACCTCATAGAAACCTGACACTCCTTCAAACCACTTTTTTGGGGATTCTACTTTGAAGATTCTACCCCCACCATTTGGATGCAACCTTTCAACGGACACACGGAAGGAAATTCATCACTCCACATCATTTTGAATTTGAAAAGTAGACGTGAAACGCGTTTGATGCTCACATGGAATTTACAAATTTTTCATTTGGGAACACGTTAGTCAACTTCTGCTCTCATGATGGTGGTATTGATCAATGTTCGAGTGGGTGGGTAAGAACTTAGGAGTAGATTGCATTTATGGAGAGGGTGGGTAGCTTGTCCCTAGTGATTGCTGAGTCACGGCAGCGGATCCCCGCGTATGAAGGTTATCGGCTACACTGGATAGCATTGCTGAGCCGGCGGTGGGGAATGGATTACAGAGGACACGCTACCCATTGACACGCTACCCATTGGTAGCCTCCCTCTCCATAAATGTTATCCAGTGTAGCTGATAACAACCTTCACGTGCGGGGATGAAGAGTTTCATAATCTTTTTATAAATGCATGAAAACTTTCATAGCCTTCTTGTAGATTGGACGAGAAAAGAAAGGGAGAAATTCTGGGTTTAGGGTTTATAAGAAAAAGGGTTTAGGGCATAAGAAAGAAAAGACAAGATGAAACTCAGTTTATCACCAAAATTGATGGAAACTAGTTTACCACCACTAGTTTGAGTCGCAATTATTTTGTTTTGTAAAATTTTCATTCCCAATTACACGTTTGATGCTGAAACTGTCCCTTCTCTGCCCCTCATCGCGTGACTTTACAGGTAGCTCTAATGTGTAAGTAACCAAGAACTTTGTACCAAATACCATCCAAAGAAAAACTACGCAAACTTAGAATGGGACTTCAAATGTGCAACTGGAAATACTTCATCCTTGACATTTGGCGGGGGATCAAGTTATTTTTGTTGCTTACATTTTTCCTTATTTGTTGTCTTTTGGACTGCACTTTGGTCCACACTTCATACCAATGTTGCTCCATTATTGGGAAAATAATCAAAATGGTATATAACAAAGGGTATATCTGTTTGCTTTTCTTGTTTGTTTCTGGGTACAAAACATTAGTCTTCTCTTCTTTCTCTTCCACTTCTGCTTTGTGTTTTCTTCCCCTCTACTTCCACTTTAGTATAGGTTAGATTCTTGCCCATTCTCTACCCATCCATTGATCCCTCCCTCTCCCATCTCCTCGCAATTGATTCTTGAGTGATCAAATCTCTTCTGAAGAGCCTTTTTTCCTTAGAGTTGTTGGTGTGGGTCTTCTTGTCAATGTCTATATCTGGTGGAAATTTGCAGAATCAGTTTTTTGTAGATCAAGTGTTGAGAATGATCTTGTGGGTCTGAAGATTTTGAGATGTGGGTAGGGGGGAGCTGTTGACCCTTTGAGGTATGCAGGAATTTGTGCTTTTGGGTTTTGGTGTGATAATTTCAAGTGCTGAGAGAATTATGTTGTGTGTGGTGGGTGTTCGCAGATTTGGTTGAAGGTTTTGGGTTGAAGTTTTTGTTGCAGCAACAGAATAGGAAAAGTTCTGAAGTGATAGAGAAACAAAACCCATCCACCCACCCCACCTTCTTCCCCCCGAAAAACGAAGAAAATAAAATAAAATGGGTCAGGTGTGTGGTTTGTACCAAGTAGATCAATCCACTGTTGCCGTGAAGGAGAGATTTGGAAAGTTCGAGACCGTGATCGGTCCTGGTTGTCACTGTATCCCATGGTGCTGTGGTGTTAACATTGCTGGTGTTCTTTCCCTTCGCGTCCAGCAACTGGATGTCAGATGTGAAACCAAGACCAAGGTTAGGGTTTCCCCCTTCTTCTCCTTCTCCCCTCCCTGAGATGATGAAATCTTTCTTGACACGAAACCCCCTCTCATGCATTTCCAGTCTCTGTTTCTTTCTCTTTATTTGCTCCTCTTGTATTGCCCTTTGAAAAAAAAACTCCTGTCTTGAGAGCTTAGGGTTTGAGTCTTTTGTGCCAAAGCCATTGGCATAGACTCATGAAGAGTAGAGTCTTTTTTCTGTCTTTTTCTAGGAATTGAAGAGAATGTCATTTTAAACATATGGGAAAAAAGTTTCTCAATAGGTTTTTATTTTGATGAAGATGAAGGAGATCTAGGTTGAATTTGAGCTTATTATTGGTAGGAAAAATTCAGGCTTTACATATGAAACACTTCTGGGGTTTGAGCTGCTCTTTTGATGTTTGTGTTCAGGACAATGTCTTTGTGACAGTGGTAGCATCAGTACAATTCCGAGCACATGTTGAGACAGCTGAAGATGCCTTCTACAAGCTTACAAATCCCCGTGAACAAATCAAGTCATATGTCTTTGATGGTAATTTCTGCAACGCTGGTTATGGATGGGATTTTTTTTTGGGTTTCTTTGTTGTGGGAAGATTGCTTGTATTTTCAATTCTGGATTCCATCCTTCCTTACATCTTCTTATGTATGCCCAGGAGTACCCCAAAGTCATGTATAGTTGGAGCAAGCTGGTTGTCGAAATTTTTGGTTTCCTGTTGTAAGAAGATTGTTTGTTTTCATATTCTGGATTTCAAACAGTCCCAAAATGAGTCAGTTTTGGATTGTTTGTTTTTTGATTCCATATTCCCATCTGTATGGTTTTTTATGCATGTCCAAGAGTACTCCAACTATTTGCTGTGAGATCATATGGTTGGATATATTCTGATGGTAATGTTGGTTTTTGTGGTAACAGTTGTGAGAGCAAGTGTACCAAGAATGATTCTGGATGATGTGTTTGAGCAGAAGAATGAAATTGCAAAGAGTGTGGAAGAAGAGCTTGAGAAGGTTAATTTTCTGCTGATAACACAAAGCTTTTTCTTGGCTCTGCCTGTCAGGACTGATGTAGTTTTTCATTTGGTCCCATGTTTTGAGAAATGTTCACTACGGGTTGCTGTGAACTGTGATGAGTTCATTTTTGGGACCTTCACCGAACATTTGCTATTTGAACTTTTGCTGGTTTGAACTTGCTGTAAGGAGGCAGAGCCATTGTATGAGGAGCTGCTTGTTTAACCTTCAGGGATGATATATTGAGTGCTCAGTACTAGAGTAGTGAATGATGCAGTACAAAAGGTTGCTGATATTCCAAAACTGTTTTTGCTGCCAAATTGTGCAGGCAATGCGGACTTATGGGTATGAGATTGTGCAGACGCTCATTGTTGACATTGAACCTGATGTGACTGTGAAGCGGGCCATGAATGAAATCAATGCTGGTAGAAGACCCATAGTCCCTCTTATGATATAGCTTTCATCAGTACAAGTTGCTTTTGGGGTGTGATTTTTGCTCAATTTGAGCCATCTCAAAACAGACTCTGTAGGCATTTTTGACTGGTTGTGAAGACACTGTGTCAAGAGACTAAAGTGCATTTTTGTTTGCTGTTTTAATTGCAGCTGCGAGGATGAGGGTGGCTACTCGTGAGAAAGCAGAGGCAGAGAAAACTCTTCAAGTGAAGCGAGCAGAGGGTGAGGCTGAGGCCAAGTATCTTGCTGGAGTGGGGATTGCACGACAGCGTCAGGCAATTGTTGATGGCTTGCGGGAAAGTGTTCTAGCCTTCTCAGACAATGTTCCTGGGACTTCACCCAAGGAGGTTATGGATATGGTATTGGTGACACAGTACTTTGACACAATGAAGGAGATTGGCGCCAGCTCCCGAAACTCAACAGTGTTCATCCCACATGGTCCAGGTGCAGTGCGTGATATTGCTGACCAGATCCGTAATGGCTTACTTCAGGGGGAGGCTGCCCACACCCATCTGAATTAAGCTTTTACAATTTGCACCATGATGCCTTTTGGTCTGGGTATTCCATGACACTGCAAGGCTGATGATTGTCAAGGGCTTGTGAGAGCCTCTGCTAGAGGAGGTTAAGAGATATGGTGTTGGTGCCACAACAACTTGATGCAAATAATGGGAAATAGGCTCAGGTATGAGAAACCTGATGGTGTTCACACATTCTGCATGTTTCTAGCACAGTGACCCATGTTGTAGAACAGATGCAATGTTTGAGATGGCAATCGCACCTGAATGACCAGATGAACTACAGAATTGGACAAATAAATCATACTTTGAAGACTTCTAGTTAGTTGATGATCTTCACATTGAGCACATAGAGCACAATATTTTCTCAGCAAATTTTCATCCATCAGTTAGAAACCAAGCAGCAGTTAGATATGGCAGTCTTCTGAGTGTCACCAAGTACGGATCTCAATCACTCACTATCTGAATGTGAGGATGTTTGTAACAATGGATTGGATTTCTTTGTAAAGCCTGATTTCCAACAGAGAGTAAGTGCCATGGCAAATCAACAGGAATGGATGTGTACCCAGCTGGATAGATGGTGAGTGGACAGCAAATGCTCTTTCATTTGGTTCCAGTTCTCCCTAGCTAAACCAGGGTTGCTGGTTTCATCACCTACCTATGATGAACCCATTAGCCATCACCAACATACTTTCCATCTACATGCACTGTCTACTTAGTTTACAAGATAGGCTACCAAGGTGGACAATATCAATTACCTTCAAATTTTTACAAACTTCAATTATTTGTGTGAGAATGTACATGTTTGCAAACGCTAAAATTGTTCTGATAAGGACGTTCGGCTACTTTGGTGGCTATGGATAAAGCTGTGTAGTGAGGTGGTTGACCTCATGTTCAATCCCTAATTGCTTAAACTGAAGAAGCAAGCAGCTACAATTTTGGAGATCTGAAAACTGGGTTGCACAATGTTGTATGATACTTGCCTGGAACTGCACTGCACATAAAATGTTGAAGTAGATGCAAGTCATGGCCAATGTCCTTCACTGTGTGTTCCATACTAAACACTTTGGAATGTTCTCATACCAAGCATGTCTTCATCTTGGCTCCAAAAGAACACCAGCTCATCTGGATATGTATTCCACCAAATCTCTGAGACTCAGTTAGCTTCTTCTTGTTGGCAGGGCATCTCTCTCCCTTCATACATCTCAGGCTTATCTGCAGAAGCCCATCAGTAGCCAACCTTCATTTCTGTCACAACAGAAGACTCTGAAGAAAATTTTGAAAGTTGTTACTATCCTCCTGACAAGGATGATACCAACAAAAAGAGTTCAGTCCCCATCTAGGCTACCTTGACTTACAAGTAACCACTACCAGCTTGCTAATTTTTTGTCAATCCAATGCTCTCATGATTCTGTAGATGGACGAAACAGATGTCATTCTTACCAAGATATGATTACGATGTTTCGGGATGCTTGCACTTGCCTGCAGTCATAATGCAGTAAAATGTTCACAAGCTAAACAAGGGGAGGGTTGTTCTTCTAATCCTGCAACATGAGTGTGCCCATTCACTGAGTGCCGATCTCATTGCAAGTTCCAATAGACTTGGGTCATTCCACATTATATAAGTTCGCCCTTCCTCTCCATCACAATGTAAATCCTGCACTAGTCCAAACAAAACACCAACCAGCATATCACTTGTGAGACTTTCCAGAGCCAGAAACAAACATAGACCAAGTCAGCAGTAAGATCAAGATACCCGCATTGGTGGTGACAGTGGAATTGTGATCCCGAATGGAATACCTGAAATGCTTATTCAACATGCAACATCCAACAAAAGATGTTATGGCACCTCCTTGCACTGCAAAATCATGCACCCTTTCAACAAAGCCACAGTGTCAAGCATGACTCTGAAAATATGGATAACAGCACCATCGATGCTGAACAAAATCACTGGGCAATGTGAGACACATCAAGATCAAGCCCAGATCTCCAACTTTACAACACTTCATGAGTGAAAACAAGAAAAGTCATGTAGTATTACAGCAGCCTGAAAGTATGTGCATCATAACAAATGGCTGCAGGAAAGAAAACCTTTGGAGAGGTATTTCCAAAATATATATCTATGAGATTGCAGAGAAGACTCTACAAAACACAGTTTACAGGTAACCAATATGTCAGTTCTGGTCAATCTAAAACAAATCACTACAAGAATAATCTCAGCCGTAGGCTCTCCAAATTTATGGTAAGTTGCTTTTGTTGACAACTTTGCATGGCTGCCACTCTTGTACAGGTCGTGTTTTGCAATGGCATCCATTACATAATCCTTTAGTTCCAAGTTTTGACTCTGCTCTGCAGGTCATGCTTTCCAATGCCTTCAACACATGGGCTTGGGCAAACAAATTACTGTCTGGAAATTTATTGACAAACAACAAAGGATATTAAGTGCTGATGTTTGTGCGAACAGGTCTGATTAGTAGCTGCTAATTTGACTCCAAAATTGTGCGAGTGGTCAAGTGGAGTTTAACTCTGCTTGTTTTCTCCTGCATTCTGAGAACACCATTCCTATCAGCAGTCAGGTACCCAAGAGCCCTTGCTGCTTCTTCCTGTCCTGCAGGAGTTCCCTCCCTCAACAAACACTGCAACGGTGGCACCCCGCCCGCCATACAAATGATGGATCTATTGCGGGTGTCCTTTGCTAAGTCTGCCAAACATGAGGCCCCCTGTGCCTTCTCCTCAGCATTCCCAACATGCACTATTGAGACATTTTCCCACACTATGGACAAAACTGGTTCATAAAAGGCAATGGGGGGAAGCCCCATATGAATAGGGCGATCTTCTCCACTTGCAGAAATGTTCAGAAGATATTGAACATTGGCAATTGAATTATCAAGATACAGGTTTACTTTCTGGAAATCTGAGACACAGGTGTTTGTGATGACACGCTGGAGCATCCCACTCCACCTGCATTTCTTCACAAGAATGAGTGCTCTCTCAAGTGTTTTCTCAACTTCCATTGCAATTTGTCGGGTTGGGCTTTCATAAAGCCCAGCTGGATTCGTGATGGAGAAACAAGCTGCCTGTTTCAATAAGCTTGCAAGTGTGTCAACTTTCCTGTCAAGCTCCAGACACTCGTGTTTGAAAGATTCTACTTCCTTCACTGCATGTCTTACACCTTCACTCATCCTGATCTCGGATGCAAGAATTTCCTCTACCTTCGGCAGGGGACTGTGTGGCATTGTCACATCCATTTCAGAAACTTCTTCCTTCCCAGCTCCTGTTAAAGAAATCACCAAAAAATTCCTTAAGGTATGAGCAATTCACCAAGACTCATACTTGCAACAGAGGTTATCTTCACACAGCAAAAACTGACAAGAGCAATGCCATGTGACAACAAGAAATAATGTCATTAATGTCCCAAGAGACCAGATTCATGTGCACAGAAAGAAGGGGGGTGGTCAGAGGAAAATGGAAACGCTTATATCAACAAGACTTTTACTGGGAGATTGAAAGCAGCACAAATAACACAAACCAGCCGACTACAAAGTCAAATCACAGAGAGATCTTGAGTTCTTATCAGCTAAGACATGCTAAGGAGCCTAACTGGAAGCCTCATTATAATGGTAATGTCTTAGATAAAGGAGAGGCATCCAACTTCAAAAAAC
>Ga0209611_10000177_pt1 | contig 79964 bp, 48 predicted proteins | sample S1TSphgellanicum_3_FD_187693 | JGI IMG/M metagenome (GOLD analysis project Ga0209611, IMG submission 187693) | Host-associated microbial communities from peat moss isolated from Minnesota, USA - S1T2_Fc - Sphagnum magellanicum MG (SPAdes) (version 2) | ecosystem: Host-associated > Plants > Peat... | reverse complement strand
TATTTTTTAATTGTTTACTTCTTCTTGTTTTTTTTTTAGTGTGTGTTAAATTGAAATCTGAATTAGGAAAAAAAATTGGAACTTCAATTTTTTTGCACTTATAGTCTTTAATAAAAAACCAGAAATGAATTAAATTAAATTAAAAGAAAGAAAAAAAAGTTATGTAAGTTTAAAAAAAAAGAGGAAGTAAGAAAAAAGATGACTTAAAGATGAAAAAATTAAAAAATAAACTGTGCCTTCCCAAATCTGGAAGGTACTGTGCAAAATTCAGGTAAGTAATTGTCCTAAAAATACACTAAGAAAAATCCACCGGGTCTTCAAGATAAATTATAAATAGTCTCAAAATGCAATATTTAAAATAAAAAGTGCTAAAATCATGTTTTTTTGAGTAGGGATAGATGGGTGGGTGACACCCAATGAAACATACCCTTACTTTAAAATGAAAATCTGACCATAAATTACAATATGAACCACAAATTTTTAAACATTAGTCTACATTTCTGGCTACATACTTACTGCAAGCAAGTATAAGAATCCGGTGACTTTTACTTTTTTTTGAAAAGAAAATCTGCCCATTGAAAACCGGAAAATTTATCTTTATTTCTAAAAATGTCATTTTTAATTCGTGAGGAAATTTCGGTTTCAACTTCCAAGTGATAAAAAGAGACCTCAGGATGCAGAAAGATATTAAAGTTTGGCACATGCACAATCGCAACTCACCACATTACGCTACCCAATAACATATGAGGCCAATCTTTATCTTTTGCTTGGCTGTGCTTCCTCACAAATGGTATCATCCACCCACCGAATGCGGATAAGCCAGTCCTGCTACGTCCTCCTGAGGTTTCTTTCTATCGCTTTAAATTACATCCTAAGATTCTGGGGGTACTTATTCTGTTTCATATTAATTACCATAGTTGGGGTGTCTCACAAGTTCAACTTTTATTTATTTATTTATTTATTTTTTTGCAATGAGCCAATTTGATTGATTGGCTCATCGCCAAAATAAAAACTTGAAACTATGGAGGCTCCCCAAAATAGTAGATGTAGTCCCCCCACCACGCCCCCTCCTGCCTTTTGGCCCACCTATAGGTGAGAAGGGGAGGACTTTGGGCAAAACATATGGGATTAAAGTGAGGTGCTATTGGGAACACCCTTGGGGAACACATTGGGAACCTAGGGAACATTTTGGGAACAAAGAAAAATGAAAAAAGATCAAGGCAATTTGAGTGCATACTGAGCCTTCCCATTGGCTGCATGAAATTTCTATTTTCAAAACTATTTGTCACCATTTTTGGCCTGGGCTAAAAATGTTGTTTGAACTTATTATTGTTGAAATGGTCATTTTTCTAACTGCTGAAATTTTGCCAATTAAAAGTGAAAAGATGAAAAAAAGAAAAGAAAGATCTATTAGGGTTTCAATAACCAGATGTTTTTTTTAAGAGGGGAAAGTCACCACCAGCATGCGTTGCTTGGAATTGATTCACATTGCACTTCTCCAAGTTTCTGAGTTGAGTAATAAAAGTTGAATGTGTTGCTGATATTTGAGATTCGTTGTGATCGTGAATGTGGTAAACGAGTGGGCCAAGGTTCTGTCAAAGCATATTCCCTAGTTTGCGTTGTACCCAATTTACTTAGTTTGTGTACAAATCTGATCTTAGGAGTGGGCCGGGGCAAACCAGTACCTACACTCCATACCTACACCCCTTGAGCGAGGCCTCTTCAAAGTGTATATTTAACCCGGGAACGCTAAATTTTGACTTGGACACTTGATTTAGTCTGAAATGGTGGTATTTTTATCATATTTAGATTCAGTGGGTTTTCCTCCAACTGGCGGATAGGTCAGAGGTATGGCCAATGTGATAGCCAGAGGTCAAAGCTTCAGTGGTAGATTTCTTCCTCACATTACCATTTCAGCTTTGACCTTCTGACCTATAGCCAAATTGGCTACTTGCAGACCATCACCAATGTGACTACATCACAAAATTTGGGAAAAAGAACACCTTGGTTTAGATGCAACCCACAAACAATTAGGGGTTTTTTCATGGTACTAATGTAGGTGCTCATTCACACAAGGCAAATAACAAACAAACAAAACTGACATGGACCTAACATAGAAATATCCCCATTCAATGTTTTTTGGGGACAAATTTTGGGATTTTTTTTTCAAAATTTTATTTTCCAGTGTAAATTCAAGTAATTTTTCTTCTTTTTAAAGGAAATATTAGGCTAAATTTTTGACATTAAAAAATTGAAAAAAAAAACGATGAATTTCCCCATAACATTTTTATTTTGTGATGAAATTTCACATTTATGCAACCTCAAATCCTCACCAATGACACCCATAAAGGGGAGTAGGGCTATAATTTTGCTAGAAGTTGATCAACAAAGTGACCCTCATAAAGGGGTTCAAGGCTATGATTTCACCAAAAGTTGATTATCAGAGTGATGCTTTTCACTTAACAATTCACCAATGTTTAAAATTTATCACCACAAATATTGACTATGGAGATGTGGTAGGTTGCCATCTAGGGTACCTCTTAAACTAGGGGTTTGTTAATTAGGGTTATGTCGTTGAGCAAGTTTGCCACCTTTTTGCATTCCCTTTTCATTGCACATCATTGTTCTTGCATATCTAAGTTAATATGAGTAGAACGTCACCTAGTTGTTATGGATTACAAGTAAAATGCCACCTAGCTTCTATGAATTATGAACAAAGCACCACCCAACATGGGTTGAACATATGGGCCATACAAAAGTGTCTTGGGATTTACAAGTGGCAAATTAAATTGCACAATGAGCATTAAGATTGTGGGTTTGCATGGTGTGCAATGGTGGCAGGTTTAGGAAAAGCTCAATAACTAGTTGAAGTTCTAAATCTTTAAGGTACTTAAGAAGCTTGCTACATTGAATTTTCAACCTTGTTTTTTGTTCTTTAAATCGTTTGCTTTCAAGTTTTTTAATTGCACATCCTTGTAATTCAACACTTGGTAGAGCATTGATTTTCATTCTTGCACTAAACCTATGTGTCTCCAAGTTCTACCATCATGCAGTCTTACAATTTAGCAATGCAAAAACAAACATATATAGGTAGGTAGGTAGTTAATTTGCCAAAATACAAACTAAATACAACTTTATAAATACACTAATGGGTCCAAACAACATATAACGAACCAATGTGTTTACTTTGCATTTAGGACTATTGTTTTTTTTGGGGTCTTTTTTCCCAAAAAAAATTTTTTTCAAGAAGAATTTTCAAATGAAATGTTTTTTAAAAAATTTATATATTGTATTTATAGTTGCCCCAATATGTCATATGTTTTTATATAATCAAATTTGGAGAAATACGAATTTTTGAAAATGCACAAATTTTGTCAGATTTTGTGTTTCATCTTGAAAATTTGTCATAATTTCAAATCATACCAAACATATTAACAATTTCAAGTTTAATTTTTGATGTTATAAGTTACAAGTTTTCTTTAAACAACATAAACATTGCATCACATTTACATGTCAAAAAGGACTCATGAACTTTTTTACACCTTAATTTTTGATAAACACAAAGTTGAAAAAATACGAAAATTTGAATGCTTTTTAGATGTGTCTAATTACCCTATACTATAAAAAAATTAAAGATGAAATAATTTGTATTATGAAAATTAAAGGGCCCTTTATAAAAATAGTGTTATTGAATGAAGCTGTTAAACATTTTTTATTCAAACTAAACTTTGATATTGGAATTTTGTTTGATTCACTTTAGATTTTTCAACATCCATATTATTCAATAAGCACAACAAATGGCACTATATAGACAAATGTATCAAGAATTGTAGAAAAGTTGACATTTTGACATCAATTTTGGCTCATTTGAGTTCATCCACACCCTAATGGAAACATACCACCATTATACCAAAATATAACTTATCAAAAGTACACATACCTTTCAAAAGTTTTTTAATACACTTATGTATACCACTAGGGGATATCTTGACACCTTAGTAGTGCAATTAGTTTGATTACATTTGTAACTAATGGGACATATGGGCATGATCATGGATGAAAACAATTTTAGAGTGTGAGATGAAAAAATCATTAGTTGCAAATGTAGTTGTAGCATAGTTGCAAGAATGCCAAGAATGCAAAATAGTTGTAAAATTAATTAGAGTTAGTTGTAAATGACAATTGGTTGCATGTAGTTGCAAATGCATTGGTTGCATTTTGGGGGATTTCTTCTAGTGCCTTGTCATTCATTACCAAGTCCACAATTATGTTCCTAAGCAAAATTTCTTACTTCTCCCTAAGGGAGCTAGTCACTAATATTTTATTTTAAGAAATTCCATATTTCTATTATCTTCTAGGGTAGTTATTTTATGGGACAAAGAAATGCATACATGTCAATGAAGTCTAAGAAAAATGAAAATTAGAAAAATGAAAAATGAAAAATGAAAAATAATTTTTGATGTTATATAGGCTTGCAACATGGCAAATGGAAAAAAAACAACAATTAAAAGTAACAAAGACATGTAGATAATTAATCATGTTGATCAATATGTAAATCTTAAATAACTATATTTAGATACTTAAAAAAAATTAACATGATCAATCATTATGAGTGACTTTCACAATATGGGTGGAAGCAGAGAATAATTATTCTTGAGTGTTAATGGACATTCACCACATGTGTCCAACATGCTGGTGAAATATATTTGGTGTTAAATTCAATTTCATTTTAACCCTCAAGTTCCTATTGTTTTATGGTGTTATAAATCTACCATTGTCATTTCTTCCTTTGCATCCTTTTTTCCTCACAACAAAAGGAAACAAGTCTCAAATTCAATGTTCCTTCCCAATGTTGTAGCTATGATGATCTTTATTTTTCTTGATTATTCAAGGTTTCTAGGTTTAATCATCACATAAATTATTTGCTATACACAAAACGCTATTTGTTCATTATGATTATAGGATGTTGGTTAGTTTAGTTAGGTTCTATTAAGTTGTTAAGGTCGCTCCATGGTATGATGACCTTCTATTGCACTTACATGGTGTTCATGTAATTTGGTTTGTCTTCTGTTTTGTTTTTATCTCTTTGACAACTAGTTTAGAGCACTATAGATCCACTTCACCCAAATCTAATATAGCCTTCATCAAAATGTCACAAAATATTGATAAATTATATATTTCTAGGAGTACTCCATAGTATAAATAGTTAATAATAGTGTAAAATACACCAAGTTCATGCCATAACATTTACAATATTTTTAGTTGTTTTAAAGTAATTGCATTAGTAGTTGGGCCCACATAATGGGTGTGTTCGGATCTAGTTTAAACTACTTAAAGTCAATTCACATTTGGGGATAGCGTATTAAAAAAAAGTAAGAAAAAATTAATTTAATTTAAATAATTGGGGTTTACTTTTAGGTTAATTAGGTTAACTTTTAGGTTAGTGAGAGTAGTTGTCATTGTGGGCTACTATTATTTACATTAGGCACTTTAGTTAAGGTAGGTATGACATGTGTCATCTTATTATTATCCCATGTTCAAAAACTACAAATGGAGTCATTGTGAGGTAAGTTCTTTTTTTCTTGACTCATTTACATCATTATGTTCTTTTTGCTTGCAAAGCTCGTTTGAACTTTGTTCATAAAACTTCACATTCCTCCTGACTTTCATTTTTTTGTTTTTGATTTTGTAGCTCTAAGTTGTGTTTTTTTTTCTTGGGAAATTCCTTAGAACTCTATTCATGTAGCTCCTCCTTGTTCCTTATTTTCATTTTTCTATTTTTGATTGGGCAATTCTCTTCTATGTTCTTTTGCATGTGAAGCTCCTTTGAACTTTGTTCATGTAGCTCCTCCTTGCTCCTAACTTTCATTTTTTTGTTTTTGATTATGCAATTCATGTTTCTTTCCACATGTGAAGCTTTCCAATCTTTGTTCATTTAGCTCTTCTTTGCTTTTGACTTTCATTTTTTTTGTTTTCAATTTTGGAGCTCATATGTTCTTTTTGTGTGTCAAGCTCTTATGAGTTGTGATCATCTTTCCATTTCATAATGCAACAATTGCAAGTGGTTTTTCTTGCATGATTTTTGCAAGTCATTTTATAGATTCAAGGTTTGATTTGATAAGGTTTCAACATAGCAAAATTGAACCTTCTAGTCTAAAATTCTAGTGCTTCCTCTAAAAGATGTTTCATTTGCTTTCGAGACAATGCATCACACAATAGTTTTGCATTAATAATAGATTTCATGTGTGTATGATATTTTGGAGAGTAGAGAACTTGGCAATTAGGTTAAGGCATATCAAACACCTAGTATCCACACTTCTTGATGATGCAATATAATGACCTTAGGTGGATGAAAGGTTTTTATAAAATATTATAAAAATATTCCCCCAAAGTAATTGGGTGTAACTCATGTTATCTTATTTACACTTGTCTCCTAACAAATTTTATAACATAGAAGTCCAAGCTATAGGAGTGTTTAGTGTTTGCTCTTCTAGTGGTGGAATGTAGACACCATTTCATTTAACATGAATGTCTCACACATGCAAAGGTTTGTTCATTGTCCGCTCTCCTAGGAACGATTCAATCACATTGTAAAACTCCCTATTCAATTGCCTTGGAAGGTGGTGTTTATTATGTTATTCCATCGTCAAATCCCAGATGGGTGCAGATACACACAAAGGAACCAACAAAAATATTTTACAAAAAGATTGAATCCTTTTTAGTCATTTTTTGTCTTTTCATATAAGAGAATTTTTGAATGAAATCTTTTGCAACTTGTTATTAAAAATACATATAGTTGCCCCAATAGATCACATGTTTTGTGTGAATTATTCTAGAATAAATGTGAAAATTTCAAAATGTGTAGATTTTGCCAAATTTTGTGTTTCATTTTGAAAATTTATCATGTAGTTTTAAATCATACCAAAACATGTTAACTACTTTAGGTTTTGTTTCTTGTATCATAAACTATAACTTTGTTTTGTATGTCATGAACATTACACCCCATTTACATGTGGTAAAAGACTTTTGAAAATTTGAAAATTGAAAAAACTTTGAAATTTTAAAATTTTCAAATTGTGAGTGCTTTTTGAATGTGGATAGTAGGTTATTATCATTTAAATCTTTTTACCATCAATATTATTTTATTAAAATAGTCTTTTATTTAGTCCTTTGTAAAATTTAACTGCAATTTTATGCAACACCTATTCTTAAGTTCAAACGTCCTTTACTAAAACCAAAACCCAAAATTTAATTTAATAAGTTTTAATTTGAATTCTTGAGCATTCATATTAGTCATTTATCACAACTTGGAGTGATTAACATAACTTTAAAACTTTAAGAAAAAAAAAATGTAAAAAAGTTCATAGTTTTCACCATTATTCAACATGGTTTTTTATTCCCAAAATATATATTTACACCCATAATGAAATGTGATGGCCAATCCTTGTGTAATATTTTGAAATTTTTTTGAAGTTGGAAATCAACTTGTTCCATAAATGTCCTTGCACATTTTTCTAATGTGCACAATTTTTGATTTAGTGAGGTTTTGTAATTTTTCAATGATCTTGTCCCATTTCTGTGCTATTGAAAGCATCTATGAGCGTGGTCAATTCAATGCTTGAAATTAACATGTTCTTATTTTTGCATTTGATGAGTGTAGTACTTTGGCATGATCCCAATTGCCTTGCTTTTGACACAATGGTTTGATTGCTCCAATGACATCAACCAATGGTGTTGTGATTGACGACACAACTCCAATCAATGCTATGATTGCTTTTGCTAGTTTGCATGAGGTGTTACTACATGGCTTCCCCTCGCCCTCCTCTTCATAAATTCTTGTTGTTGTTGTGAGAAAGAATTATTGCCATATGTGGTTTCCATTTCTTGAAGGCTCAAGAAGATTTGCATAGAAATGATGTGCAAACAACAAATGTAGAAAACTCAAGATGAAGAAGTTGTACATGCAACTCAAGACAAAGGAGTTGCACATGAAATGTGAATTGACCTTTAATGTTTTAACTTAGTTCTAAGTTAATACTTGCTACTTTGTACATGTGTGCTTGAAGAGTAGGTCTTATTTCTCATGTTAAAGTCCAAGCGATTTGTAGTGTTAAGGTGTGATTGACCCAAGTGAATGCCTAGTTCTTGCCTAAAGGCATGGCCCATTAAATATTTTCACAGTGACTAGCATGATCACATGAAATATACTAGCAACTAGAGAAACAGACACCTAGGGTCTTAGGTCAATATACAGGTTGTAATTGTGGGCAGGATCATACAAACTCTTATGTGATATTGTACCTATTATGCAAGGTCAATCAACCAAATTGCATTAGCTACCAAGCAATAAAAAGTCATGGCACAACTCCATGATAAGTTATAGCTACATAGGAGGGGTGGCTACACATTAAACTCAAAGAAATGAAATTACAATTCGTCACAAGTTTCCAATTAATAAGGGAAATCCACTTGAATTCTAAGGCCTGCAGGGACATCCTCTAGTTTGGTTTCTACCAGTATTTTGGGGTTATTTGAATTGATAAAGAACTGTGCTGGTTTCAGTTTTTTATGAATTTCAGAATCCAAGAGCAGCCAGTTCCGGTTTTTGGGAGAAGAAATAGAATCAAAGAATTGCTGGGGTCTCGATTATTTCAAAAAACCTCCCAAAAGCGACAGTTTTCATGTTCAAGAACCAGTAGTCTGCATTATGAGCAGTTGTTTCAAAAACTTGAGAACCATGGTTATAGAACTGAACTGGTTCTTTCATTTTTTGAGAACCACAGTTATACACCCTAGGAACCACCCTGATAACTTCCGGGGGTCAGGTCCTGTTTCTGATAACCGTCCAACACTAGAACTTGCACTTGGCAGTCCTATATTGTGATTTGTGGTTGAACTTTGTAGCACCTGGCTGGGCCATCCTTTGCACTTTGAAGGTGTCTGGGATAAACAAAGGATATGTAATTTCATAGCTATCAATATTGTTTCATTATTAAATTATTAAATATATGTATTGTTCCTCTTATTATAATTCAAAATTGAAATAAATAGTGTTACTCACTAAGGTATAATATGTCCATTTAGAAAAGCCGATTTATGTATTATAGATCTTTTCACAATGCAGACTTGTCAGAGCTGAAGTGCAAAAATCTTAAATTTGTCGCTCCTAAAATTATCCTTGCAACTGTGAAATGTTGTAAACAGATGTTTGGAGCTAGATGTCTGATCTGATGTATTACACCTGCCAAAGTCTATTTCATAAGAGTACAAGAACCTGGAAGAAATGGAAATGGAAAAGACAGGAGGTCCAGTTTTAAGATCTCTAAACTCAAGAGCCATCAACAGCAAGTGAAAAAATTATCAGCTTCTCGCAGAATGTGAGATCTTGGGTCCAGAAGGAGTGGAGCTAGAGATTCTGGTCAACAGTTGTATTCATTGTCAAAGCAATTGCACTGATTTAAGCGTAACTTGCAGATCGAGATATAACCTGGGTCCCACGTCCTGTGTAGCATGCATAGCTACTTGGAGGTGATACTATCTCCAAATTGAAGTGCTGATCTAATGCTCATGGAGCTAGGTGATACTGTCGCCCAATTCAAGTGTTCCAGTGCTTCACAATACGAGCTACCCAATGATTGAGCACAGGCAGAAAATATTGTACAGTTACTGAGTCTGGGAATTGCTACAGTAGGACTTCCACAAGAGTTCTTTTTGGAGTAGGTCGCCTCAAAAGTGTCTTCTGGACATCTCCAAGAGGCAAGGATGTTTACGAGCAATATGAACTATGAACCTTATGCCAGAAGGCGGCTCATCGACTCTTGCAGGCGCATCATTTCAAGTCAACTCTCGAGCTCACATTGTTTATGGTTTGGTATCCAAGACATGAGTTATAACTGAGATGCAATGTCAACCCTGAGACATGTCCACTCTCTTGTGATACGAAGTCAACGAGATCAATCCATAGGACCCCACTTTAGATATTATTCTAGTGTTTTTCTGAAGTCAACTTGATCCATTCGTAGGACCCCACTCTGTTTTATGAAGTCAACTAGATCACGGATCCATAGGCGATCCACATTTGGGTGTATAAGGTGATCAGAATTACACTCACAATAGGGTGCAAGTGATGTATAGAAGAAGCTGTATTCTGAATGAGGTATTTCCGTATTCTCCATGTGATTAATGATATTCAAGAGAGAGCCTTGAACAATTACCCACAACTAACTATTTGGCTTAGCTTGCTTTTTCTGGTTTTTGGGAAGCACAACAGTAAACCAGACGTGACAAGCCGTTGGCACCCCAAGTCAAGCTCATTGGCAGGACTTTCCTCGGTGCACACCACCGGGTTTGAACCCAGGACTTGTTTGAGGTCCCAGGGTCCCAGAATGGGCTATACCCGCCAGCCATCACCCCTGGGTTTAGCTTTGACAACGTAGCTTTTAAGTAGGCGACCCTAAGTGCCCATTGTGAAAAGATTCAAGACTGCGCTCACTCTTCTTGTTGTCATTGTTTTGCAGCGTAGCCTGGGTTTCCTACCATTGTGATTCTTATATGTATGACACCATATATAGAGGTACTCAAATCTTTCACCCCGTGAGGTGATGAGCAGCTAGCTAGTAGCTACTTTATCCAACTCCTGTAAACTTTCATGTTTGTAATTTTCTATACTGAGAGCGCTCAAATGCCTGAATCATGTATTTAGTGTATTTTAGATTTTTAAATTAATAATTGACGGTTTGAAAGTTGAAAAATTAGAGAGAAGCTTTGATTTGGGTATTAACAAATGATCTAATAATATATAATAATTATTTTTTAATTTCATTAGATGATTCAACAAATAAATGTTAATAATGTTTTGTCTCAAATTCAATAATTTTTTTGATTCCAACCATTAAGTTTAAACAAAAGTTCAAGATTAATATTTTAGTTCATAATTAATTAAATGTCAATTAATCATTTGAAAGTTGAACGATCGAGAAAAAAAATTTGATTTGGGGGTTATCAGATAATATAATAATATATGATCTAATCATGTTTTTGTTTCAGTAAACAATCCAAGAAATGAATGTCCACATTGTTTTGCCTCAAATTCCATAAATTTTGATCCCAATCAGAAGGTTAAAAGAATCCAGAATTAACACCTTAGTCGAGGACAAACAACGTCAAGCAACAAAGACATTATGTCTGTCCTTTTGCTGGCTACTGTCAATATGTTATTTATGGCCTAGAGTCCAGAGTCAAAAGGTGACACGCATGCTTATCTTCTTACTGTGCCCATCACATCAGTTGAACATTAATTGTCATTCTCCAGGGGGGGGGAAGCCAGTGGGGAAGTGAAATTTCAACTCACCTATAATTAGAGCTGCTTGCATCATTGGAATTTGGTAGGGCAACAACATGGTTTCAGGCCTTTTTCTAGTTGGGACTAAGTAACTTAACCGATCTGTCATGGAACATCATGCGCCTGAGTCTTATCCACAATGCAAATCACCTCGCACTGCCAGCAATAGCTTGGAAGCCGTATAGCTGTCGGTCCTGTCAACGCCGCCCTTTTTCTCTCCCTTTGCCAGTGGACTTCAAAGTCTTGAAAATTGGGTATCAAAAATTATTCAGTCAAGTTTGTTTGCTAGAAGTAGATAACATTTGAAACAGGGTTCTGATTATTTGAGATCTAGGTTCATATGAATATGTGACTATATCTAGGTTAACGCAGGTTCATTTGGAAGGGAATTAAAGATAGTTCAAGGGAAAAGTTGTGAACCAGTTTAATTATGAATCATTGGGTTCAAAACTCTGAGTAATGTGGGCATCTTAAGAGGCAATTTGACTGCGTTATATGGATGCAAAAGATGGTAACTTCGACACTTAAATAGTTGAATTGCAAAAGAGGGCAGTTTTGTGTTTTTCAGTTTTGATGGGTAGCATAAAATTATATATCATTTTTATCACTTGGTCTTTCGACACTAAAGATGGGCGCTTTAGTGCTAGTTGTGTCAATTGAATGAAGGTGGATACACAAGATTTTAAAAGAACTTCCAAGAGTGTCAAGCAATCCTGAGTCAGACAAGATATTGGTTTGAGATGCCAACCATATATAGAGCCAATTCCTAGAGAAGGTCATAGCATCATAATGTACATTTTAGGGAGATGTTGTCAATCACACATTCATTTAAATAAATTCAATGTATTTATTACATTTGTTTCCCTTTTTGAGAGGGAAAGTTTTGACAATCACAGGTTGTGATGCTTAGAGATCCAAACTGGAACAATCTTACATTATCAGCTTTTCCATCCCTTGGGGTAATTTGAGGAGATAATTTCTCAAGAAAATTACAAATGCGAGAGAGATATAAAAAAGGTTCATTATCCTAAATTGAGTAAGATCATAGAAGGGGTTTATTCGTTCATTGGTTTCTTAAAGGACATAATTTCTAAATTTCTAAATATTTCAGTTAATGTAAAACGGGAACCCATAAATCTTTATTGCACGCAATGCTATTTCCCATATATTCAGCCACTTCCAACTATACAACCGTATAAAGATTACATTCATTTCCCTTCAGCTTTCAAAACCCTGGGTTAATAGCTAAATTACAATGAATTTTATATGAATTTTGCATGACTGAAGCATCCACTGTAGAATATTCACAACAGCTTTGCCCACCGACATCTTGAGCTTTGGTGCTCCGACCTGTTCGTCAAAATATTGAGTTTCCTTGATAACCAAATATAATATAGTTATTGTTTTGGGTCAAGGCGGTTATAAATTTAGCTTGAAGTCCCTTCAAGGATTAGTAAATTTATTTCTTCTATCCACACAGACTAAACAAGTTGTCACGAGAAAGTGCAAGGCCCATTAATTGAAAGTTTTGTTTGTATCCAGCTTCTGTGCATGTTCATTAGGGAAATCATTCAATCAAGTCATTTAAAATCCACTTGCTAGACAAGAAAAGATAGCCTCTATTTCATATTGCAAATACAATGTCAACAACAAAACAAAGAGTCCAATCCGGGTCCAGCCAAATATATGTAGTCAGGTGCTAGTCCTTTAGGGTGGCACAAATCCATCAAGTATTCAGTGATTTTGTATTTTGGAATATTCATGGATTAGTTGCAAAATGAAGCTCATAATTGAAAAAAAAGTTTAACCTTAATGAGTTTACATAACTTGTATTTTGTATAATTATCAAATAGGGGGTCACAATTCAAAACTTTAAATATGTGGTGCCTCTTATTATTTTCAGCAAGTATTCATAATATTTAGCAAGGAATAAGAAAAATATCACAGAGAACTAAACAAATCGATCATTATGCCACTTAATCAATTAAAAAATTATTTGAAAATTTTATAAAACATTAGTAAAAATCATTTTGAATAGATAGAGAGGGGATACAATGTTATAAACTACTAGAAAAACAAGTATTTTGAAAGGTAGACAATTTTTTCAATTCAGCCAAGTTGCAAACATCTTAGTGGTTGTTGTTGATCTTATTGGGGCCAATGCACATATCAAAAGATGCATATATATATATATATATATATAATCTATTCATGGCCTAATTTGTTGCACAAAATGATTTATGTAACATAATATTAAATTCATATGACATAATGAAAGTATGATGTTTTGGACAAACATAAAATACTTATAAAATATCATGCAAAATCATTTCCATTTAAAACAATTTTATATAGTCATTTTGAAATTATTATCTATGATATTTTCCAAAAAAAAACTGCAAAAAATTGTTTAGGACAATATTTTGGGTCACCCTAAAGGACTGGCACCTGATCAAAGAATATTCCAAAACATTTTATAGAATAGTACAGAGTTGCTGTACAAAACAATGTGTATATATAACTTACCCAAGTCTTTTGACATAGAATACAGGGAAATTACAAGGAATGAGAACTCTACTCTTGGTCTATTATCATCCAGGCTGGGAATTGAAATTTTTCTAGAGTATAACTTGGATCTCTACATCATACCTAGTTTGAGAAGCTGTATACACTTTGGAAATTGTTGCAGTAAAAACATTCAAAATGCCCTTTGGATTGGTTTTTATTTTTCCCAGGTGGAGGAGCGAACCATGAAATAAATATAAGAAACATAGAAAGGGCAGCAAAGTTGTCTAGTTTCATGAATTCATCCAGATGACCTTGCATACCTGGTGTACTATAGTCCCTCAGTGGCCTGTTACAGTAGACACCAGAGTCTTGAGCTCTAGAATATTTGCCTGATCTGTACAGGTCTGCAATTTATGGGATTCATCAACTTGGGCATGGCAAGTCCAATGGGAAGATTAGAACTGATCTGCATGTTGTTAATGCAGGTGGTATATGTGCTTACAATTGTGCAGCTGCTGTTGTTGAAAGAGATTCAGTTGGTGACTGCACAAAATACTGCAAAGCTGGGTAGTACATGGAGCACGCTGGGGCAAGGGCAACAGGTGGTGACTGCTCTCATTTCCGCATCAAATCCTTACCGGCTCAATGTGCAGGAAGTTCCGGGAGCTCCAGTTGGAAGACCTCAGTGCTATGCGACTATAAACTTCGAGAATCCGCCTCCACTGCAGGTGTGGGTGGCCAACTATCTCAGCAACGGCATATACTCTGCTGGCGGGGTAAGACCCTCGTGTACTAGTCACTGCATTAATTAGACACGTTCAAATACAAAACTGCGGCAAATACAACACTTGTAGTGTTCAATCCCGAGCTGATTTTGTGATAGATCTTGTGCTTCTTTGACTGATCGTTACTTTGTGTCGATGCACATGTGTTGGCCATCGCCCTGAACAGATTTGCAGCCTCAAGCTCGGGCTAGATGGCAACCTGGTTTTGTCACAGAGTGGGTCGGCGATTTGGAGCAGCCAGACAGCGAACAAAGGAGTGCAATCAATCCAGCTGCTCAATTCTGGAAACCTAGTCCTGCTGACGAGTGCACAGGCAATAGTGTGGCAGAGTTTTGACCACCCATCCGACACCCTAGTCTCCGGCCAGAAATTCCCGCTGGGAAGCATCCTCTTTGCTGCTGATCCCAACTGGCCCTACTCTTCCGCTGGCATCTACTCAGCAAGGGTTCAAGAATACTCCAACGATTTGTCACTCTTTGTGGATTTCGATAACCCTGGATACACGGGACCCATTCCAGATTACAATCAGAGTTTCGGCTCCGATCGATACTGGACCCTTGGGACGGAGTATGCAGAGATCGTGAACTCCTGGACACCTTACCAAGCTCGCTATGTTGAACTCAATGATGGACTCACGGTTTTCAACCAGAATGGAGCTCCCGTAATCCATGCCCCAAGTAATAACCTCAATCCCAACAACTTCTTCGCAGAGTATGCAAGACTGGAACCCGATGGCAATCTCAACACTTATGTCTTCCTCGGAGGACCCGGCTCTGCGGGATGGCAAGTCAATTTCCAAGCCCTCTCCTCCTTGTGTGAACATCCCAATGCCTGTGGACCTTATGGCATTTGCATTGGAAACTCTGCTGCTGCGCAGAAATGTGCAGGCTGCCCCGTGAATTTCAAACCCGTAGAACCTTCCGACTTGAGCGAAGGATGCACACCAGTCAAGCATTTGTCTTCACTCTGTGGACCAGCAGTGAACCTGCTTGAACTGGATGGTGTGACTTATTCACTCTTCCAAAACTTTTACTGGTTTGGGGAGCTTATTCCTACTTACCCTAGTCTTCTCGTCTCCAAAGCCCAGTGCAGAGCAGCTTGCCTGGATGACTGTGCCTGTACTGCTGCCTTCTGGTACAATGCCACCTTCCCTGGCCAAGAGTGCTTCAAGCTGCACGGTAGCGTTCACACAATTCAGAACACCGTGACTGGTCCAGCTGGATATCATACTGCTTTCATCAAGATTATTACATAAGAGTGTTGTTCAATGAATCATATATTAGGTAAACTTTGATCAGGAGAATGCAAATTATGGCCATACTAATAAGTGTAGATGCATCAATCAAGCAAGTATAACTTCTTCAGATCTACCTAGGTAAGCAGTACTTTAGTAAAAAATGATACTTAAGAATGTACAAATAAAAAAACTTTGTGATCTTAGCATGTAGAGTGCATATATTCGAATTGTAAATATATATACTCTTTTTAATACACGTATATCTACGTACTCAATATATACTCTGAACAGAAGGGTTCTAGTGTAGCGTCATATAGAGTTCTGACTAGTCAACATATATGTGGTTTCATTGCAACTGGTTTAATGAAAACAATTTCAGTTGGGGTCAGACACTAAATAAAGCGAGACGCTTAATACCCCGTCTAGCTCTGTCTGGCGCTTGTTTTTCTTGTCTTCTTGCAGATGTTTTTCAGCCAAGCTGCATGGTTCTGCATCAAACATTGCAGCATGGTTCTACAATGATTTTTTTACTCTGCAAAAGAACTTGTCAACGTTCTTTTAATTTGAGAACTATTTTATGTTTTGCAACAGTTCAGCGGATTCGAAACTCTGAACCTTCCAGGTGTAGAACTTGCTACATAGCACTGGCAGAGATTCAGGCGCTGAAGAAAGCATGCTTTCTTTTCTAATTCAACAACTTCCACAGTCAAGAAGCCAAACCCTGCCGCAAAACCACACGGTTCTCCGCAGGGCTGCGTTGTCAGGCCCAGAAAGGGCGGCGGACAGTGCTCGATTGGGGGGGGGGAATATTTAGCGTCTTGCCTACATAACCCCAGCCTAACAAGCTTTGTCCGCAGCCTATTTATGTCACAGCCATGTGCATTTTCGCACATTGCGGAGTTTGTGTCCTGCACTAGATGAACACTTGACAAACGAAGCCTATTCATGGAGCCACGTGCATTCGTATTCGTATTCTCTACTCTATCAACACTTATCTTGTTAAGTACAAAACGAAACGGTAACATTTAAAACAGGTGCGCAGGGGGTTTGAACCCACGCCTTTAGGGAAGGAGAAACTAGTGCCCACCCCGCAACCTCACTTCCTGCCCCTTACAGTATTCAAATTTTCTGCTCTACATTTTTTCAATTCTTTGCAAAACATTAATCAAAAAACCTGAACGCTTAGTCGAACCACACAAGGTACGAGGCACTAATGCCTGAACACTGCTTATTAGGGAGCAGCAAAGTTACATGAGTACATCAAAACAATACTAGAAAGGTTGAGATTAAACATGTGATGTGTTTACATATTAAATGGAAAGAGAAATAAAATGAGACAGCTATTCTTAGAACAACTCCAACAATGTGCTAGACTTGAGACAATATTAGAGCATTTATCGCATTCAAATTTAGTGTAAATGTTTGTGTCTCACTTACCCATGAATAGTAAATATTGGACAAAATACACTAGAAGGGAACATTTATATGCCATATGTGGTTGTCTATCCAATAAATAACTATCAATGTGTGGCAAATCGCTGGTGCTAGCCCTGCACAACAAGAAGCAATCATTTTCTTTTTGTTGATCTTTTAAAACTTGCCTTATTAGCGTGCAAGCTTACAAAATCAAACACATTTTCACACCACTTGAATGCTTACCTCGTCCAAAATCAGCATACATACCATTTAATATTGCTTTTGGAAATGCTCCTAGTCTTATAGGTTAGAAATCTCAAAGAGCTTTTAGGTTCAAGCATGTTATCTTTCGAAACATAATAATAATGTCAATTTTATTGTGTATGTGTCTAGCATTGTTGTGTATGTTGGAAAGTAGTTTTCAAGGCTACTAGATTATTGCATATCTAGTTTGCTAAGAAGCCTAATGTCAACTTTGTATGTTGATAATCTAGTGCTTTTACCATGACTTACTAGCTCTCATGTACAAAAGTTGCTTGGTACTATCTTTATGACGACTCATGGAAAAGTAGATTTCATCTTTTTCTTGTTTTTTGAGTTTTATATCTCTCTCTCAACTCTCAATGTTTCTATGTCAAATCAAAGAAAGCTTGATTTTGATCATTTATAGATATAATCTATATTGCTTTGCAAATGGATGTAACCTACGACACAAGGAGCGTTTCAAACATTTCCTGTAAAACGAAACAACAAAAAGGCTCTTTTCCCACTGTGAAAAGATTTGTTAAAGGGAAAAATCATTTGCCTCTCAGATTTCTCTTTCACACCTCATATGAGAGGAAATGATGTTGTATTTTCCCACAGAGATTCGAAGGAAGGAGAAATAATATGTATTTTCCCACATCTGCTGAAGGGACTTTTTTTCTCAAAATTGTGAACTAGGTAGGTTAGCGGTTTTCCACAGAAGATTGAACTAACTTTTGGCGAGGGAAGTCGAAAAATTTCTGGTTTACCCGTACAAAGTGGGGGAAATTAAGGAACATTTATTATTACCATACACTTTCCAAGCTCTCCTGGATTGTGGTTCTAATCCATACATGTGCAAAAAATTAAAAATCACATACCTAAGAAAATGTAAAGACCCCGAAGAAACAAATTAGCGTTAAGAGAGGCTTCGTATATGATGGAATTTTTCTTCTTAAAAACAGGGACACTGTTCTACGAAATAAGGGCACCTATTTCTTGGGAGTAGGCTCTTCCATTTTATTTTATTTTTAGCATTCTCTTTCTTTTCATATCTTTTCAATTTAAAAATCTTTTTACAACTTGCATTTATCCAATTTCTCCATATATGTTAAAAAAACATGATTAATTAATTCAAGTAAATTTTTTGATATAGGATTGGCAAAAAAAACATTTTAACAAGTATAAACCATGAAACTTTACAACATCATTGCATACGATCATTGCATCATGTTATATAAGAATCAAGGCAATAGGTCAAGTTATACTAATCAAAGAAAAAACAAAAAGATATTGAAATTGGAATTCTAAACATTGGATAACTCGATTTTTCCATATATCATGAATTTCCATAAACCTTCAATTAATCTAGTACAAAAGAAGAAATTCAAAAGGACATAGTAACACAATGTTCAAATGACATATCAAATGCAAATTAGAATTCAAGTTGAATGCCAATATGAAATCATACAATAGTTCCATCAAATCACACACACAAAATAATGCACAAATTCGAAATCACCCACACAAAAAAGAAAATGCACAAATCCAAAATCACACACACAAAAACCAAAAGAGTAACTCCAAAATCATTTTTTTTTAAAAAAATGCACACAAAATATTAACCAATATAGAAAACCAAAAAAACAAACAAAAAATAATACAATTGTAAAAATGGTGGGGGAAAATTTTGCAAAATTGGGTGGGATGAAAAGCTTGGGAGAAGAAAAAACCTCATAGCCCAACAAAAAAACAAAAAAAAACCCCAAATTTTATCATGTACATACCTATCTACTACTATGAATCCAAAATAGATAGTTGCATAGATCACACAGTCCATATAGTCAAATGGCATAGTAAGCTCCAAGAAGAGGCTTTTAAACAACAAGAGCCCCTTGAAAGGAAATTCAAGAAAGAAAGAAAAGAATAAAAAAAAGATTGATGAAGAAGAAAAAGCAACAACATGCCTGATGTGTGTATAGTTATTGCCTGAAACAAAAATTTTGCTGCAAATCTCCAAGAAAAACAATGCACAAAACACTAAAAAATTTCAATGAATGAATTGGATTCACAGCACAGAAATGAGACTCTTAAAAAATCAAATTTGAGTTGAATGGCTATTAACAAATTTTCCAACATTCAAGAAACTATGGTAACCCAATTTGCATAGGTTGAAGAAAGATGGATGGGTATTTCCATCATTTCGATAAATTGCAATAGGAAGCTCAAAGTTCATTGTTATCTTGTTACTTGTGGAATCCACAATGGGTGAAAATTTGTGGCAGATGGGAACGGTACATAAATTCCATCATTCAAAATTACTACAATTGGAAGCTTTCAAAATTGTCTAGTTACGTTTAAGAAAATTAATGGGTGCAAAAATGTGGTAGATGGCAACTACCACAACTCATGGCACCTATGTACTTGTTTCCTTCCATGCCCACTCAATGGCATTGTCTAGTTACTTTTTCAAGGCAGTTGTCTATTTCCTCCTTGCCATGCCCACTCAACAACTTGTCCATTTTCACAACGTGTAACCTGAGCATCATGCACCAACCTTTCAAGCAAATGGAAAGATTTAGTGTTTGTAGCCTTAGAGGCCTTGTACCTCTTGAAATTGTTGGGCAATTGGGCAACAACTTATAACATGTAGAATTCCACCTCATGGACAAAATAATCTTGCTTTAGAAATGGTGGGTTGTTGCAATTGTTTTCCTCACACTTTTTTTCTTTCTCTAGAGAATTAGCACTGAACCTTGGTCTAAAAACATACCTCACCACAAACAATGGAAATGATGAAGGATTAGAATTGTTATGCTTGACGATCACCACATCCCCAAATTTCAAATATGGAAGGCAACAACCAAACATTCCATGTTGCAAGAGATGGTTTCATGGTGTAATGTCTTCCAATTCGTAAATAACTATGAACCCATTGTTCTAGCCTATAATAAGCATTGGGATGAACTTATGTAGTAAAAGGTATGAAGGTTTCACATCATTTCCAAGCCACCTTTACAAACATGGTTTTCAAACAACCATTCCAATCTTATCATTCTTGAGAGCCATAGCAAAGGATGATGGTGAAATTGTTGTATTGTAGTACTCACCTAGAAGAAAACCTTCTTATCACCATAAAATTCATGAATGAAGAACCTAATGACCTTGGCTTTTCATGTCCATGAATGACCTTCATAAGGCTCATTTTGCTCAACCACCATTGAATCACCTATTCAATATTCCTTCCCATGTAACATCAAAAATGAAAATCCTTGCCTGGATGTTTGAAACAATTATGAGATCTCATTGGCTAAAATGCCAAGGTTGCTCCAAAATCGTTGCAAGTACAAGCTCACATCTTTTAACATTAACACCAAAAAGGCCTTCCTTTGACCATAACAATGCCCTTTGTGATGATCACATCCCTATAGTAGCAAGGTGGTAGCCAAGGCACCAATTTCCAAACCATTTGGGCAACTTCCTATGAAAGCACCACCACAACACATTTTTGGTGCCATTGTTCACAAAGGGTGCAATTATTGCCCATAACATGACACACATCAATTGGGAGCTAAAGATATCGATGCACATTTTTCAATGTTTTTTGACCTAAGAATAGTCCATCATGGTCTAGATGTACATTGCCTTATGAATTGTTGTGAAACATAATTTAGCATAATAACTAATATAAGTGATTCACTCATCAATTGATTGATGAAATGTTGACAAGTTTAAAAACCTCCCTTTCAAATGGGTAGCACCAAAACACACCATGGCATCCACGTCTTTCAACATCATCCAACAACTCTCCATTCCTTATCCAAAGTCACACAACAAGTTATATTCAAGTTATCAACATTCAGAATGCACAAAATAGAACCTTGGATTTTGGTTTTTAACATCTTTCAACCTAAAACCAATTTTTTGCATGAAATTACAAAAAAAATTACCAAAAAATGCAATGTTAGATTTAAGCAAGAAGATGTTAAAAAGAACAGTGATGATACCTAGGAACATGTAGCCAATTAATCACATCATTAAATGTTGCAACAAAACTAATCTCTACCTTGCGCTAACCACCAATAATATTATGAATCCATTACCAATACTCCTCACATTCTAATCAATTATCCAAGTGTTCAAAAGACATTATAAACAATCCATTTCAAATACACACATCTCTAATTTTTGTAGTTCCTATTTGCAACCAAGGTGCTCATAATTCCTTGGAAGACTAAAAAAAGTGAAGTTCATCCATCTAAACATAGACCAAAAACACAACTACCTTTCTTGTCATTTTGAGCACCTTAGTTACACTTCCAAATTAGCCGTTCTCTTCAAATTTCTACATTCCCATGAATCTTTTAAAATCACACTTATATAATTGTGTGATGGTATTTGATTTGTTTTGTTGGTCATTGTCATTGTTGGTCTTTTCTATGGATGTACTAAAGTGAGCCTGCTTCTTCTATGGGTGACATTTTGTTGTAGATATTGTTACAAAAATGTTGGGTGTTGTTTGATGCATTTTCCTTTTTGTCTATGAACTTTTTTGAAGGCCTTTTAAAATGTGGTGGACTTCTTTACTCTTCCACTTCACCAGGTCTTCTTGTGTCTAACACCATTGCATCTTGCTCCCTACAAGGTTAGGATAGATGTCTTGTATGTGTCATCTTCTGGGTCTATATGGTTTTCTCACCATTTCTTGCACATCATGTTTTCTAGGTGAAAGCACATTAAAGTGTAATACATAATTCTATCACAACTTTATTATTGGCGATGGAAAAAAATAATCAAATGAATAAAATGTGAAAAGGAGTCAACAAAATAATATATTATATGCAGTGATCATGTCATATGAATCTCAAGAATGGATTTTGAGTTACCATAACATATTGGACAGTTAAAGTGCTAAAAACTTGTATTACAACCCATATCATATGATTATGGACTTATTATATTTACTAAAATGTTTAGTTGAATTATTTTATTTGACATGGAAAGTAGTGTGATGCCATTGACATAAAGGAAGACAATTTTGAAAGATTTTGAAAACCAAAAATTGAGATATACAATGATATATGGAATTTTTTAATAAATTTTTTTTACACATTTGAATTAATAATTCAAGTTCTCTTTTTTTTTTAATGTAAATTTTTGATACAATAATCTATCATTGATAAAGTCTAGAATTGTTTTTTAAAATTTCAACTTTATCATATGATTTGTGCAATATAATGTATTTTATTATATTATATATGGACTTTTATTTAACACTAGTATGGCCTCCACATATGCCAAAAAGTACTACACCTTTGTGTGCTTTCACCTTTTTAGACCATAGGTTATTCCATTTTCAATTCCTAAAAGATAATTTGACTACCTTTGAAAATGTTTTCTATAGTTTCAGTTCATCAACCACATTGATCATGGATTATTTCTACAAGCTTGTCACAAGCTGTTTAAAAATTCTAGAATAGACATATAAATTATTGTTGCATAAATCTTGTAATCCTACAACCCATTGCTTGAAGCCCAATATTCAACTTCTATTTTGTACTTTGCATCAATTATCATTAATTCATTCTGCTCTAAAGGTAGATACAAGTCTAAATCTACCAAAGTTTTGCAAGAATGTGGTTCACTCCTTTTAGGCATGGTTAGAATGTTCTTGTGATGCTTATTTGGAAGAATTAAAATTGTAAAGTAATTACATAAGATGCACAACTCTTCTTTTGTACGTGCAAACATTATTGACCTAATCATTAATGAAATGGTGGATTTGCATAGGTGTGAGAATGTTTTTTTCTTACTAGAGGTTGTGATAACTTTTTTTACCCCTATGGAGGCTGACAATAAAAGGACTTAATATATCATATATTGTTACATTGTGTGGCTTTGTTCAAATCATTTTGACCTCCATCAACCATTTCAGACTCAAAACCATCAAAAGATTTATCCTACTATTACATATCCAAAACATTCATTTATAGACCTGATTGACATTTATATCTTTTTTTACTTTTCTCAATGATTTCACAATAAATGAAATTAAATAAACTAAATGGACTTTCTTCCATTATTACTCTAAAACTTTCATGAACTAATAATATTTGGTTCCCAAATTGTCAATGTGTTTAAAAAATCTCTCATTATTTTTTAGCTCTACATTATGGTGGATTTATTGACCTTGATGGATTTGTTGTGGACACAAAATGTTTGGATAATGTCATTTCTAAGAAGTTCATGTAATAATTCGATTTTTTATGAAATCTCAAGTAGGAAAGTTGGCATTCTCTTTATGGTGTTTTAGTGGTGATTACTCACCTCCTTTATAGGTTCCCCTCCAACATTAGATTTTTTGACTTTCGTCACGTTACATTTTGTTCAAATCAAGATCGATCTTGCATGTGACATTTGTCAATTTTTTGTAATGATTACTTTATGTCATTTAGATTCATTTCTCAAATACATATTAAAATTTGTTTTCACAATAATTCCATCTAGGATGGAATATTGTTTAATGTTATATCAAGGCTTCTATTTAAGAATGAATTGATATTTGTTGTGTTGTTTGGGCCTCTTTAGTTAACCCATTTTAAATTACCAAAAAACATTTATGATTACGTAAGTAACCTTACCTAGGGATTACATAAGCTATGAACTATAATTGGAGAGAATCATATATTTTAAGTCCTATATATATATATATATGCTTTAATTTATGTGTGTTTATTTACAAGCTGTTATGGTTACTACCTTCCATTTCATTTTCCCTTCATTCATAAGTATTGATTTCAAATTGTAAATTTAAAAAAGAATGGTTTGACCACCTTTAAGAAGATTTTTGATCATGTAGTCATGTTCATGTTACAAGTGCACAATTTGCCACAAAAACATGACACATACAACTACATCACTAGGTTTGGTCAATAGTCATATTTTGTCCTATCATAAATGTCATATTTTGATGTAGCACATTCCAACCTTAATTTTAAAAGTTTTTTATCCTTGGTGTGCATAAATGGGTATATATTCGGATATACAACCATTGGAGGTATGTCCTTGTTTTTTTATGACCACTTAACAACAAAATCTTTAATTATGTTGAAATATCACATAAGAAATCAAAATTCACCACTTGAAATCTTGCAACCATAGATTATTGTGTCTCAAGTTGACATGCTTTTGGTTGTAGAACACCATAGCCAAAAGGACAATGTGTTTTTGGGTTTGATCAATTGTTTTTTTGTACAAGGCCCAAAAGTCATGGCAAATGATTTAGAATTAAAGATTCACAAGGAAATCCAAATGAAATTGTTAAAACCCATAAAACAAAGGAGAAAATAGAAAATTTTGTTCCAAAAGGAAACTCACAGAAAAGATGTTTTGAAGGTGAAAGGCTCTCATAGGAAAACCTAAAGGTAAACTCTTTGTAAAAAAAATTTCAACATGGAATTCAAAATTTCAAATCCATGGAAATTTTGAAATAAAAGCTTTCAAGAATATGCAAATAATGGCCAAAAGAACACTAAAATGGTCCCCTTTTGAGCACTTTTGGTTCAAGTATTATTGTATGTAAAGTGTGATTGCCCCCAATATGTGGCGCATTTAGTTTTAAGTTTAACTTATGGTGTTTAAAGGTTATAATTTGGATTTCAAAAAGTAATGCCATTTAATATTGTTTGATAAATAATGAAAGAACCATGGGTACATTTATATATACATAGGTATGAAAAAACTTATTTCTCATTCAAATCACATTAGAATTTAATTTCATCTTTCATTAATGAAATGATGTTGAAGTTAACATTTTTTCCCATCCAACAAAAGACCTTTTTAAATATTCTTAATGGAAAGAAGTCTTGGGAAAAAAACATTTGTGTAGGTAAATGGATTTTGCATAACATGGATATTATGAAGTCATTAAATGGAATAATAAAAAGACAAGAGATTTTTCTTTCCATATTTTTTGACCTTGAATGCCATAGATATTCGAAGTAACATGCCCCAAAATTTTAAGTAATTCCCCATACAATGGGTATTTAAGCAATAAATCCATAAGTGGGTGGGGACCCTACTTGGATTGAAAAGTCCATTGTGGATTCAATATTGATGGTTTTGGTGTAATTATTTTGAAGTTGAAGGATTGCTTCATAATGTTTGAATAAATTGAATCTTCTCTCATTTTCATTTGGGAAACTAGGTAATAATAAAAATTTCCAAACTCAAGAAATCAGGCTTTGGGATTTCCAAAAAAATCCATCATAATGTGATTTTACCCAAAAAAATACCTTTTCACAATACTTGTCACCTTCCATTTGAAAGTGATTGAAATTTCAAAATGTCTATTTACCACACACTATGGTTTGTGTGGGCTAAAAAAGCCCCATTTGTGGCATGAAAATTGTCAAATTCCTCAAATGGTTCATGAATATGGTTCAAATTATGTGTGAAATGGATATAATTTTTTTCATGAAGGTTAAAAATCATTTCAATCACTTTTGAAATATATTTGTATTTTTTAATATTTAATTACATGTAATTTTTTGGTAGAAATATGCATCAACCCATGATAACATAAATGCAAAATGAATTTCTAGTCTAATCTTTTTTTTTGATTATGTTGTACCATAATAGGTAAAAACAATGTGAAGATTTTTAGTTTTAACATAGTTTAGGTTCAAATATACATCACCTAGGAAAACACTACAATGTCATTACATAAAAAGAGCCACTATAATGTGCTTTCACCATAAGCATTGTGTTTACTTTCCCTTCATAAGGTGGAATGCAAAATATTTAATTATTAACAACCTAAAAATACACCAAAAGTTATGTTGAAACCTTTATGAAAGGATGATGTAACAAATGTTTGAAGAATGCTTGAATTTATAAGATTGCACCAACACAAATTAGCAACATAGATGCAAAAATATCATAAATACAAAGAAAAAAAAGTTGATAATAAATATAAAACATAGTTATGACATTCTTGGTGCGAGAATGTTATGGAAGCCCAAAGAATCAAGAATTTTAAAGAATTTTATAGATCAACCAGTGTAATTTGGTAAACATTCGCGGGTAAAGAATGTTATGACAAGGTGCTAAATGAAGAATTTTAAAGAATTTTAATGTGCAAAATGAAGAATGTCATCATTAGGATATAAAATAACATTAATGCCTTATAAGAAATTAGGAAAGATTTTTACTAAACATATTTACATCTCATCACAAATGCTCTTTTAAAGCTTACACAATTTTCAAGCTCATCTTTAGATACATTTACACAAGATGGAAACACCATTTCAGGGAGAACTTCTCTAAAGGAATGTTGTTCAAAATAGAACCCAAGCTCCTCAAAAAATTTTTTTGCAAATTCAACACTTTCAAATGAATGTCTTTAAACACCTTTGGATGCTAAGTAATCTCTTCAAGCTTTAAGTCTATGAAGTTGAGGAAATGGATCAAATTGACTAATATATGGGTTACTAATATCTGGAACGATCCAACGACCACCCAAATGATCCAACGAGTACTTGATGTTTTTAGCCATTATCTTCTTTTGATCATGAATAAGGTATCGAAGAAATCCTTCATTGACAATGATAATTGGACCAACATTTGTGTGAAAGTGTGAAACCGCTTTGATCATGTCATCATGATTTAATACATCTCCTCCCTCAAAATAAAAATTGGGTCATGAATTCATCTTTGAACGAAAAATTAATTGTTCCACAATTTGACATTTTTCTTCAATTTTTCATGGTAAATCAAACTTGACATATGTGATTTTGGGATTTTTAGTCCACTTTAGACCTTGTGGAGCAAGCCCAAAAGCAAGCTCAAGCACTTTAATTGCTTCATTTTCTTTCATTAATTTGTCGGAAAGCTTGTAATGACATTCAACCATAAGGGCGATAGAAATTTGATTAGACTCCAATGCTTTTTGAAGCTCAATCTCTCTTTATGTACCCTTTACTTTCTCCTAAAAAATTTCATGGATCTCTTCTGGATAAGGAATGTTTGTTAGAGTTCTCCTTGCAACCAATTTGTTCTGTAGTAAAACTCACTTTATCCATTTCATTTGATTGAGCCATGGTTTGTTGTGTTGTGTATAGTGAATTGACTCCAACTAGTTCAACTACACTTAATTGACAAAACCTATACCAAGCTTATCATGCCAAGCTCGAAGCACAACAAATTGATGGAATTGTCGACTAGAAGACTTTAAACTCTACATATAAGATAATTACATGGGTGTCCAAACCATACTATTCCTACAAACTCTAGCAATGAGGAGTTCGACCTTGCGGGTCCCCAACTATGAATCAAGTCTGGATGCACACAAATCTCGAGCCCGTATCATCATCAACAACACTGATTACAAATTACTCCATTGACATCGAGAAACAAAAACATTGAATTGCTTTGTACACATGAAATTATGAAATAAATGGAGGTAAACTGAAAGGTGCAACAGAGAGCACCACCTAGCAAAACACATTGCCCAAACTTTAAAGGTACTATTTTGCAATGGAAACTGAGTCGTTTAGTTCAATGCACCTGGCCATTGAGTTTGTAATTTGTAAACTCCTTGGAATCTCTTCAAGTACATGTGTCCAGCATAGTGTTGTATATCATGGGTTTGCAGCCCAAATTTTCTCGCTTGTCAGCAATGAAAGTAGAGAGAAGTTTGAAGCATTGATTTATTTTCGAACCTTTTAATGCAGCCTAAGTAGCCATGGTCCATAGGAAGAAGCTGTACAAAAGGTGGCTTGCAAGCATCCCTAGGACGATTTAGCCAAATCTGACTATAAATTAGATACGAATCATAAATTCTTAATCAGCCTTCTATATTTCTGGCTATTGAACCAAATATTGCAATCTGGCTACTTTTCCTAGTTTTAAAAAAAAACGTACATTGAAATTTGAAACCTAAAAGAATAACATCATTCTGGAAATTTTCATTTATAATTGACCAAATTTCGCCAGTAAAAAAAAAAGGGATGGTTCCAAGTGATAAAAGGGAACCGCAGTATGGGAACCGCAGTATGCGGTACGACCGGCAATTCTGGTTTCCATTTGTTGATATGGTATATCAGGCAACTGGAAGCACATTGTGAGCTGCAAGCAAAAGATATTTCTCACACATGATATGGGACGCCATATAAGACAGTAGACCCATCTCCATCCTATTTTAATGACGTCACTTTGTCCCATATAGACTAACCTGACATCTCGTCATCAAGGGCATTCTCGGTCTCCCCCTAAAGCTAGATATACACCAAGGCTTTTCAGGGATTTTTTTTTTCCACTTAATCTTCTCTTGATTTGGGGGTTAAAATGACTGAAATATAAGGAGTAAACTAAGCCTTGTGCCCTTCTGGCAAAGGGGACAGAAAAAGTAGTTTGATGAGGGATAGTTCACCCTTCATTGAACTGTTCATGTTGAGGGGTGTTCCAAACTATTAAAAGTGTTACAGGTTGGGGAAACTTATGAATTTGTTTTCCATGTTGCCCCAAAAAATTGGGCATTCTGGAAAATTCCTGAGAAATGTTTTCCAGGAGGCTTAAAAACATTTTGGCAGTTTGGGAATTTTTATGCTGCTTGATAATTTCCAATAGATTTTGTGGATTGAAAAAAATATATCGTTTCTCCTCAAAAATTTAGGAACTTTGAAAGTTGAAACCGTCATTTCTCTTACTGCCCAAATTTTTGCAATTCAAAATGAAAATAAAAAAAACTTATTTTGTAGCTTTTCAATAGGCAGATTTTCTTTCATAAAAGAAAAAGTCACTGGATTGCTTTACTTGGTTCCAGTACTTAAGTAGCCAGAAATATAGAAGGATGATTAAAAATTTGTGCTTCATACGTAAGTTATGGTCAGATTTGGCTAAAAGGCTACATCCCATGTCTTTGGCTCACCCACTATCCAATCACAATTAATTTGTCAAAATAAGGGTGAGTGGGATTCTATGTTCACCTCACTATTTCTCAACCCCGCTTTGAAAGAACAGGTACCCAGCAGTTGCAGGTGTAGACAATTTATGTGATCTGGAGCCAGTGAGAATATCTTTGCACTTGTACAACTGATTTTTAGGTTATGTAAGCAACATTTGCTGGTCTGGTGGGTAACACCAGATTTGGGGGGTGGCAATACCCACCAGAAAAGTGGGAAATCCTTTTGAATAATGAACCAGTGACTCATTAATGAGCCATGTCTCAACATTTTAGGTAGAAACCCTCACTATTGGTGAGAAGTAGCACAAATACTGGGTCAGTGGCAAGGTGTCATGACTGCTAACCATGATCTCCTATTGTTTGTATCATCCTCACTCAAATAGTTGGGGTGTGTTTATGTAAAGAATAACGACATTTGCCCACTCTTTTAGTGGAGTTCCCAGCTTTTTGGTGGTTGTCCTCATCCCCTCTACCCCCCATCTGGAGATTTTGACAAGACTCACAAATAAATAGTCGCCTTACCTCAAAAACTGGTTGCACAAGTGTAAAAAGAAGTCTCACTGAATTTCCAGTCACATTAACCCTTTGCACCTGCTAGGTGTGGATTGGCAAAAATGAGGTGAACATAGAAGCGCTTTTGCCATCATTTGACTAAATTAATGACTATTGAATAGTAGGTGACTGGAATACATGGCAACATACCCTAAATATTCCTATCGATGCTTGCAAGCCGCTTTTTCTACATCTTCCAAGTTCTTATGGACCATGGCCACTTAGGCTGCATAAAAAAGTTCCCAACAAGCCACCGCTTGAAACTTCCCTTTACTTTCATTGCTGATAAACAAGAAGATCTGAGCTGTAAAACTCATGATCTACAACACTAGGCTGGACACACGTATGATCAGATTTCAAGGAGTTTACAAACCCACTAGCCAGGTGTGATCGATTAAACGAGATCTCAGTATCCATTGCAAATAGTTTGGGCAATGTGCTTTTCTAGTAGTGCTCTTGGTTGTAGCCTTTCTGTTTACCTTCAGTTAGTACATATCTTTCATATGCACAAAGCAATTCAATGTTATTGGTTTTTTGATGTCACTGGATAATTTGCAACAAATATTTCTGTTGATGATACATGCTTTAGATCTTTGTGTAGCCAGTGAGTCATTGTTGGGACTAAATCCTCATTGCTATGGTTGTAGAGTTTGTAGGAATAGTATGTTTTGGAGGCCCATGTAATTATATTGTGTAGAACTCCTGTAGTGAAATTCCATCTGATGTCGTTGTTTTGATCTTGACTTGATAAGTTTGCTCTATGATTTTGTTAATTGTGTAGTTCAAATAGTTGGAGTCAATTTTTTGTAAGTAGTGCCATTAACCATGGCTAGATCCAATGAAATGGATAAAGTGAGTTTTACCGCAGATTGGTTGGTCGTAGCACGAACTTTGACAGACATTCCTTATTCGCAAGAGATCTATGAAATTTTTTTGGAGAAAATAAAGGGTACACAAATGGAAATTGGTTTTCAAAAAGAATTCCAGTCGAATAAGGCTTTTATCACCCGTAGGTTTGAATGTCGTTATAAGCTTTCTAACAAATTAATGAAAGAAAATGGAGCAATTGAAGTGCTTGAACTTGCTTCTGGGCTTGCTCCACGAGGTCTTCAATGGACTGAAAATCCAAATGCCACTTATGTTGAGTTTGATTTACCACGCAAAATTGAAGAGAAACGTGAAATTGTGGAAAAGCTTCTTTCTCATTCAAAGATGAAACCAGGTCCCAATCTTTACTTTGAGGCCGGAGATGTACTTAATCGAGAGGATATGATTACAGCAGCCTCACATTTTCACATAGGCGATGGTCCGATCATCATCATCAATGAACGACTTCTTCGATATCTTACTGATGATCAAAAAAAGATAATGGGGAAACATCAAGTACCTTTTGGAACGTTTGGGCGGATGTTGGATCACTCCAAATATTAATCAATCTGATCCAATTTCAGGACTTGAGAGAATTAAAGCTCGAGAAGATTATTTGCAGTCCAAAGGGGTTCACACACAAGCATTTGAGAGTGTTGCTGTTGCAAAAAGCTTTTTCGAGGAGCTTGGGTTCTTTGTTGAACAACATTTTTTCAAAGAAGCTTTCCCAGAAATGGTATCTACATCTCGTTTAAATGCATCTCAAGATGAGCTTGAAAATGGGTTATGCTCTCAAATATCATTTGTGATGAGATGCAAGTCTACCTAGATAGTTTTCTTATAAGACAGTATTGTTATTTTCTGTTCCTATCATTAAGTCTTATATTTCTTTGTATTTATGTGATTTTTGCATCTATGTTGCCAAACTACATTAGTGCATAAATGTCATCATTGTTTTGTGCAATTCTATAAATTCTTGTACAAATTTTTATACTTTTCAAACATATTTTGCACCATCTTTTTTGAAAAGGCTTTTGCTGTTATTTTCAGGGTTTTTCCCCTTTTATGAAATGAAAAGAAACACAATGATTACTCCTTGTTTTGAAGTGTGTTACAAGTTTCCCATGTGAGATTTTGCATTCAATGTTGAAATTTTCTATATGAGTTTATTTTTACATGTTGTCATGTGAATTTCCCTTCTCAAACAATTTTCCTATGAATCTCCTCTTTGAAACCTTTTTTTTTTTTGTTGAAATTCTCCCTTTAATTAAGGTTTTTAAAAAATTGCATTTGGATTATCTACATGAATCTTTTCACACCCTAAATCATTTGCCATGATTTTGGGGCTGTTTACGATTGGTAACAAGTTTATAAACAATCCTTTTGGTTGTGGTGTTCTACAATAAAATAACATTTCAACTTGCCACACATGAATTTATATGGTAAACCACCATTCAATTTTGGCTAAAAAATGTTGAAATTAATTCATTTTACATAAATCTGTTTTGAAACTAAATTATTAAATGTTTTGATTATATATATATATATATATGTTTCATGTTCATTATTTTTTCATCATGATAACTCTTCCATAAGACATTTTGATAAGACCATTCAAGAGTAGAGTTATAATCATAAATTAAGATTAGAAAAGCTTTCTTCGCTTTTTAATTACAAAGATTCCTTTTTCCTTTTATAAAAATCGAACCATAGTTTACAATAGGCAACAAGGACCAATTCGCATTTACATCACTACAATTTGAAAACTGTAAAATTATTCATCTAAACATGGATTACACTTTTTATACAATTCATCAAAATTCCCATGAAATTTGGTAGGATTCTATTCATTCAATTTTTTAGTTAACTTCTACCAAATCTAACAAGAAAGTAATGTATTATGGTGAAGGATTTTTTGTGATATTTCAACTTAAAGAAATGGTAGAATTTTTTTGGTGTATGTGGAAGGCACATTATGATGTGCAATTTTTCATTTACATCATGCAAGTTACAGATGGGCATTATTGTTTTGTCATACACCTACATTGCAATTATATGTAGATTGCAACATGGTTTTCAATTATGTAAATTACATATTGCAACAATGAATGTGGATTGTAATATGGCTTTGTGCTTTTAATTACATATTGTAATGTAGGTGTAAAAAACCTCCTCTTTTTTACACAAATATTTGAAAGTATAGTTTGTCCTTTAGGTACTTTGAGAAGTTTGTTAAACTTTATACATGCAAAATGATTTGAAAAAAAAAGCTCAATTTTCATATTGTTCAAGCATGAACAAAAAAGCAAATATCCCTAAAAAATAGTTGTTGGGCATAGAAATTCCAAGTATCAAGAACCTTGAACAAGTGTTCGAGTTAAAATCAAAGTTGATATTATTAACCATTCAAGTCTTTAAGTTGACACCTAACTATAATTAATGAAAGTTGCAATGGTTACATTAATTCTAGATTTTATGCATTTGGATAAGAATATTTTGAAATCAATGGCTTGAAAGTAATTGTTGAAAACTCATTGTTTCAAAAGGATCCTACAATGGAACTCATCATTTAAGCATTCATGTGTTTGTCAAATGTTTTTAATGTGTTCTTTTTAAATCATTGAACGAATGTGGTAGATATTAATCTTTGTCACTTTGTTCATTTCACTACTTGTAATTTGATGTTAAATTCATTGTCCAAACAACATGCAGTACTTAGATCTTCACATCTTGTTCCTTGACTCTTACCTAAATTAAAAATTTACTTGCAATTGTAAACACATTTTTCCATGGTTGCATTTTCTATGAAGGATTCATTTTAGTTCCCTTTAATTACCTTTAAATATTTGTGTGACAAGCATTGCCTAGTACAAAATGTAACTTGATTAAGGCATGAAGGTCCCCTCCACCATTTTTTTGTGAAACATTTCATTGTACAAGACATAGGATTTCACATGTCCATCATAAGATTCCTTGTTTATTCCAAAAAGTTCACCATATTTTGAAGGAATGTTTTTTCAATTCACTACTACAATTCATAGTTTATTTGATTGGAAAACTAAATTAAAAAACTAGTCATTTTAACATTTGGTCAATTTGACTAAATATTGGACAAGTCAATTTGAACATGTTCAACTTGATTATTGGTTTTTTTACTGACCAGAAAATGGTCATTTTGATTAATTAAATTGGACAAAAAATTGGGCAGCCAAAAAAGTGTAATTAAAAAAAATCAATTTTATAATATAGAAATGTAATAAATAAATAAATAATAAGTACCTACCCACCCACCCACCTTGGCCTCCTACCTACCTATCCACGACTCACATAAATACTATATGTTTACACAATTGTACAAAATATATATACAAATTTACATATTCCACATAATACATGCTGATAAAGGGGATTAAACCTTGGTCTCCTTAACTTCACACTAATGTCTTGACCGTTAAACCACCACACCATTTTGTAAAACAATATAATACCAAATGGATTTAACACATTTTCTTGAACTTCAATGGAACCTTTTGTCAATGTGTATAACAACATTTGAACTTCAATTTTTTTCATAAGTAGGTAAATAAGTACCTAATTAAGCACATAGGTAAGTATGTAAATAGATAGTAGGTAGTAGGTAAGTAGGTATATATAAATATGTAGGTAGACAAATAAGTAAATAGGTAGGTAGGTGACTTAGTAGGCATAACAAGTAGGCTAACTAACTAAATTAATATGGCCAATTTGATTAAGCATGGCCACTCAGTATGGTTGATTTGATTCAGCCATGGGCATCTTAATGGGCCATTTAAAAAATTTGTCACTTTTGATTAGATGTATGATTTAAAACTTGGTCAAAATGATCACCTTAGTAAAAAAAAAAAACCAAAATAACCATGTGCCTTTCATGCCCCATGCTTGTAGTCAAAACGGACATCCTTTTGGTCAATGCAAACATTTTAGTTAAGTTGAACCTTTTGAAAAGCTATGATTTGAAGTAGTGATTTGGCATATTTAAACATTAGTTCATAACTTATCACCATAACATACCATTAAAAAAAACAAAGAAAGACAAAAAAAACTACCTTTTGTTTCTTGTGTAAAGATTCTTTTGGACTTCTTCATGATCATTTTATTTTTGAATTCTTTTAGTCTAGTTGTATGTCTCCCTTCCCTTCATCTTGTCAATACATTACTTTAAAGTTGTGCAACTTGGGGTAAAATTCATTGTTTTGCAATGTTTATTGAAGGAATTGCATTGATTTATTGAAGGTTACAATTTATTAAACTTTGTTTGTTTCCAAATACTTGTATAAAGTTTAAAAATTGTTCACATATTTCCAATGTTTGAGGAAATTTGTCAAAATTCAAAAAAATAAATAAATGTTTTGCCATGTTTTAAGTTGGATTTTAGTTTGTAACATGTGTTCATTTTTGGATAGGTTTAATGTTTTTTTCCATTTGATGTTAAATTTTACTTGGGATGTTCATAATTGATGTAATATTTTTTAAAAGGAAGAAAAAATAAAAATCAATGAAGGTTACTTCAACTTACATTGATAATATTAATAACCCAATCATTTCATTAACATTTATTATAGCAAAAATAATTGAATTAAAAAAAGGTTAATTTGAAATTTTCCAATTTGCAAAATATGTTCATAAAATATTTCCCTTGATAGTGGTTTTCAAATAATAAATAAATAAATAACTACTGGAAAACCTAAGGTGATTCAACATAAATTTGGGGTGTAACTTTTCCACAACTACAAAAATTAAACTATTCAATTACAATGATCAAATGTAGATTAGATCTAGATGTTGATATCTACTATTATCGGTTATTTTTCCTTTTTAAAAGAACATTTGGTTTTGGTTTTGCACCCCAAAAAAAATTGTTTTAAGTTTTCCAAGTGTAAGTTTGAGCCCAGTTCTTCATACTTCTAAACCTAGTAGTTTTAATTTTGATAGATTTTTTCAAATTTAAAAACCTTTTGTTAATTTCAAAAGCTAAATGCACTACAAGGCTCAAGCATATTATATATGAACAAAGATCTACATTGAATTAAAATTGGGGATACTAGGTACATAATTTTACAACTAATTAAAACTATTCAATTACTTATAATATAAAGTATAACCTAGTTGCTAACTATTCAAAAAAGTTGAGCTTACTTTACCTAATGAGCTTGAATTTGTGTTCAAGATTTTATAATTTAGAATCTAGTTTCGATTTCAATTCTAGCAAAAGGCTAATTCATAATCCAATTCTTGTGTTAAAAGGATGCCAACTTAGGTCCAAATCTCAAGTACCTAAACAAATAAACCCCATTGGTCTACCACTCCAAATTGCCAACACTAGTTAATACCATAAACTTAACATATAAATGTTGATACAAGTGTTGAATGATTATTTGATTTTTTAATAACCTCTAGTTTTGGATTTTGGAAACATAAATAAATAATTAAATAAAATCCAATTCCATTACTAAAAAGACTTAATGACCAAGGAACCTTTGGTTTTGGTTATGCTTTCTTGAAAATCTCCAAATCCAAGCCTTTAAATAATTAATTGGCAATTTCCATGAAATAATTGACAAAAAAACCAACAATTTTATAGAAGGTTATAATTTGGTTTTAGTTCTTGGATTTTTTGAAAACCATAATCATGTATAAAAACTCAGAATCTTGAATTTTCTTTAAAAACATGTTTATATATGTCAAAAATAATTACATGAATTTGAGAAAGATATAGTATAACCACCATGAAAATTATTGGTTATTTGGTGTTATATTTAATAGTTATCAAACACTAATTCATGTTAACTAATGTTGGTCAAGTTTGGGTATTTGGTTAGATAAAAGTTTAAGAACTAGACTTAACACATGTACATGTCTTAGATTGGTCTTGGTTGGTTACATGGACCTAGACTTGGTTTAAAACCAAACCCAATGGATCTTTAAAAAAAATTTAGGGTCTAGGTCATAGGTTATAGTAAGCACCAAGGTCATAGGTTTGGCTATGGTTGAGGGTTTCTAGGTTTCTAAGGTTCTAGGCTTATTTTTTGAAATTTCATAATCACTAATAAAACATAGAAAGAAATATTTTCATGTATAAGAAAAAAATGGGTTTGTAAAAAAACCCTAATACAATATGTAATTGGCCAAGATGTGTATTACAAGTCTAGGTACAAGGATAAAAGCTTTTAGAACATGGCCCCTAGATTCCTTTCAAAAGATTCTCATTATTAGAATTAACATTTTTTTCATCTATAAACCAAAATTTGCCCTCTTTGTTTTTTTTTCATAAAACATGTGTTTTGTCTTGTAAACACATGTAGGTTCAAGTTTAATGGAAGGAAACAAATAACTTTATGGGAAGAAAAAAAATTACAATTAACAACATGCTAGTTAATAAACCCTGCTTATACATTGATGAAATATCAAAATGGGTGCAAGCATGGTAAAATAAACAACTCAATATCCTTGTAATATAAATGGAAAGTAGATATAAAATAAATATTAATATATTGAACTTAGGAATATTAATTATTTTAATGATCAATATCAACATATCTATTATTTATATATATTATATTACAATGATAGCAAAGAATTACATGTAAATAATATATGTGCATTTAAAATAAATTTTTCAGAAATTAAAATAGAAAAAATTGCTTGCAAAATATTTATTTTTTCATAAAATAAGTTGCAAGGAGATGAAACATTGGATTTTTCTAGTCGAGTTAAAGATATTCTGAAATTTACTAATATGTTCTGAACTTTTACCTACTATAATCATAATATAACAAACTTTTAGTGTAAAATAATGTTTAAACACAATTTTGATTAGCCAAGTTCAAACACATTGGTTACTTAATTCTATTGTACTAAAGTTTTTCAAATTTTATATTTAACTTACCATCATCTCGATACATGCCCTCATGGTATCATAAAGTTACTTAAAGTGATATTGAATCTACTTTTTTCTATTTGTGTCAAAAATTATATCATTTTTAGATTAAATTTTTGACATGGGTACATTCACAATATAATGTACCAAGGACTATGTAGACACTCCTTAATTTCTGTAATTTCAAACTTTGGAAAATCACAAATAAGAAAAGTAAAAAAAAAAATTAATTTTTTGCAACATGTTTTGTTATTATTGAATTTTCATCCCAAAGAATTTTGTGTAATTTCCATTTTTTTTTTGGTAAAAAAGTAGTGGAAAGTCTATTGTTAACAACTACTTTTAATTTCACTTGTCCCTAATCTTATTTAAACTTAACCATTCATGCTCTCAATTTATGGAGACCCATATATTGATGAGCCTAAAGGCATGGTATAAAAGAAAACATGAAAGCATGCCCTAAATTTCCTTAATTTATATTTGCATTATTTTGATTTAAACATGTTTATGGCCTTTTAAAACTTAAAAATTAGAAGACTTCCTTGAAGAATTTTTTTTTTTGGGTTTAAAGAAGAGCAAGATTGAATTTTTTCATGTTGAAATATATATTTTCAAACCATATTCGTAAATATGGGGTATATGTTGCATTAATAGAATTTGAATATTATGAATTTGAATTTCAACATTATATGTATGCAATTTGTGTCGCAACCCTAGCCTTGGTTTGCGACCAAGGCAAGGGGGGGTTGCAAGGTTGCGGGCTTAGTAGTAAACCCGGGAGTCACATCACATGCTCCCGGGAGTGCAAACAGTCCAAAGAGTGTGAGGGAGTGAACCCTCACACTCCCAAATGAACTCCCACGTTAGAAGTTGGTGAGAGTTGGAGTCCCAAAAGGACTCCCGAAACTTCAGAGAGCGTTTTGAGGGATCAAAACTCCATGGCTGGTTGCGCTCTTTATATCAATGGAAAGGTCTTGAAGTGTAGATGTCCAAAATGGGCTCGCATTGCTCATTTGGACATCTGAAACACAAGTTATGGCCAACAGAAGGCCCGGGAGTCGAACTCCCGGGAGTCGAACTCCCGGGAGTCCGCCAGTTTTGACTCCCGACCACTAAAAGTCGGGAATCGACCCGAAATACTTGGCTGCAGAAAACGTGCGACATACTGTTGGAAAGGTCTCGACGAGACCTACAACTTTGCTTTAAACGGCGAGTCGATCGGAGGTCTGCTCCGAAAGTTACGAAGCCTCAAAGTCGCGGGAGTCCCAAAAATGCGCGATTTCGGGACTCCCACGCGGGAGTCCCGGGACAAAATGGCCATTTGGATGCCACCCCCGCGACGAGTCACAGAGTATACTATAAGGGGGAAGTGGTTGGCTTCCCCAAGGGGGGGAAGATGCTGGCTTCCCCACCAAGGGAGTGAGGTGGTGGCTTACTCCCAAGCCCGGAATGTGTGTGTGTTCAAAGTGAGTCCGAGTTCACCCGTGGCTTGTCCCAACACCAAAAAGGTTCCATGATGAGTTCTAAAGGGGAAGGTGATGGTTTCCCCAAGGTACGGGCCGTGGCTCTTCCTAGCACCAAAGGTGCTCCAACTTTGGACTAACCACTTTGTGGAGGGTCCGTGTGAGTGAGTCAAGCTTGTCAACTCTTCCTAGTCCCATCCCGGAGCTCCAACCCGCCCCTCTACCCCTCAAAGGGTTGTGAGCTAGGGAGCATGCTCCGACTCCTCCTTATCCGCTGCTTTCTACTTGGGCTCACATTTGAGCCCTTTAAGGAGTTGGGAGTGCGTCAATTTGAGCATAATGTACAATGAAGATTAAAGATTGAAGACCTTAAGTAGAAATTTAATCTAATTATGAAACATCTAATGAAATCCATACAAAATGCATTATGTTCAATTTTTTGAATTAGACAATTTTCTAGATTTAATATTGTTTAAAAACGTGGGATTGGATGTGGATGAAAACATAAGATTATTCGTGAAAATTAGGGTTAGTCTACTATATTCCGTCTTCAAACTCCTCGTTACTACCCAATTGTGAACTCCTAAGTTTGCTACAAGGTTTGAATAACACCATAACATCAATTTCACGAAGCTCATTGCTTTTTGAGCTTCGTTGCCAAAGATTTTTGAAAGTCACCATTCTTTCAATTTGCATAAGCTTGCATTGAAGTTCCATTGTGCTTGCCAAAGTTTTTGCCATGCACATTTCAAGGATGGATGCACACAAAGCTTCATTGGAGTTTCACCCACCATCATCATCTACTTGCCAAAATGGTTGTTGTAAAGATTTCAAACCAAGCTTGGGAGTTGTTGTAGTAAGGTTGCAATGCAGTGTAATCTTCCCCTTTATTAGTCCATGCAATAAATTTGAAGAAGGTCGCAATCGCAAGTAACTTGTATGAATACAATATAAGATTATAATCGAGCAAAAGTATTTAAGTCAAGTTGTAAACAATCCTTGTGAACCACAACAACAGAAAACTTGATAAGTAATTAAGAACATGTGTATATGAATAGGTTGTAAACAATATGATCTATGCAATTCAAGGACACATTAATGAGCTTTTTATGTTAAACTAGGACTAGAAGGGATTATCAAGAAGCTCAAGATGAAAAGCCGTTGACATTTTGGAAGTTGTAGTGACTGGCAAAAACCTCTAGGATTTAAGATGGAAATGCATGGATAGGGTTGACAATTGTAGTGACTACTATTAACATACAAGATTCAAATACAAGAGTCAAGGTGTAACACTACATTAAACTATAATAGGAACAACTTGCCAACTATGAACCACTATTAATTTTAGTGAACACTAGAAACTATAAAACATGTTTGTAGTGATTGTTAATAAAACATGGAAAATAATTTGTGGAGGAGAATATGGTTTTAGTTTGATTATGACCAACAAGATATGTGACTTGCAATGGAAAATAAATGGAGGACAAAAGGGTTTTAATGACTATCAACAAGATAGGTGATTGAAGATGGAGATTACATGGAGGATAGTAGGGATAACTAATGATTGCCAACAACATATGTAGGACTCAGGATGGAGATGAATGAAGATGATGGACTTACATGGATTACAATAACATTTTCAAAAACATATGGGACTTAAGATGGAATTGCATAGATTAAATTAGTGACATGTAGTGAATGTCAATGAGATATGAGGGTAAAATCATAGTCAAAGGAGTCACCCAAGTGAATGGACATTGCTTAAAATTACATATGTGTAGGTTTGAAAGATCACAATGGAAGCATAATAGTTTGGATTGTCATAAAAAAATTTGGATTTTTTTCCATTAATTGCAAAGTATACATGCTCAAAGCTTGACACAAATCAAAAAATAAACTGCATGTTCAAAACATTCAAACTTCGAGAGTGGACAATCCCTGTTTTTTTCAAACGTCCTTTTTTTCTACCAAATGTGTACTATTCCTTTTGAAAATTGGCTTGAAGATTTTAACATTGATGATTAAAAGGGCAAAAGGACTTGAACTAATGATTTTTTTTTATATAATCCATTTGAGCACATTTGGTTCAAAAATGTTTTTGACCTTGAAAATTATGGATTTTGAAAGTGTAGTTTTAATAAAAGTTGTTCATACATATGTGATAAAGGGCATGAATGCATAATATACATGAATAAAATCAATTTGTAGTCAAAATGTATTTACATCTAAAATGCAATGCTAAATGGGGCATCCAAAATACAAAATTTTAAGTTATAAATCAACATAGAAATGACAAGTGTCATGTGCGGTCCTTGGAAAAAGACTTTTAACTTGGCGCCTTAGCTCCTTTGATTGAGATTTCACCCATGGGGTTTAAGATGGAATATACATGGGGAAAAATAAAATTTAAATGATTATTAAAAAAAAAGTGATTCAATATGGAAAATAAATGGATGGCATGATGGTTCTACTGATTGTTAAGAAGACATGTGACTCAAGATGGAGATTAGATGGAGGATAGTAAGGTTTTAGTGACTATCAACAACATGTGGGACTCATGATGGAATTATATGACCTACAATAGGACTTTCAAAGGCATTTGGGACTCAACATGGGATTCCATAGATTATATTGGTGACATGTAATGATTGTCAATGAGATATGGCGTTAAGATGGAAAATACATGGACGTATATAAGGTTTTAGTGACTATCAACAAAATATGTGATTCAAGATGGGTTAGACACAAAGGATAGAAGGGTTTTAATGATTGTTAGCAATATATGTTACTCAAGATGGAGGTTGGATAGAGAGTTCTAAACCTTTTAAGGGACTGTCAATAACATGTGGGATTTAAAGGTGGAAGAAACATGGAGGACAATAAGGAAGATGGATTGTTAGCAACTTAAGGGACTCAATATAAGAAATACGTGAATTTCTTTGGGCTTTTTGTGAATTATGATTGTCAGCAAGATGCATGATTCAACAACATGGACTATTAAAAAATAGAGAATGTCATCAACATATTGGACCATTATTTGAAATTCATGGCTTTTGTTAGCCACAAACATAAGTTTTGAATGTCTAGAGTAACAATCGTCAAATGGACTTGAAAAACTTACAATGCATACATGGATTGGTCATTGAACCCTAAACCTTAAAACAAAATTGATGCAAAGTTCAACAACAACTAGAAAACGGTTTCAAGAGGTGAAAATGGTCTCAAGTTAAACTCACCATCAAAATTGCAACGAATAGGAGTTACTGTAGTCCTATCTATTCTTGGTATTGCATCTTCAATAAGATATGGTTTAAAATTTCATGACAACACCCACCAATCCAAATGCATCTTTTGCCCACACCCCTCAAATAAACGCTTCTAGTAGGACTAGAAAAATGACTTACAACACACCAAAAGTGATAAGCATGTTTGGAAGAAACGAACTTACAGTCCCAAGTAGGTTCAAACAATCTATGACAAAAATGGGCAAGGCAAAATTGCTAAAAGATGTGGGTAGTGAGGATAATGTTCACCTTCCAAACCCAAGAAAGACATTGGTGATGGGGTTAGATTTAGGTGTTGATTCCCATTCATGATCACTTGCACTTGAAGGCAAAATGCGACCTTTTTTCATTTCTAGATGTATCCAACTTGATCAATGCAAAGTGCCATCTATTTTTTATTGATACATGCTTCTCCTATAACCTAACGTGCTCATCTTCCCTTGTTCAAGATAGGTCTCTAAAAATTTCGACCAAGCACAATTGAAAATCAAGCTTCCTTAACACAAACTCTTACTCAACAAGAGCCACACTTATGAGGTATGTAGAGCAATTTTGAGACTGAAAATTAATAACACTCAAAATTTGGGTGTTAAACTCCAATTGCAATTGAAACAACTTTGCCTTCCTTGTTGCAATAAACATGAAATGGTATTCAACTTGCCCCTCGACTTTTTTGAACTCCTTTTGAGCTTCATCTTTCAACTTCTAAAACAAAAAAACATAATCTTTTAATGTTGGCAAGTCCTTATGTAGATTAGAGATATATTTTTGCCAAATACTGATGCACTAGACTTGAAACTCCTTGAAAACATGAACTTGTCGTTTGTTATGTCCCTTAGGCATATTGCCTCTTCCTCCTTCCTATTTGAATCAACAAAGTTGTTTATATCTATTATAGGCCCAACTTTGCTACATAGAACTGTTTTTAGAATCTATAGTCTACATGACTAATTGCGTATGGGCCATTTAACAAGGATGCACCAATTCATCTTCTTTCTAATTTTGATTTCATATGTGATCCCGCAAATTTCAGTTTTGTTGATCATTTGAATGTTGGGCACCTATGTCCTTTGGTGCATGATCATCCACAAAGTCTCCACCTTAGCTATCAAAGCCTTGTCTGACACACCCCCACATTCCTTGAAAGATTCAAATGTGAATCCAAAAGTGGAAACAATGGAAGAAAAAGGAGTTGGGGTACATTCTTTAGTTTGTAGCATTTCGGAGGTAGAGGGGCGTGCTAGAGCTCTGGGATGGAGACTAGGATGAGTGACAAGCGGATCAATTATTCATACAAACTTGCACAAATCAAACAACAAGTTGGTTAGTGTGTGGTTGGAACATTTTTGGTGCACGGACGAACCACAAACATATACATACTCATAAGACTCACCACAACCCGGATTTGGGGGGAAGCCACCACCTTCCCTTTTATAGTATTCTATATGCCTAGCCACAAGGCTTGCACCCAAATGTCATTTTGTCTTCGGATTCCCAAATTGGGAATCCTGAAATTCTCAAAATTGGGACTTTTGCGACTTTGGAGGCCCATAACTTTTTTTGTGGATCTCCAATTGAAATGAGTTCTAAAGCAACATTATAGTCCTTGTCGAAAAATTTCCAATGATATGTAGCACGCCATCTTCACATGAATAAATTAGGGCAATTCTTGACTTTCAGTGGCCAGGAATCAAATTAGCAATTTAATTTTCGGCCCTTCTCTTGGCCATAACTTATGTTTTAAATACTCAAATGGGACATGTGAGCCATTTTAAACATTTAAGTTCCAAGAGCTTTTCCAATGGTATAAAAAACTTTTCAATACAATGAATTTTGACCCCTGCAATTGCTCTCTGAAGATTCGAGAATCCATTGGGACACAAACTCCCAAAGTGGGAGCCCATTTGGGAGTGTGTGGGTTCATTCCTTCACACCCTCCTACAATTTTAGGAGCATGAAATGTGACTCTTGGGTTTCACTCTTGGCCCGCACATTTGCAAGCCCTTGCCTTGGTCACGAGCCTAAGGTTAAGGTCCTGACATTGTCTTCATTATGACAATACATATTGCCATTACGATTAGAAGGGCCAAACAAAGTTACAATTTCATTTTCTTCTATTTCCTTCCCTATCCTTAATTTCTTTAATGTTATCTTTTCATTAGAAATCCCATATTTTTCCCAAAAGCTTTAGTGTAATAACTTAGTCTTTTTATCAAAAATGATGTCTAGCTTCATTTCATACAAATGGATTACATAGTAATTCACCAAAGCTCCCACTATTGTTACCTTAACATTTTTACCTAGCCTAATCAAACTAGCATCTACTGATAGTGACATTAACTAAAATTTGGAGTATGTGTACAATTGTAATGCACTACAAAGTCAACATTCACACTCAAGTGTTGTGTGGAAGACATCAAACTTTTGACAATGCATCGCACATGTGCATCATGCACTAATTGAGCCATGAAGTTGGCGATAAACGTAAAAACACAAGATCTTGGAAGCAAAAAACAAGGACGACTATGATCATAACGGGGAAATTTCTGACATAAATTTCAAATTCCCCTACCCCACACATAACTTGTGTACCCCTACCTACTACTACATGTGACATCAATTTAACCAATAAAAATACCCAAATTGCTACTTCATCCCTGTCCAAGATAGAAATTTGACTTGGACAAATTGTAAAAGTTACCAAAAATGAATTAATATACCATGCATTCACCTAGGATTTGACTTCTCAAAATGGAGGTGAAGAATTCAAGTCCTCACACCTGCAACCTTGACTACCTTAGTCTTGAATGACCTAAATAGGTAGCCTAGACCACCTAGGCAAGGTGGGCTAGGGTTGGTTGCCTAGCTTAAGGGGCCTACACTAAATAAGGTAGGTAGGTAAATAATTTTATTATTATTATTATTACATTAATTATTAAACCATGTAGGTAATTAAATAAATAGATAGAATATTTATTTATTTATTATAATATATTATAATTAAAATATTTAAAATCATATATATAGTCACTATCAAAATGTTGTTGATTGGTCAAAAATTTAGTCAAAATGGCTTGGTCCAAATCAACTTGTCCAAAATGGCACTTTGGTCAAATTGAACATAGTGACAATTTAGGTACTTTTTGGTCAATTTTTCTAGTAAAAAAGGTCACATTTTCTTATAGTATCCCTCCTTAGTTCCTCCTCTAGAGCTCACTTTTGCCTCTATATGTTGAAGCTTAGGCATAAGTTATATATGGCTTCCATGGCGTCACCACCTTCATGTAGTGTTTCACTTAAATATGACGTTGGTGTTTTTCAATACATTGATCATGAAACTTTGCATTGAGTTAAACTTTTCTAATTCTTTTGGTTTTTTTTTTAAGCTTGGGGGTGGATCCAGTCCTATGATTGCAAGGTCCTTGGTTGTTATTTGGATACCTTTGATTATGTATTGATTTGTTGTGTTGAATTAAATTTCTAGTTTTACTTTCTAGTTTCATTTCCTTTCCACATTCTAATACATAAGAAATTATGGACATTGGAGCAACAATGAAAATAATTTGGATGCAATGCAAGTTCAAATTCATGATATCCCTTCAAAAAAACTCACTTACCAAGGGTATTTATTCATTTCTATATTAATTATATGTGCACCCACAATGTTTCAAATTAAAAGTAACATTAAGTGGCCCATCTTGTAGATTATGATAGGCATTACATTCTATTGGCAAGTCTATAGGCATATTGTTAAAACTTGGTGTACCCTTTGACAACTTGTTGGCAATAAAATGGGAATAGACCTAGTAACAAAAAAAATTGAACCTTCAAACTCTTGCCCAAAACATAATGCCTTCTTGTAGGGAAATATAAAAGGTTGAAGGTGCAAATCATGATGAGCCTAAGGCATTGAAAATGTGTGAAAAATAAATTCATCTTGAGTTTGTTTGCATTCATTGCTTTTAAAAATAGCTAAAGATAAAAATTTGGGCATGGAGATGAAAAAACAACCATTATGAATTCCCAATCATGTAGAAATTCCTTGATGTTTCCATACAACAATGTTACTTAATTTTTCCAAATATGATTTCATCAATATTTTCATTTCACATAAACTTTGAACATAAAATGTCATTTACTCAATTTTACTTTAAAAAATTCAATTCAATTAATTCTAGCAAGCCTTATAACATGGAAACATTTATATCTAGTCTTGCACAAAATCTTATTTGACATGATTCCATAACAAAGGTTGTTATGGAATAAAGTTCACAAGTCATGTGTTGCATCCTTGTTTTTAAATAAGAGTTACACATTGATTAACACCTTAATCAATATAACTTCACACACTTGTTTACAAAATGAAATTTAGCAAGCCCATTGGTTTGGAATAATTAATCTTTGGTCTTCCAAGTGGAATATTATTCTATTGAACATTGGAGAAGTTGTGTTATCTTGAATTTTGATTCTTCCTTGCAAGCTACATTTCACAATGTAATAATCTCTTTCCTTACAAACATGCTATAGCAAGGTTCTATGGAAATGTGCAAGTGTTATGTTAGAACTATGATAGTCAAATAATAGTTACATATTGATAGCTACCAACTATAAAATCAATTGAATAACAAGTTATAATTCAATTAAGATAGCAAGCAAAAATAAATAAATTAATCTTGCACATAACCCTTTTGTAATGAACATTAACTTGAGTGATATTTTTTTAATGTGTCCAATCTCCATTTTCAATCACTTTAATTTGCCACAATTTTTCACACATTTAATTGAATCACATTCAATTCAAACAATGCAACAATGTCCAATACAAACTTTATTTAGAATGTTGTTTTGTCATGTAAGGTATTTTCATATTTACGTAAACATTATCACAATTAACCTAGGTTTTAGTGATACCTATCTATTTTGCAAATGTGTTGAGGTGAACCACCTTCCACCCATGGTGGCATCTTATTTTCATACTCATTAGAAGACCCTTGCTCCTCCATTGGAGTTGTCTATTCTTCCTTGTCAAGGTCTTTACAAGACCCTATCGAAGGTTTTTGTATTGTCTCTTGTGCATCTTTGGTAAGCCTTAAAAAGATTTTTTTGCATATGGCAAGGTGTGTTGCCCATCCAACTCATCAGCTATTATCAAATCCTACACCAATGCATTCATTTTTTTACTATATACATGCACATGTGTTTCATATGCATCATCCTTTGGGTCCAAAGCATTTTTTACCAACTTTTTGCATATTTCATTGAAGACATTTTGCTTGTTATGGAATCTTAAAAGGTTTATGGTTTATAATTCCAATTAGTTGATTGTGTTGGCCACAAATTATCTTTAAAAAGTTGTTGCACAATGTTTAGAAACTTTGGAATAAATATCCATATTATTATCCCATAACTTCTATTGTCTTACAACCTTTTTCTTATTGCCCAATATCCCACTTGTACGTTGAATTGTACATTTACCTTCAATTATCTCTTGTCCACACTGCACATGCAAGTATAAGTTCAAGTCTACAAAAGTTCAATAAAGGTGTGATGCATTCTCACTAGTCATATTTGGAAATGAACAAAGTAGCTTCCAATAGATATTCATATTGTTCCCCTAGATGTTCACATTTATCTAATTGAAATGGTGACAAATATTACGAATATTACAATGCTAGGTAGCCCAACTAATGTAGGTTAAGCATATAGATAGGTTGCAAGGTTGAGGATTTGAACTTCTCACTTTCACATTAAGACCATTGCACCACATCTACAACTTGAGTAAAATTTTGTGTCATATATTATTATGACCATCTCTTTTTTAACCTACCTTGGTAGCTTTTACATGTACCTAGTCTTCTTAACCTAACTACCTAACTACCTAATTAACCTACCTATTTAGCTATTTAGTCTAACTACCTAATTAGCCTATTTATTTAGCTATTTAGCCTAACTATTTAATTAGCCTACCTATTTAACTACCTAACTAGCCTATCAAGTTTAGTTACCTATCTTAACAACCTACCAACTAGCTCCGCCAACATAACTACCTACCAAGTTTAACCTACATAGCCCACCTAATTGAATACTTATTTACATAGCCTATTTACTTAGAGATACCTTTGCTAACCTAGGCTACTTAATTAACTACTTACCTATCATAAATACTTTCATAGTTTAGTTTTTTTAATTAAGTTAATTACCTACCTAGTTACCTATTTTAGCCCATTAATATACATATGGTTTAAGTTTTAAACACTCAATCATGAGCCACACCCACCCCCACAATGTTTGAAATGGATTTTATGCATTGGCTCAACTCACAATGGTTCTCACCTTTCATTTCCAAGCACTATTATTTGTCAAAATTTTAATTTACCACATATTTATGGTTAATGCATTGAAAAAAATTCATTTGTGATATGAAAATTATCAAACTCTTTATATGGTTCACAAACATTGTTCAAAGTATGTGGAATCACATGCACGACAAATTTTATAAAGGTTAAAAATCATTTCAAAAAAATTTTGGACTATATTTACATCTTTTAGTACACAATTACAAATATGTTTTTCATAGAAACATATTCCAATCTATTAGATATACATAGAAAACAATTAATTTTTAAAAATTCTATTGTTTGGGTTATCTTCTACCATAATCTGCAAAACATTGTGAAACTATTTTTTAATGTTGACATGCTTTGAGCTAAAAAACACACTTAGGAAAATAATACAATGTGATTACATAAAAGGGGTCACCATAACTTTCTCTCACCTTATTAATATTTATGACTATGATGACACAAAGGTTTAACATAATTATAGTTGCAAATTACTTGATTTGGAGACTATAAGCTACATTAATAATCACAAACATAAAGTCAAAATAGACAAGATTTTTTCTAGTGTTGACTTTCCAACCTTGAAAGCTTGCTAACACTAGTTGATACAATAAACCTAGTTGTGTAGACAATGTTACAAGTGTTAGATAATTATTTGATTTTTTAATAACCTATAGTTTTGGATTTTGGGAAATAAAGAAATTCAATTTTAGTGGGGAAAAAACATGGTAAAGTAGATAAGAAAATCAATTGTCCAAAATCCAAGTTATTATTTTTGACATACAAATACAAGAAAATAAATTAAAAACTTTTGTAAATAGAAATATAAAACTATAAGGGCCTTCATTGAGTTTGAGGTAAGTTGAATAAAATATTTGAAAAAAAGTAATATAATAAAAAAATAACAAGTAGCTTTGAAACTATTTGCTCAATATGGTGTCAAAAATTATTTTTAAATTAAAAGTTCAATGTATTATGATTATAATACATTGAACATATGCACAATTTGAAAACACAAGAATTTCTTTTAAGCCTCCATTAACTTGAAAGTTGGAAAAATCATATATTTCATTTACTTCCATGTCTTTTTATGTTTTAACATTTGTCTAGATTTCAATGAATATATGTAAATTCATTTTAAACATATGATTCTTGAATATAATTGTTAATTAAACTAAATAATATTTTTAAATTCAATATATCAAGGTCTACAATGATGCCTGCTTTCCATTTATGTTAGAAAGCACATGGATTATTTACTTTACCATGCTTTCACCTAGTTTTTCAAAAAAAATCACAATCAGAGAACCTTTGGTTGTGGTTTTGTGAAAATTTTCAAAATCAAACAACCTTCAGTTCTATAGTTTTTCAAGTCCTTTAAAAAAATTGAAAATTTCCACAAAATAATTGACAAAGAACTAATAATTTTATAGAAGGTTATTTGATCTCAATTCTTGAATGTTTTGAGAACAACGATTATGTATTAAATACAAGCTTCTTCAATTTTCTTGAAAATCATGTTTACATATCAAAATTAATTCTTTGATTTTTGATAAAGTTATGGTTAAATGTGCTTCAAATAACCATGAGAATGGTTGGTTATTTGGTGGCCATTTTTAATAATGGCCAAAAACTGGCTGATGCTAGCGCTGGTCAGATCCGGGTCCAAAAATTGGACCTGACAAGTGTATATGAACTTGGACTCAGCTTAAAACTGGTCCCAACTGATCTACATGGACCTGGACCTAGCATGTCTTAACCCTTTTTTTCAGGGTCTAGGTCATGTAAGTTTAAGTAAGACCTAGGGTCATAAATTTAAATAGGGTTGAGGGTTTCTAAGTTTACATGGTCCTAGGCTTAGTTTGTAGGGTTTCACGTTTTTCTTTGGAATCACCACCTAACCAACATGAACCACAGCTTTGCATTGAGGTTTGAAGAGATGTAGATACTCTCAGCTACCTAAAGGTAGAGAAGCAAGCTTGTCCTCAGGTAGGAGAACATCCTCGTCACCTGTCAATGCTCCCTTCAGCCACTTCAAGTAGTTTCATTGTATGTCTTCCAAAGTAGAAAGTTATCGTAGGATTTACCTTTTGGACCCATTACACACAACATCCATCTAAGCACTAGGAGGCTAAGATCCAATACATGACATTCTGTGAGAGTCTTTAGTTTGGGGTCTCATTGGTGTACAAGCAGGGTCTGCTGACTGACATTGTCAATTGTAGTTTTTCATGTCTTCCCATGAGGTTGTTTTCCTATCTCCATTAAACAAACTTCCATGTGTTTACAAGATAGAATACCTCTTATGACGGAAAAACAAAGAGGTTAGCTCTAGTTCACATATAGACAAATGTCGGCGAGCAGAGAAAGAGAAAAAGGACTGAAAAAATTCCATGCAAAGCCATGATTTCCTTGTACAGGTCTACATACCTTCCATGTCTCTGAAGAGCACCAATATTTAGAGGCCACCCTACACAACTTAACAATGCCTTATTGAAAATAGGAGGCACCTTACACCTACAAGAGCCACCTAGCTAGTAGGTGTTTAAGGCCTCTTGTAAGCTTAAGGTGACTCTCATTCCTTCTCCTACTTAGGCCCATTTTACACTAGGAGTGAAGGACAATATTCAACTCAAATCAAGCATTCCTATTGATGCAAAAGTTGAAATCAGTCCCAAGGGCTTTACATTAGGAGTCATGGCTGAAATAGAAAAACTATTTTCAATCTGCCCCAAGTTACAATAAATGCTGAACTATATGGCCTTGTATTGGCCCCAAGGCTGAGAAAAAGTATACCATCGAATTTGGGAAGACAATTTCCAACCCTTGAGGCCAATGTTCCAGCATTTATGAATATCCTCACATTCTAGCATTTAATAGTAACTTGGGGCCAAACAACAATCCAAAAACGCTCAAAGTTGGCCCCAAGTTTTTCCAGCCCTGATTCCTAGTGTAAAGCGGGCCTTAGTATGCATCAAAACCCTTTAATTGCAAGCGTAAGGTGCCTATTGTAGGCCTGTAAGGTACTTCTCACAACTACAGTCTCATGATCAACATATATTTGGCTTATGATAAACTTTGACCTTGTGCTTTGGGATGCGTAAGGCCCTCTAGTGCCTGAGACTTCCTGAAATGTAGTGAGGGGGTAGTGGACTTGCTTCTTGCTTTGCTTGGTTCTAGTCCCATTATTTTGAGAATCCCCACCTTAGGCTATGTACATGATGGATCTTTAGACCAAATTCACCATGGAGTGGCCTCAAGCCCATATAGATATATACATTTAGATATGAAGTATTTTTCTGTAATGGCATGGGATTGCACAGCTGTTTTAGTTTGAAGGCACTAAGAAGAGAGATATAATGTGTACAATCTCAGTTCCAAAACCTTAAACAGGCAAAGGGTCTAATTCGAGCAGTACAAAAGTACTGTCACTTTTTTTCTTTCCTTTGCTTGCCCTTTGCCCTTTCAGGATGTAAGCGCAACAAAAACATGTTCATAATCTACTTAGCAGGTTATGAATATTAGTATGGGATGTCTACATATCATGATAAGTATATTTAATAGTTCACCTAGTGTGTGATGTATATTCTAGCATCCATAACATGACATGGTATGGGTGTAGGAGGTGTCTGGGTATAACTCAATATTTTTTGAAAAAAAAAATGGCCAAGGGCAGCTAGGATAAAAGAAAATGTGACACTATTTTTGTACTACTAATGAGGTCCTTTGCATATTTAAGGTTATCCAAGTCCAAAAACCTTAAATACCACTGGCCTTATAGACCTATGCTCCAATGTTCCCAAAACTCATGATTGGAATATGGACTAGGTGACCAGAAAGAGGCTGCTAGGCATGGTAGTGGGGCTATTAGCATCAATTATGTGGTTGTATATTTCACACCCATTATCAAGCTCCTCTTCTCCAGAGCTCACATCATGTTCTTGTGTGCGGGCTATGTATGCAGATCATGTGCAATGTCTCTGTCCCACCTGATGTTTAAAATGTCCCATATTGTATGCCATATTGTATGGTTGCAAAATTTTGGGAGTTCAAAGGTTGATCATGTATGTTTTGTATCATAGGTGATTAAAAGTCTGAGTATGTTGTCAATGATGTGATCATCTAGCTTGGTGACGTTTTGAACACCTAAAATTTGTTTTGTTGTTGATCTCATGATTGTTTTGCAGAATATTACAACTCAAACACTTCTGCAGCGATTATAAACATCTAGAGGGTAAAAGTTCATTAATAACGTATACCAAACCCTACTCTCACATACTTAAGACCTTTCACCCGAGGGGCAAGCTGAAAAGTGTTCAAAAGGGTGATATTTGAATCATGGATCATTCCAAACTCCATTCCAATTTTTATAAAAAAATTGAAATGGAGTTTTGAGTCATGGATGTTTCAATAATCAATTCAGTCAAGTGGACATTTAGGTAATTGCTTATTGAAATAATTGATTATTGCACAAGAAGAATCAAAAGATAATCAACCTTTGAACCCCCATATTGACATTGGAGCTAATGATACATCCAACAGGAAATTACAGAAGAGACTTTTGAGCATTTCCCTATCTAAGGGAAGGAAGCATATTCCCCCCTTCCCAAACTAGTCTCAAAAAGAAAAACATGTTAAAACGCTTGGAAGCGCTTGGAAATTTAAATAGGCAAATGCCAGCGTCAATCATTTTACATACTTCGATTAGAGATGGCCAGAATTGCTGGACATCAATCAGTTACGAGTTAGCAAGAGATCAATCCAAAGTATTACATAAATGTGTGCTTGGACAATTACTGGCTTTTTAGTACTGCACTCGAGTCTGCTCCCTGAAATCTGTCCAATTTTCTCCACAGGGCTTGGTTTCTTTCCTGCGTCTCATATTTAAAGTTAATGCTTGCTGTTTCATATACAACTTTCTGACACAAATCAGTGGCTACACAAATGGGACATTAAAGACGAAAAACTAAGGTGACCTACTACGGTCGGGGCCATTCGCAGGCTCATGGGAGCGTTGCATAGGATTGTCTATATAAAATTACGTTGACAATACAGCCCGGATTATTGCAAAACAATTTATTGCGTAAACGTTGAATTTCCAAAGAATTTTTATGTATGTGAAAGAAATTGATGATGAAGAATCGAGATGAACTGCTGCACACTAGGAAGTTATTATTAGCCAATATGTATCCAGACTGAAGCGCTCGGAGTGCCAAAGTTGACGATTGTGAAAAGGTAATAGCCTGCGGGAGCTATCACCGCATTTGGAGGACCATAGACGGTGGCCGCATACAATTTGCCTACAGGAACAACCGCGCCTGCCTTCAAGATCAGCGACCGCTGATTCTGCGAGAACGTGTGGGTCGTGAATGAAGGGAAGTAGAGACGGAAGAGAACACCCGACGGCGCCTGTGCGAGTGTGAAGGTCACTTGGAAGGCTGCACCGTACAACACTTCCGTTGGAGATCCAACAATCGTCGGCCGTCGTAGGTCGTAGGCGGCATTGAGATAGTAAGGCCTGTACTTCTCGTAGCGAAGCTCGGTGGGGAACGGAACGCCAGAGAAAACGTATCCTTCATTTGGGTTACTACCACCCACGAAAATCTCGCCTGAAGGCAAAACAACTGCGGAAGAGTGGTAGAGCCTTGGAATGGTGGTGGGTCGCATCACTTGGAATCTGAGTGTTGTGGGGTTGTAAAGCACTGGGGTCAGCACAGGCACTTTGGCATCTCCCCAACCTGCTGTGCCTTGCTGAGCTCCATTGATAATGAGTACCTCTCCAGTCGGCAAAATCAGCATGTCCCCCATCACTCGTGGAATAGGCATTAGCGACATTTCCCAATTAGGAGCGGCTGCCGTGACCACCATGCGACCACATGTTTGTAAAGCAGTGGCGAAGTTGGTTGCCTGGAAAGCTCCATCTGGTGCCCCACCGCAAATCATAATCTCTGCTTCTGTAAATCCGTTAGCTGCTGATAGGGGCAGCATGACTGAGGATCCTGAGGATGGGTAGTTACGAGGACCGTCGGGAATAGTTGGGTAAGTGCGCACCACTTCGCCAGTCTTCCAGTTGAGGAGTATTGAATCTCTGTTGGCAAATATAAAAAGATTTTCATCAGGTAAGAGATGCGTGAAGGGGTACAGGTTGTTCTCGGCATCAGGTTCGTTTGTCGCTGCTAAGAAAGGGAGATTAATCGCGCCTTGGCCGTTACGCCTGGGAACAAACTCGTAGCTGAATTCGGCACGACCTCCAACTACTATAATAACCTGATCAGGCAGCAACTGATCGGATGCATACCAGCGATTGACAGCCAGCTGGTTCTGGAACTCAACCCAATTGTCCGTGGGCCCATCCCCTATTCGACGAACGTTCCTCCCTCCATCATTCCACCCGCCAGTCTGCGTCAACGTTCCATCCGAGGTGACAGCGCCAGACGAGCACCAGGTATCGGTGAGGATCTCCAATGGCCGAACCGTGTTTGTGGCGAGATCCAGTTCCACCGAGTGCGCCCAGCAATCGACTTTCAGAGCTAAATCGTTGGGATCGTGCCTGCAAATACCATCCGGCAGTCTGATCTGCGACGGACCGTAGTCAGTCCTATCAAAGATGACGAGTTTGTTCGTATGTAGGAGCACCGTATGCATTGCGGACACACCACCATTCTTCACTATCAGCTCCCACGAATCCGGATAGTACGCAACTCCGAATGTGGCGCTTATACAAAGCAACAACAGACACAAACTGAGCCGCACTTGTTTCGAACTCCGCATCACCATGACGTTTACAATACTTCACTTCTTGTCACCCACTGCAAAATCAAGTAGCTGATCGACTTTGCACCCCCTAATGTACCGCCACCAACAAAATCCAGCAGTTGTTGCGTTGCAGATCTACTCATTACTCAGTGGACCACAGTCTATAAGCTCCGAGTACACCACCTAGCTATCCACAGCTCCTCACAGATCGACTCAGCTAATATAACTCATGTATTATACTAGCTTCAAATTCCCATTACCACCATCTTAGACCCCAGTCCAACACACCTGTAAGTGTACCACTAGCTCAACATAGGTCGCATTAAGCTCGAACAAGCGACAACTAGTAGACCTGGACCCGCGACTAGACTTGTTGTCTTCCTTAAGCTTCTCAAGAATAGCAAAAGTTCAAGACTTCTTATAACTGTCGAGTTATTTTACTAGAATACAACGTTAGCTGGTACTCTCATAACATAAATTGATAAGTCCTCCTACGCCAGCTGCAGCAGACTCTTGCGCAGGAGCAGCTAGAAAGCTTGGAGCTGCTGGCGGGAGGAGAGCAAATATTGAAGAAAGACTGTTGGAATCAGGCGGCTTTAAAAGAAGGGGATTCTGGCGTCCTTTTCTCTCTGCCATCAGCCCCGGAGCTCCAGGATGTAATTTCGTGCAAGTTTCTTGCCAAAGCTGCGACGCAGCCTCAGCAACTGCAGGCCAGCTCATGAAGAGCCCAAAAATGACTGATTTCTTTTGCTAGTTTACCTAACAAAACAACAACTGGGCCTCCTCTTCCGCGAGGCGCTTGCGCAGTCAGTACACAAGTTCTAAAGAAACAGTTCTAGAACTCCTTTCAAAGTGTACTAACTTAATCCAGCTTGTAGCTGCAGCAGCTCAACTTTTACAACAACAATGTGAATGATTCGTAACATGGGTTTTGTTTTCTAGTTGAATATGTCCAAGGTCAAGGACTTTGTTATTTATTGAATTTACTTAGTTACTACTATATTAAGAAATTAAACATGCGAAAGGATTAATCACACAGCAAAATTTATTTTTTGACTTAATAATATCTCATCAAGTTTGGTCATAAACTTTTGGATTTTGTTGCCTATTTTGAGCAATGAAACGTGAACTATTATTAATATTTCAAAAAATCCTACATTCAGGTTTCAATTGAACAAGCATCAGTTTTTTCCAAATAATTTGAAGCTTATTGGAAAGGGAGATTATAAAGAAAAGGTTTCACTTGGCTCTTGAAGTTCAGTTTAGAAGACGTCACCCAGTAATATTACAATCAAACATAATATTGTGTCTCTGTGAGTCACACTTCATTAGCAAGATTTTGACATAGGTGCCATTATTTAATTTGCACTTCATGGGAGCATGTGTTTGGTACCCACATTTTAGGGTTTTGAATATCTGCTAACACTTGTCCCCTGAAGAAGTTCATCTTGTTCCAACCTAGAGTGCAAAAAATTTACTATTGAAGAGATTGACCCTAGAGTAAGGTGGCGGCCTCAGGGTGGAGGTATTCTCAAATTAACCGGCCTAAGAAGAGGCAGGTACTTGGTACTGACAGTATTTGATAGGGTTATTGGAGGATTGGAGGAGAGGACAATAACCCTATCAAATACAAAAGGGAAATATATTGATTTGGGACGTTATAATTTCTTTGACATTGGGTGTTAAATTCAAAACTAGTGTATAGGGTGCTGGGTCATTAGTGGTAACAGTTGCGGATGACGAGTCCTGCACATTTTCCCTCTGTTTCTTTTGAAGGAAAAACGGTCAGTATAAACTTCTGTAGCATCTCAATGCATCTAGTTGCTGCTTTTAAAAAAGTGGGTTTGGAGTTTGGCAAAAGGGATGACCAATTTAAGAATTCTATCAGAACCATTCCAAAGAAAAAAATGGAAAAGAAAGACATGATTGAGGTTCTGGTCAGAGTGTACACAACCTGTGTTATTGCTGTGTACCAATCATTGGTACAGTTCAAAATCCTTAAAACAAGAAAAACCAGCTAACTCACCTAGGAAAGACATTTGGCACCCAACTTATAGGTAATTTCCTTTTGGACCTTGGTTTCTTCTACGAAGAGTCTCACTGAATAGGGCAATTTATTCGGTCATTTATCAAGTTCCAAGTTGTCAACAAGGAATTTTGAAGGAACCAAATAACACCAATTTTGGTCGAAGCATAAATATAGACTCCAAAAGAATCCTATTTCATAAGCATAAATATAGACTTCAATGGCATCCAATTAGGCCTTTTGGGACACAAGTCATTCAAGTTACAAAGCACCTAACAGAATTTACCAGATGTCCTACAGGAGTGGGTGTGCGTAAAAAAATGCAACTATTTTGTTCTCTTTCGTATAATAGAATAAAACACAGTTGTATGCCCATTATCCTAAAAAGCACTCTACCACATACTTTAATACAACATATAGTTACTATGAAGTTGCTATGCAAAATGGTTGATAAAGGGAAACTAGTTACTATTAACATCAGATACCCAATTCCAACAACTAGAGGGCTCACAAAGCCTCACTTTGCCAAGCAGTTCTTCACATGGCTGGTAGTTTTACAAATCAAATGAGTCTGAATCAAGTTACTCACTTTATTGGGTTGACTTGAGTTAGTAGGTTCTGACACGTGTCCCAAACTGGTCACAAAAAGTTAGTCTCTTTTTAGAGCTCTCTTCCCCTTCTTGTAACCTTCTAAGGTATCCATAATTTTTTTCCCCCCCTACTTTAGGTTGGACTGCTGCTCTTTATGGAGCTAGGAGGGGGCCAAATTTCTGTCCTTTTCTTTTCATTCATCATAGAATTATGTTCATCAACTGAAACATCTGAGCATAAATGTAGTTATGGAGATTGGACACTAAGCGAACATCACTTCTTGCTGAGATGGACAACATTTGGAGCAATAATCCTTGTGACGCTTGGATTTGCATGTTTTTCTCCTGACAGGAAAGACCCAATAGAATAATACCCAATTCATTTCCATAGTACCATTTTCTGCCTGTAAAGGCCTGTTCCCATTTCTTTAGTGTAATTGGAGGGCATGTTATCCAGCTTATATTGGTTACTTAGAGCATGTGTTTGAACTTCTTGTCCCTTGGAGCCAGTGGTTGTAATGTGCAGCTAAAGCCTGCAGGCACCCTGCATATAAGCATGTTGTGACCCAAGAATCGATAACAGTGGGATATTCTTTGTACGATTGAGGATTATGAAGACTCTGCCATGCCATTAGTCACAGTGATTTGTGAGGGCGCATTGTCAGATGCTTGTGAAGATTTCTTACATGATGAGAATGGGGAGACGCAAAATATCCTCATCAAACTCTGCCTGGCACCCATTTTGGGGCGTGTTTGTGCGGCCTTTTGCACTGGCAAGAGGAAAAACATTAAATGGGTTTTGCTGGACCAGAGCTGTTTGAAACCTAAAATCTCTCGACAGAGAGGCAGGACTCTGCCATTAGCCTACTTCTGGGTGCAGAGAGAGGTCCTATTTTTTATTTTTTTTATAATTAACCCCGTAGCAGTCAAGTCGCAGTCAAATCCTGTGACAGAGTCAAGTGGCTCCACACAGGTTGATGCATGGATTCCAATGCAGAGCGCAATTGTAGGCGGGGGACGGTTTTAGCGTCTCACATGAGAATGTGATGACAGGCCCTCCACATGCCTTCAGAAATTTGCAGGTTTTGAAAGGTTGGATCAAGTAGATCATGGATAAACTGAGTGTGCTCCCTTTTGTAAATTAGGGAAAAGTTTGGGTGTGGAAATACCATCAACTCCCAAGCCACCAAATGAAGTTTTGTGCAGTGGGACATTACAAACATAATTCAGAAGTTTTTGGTTTGGCAATAGGGTAGTGGGCCCAGTTCAGCTGTTGCTGCCCCCGGTATTCTGGAACATCAAGAACTGCAATGTTTAAGCCTTACAGTAGTCTTCTAGACACATAGCATTTTACAAAATCTTTCCATGGCATCTTGTAGATTGTCCTACGTTGAAGGTTGTAATTTTAGGACTGTTGGGTGTCAGAGGATCCTCACCCACACCCTTATTTGGGTCTATCGGTCTTAAGTATTCACGACATCCACCATACAAAGCAAACTCTTCCCCCAACCCCACCCATAAACATGAAAAGTGGACAGTTTAAAGTGAGAGACTATTTAAATGTCACCAACTGAGGCAATATTATGGCTGATCATTCAAAAACAGTCATTTCCTTTTTCTAAACCTCTGGGATGGCACAGCATCCTTGGCATATATACAGGCACCAACTTTCACACTATTTGATTGCTATGACTCATCCAAAATAGTGTACAGGTCACTGTACGGTTACACTTCATCCACAAATACCATACTTGCCATGTTACTGCTATACATCATCCCAAATACAGTGTACAGGCCATTGCATTGCTGTGGGTATGGAGGTAGGATGTGCTAAAACAATAGCAGCAATTTGAATTGTCAAAAGGATGCTTCTGTGAAGCTGTACACAACGAATTATTGGTTTGTTGTTTTACTCCTCAGGAGGAAAGTAGAGATGGATAGATTCTATCCTGGCTGTTGCGTGTGTGGAGACTACAGTTTCGACAAGAAGGGGTACTTAGTACCTACACATACTTTTGCCAGATGAAGAATTAAAAGAGGGGTTCCAGTTGCTTCAATCCTAACATGCAACAACACTTTAGAGTTTTGCATGGATTCTTTATTCCCCATAACTTACATGTTAGGTGCTTTCTATGGCAAAGCCTCTCACAGGCACCTTTGTTGCATTCTTCCCATCCTATTTTATGAAAACTTCCTGAATGCTGTGCACAAGTTTTGGCCAATCCAACACGGAAAAGAGTAAATGATTGCTGTCTCGCAACTTTGTACACTATTGCAGTTAAAACCAGCTTGGCATCCCTGGCATTGCCCAATCTCACCAAGCCAGCCAAAAGAAATGCCAAGAAAAGCTAAGACAGCGTAGTGTCAGGATTACTGCCAAGGTCTCAAGATAAGGTAAAGGCACAGAACCTTAAAGCTTTGCTTAGGGGTAGGTAGGGAACCCGCTTCTAGAACTACCCAGTTCAGAGAGTGCCACTACAATTTAAAGGGTCAAGGGCTGCAAATTGTTGAACTGTAGTACACTCCTGGGAGATACAGATTTATGGTCAAACATTCATTTGGTTGGACCTGGAATGTCATTAAGAAAATCCAGATGGCTTGGTTTCCTCCTTTGAATATGAAAAGAAAACCACTTCTGAATCATGTGTGTTACCCAGAAAATCACGGGCAGTCTTTGGGCCCTAGTTTGACCCTCTAATCCCTGTTTCATCCTAATTTGAGTGCCCTGAAATTGGGTATCAGTTTAGAAGATCTGCAGGATCTTATTCCGACAAGGCTTGATTTAATGTAGAATATGAGTAGAAGTGAGGGCACAGGTAAGGCAAATCCAAAACTGGGGATGAAACTCCCATGAGGATCAAATTAAGTGAGATTACTAATATTGTCCCCTTTTTTCTTTGTCCTGTGTTCTGTTTTCATCCTGCCTTCTCATTTCAACCCCATTTCAGCAAAAACTGAGGAACAGTACCTCCAGTTTGCGATACTTTAGGGATAATTCTATGTGTATATTTTTTAGTATGAACATATATAACTGTAGTAAACTGTGGGAATTGGCTCTTAAAAGCGCCCTGTACAATATACAGAAGATACCCTTCTTGAACCAATGTAAGTTGGGAAGACATTCCATAGAGCTCCAGAGTTGTTTTACTCATAACCTCACGGAAATCACACGACCATAATCCAACACAGTACAGGAATCCATACAAGATAACCATAATTGATAGGTATTGAAACAGCTCTTATGTAGTATACCAGCATGCATGAACAAACACCACTAATCACTAATTTTAATGTCAGACTTTGACGCTATGTTAGTTGGGCATCAGAGAATTGCTAAAATTTTCCATTTATTTATCTGGTTTGTTATGAAATCTGTCTATGGCCATGCAAAAGTGTGACTCAACAAGATCATCCTTGGGGGAAAAAAAAAAGACTGAACAAAAAAGACGTGCAGTATCTAGGATGAATTGCCCAAATAAAACTCCAAAACCTTTCTGCTCCTGAATCTATTTGCTTCTGTTTTCTTTGGTATTGCCAAAAGCATTGATGTTTGGGGGGACAAAAAAAACCTGTTCCCAATGTTCCACCCATTTTTTCCCCCAGTTAAATGTCAATTACAGTAATATTTTCAAAAAACTTGAAGCTTGATAATTAGAAGTCAATTTGTTCTGTAACTTATAACCTCAGCACAATTAAAAAGAGTTTTGTTTAATGACATTGTAATGCTCTTATGAAAGGAATTACAAGTGATAATTCTTTGGTCATTAAGCCTTGCGTGAGATGATTACCAGTCTTTTAAACAGTTATATGCATTTATATGTAACATCCAGTTACACTACAATCAGAGTTTTGTTTTTCAATATTGTGATGTAGCTGATGTGGCGATTATCCATAAGATGATCCAGCCAGATTTGGCTACAGACTAAATATGAAAGTAGACAAAAGACAGGATCCTTCTATGTTCTGGGCCACCTACTCGAACTTATCGTCAAAATCTAGTGATCTGGAAACTTTTTTTTTCAAACTCTGGCGAATTTTGGCCATTTCTTTCATGGAAAATCCTTTGTATAGGTTAAAATCATATTTTCTAGGTCGAATTTTGGGGCCAAAAAAAAAGAAAACGCTGAGTACAATAGAACCAGATTTTGGCGTAGAGTCCATTGCAGCGGGGTTCTGACATTTTGGGACCGGGAACCAGCAGGTAAGAGTAGGGTATATATATACCCTTGACCAACAGTTCTTTAGAAAGGAAAAGCAAAGAACCAGTCTTTGCCCTGCCAGTAGTGGTGGGTGGGAAAGAGAGAACAGCAATTTGTCTGGTTTTGAGAAAGTAGACAAGTTTTATTTAGAGGTTTAATAATGTTAACTCGTACATCAATGTGTGTGTGTCAGCATGGCCGAGTGGTCTAAGGCGCCAGACTCAAGTTCTGGTCTTCGTAAGGGGGCGTGGGTTCGAACCCCACTGCTGACATTTATTCCTCAGTTTTTAGTTTTTCGCCAGAATGGCGTTGATCCTAAAACGATTCTACCTGCGAGAATTGCATAGGAATTACTTGTCTGGGTATTGTAATATTAAAGACCTTTTGTGTGGCTCCTTAGCAGCCTTCAAATAAAGAGAAAAAATTTTAATTCGAGAATGAAGCGAGTTTGGAGTTTTTCAATTGCCACAAGTGAGAAAAATATATCTAGGAAAATTTTTTAATTTCCAAATTCCTATATGTGATTTTAGTGTGTAGCCAAAAATGTAGATGATTAAAGATTTGCACTTCATATCTGGTCTAAAGCTAAAACTTCCTTGGAATGATTGTTAGTTTTTCTACATCTTCATATCTATGGTTGCTACTTTAGCGGCATAGAAATTTTTGAAATCCTATATAGTAGGCTGGTTCTTAGCCTGGTAATATTTTATCCAAATTTCTAGCATTTAGACCAGGCTAAGATGAGGTACATGACAGCAGTACAATGGCCTGTGTACACTGTACTTTAGATGAAATACAGCCTTCATGTAACCTAAAATCCGGTTTGGTAAGATTTATCACATCAAACTCTTTCAGTGTTTTCTTTCCCAAATACTTGCTTTCACACTTGCAAGCTCCGCACTATGGTGACGACCAATCTGCCAACGTACTTCTTCATGTGCACCCTTCGAAAGGTGCGCCTTCAACTTCGGTCTTGCTGCATTCGCAAGTGTTGGGAAAATCCCCAACATGGTTTTAAGAAAACTTCATGATGAATTGGAGGTGTTATCCTAATTGACTAATGATATTCATGTCTTTCTTTCTTTTTTATCACTTTTAAAACCCTAAAGTTATGTGTTCTAGGAAAGATGAGCAAGATTAGAGGGGTGGAACATTCCCAAAATGAGGGCACCTAAGAACTAAGCTTGTTCCACAATTTCAGGAACACACTCCAAGGGCTATACCCTATGTAGCAACTAATTGTTTTTTTTAATTTTTTCAAAATAGCCAGTGGGGCCACCTCTGCAGCGCATGTGGTGTTCATCTGGCTAAAAGCAAGCTGGTGTAGGAGCTCAGTGTGGCCCCATTAGCACATTCTTTATATCCAACTGGCTGCCACTTAAATTCCTTTTGAGCCCTCCTCAAAATTTGTGGGTGAAAAGAGCTAGTTATTAACGAAATGAACATGGAGTTTTTGGGCAATTCATTGATTTCATTTGGATTTTTTATGGCGATGTGTGAAATGCTCTTGTCGGAATCTAGTGACTACTTGATGCAATTTGTATAATTTATAGGGGATATATAATCATTCAAATAAATAAAAAACATTAAAAAAACCACAAAAACGAAAGTGACCTAGAAGATTAATCATTTATGAACTTGAAATGTATATTGTCCAAAATGTTTCAACAAAGAGTAGAAATATCATGTGAAGTTTGCACCAATTGTAATAAACATAAGCACTTGCAAGGGAATTGAACCTTTAAAATTGGCCTTTCTAGCACAAGTGACCTATAATTAACCAAGTTAGCATACAATTACAACTTCATTAAAAAAAATGAAAAAAGAGAAACCATTACAATTGGAGTCTAGAAAAAATTTAGCTTGTAAAACAACCATTGAATTCAATAAACAAAAAAAATAGTAAAAACTAAAAAGATTTTACCTTAGCAGAAACAAAGCCATTAGCTCCAACAAAATACATTATGGCTTAAGCATCATAGTAATATTGGTGACATGTTACCCTCCATTGTTCAATACATTCAAAATTTGAAAATTTCTCCAATGTATAAAATTGTTGTGCAAACATGCACACTATCATGGACACATCACCCATCATTTGCATCATTGTTTGCACAAACATAATTGCATGCATCATTGCTTGCACCAACATAGTTGTCTACATCATTGCTTGTTCATTGTTAATTATTGATTAACTCCTAATTCATTATTAATTAAAAAGCTTCTCAAGAAGCTTTCTTGGTCAATGCACACATGGAAACTTCAAAACTTATTTGAATTAAAAAGCTTCTCAAAAAACTTTCTTAGTCAATGCACACATGGAAGCCTTTATAGAAGCTTCCTTGAGTTAGGTCCCCAATGGGGTATAAATAAGGGTAAGACTTCCCATTACCGTCAATTTGTTCAACACCAATTTTGAGTACATTTTATTGTCATAACCTTTGTTTTCATACGTTATTAAAATAAAGTTATGTTGAATCATCTTTTAGCATATATTGTGTTCTTGCTTTATGTCTTTGTGTTTCCAGTCTTAGATTAAACTTAAACTTCCATTTCTTATGATTTTTTTCCTTGTTATGCCTTTGGTTTAGTTCCTATTCTTGTAGTTTTTCGTGCCTATGACACACACAACAATTGGTAAATGAGTAATGAACCTATTACAGAGTTTTAACTTCATAAAAACCAAAGTTAAAAAACATCTCTCATCCTCCACACTACTTATTATCTAATACCATGGCCAAGTTAACCAATTTCACATACTTAAGGAGACTAAAAATCGATATTCGAGATGTTGTGACAAGGTGTCACATGTGGGTTAAAAGGTTAATGTCAAAAGGAAGAACCATATAAAATGTTGCATTAAATTTTATTGTGAGGTTGAACATGTTCAATCAATAATCAAGATCATTAACATTTAAGAGCTCATGTACTTTAACCTATTGTAAATTCACCTTGTGTGTTTTGACATAACAAAAAATCATTTTAAAAACCTCAAAGTGTTTGGCAAAAGATGCATCACAATTAGTTATAGTTAATATTGGGGATACACAATCCCAAGAACATCCATGACACCATGGGTTGGAAACTTAATCTCTAATTCACTTATCAAACATTTTGTAACCCTAGTCAAACTACACACACCATGGAATTACAGACACATGAAAACAACAAATAAAATATCTTTAAAAAAATGAAAATTTTTTATTCCCTTTTCACTGGTTTTTCACCAATGATTCAACAAGAACAAAAAATTTTTTTATCACATATGATGGAAAGCCAATTTCCAAATCTTGATGCAAGACCCAAATATGTTGGCCATTTGCTTTAAAAATTAAATGTTGAACTCTAGAATTCAAATCAAGTACCCACCGCATTTGGATGTTTTCATGTTTGAACTCCATCAATGATTTAAAAGCTTAAAAGTTGTTTATTGTGAACTTATAGGTCTAATCACAATACATTTTATAGATGTCACCTTGACATACCTTAATAGCTGCCACTAGATCACACACAAAAACATCCTTCATAATTTGTGCAAATTTAACCAAAACATGCATAGATTCCAACAAGAATAGGGTGTAGGCAAGCCTAAGCAAACTTGGAGGTCGTTCAAGTTTTCAACTTGGCTTGTTAATTTGTAGGGTAGTCCAAGGCCATTTGCACCAAGAAAGTTCTATATTTTGACATCACTCTTTTTGCAAGGCTCAACATCAAAATCCACTTGATTTTCACATTGCATGGAGAATTTTATTCCCCTTTATTTGCATGAGCTTTACAAGTTTTATGAACTCCAAATGCCTTTTCAATGAGTGGGCAAAATAAAAATGCAATGTTGGCAACAAATTTTCAAAGCAAATCACTAAAGGCAATCCCGACAAGGTTTGCATTGCCAAATTGGTGTGGTGGGCCATATAATGGACCCCTATGGAATGAGGAGCAAAGTTGTTCCTAATTTGTTTTATAACACCACTCTTGGTGCCCTAGAATACATTGACACCATCGACCTTAAAACATATGAACTTCTAGGCAATTTGGTCTTTTAACAAAACCACCACTTATCATCAAAACCTCCATAATCACCTTGGTTAAATTATCACTCCTTGATTTTTGAACCACTATGTCCAAAGAAATGAGAGCTGGAATCCTTACTTAATTCTACATTATGTAGCAATGGATAGACCATTAGGATTGGTTATCCGTTGTAGAAACATCATCATAGTTGAAAGCCACATAATGAACAACCCCCACTGCTACTTTGGTTGCCTTTTGATGCATGAATTTTGCCATTTTCTAGTCAAAAAGTTCACTCCAATGTTTTTTACTATTTTTTGGCATTTGCAAGACTTGAAACAAAGGCTTCAATGCTCCATATTCCAACACAGGGCATCCTTGTTGCAACAAATGCAACATATAATAGCAAATTGCACAATTTTTTGAGTTTCTTTTCCAACAACACCATTTGCAACTTGGGCAGCAATAGATTCATGACTACAAAAAGCCAGTAATTTTTTATTCTTGGCATGCTTGGAAACCTTTGAATAATACCAATCCCTTTTCCTCACATTGGTCCCAATATTCTTTTCAACCTTTTTGCAACGTACATGCTTACAAAAAAATCCCATTTAGAAAGCAACAACTTATTTTTCCCTTCCACTTCATTACAAAATTTTACATTTGATGATGTGCAAATTGTCATTTGACCTTACACACAATTTTGCCCAAGGAAGCATAACAGCCCAAGAGTCTTGAAATTTCATGGTTGCATGATAATTCCTTTTATTGACTCCTAGCTTAGGTTGGGCAATAGGTAGACCTTTTTCAAGGGGGGTGCAAGATTTTCTCAAAGACATAACAAAATCTTCATCATCTCAATTTGAATGATTATAACTATTGGAGAAAATAATGGAAGGGATGATGGAAGAGGAACATGAGATGAAAAAACAACATTATGGTCATCAACTATAAGAGGCACATCCATAACAACTAGATTCCTATTAGAATAGAAGAATTTGAATTTATATGACCATGACAATTGAGGAGGCATTACCAAAGTTCAAACCCTAAACTAGATTTTAGACTTTTTGTGGAACCCTAAACTACACCTCTAAATTTTGGAGATTCAAAAATGAAAACATAGGGCTAAATGAAACAAAAGAAACCTTTCAAACACAAACAATACTCTTGATTGTGCAAGAAAATGAGGTTGCGCATTAGATCAATGCGTTTATACACTTGAAAAGCTAAAAAACATGTTGCAACATATGATATGGGGGGGGAGGGTAAATGCTAACCCTTTAAGGTGCACAAAATAGAGCTTCAACATAATTGACAAATCCAAATCCTTCCCATGCTTACACATTGCACAAACAAGACTTGATTTTGCAAGAGAATGATGATTTACAACACTAGGTTCCAACATATCATAAAAATAAGAAGTAGGTTATAGGCATCAAAATATGAAAAAAATTGCATAAAAAATTGTTTTGGCAAAATTGACACATCTCGATTCCTTCCCTTTATAGAAACCAAATTTGATTTTACAAAAAGATGTAGATTCACACAAAAGTTACACAAACAAAGGTGTTGCTTTAAGAAAAAAATTGTAACAAAAGAAACACCAAAGCAGGGGTTCAAAATGCTAACCCTTCAAAAGAATTTTAGAAAACAACTTCGGTAGAATCAACACATCCTAATCCTGTTCACTACAACATCAGAGTATAATCATGATTGAACCTAAAAAAAACATTAATGAAGCTTGAAGGTTGAACTGTCAAAGAAAAAACATTGATGAAGCTTGAAGGTTGAACCAACAAAAGAAAAACTCGCTTGAAATTTTTCATGGAGATTTCATGAATGTCCTTGGGATTCTATAAGATTGTGATGCACATAGACCCCTAATGTATCTCATCGAATAACAACAACATTGCACCAAATTGATTTGAAATGATTGATTAGCAACCACTAACTGTGCACAATGCACAATGAGCTTCACAATGGACCTCTATCCTACATAGTATAATGAAGCACCAAAAATGTCTTTAAATTCTTGTTGAGAGTTTACTAGCAAGTTGTAACCACTGATTGTGCACAATGCATAGTGTGATGCAATGCATCACAACAAACCTATGTCCTACACATTACAATGAAGCACAAAAGTGCTTTGAGGTTCAATTCCACAACAAAAAAACACATCGGGTTTGGCACAGAAAAATATTCCTTTCATCAACGCGAGCTTGAAAGAAACTTCAATGCTGACTCTAGACTCCAACACAAGCTGAGATGTGGTTGTTAAACTACATGTTGCACCTTTGATGCACAATGCACATTGACAAAATATCAACCAAAATGAACACTTAATGTTGGCAAATACAAACAAACCTTAAACTTTCTAGCAACATGGCATCGTTGAAGGGTAGGACTTAGCAAGAAGAATAAAGAAATGAGAGCTTTCGCTGGCAACCTTTTGCAACTACTGTGCAAAAAAAATTGGTAACGAGGAGATGGACATTTTCACAAATGGGCATTGTGGATGGTGGAGATGTGGCTTCTTGACGAGATCAATGGCTCACTTCATCATCACTTGGCAACACCCTAAAAGGTTTAGGGTTTGGATAGGCGAATTGGTGCTATCGATTAAGAGCTTTCTGGCCCATCCCATCCGTCACCAGATGCTTTCCAATGAACTTTCATCATTTGACCCCCCTTTTTTCCTTTGTACCAATAGCTACCATTTTTTTAAAGTAGAAATCTGGCTATAATTTGCCAGAAAAAAAAACACTGGTAGCAACAGAGGATGTGATTTTGACAACACATTGTTCATTACAGCCAGAGCCTTATTACTAGGTAGCAAAGACATGCTCCAAAACATTTAGCGTAAATGGAGAGCATGGTACTCAACATATTTGTCCTCCACTGTATTGGGGTCTCCACGTTTTGAACTGGCCTGCTTTTTTTCCTATGATACCCAGTGGGTACCCATGCTCTTCAAGGACCTGGATGGAAATCTCAAAGTTGATGTACCCCATACTAGCATGTGGAATAGGATCTGAAGGCAATAGTCAGCTATTCTTATGTTGTACAGAGATTATTAAAGAAGTGTTGCACCTAAAGCTCAGGGCTTTTTGCAATAGATTTCGTTACCATACAACCTTCATGATCAGACCCAGTGATAGCAAACTTTAGCCAGGGTTGAGCTTGTCGATCACACAATGTTATTCAATTCAACTTCAAATAATAGAATCTTCTCTAGCAATGTCGTGCCAGCTTTTACTTACTGGCAAAATTTCATCAAGAAGGAAAATTTATTGATTTTTTATCATTTCAGTTGCCAGAATTTTTTTGATTTTTTAGGGACTTCAGTTGCCAGAAGCAAAGAAAATAAAGAAGCAAAAATCCCTAGATTTTTATATTTGGTTTTTGGTATGTGGCCAAAAATACAGTTCTAGTTTGATGCAGAATAAAAGGATGAAACAAATGCAAAATAAAAAAATCGTCAGTATCACTTATTTCAAAAACCTTAAAGAACTAATGGTTTTCGTGAAAGAATCAAGAAAAACTGGCGCTCTGGCTGATTATTTGACTTTTCATATTTGTTAAGAACCATGGTTATGTACCAAAATCAATTCTTTAAAAAAATTGAGAATTGGCAAGTCAGTGAACATAGGTGTATTAGGGCTAACCAGCAGGTAAGAGAATATAAACTCAAGATGACAACTGACAGGTATCTATCTCTCATTCTAAGAACTGCAAAAGACTGGTGATTAGCATCCTGCCCAATCCAAGCCACGAGGAATGGAAGTTCAGGAGCTGGCATAAAGAATGCCAAGTTCACTCTAGTGCGGATCGTGGGATTGTACACTACACACTCATCACAGAAAAACGTCCCCACCGTTCGAATGATAATATGCGTGTGTGTGACGGTCCATGTGTTTGGTGCGCCACCCTAATGCCTAACTTAGGGACTTCTTAGAATTGGAAAACCACTGTTGAATATTGACATGGCAAGAAATTGACTTTTACACTCCACTTCAAATGGTTCTTGCAAGGAGCTTCTGATCGGAATTTTGACTCTTTAGAACTCTTCCCCATGGTTAAATGTATGGTTGAGTCTGTAAGTTGTAACTACTTTGTTCTAAGCAGACAGTTGTGAGGACTAAATTTAGCCCTTCGCCTTTGTCACTTCTCCACCCACCACATGCTTCATGTCCCTTTTGAGAACTATTTTTAAAGGAACAATGCTTAATACATGGGCGTTTTACAGGCTGTTTCCTTGCAGATTAGAAACCCGTTGAAAATGTGAATCTAATATATTCATTTAGTAGGCACTTAAATGTAAGGTCTCAACTAATGTTGGCCGGTTCTTGGTTTTTTCAAGGACCATTGGGTCTAGGTCTAAAGCTTTTTTTAAACATAAGACCCTTCAGTTCTAGGTCTAGTGAATATTTTCAAAAATTAAAACTTGTCAATTCTAGGTTTGGGTAAAAAAAATTTGATTGATTGTTTAGGTCCAACCTTTGTAAGAAGGTCTAACTTCAGGTTTAGGTCAGTGTCGATTTTAGCTTATTCTTGGGGATGGTTTTATTTCTAAAAACAACTAAATTTGTCAAGATCTTGATGTTCTCATGATGTTTGCATTATGTTCTTTTAAGTTCTCCATGGATTCCCAAAGTTTCTTGTGTGTTTTTCAACATGTTGCTAAACCCCACAATAATGAACAACATAATGAATAGGTAGTTGAGAACAATCTTCACTCACATGGGCCATGTTTGGGTCTATATCGAACATAGGAAACAAGTTAAAGGAATGTCGCAACATATTTATGTAAAAGTCATTTTAATGCTACCATTGGAGATGCCCTCATATATTAAAGCTTAAAGCTAGGACCTATCTTAGATATAGGACTCAGAACCTAGAAACTTCATTTATTTAGACCTAAAATCCTTGTCCCTATTTAACCCTAAGAATTAGACCTTATAAAAAAACCCTTAAAACCCACTAGGTTCGATTCTTGGCCATGTTTGGATCCATGAAGACCCTTTGAGTTTGGGTCCATGTAAAACTATGAGATATGGTTATTGACCAATTTTGGGTTCATTAGATTGTTAAGGTAGAAATCTTTAAACTAGTTAGTGTTATAGACATCCTCATAACTAGTAATTATTAGTGGTAGAATTATGTCCCTTATCAAAGGGGTGAAACTAGTGGGATTAAACAGTTCATGTTATTGAATGATCCTTTTTTAATCCTCCTTTTTCACAAAGCCACACATTGACCTTGTGAAATAGGCTCCTTATCCTAATTATTTTTTAGATTTCTTAGGTGGTTGGGTGGATTTGGAGGATTTTTTTAACATTATTTGATGAGCTTGTAATTTGCAATTAGAATGGAAAACTCTCTTTTGAAGAAGTGTGTAGTATAACACTAAAGAAGAGGGAGTAAGAAAATGTATTTGTGCTTGTGTGTTATTTCAATGAAAATTTATTAAAAAACCTTCATGTGTTTTGTGTGAGTTTAGTCCATTAGAATGAAAGGTAGTATAGTTTAAGCTTATATAATGTGTTATTACATTTTATATAATAATTATGTGTTTCTTCTACAAAAATGAATAAAAATGTATGCTAGTTTTTTTGTTTTTAGAGGAGGAAGTCACTAACTGCCATAAGGAGGTAGCAATTAGTATATGGCATAAGAAGAAAGAGCACATAGAATAAAAGTTTGCAAGGTACATGAGATTGTTACAAATTGTAAGCAAGAGTTAAGGGAATTTATAGTGGCTGCAGATGATAGGCAATGATGAGGAGACTTTGTAAAGGACTATAGATGATATGCAACACCCTTAGAGGATTTGCAAGTGGGGAGAAGGTTGGATAGTAGTTATGGAAAGCATGCAAACCCACTGGACTCCATTCTAATGCATTGAAGGTATTATAGAAACTTGGAGGTTAATTATTGCCAAGCTCCTCATATTTGGTTTGCTTGTTGTCTACACTTTCCTCTTATGATACTATTGGAGCAGTTTATAATTAAGACAATAGGTATTTCCCTAGATGAGAAGCCTTACCTTTTTCTTTTTCTTTGTGTGAACTTTTAATTACTATTTGAATAGTTGTAGTAGATTAAACAAGTGAAAATAGTTTTTTTTGGGAGTAAGAAGGAGTTGACCTTGTTCCCTTAAAGTTACCTTTTTGGAGACGATTATGTTCAAAGGCTACAATTTCACCCCTTTACATAGACCTACTAGGTTTGATTATTAGACCCAAATCGAAACTTGAACTTGACCAAAACCTACTGGTTTCAACATCTACTACATCATTCAAGAAACTTCCACCAAAACACTAATTTTAACGCAACTCTAATTATAATTCCTAAAACCTCCTCTCACGATGAATTTCAAATCTCTTGTGATAGAATTCGCACCCTAGTTGGCATTGTTATAGCCAACCCAACATGTGTGAATTTACTTTCATGATCTTGCACAACTCAAAGATTTGTTTCTTTGACACAATTAAAACCAAAGAAAAAAGCTATCACAACCAACACCTCACTAATCAATTCTTCTCTCTAACAATTGAAATATTTAGATATTTATACAAACAGGTTCATGTGTTCTTACACAATTGTGCCAATGTTATTTGGAGCCTAAAAAAACTAAAAAGCCCTCCCTTTTTTATCTTTGTTACTTTTTTTCATCAAAATTTTCAATTACATTGCCAAGGATGCAAGCAAAACTCCATCTTAAGTCAAGTATTAACAATAGGCCTAGCCACTTCCCCACTTCCACTGTTGAGAACACAACCCCATCATCACGACCGACCTATTACAAGTCGTTGGTTGGTGAGATGGAGAGTTTTTGACATCTTGACATCCTTTAAATGCTCCCTTTTTTAATATCTCTGTACATTTTCCAAATCTGTGGTGTGTTTTATAAATAAAGTTCTGCAGGGTTTTCATGATTTCAAATCTCAGTTGAACACATGCAAACAGATTCAGATCTCAGGTGAACACATGCAACAAACGTTGGTCAGGAATACTAGATTTTCCTCTGAATTCTCGGGGGACACAAAGCTTAGTAGCGAACAGGCAGGACCTGGCAGATTCTGCCCAATCCGCCATCATCAGTGGGCGAACCCAGTTGCCTTGCCTGCTCCCTGGCCTAAAGCTCATCCTAGATACCTAATAAGATAGTTTAGGTAGGTCGTCAATAAGTATAGTCAGGTTGGAAGTGACAAATCAACTGCCATGCTCAATTCTGCCCTTTAGAAAGGCCCTTACTACATGTAGAGGGAAGGTCTCTCAGCTTTCGGGCATGCCTGAAATAAGGGTTCAAGGATGAGGCAATAGTTAAGTCCACCCCATGTTTTGAGAATATCTACACCCATGGGCCTTACCAAACATAAAGCATAAGGCAAACACTATCATTTAAGCAGAAACATAAGTAGATCTTGGAGGCTTTAGAAGCATGAGGCACCTTATGCCTACAAGAGGCATCTTAGTATTATCTAGTTGTAATGGTAGGTGTTGGAGGCCACCCTCGTGCAGGTGTACGGTGCCTCCTATTTTCAAGGAGTCATTAGTAATGTGGAGGGTCAAGCCCTAGGAGTACGGCATTTACAGCCTGGACCTGAGGGCAGGACCCTAAGGTCCAGGGCAGAAATGCCTCCTCCGTGGGCTTTACCCCTTGTATAAACAATGTGGGTGGGCCTGTACACAAAGGCCCTCCTGCTTGTACATAGGGAAATTATAAAAAAGGTAATATATTTTCATACACATGCAGTTTTGCGGAATCTCCCTTGTACAGTTGGGAGTGCCCCTTGTACAGGCCCACTGCATTGTTTGGGCTTTTCACAAATAAAAAACACCTTTCCTGAGGTTATTGTGTGTATAACTTACCCTCCAAACACACTCAGGAATTTCTCAAATTGCTCTGCAAATAAAAATATATAATTGTCTCAAATCCCTCTTAATCAATATGTCGTAGTAGTAGTAGATTATGTATCTGGTAGGTGGTGTTCTGAATTAAGATAAATGACCGTTAGTTGAATCACACTAATTAGTTGTGGGGGTACCCAAAGTTCAAAATACAATTTGGTGATGGGCCTCTTTGATTCCCCCATCACCAAAAAAAAATTCATTGGGAAATTTTCAAAATAGAATATTATGTGTAGGGTTTGCCTTTGGCATATCTACATAGTCGTTCAGGGCAGAACTTGGGGCAAATGATGTTGGATAGGATACAATGCTATTGGGAATAACTTGGGGAACATATGGGTACTTGTGAAACATTGTAACTTGAACATATAAAACACATATGGATACTTGTGAAACAATGTAAACAAATTTTGGGAACGTGGTGGGAACACATTGGGAACAAGCTAGGACCATGTGAATGCATTGAAAACACCAAAATTTCAACCAGAAAAAAACACATTGGGAACACACAATATTGAGTCATTAAGCTGGTTCATCTCAGCCATTTGAGTTTTTAAATGGTCAAAAAGCTCAAATAATGCTTAAACGTTTAAACCGATTATTAATCACAGCAAACCCTTACTAAATTTTATTGTTAGAGTTTCTGAAGTTTGTGCTTAACATTACCAAAGCTTAACCCCTCATAGCCTAGAACCTTCAACCTACATACTGTTTCACATTGACTAAACCCTCATAGGAATTTCAACTTAAATAATATTTGAAATTTATGTTATTTTCCTGTGGCTGCAAGTCTGATATGCAATTGATTATTGAATCCAGGTGCTAAGTGATCTGTGGTATTGAGTATGGGGAAACAAGCAGTCCAAGCATCTACCAGACTTGTATTAGGTTTCAGATTGTTGCTAGGCTGCACATATGCTATTACAACCTGGGTGCATATCATCAGACTTGTTACATGGGCATGGCCCATCCATCTTATGATCCAACATTTTGTTCCGTGCAAGGCCAGGATTAAAAATTGGTGATTTCATGTTTCAACATTCGATGCATCTCAAAATCCAAGTAGTAGCCTTGTGGGGTGATGGCTCAATGCCACAGCCTCTGTTGGGTACCAAAAGGTCTTGAGTTCAAACTTGCTGGCGAGTAGGTAAAAGCCCTAGTGTGTTCTTTGCCCATTGGGCCTGACTTGAAGGTACAATAGTTTCTTAGTTGGATTTGCTCTTGTGTTCACAAAAAAAATGAAAAATCTAATGATAAACCCATTATTCTTTTTGGAAGACAGCTGGTCAAGGTCCAGGAGAATTGCTGATGTCTTTCAACATGCTATGATGTAGCAAGTGTTGGCATTTGATTTGATGAAGTCATCAATACGAAAATTGGATTCCATGAGACCTTTCTGGAGGATTATCAAAACCACCATCCAGGTTGCTTTACTTGCAAGTAGTCCTTGAAGATTTGTCTGCAGTTTCTAGATCTAAGCGATTGAATCCAAGGAGCTTTGTGAAGGCCTGCTTCTGCTACTCTTGGGCGAGTTCAGTGAGATATTGAAGGATGTGTTAACTTGATTCTTGGGGTAATATGTCTCAAGTAATTGTGACACCTGATCAGAACCTCATAACAAGCCTGGCCTGAATTCGTTGATGTCAGTCATGTGATAAAACCATGTTTGGATGAAACACTTCATTTTGAATTGTTCACTCTGGAAATGGAATGCTGCTCCTAACTTGCTCCCATGCTCTACTCTTATCATTTGTGTGGACTAAAGAATTTTCTTTTGTGAGGAGACTAAAACCTCCAAGTTTCTACACAATTGCATGAAAAGTTTGAATTGAAGGGTTTTTCACCTTCTCTCTTCAAGAGAACATTGTGGAAAGCTGATTTTGTATACATCCTCACACACTTCAAAAATTGTCTGTTCACATACTCTCTCAAAATCAACTCCCTCACAAAGTCTCAAGCAGGGTTTTAGTAGTTGTTGGTCTGGAATCAGAGGTGGCCACAACACCTGCCCACACTTTCTCTTTACTCTAATTGAGAAGGATGATAACTGAACTGCATTTTGCAACCTTTGCTGATATCAAGAATGAGGAACTGAGTAAATTTGTCAGCATGCACAGAAGCCACACTGTGCATCCAATCCAACTGGAGCCACAGAGCTCAAGAAGAAAATTGAACACTGAAGGGAGGCTCGTCTTTAGATAGCATGACCATTCAATATGAATGTCACTTCACCAGCAAAGTCAAACCCTGGTAGCCCATAATTTCATTAATCAAACTCAATACCTTCTTTGCAGACCAGATTATTTGCCACTGAATACACCATTATGCTCCAAGCTGGAAGATTTGCATAGTCCATGCAGAGTGAGATGAGTACAAAGTAGTAGCAGCTTGAAGCTCATGTAGGAACTGTGTGCTGCTCATGACTGTTTTGTTGCATTCCTTGCCAACAATTTTGACCAAGGCACCAAGCCTTGCAAAAGCTTCCAGATCTTTTGCTATTCATGAAATTTTGATTCCCAGATGCATCCCGCAAGATGTAATGGTGCAAGGTAGCACAGATAGTTTTGTGGTGCCTTGTTGTGTTTTGTTCACATAGTTCTAAAGGGTTTCATTCAACCATAACCACACCATTTTCATTTGATCTCCTATCACAAGATTGTACTTTGGTCCTTTGTGAAATTACATTTAGATTTGCCTGGTGTGTAGGAGAGGGTTCCCATGCTTTGCTTTGCTTCCTATAGTGATATATTTCAATTGGGTGGGTGTGCGAGACAGATGCTGGAGTGTCATTTGCACTGAACCTTATTTCAGACAGATTTACAATTGACAAACCTACTGAGGTACCTGGTGATACTTGTTGCGCATGGGTATTCATTTATGTCCATTTGATATGTTGACATGTAAGGATTTGCCAGTCAGCTCACTCTCATCTCTGGATTGCAATTTCATTGGATTTGCACAATTCTGTTTCCCGCCAGGGGGACTTGGAAGGGCATAGGTGCAGAGTGGATGCCATTGGTGCATTGGGTGCTCCTGCAGGCTTGAAAGTCAACCACAGTAAACTTTAGACATAACTTCAATGGGCTGATGATACCTGCACATACAAGGATTTGCTGATCAGCCCACCCTCATCTCTGGATTGCAAAAGTCATTAGTACATTGCAAACTTCAGTTTGGTGCTCGACCTTATCTATTCACCAATCTGAAGAATGACTTTGATCCTTCATTTCAGACAAGCTGAAGCTTTACTGTGAAGAAGTTCAGCTTCAGAAATCTGCCTAACTCCTGTCAGTGGATTTCAAGTGATCTTCATTTACTTTGTTGCAATCTTGGTGCCTTGGCATTACACATGTTGGGTATTCTCCCCTTGTTTCTTTTGGTGGTGCTCTTGAACTATGTCCTTGCATATGATTTTGCTCTAGAATTGTTGCCATTGGGATGAAGGGTTTATGCTCCTGTCTCACCACCAACCAGAATTCTCACCCAATCTGGCTGCAAATTTGGCCAACTTCCTGCAAGCAGATGTGTTCTATTATACATACATCTGCTGGTTTTATTTCCTGCTCAATGTGCAGCAGGAGTTATCACTCCAAACAACTGACAGAGCTATTCTTGTTGTGGTGTTCAAAGAAAACTTGAACACAAGAAAGTTCAAACAGTCGTTACTACAGTCTTGCATGCAAGGCTGTAATCCTAAAACATCAAAAACATGAACGATAATAGTCAGGGACGAAGAGTTTCAGGCTGGCCAAGATGTTAGCAAGTATCAAGAGTATGTACATATCTCTGGGATTGCAGAGAAATAACAACAGAAATTTGAAGAGTTGCAGGCTGGCCAAGATGTTATGAAGCATCAAGAGTACATACATAGCTATAAGATTGCAGAGAAATCTCTAAAACAGAAATCAAAGATTTGCAGACTGGCCAAGATGTTATCAAGGATCAAGAGTACATACATAGCTATGAGACAGCAGAGGAATCTCCACGACAGGAAATCGAAGAGTTGAAGGCTAGAAGAAGATGTATTCAAGTATCAAGCGGCCATACGATATTATCTATGAGATCGCAGAGAAAATCTTCGCAACAAACACTTGAAGAGTTTCAGGCTGGCCAAGATGTCACCAAAAGTACGAAGAGGCCATGCAATATTATCTATGAAATTGCAGAGAAATCATCACAACAGAAACTTGAAGAGGACAGACATTTTATCTATGACTCATCACTTACTGGCATCTACTTCTGTTGCATATTGTTCTCCATTGCAAAATTTCACCAGTACCGCTCTGCAGTGTGCAGTTTCCTCTGTTGTGTCATTTGATTTCAGTGTGCAAAGATTTCACGCCCGTGGTTCAGATGCTTGCCAGTGCTGCAAAAGTTTTCAGTCAAGAAGGAAACAGCACGATGCTGAAAACACTGAAACCTCCAACGCTCCAAACGTTTTGATTCTAGCCATAGCTCTTCATTAGGTTACTACTTCAGGCCGTTGACGCCGACAACTATTTTGCACCAACTGGGATTATGATTCTGCAGCTGCTTCCTGCCAAAACAAATTTCTCGGAACTCAAAGAAAAAATCAAGACAAAAACGTTGCAGTACCCCGTGAATCTCCCTCGCTTCAGTCGCGAACCCTGTGATCCGTAAAGACATCGCAGCTTTTTAGTTTAATGATCCATTCTAGGAGGATTTGACGTGCTGGGACTCGGGAGTGACTCAGCAATGACAGGGATTTTGGATTGGATTGCAATGCACTTGTCGTCTTCTCCGAAATCTTTGTGTGAAAGAAGAAATGAGTGTTTTCTCGCAAACTGTTGTTCTTGGATTTGTCTTCTTTTGCTTTAGGATTGCGTCTTCTTATTGCAGTATTCTGATGTTGAATCCAGCTCTGCCTTGGAATACGTATTCTTGTATGTCGAGCGGCGATTTGAGGCTTGTTCAAGTCTAGTTTTCTCCGATTTTTGTTGTTGCACAAAGCTTTTTGCATCGTCGCAGTAGCAACCATGGCTGGGCGAGGCGCGGCGTGGCGGCGTTTTGCGAGGTCTGCATCTTCCAATTTTTCTGCAAGCTCGTTTTGTGATGTCGTCATCGTGGCCGCCAAGCGCACTCCCATCGGCTCCTTCCACGGCTCTCTGGCATCGGTCTCTGCCACCCGTCTTGGATCCCTCGCTATTGCAGGTGGATAGATTTACGTGTGCAGCTTGCTGTTTCCTCGTGTGTCTGGTTCCTTTCTTCTCCTTTGCCGCGGGGATAAAGCATGATTGTTTCTAGGCATGTATATAGTGATATTGAGAGTAGTACTGTGCCAGATTTGGAGGAGGAAGATGTAACGCTGCTCTAGTGTCTAGGCTTGTGCTCGTTTCCACAAGGAGAACATACTGTTCAATTGCCAGTTCTGTCGAGGAAAGATGCAAATCCGAGGATTTTGTTTTCTTATGCCATTCGATCTTCAGTGTAGAGGAAGCTTGAGTGTACCCTGTGACTAGGGATTTGCTTCTTCCTCCACAGAGACAAGCTGTCTTAATTAGGTTAGGCTAGTCTGCAGATATGTAG
>Ga0209611_10000176_pt1 | contig 80020 bp, 52 predicted proteins | sample S1TSphgellanicum_3_FD_187693 | JGI IMG/M metagenome (GOLD analysis project Ga0209611, IMG submission 187693) | Host-associated microbial communities from peat moss isolated from Minnesota, USA - S1T2_Fc - Sphagnum magellanicum MG (SPAdes) (version 2) | ecosystem: Host-associated > Plants > Peat... | reverse complement strand
AAAAAACCAAATAGAAGAAACAAATACACACACACAGACTGGAAAAAACAAAAATGTTCTTAAACATTAGAAGAAAAAAACAGACAGAAAGAAAAAAAACCAAATAGAAGAACAAACACACACACACACACAGATTGGAAAAAACAAAAATGTTCTTAAATATTAGCAGGAAAAAAAAGACAGAAGAAGAAAAACCAAACAGGAGATAACTTGAAACTCTAGATGTGCAACCATCTTCTACTATCTCCGATTTCACTTACAAGGCAAACAAGGCAGGGTTTATCATCAATTCTTCACAGAGAATACATCAAGAAACTGCATTCTGACAGATAGGAGAGATGGCAAGTTCAACCTGGGCAATTGCATCAATGACTGGTGGTGGCACTGAATCGTCTGATGCATCTGTTGGAGGAGAATGGACATCCGGTGCCAATGAGGGATTAAGGAGGAAGCTTCGTGGCACATATTCAGCAATCCATTCTTGACTTGCGTAAGGAGGAGGCTCATCGGTGTCTTGGGATGAAGGGCGTGCGTGGTAGCTGAAGCCACTGGCAGATCCTCTCGGCAGAGTGCGTACTGTTTCTTGAACTAGAACACATCCAGGCCCATACCTACAAAAGTTCCCCATCCCTTCTTCCCCTCCTTCAGCCCTTGTCCTCTTTGAAAAAGCAACAGCAATGCATACTTCCCGCACATGGCAACTGGCTTTCACAGAGTTCAGGAAACAGATTTCGCACCTAATTTCTTCTGTTTCTGGAAAGACGAGAGTTGCAGTGGTGCTCGAAACTCACTTCTCAAATCCCTTCTTCCCAAGGTTGCGCAACGATGCGGCTCGTTCCAGATCTCCACAGCATTTATCAAAAGCGTCATCCCAAAAAAGCATGAGCTGGTCGAAGCTCCATCCTTTCCCTCTCCCTCCGACCCCATCCCCTACTCCTACTCTCTTTTCCTTCCCTTTCTTCTTCTTCGCCCTCTTCACAGCCCACGTCCTGACTGGCCTCCACGCCTCCTCCCGGGGACTCCTCCTCCCACAGCTGCAATTCCCCAACCATAGTCCCAGTGAAGTACTGCCTTGTAACACATACCCAGAAGCGAGTTCCTGCCTTCTACATGGCTGCAACGCAGGCAATCCTGCAACCACCATCGCCATATTGCATCCTTCGCAGGTACCGTGCACAACACCCAACCATGTGGTTGACAGCACGTTGCTTGCAACAGCTAAACCCTAATTCCAAAACCCTGAACCTAACCCTACATATTGATGCTCCAAATCCTCCCCCAGGAACTGGGAAGCCCCTAGGTTTAGATTTGGGGTCAAGGGTTTTAAGAGCCACTAGGAGTAGCGTTAGTCGGACAGTTGAGAATAACACCCACTCCAGACACATACCAAACCCTAAACCTGGCTTGGGGCTTCCATATCCTTTGGACCAACAGAGAGAATCTTTCTTTCCCCTAGGGACGCGGAATCCCCTAGGTTTAGGGGTTTTCACTGTTAGGAGAGCCAGTAGGATTAGGATAGTTTAAAGCTTTGCGAAAAAGACCTAATCCAATATGTCCACTAAACCCTAAACCTGTGGGCTTTGGTATCCTTTAGTCAACAGAGAGGATTAAGGGTGCAAAAGTGGTGGCTGGAGAATTGCAGGATTAAGGGTGTAAAAGTGGCGTGAAATCAATCGAGTTTCCATGAGCTATTGCTTTGTGATGAACATGGGGAGTTTGATGGGGGCTTCTTGATCTATAGGTTTTGGACATGTGTAATTTGTCTTTCTGCTGAAATACCAAGATTGCAATATGGTCAAGGATCATCTCTTGATGAATTCATTCCAGCAACATGGCATCTTGCAATTCATGGTCTTGGAAATGAGCAGCTTGTAGAAGCTGCTGCAGGCAAAACCTTTACTTTAAATTGATGAATTTCCACAGGAGGGAATAATGCACAACTCCACAATGTAGGTCACCCCATGAGATCCACAGTGATGAGGTAATAGAGTTTGTGATCAATTTTTGCTTCTCTGTAGCAATCAATGGATTCTGCACTTCCATCTTGTAGTAGTGCTGATAAAATCTGTGAATGTCATTGACAGCTTTGCTTCCCCTGGAGCAATTGGATCCTGGTGGAAAAAACGTGAGAAAAGCAGGTGTAGCAAATGGAAGAGGAGGGATTCTTGGAAGTCTGGGACAACAAACACTGGGACTCTCTTAATTGGAAAAACGGATCATTGGTAACTCCACGAGACAAAGCAAAGCTGAAACAATACAACCCAACTTGAGTTTGGCAAAGCAAATCTGAAACAATACAACCACACAAGAACTTGCTTCTAGATATGAGCCACAATTTCAATTTCATTCTCCTAACATCAAAATAGTCTCCTGAAGTGAATGAAATGAGGCCTGCAGAAGAGGCCCATATGTATGTCAAAGAATCTTTTGCTAGCTATGTCCATGACATAGTTAAGGAAGTGGCTCAGAGCTAGTTGAGTACCTCATGCGAACTGACTCTCAAACTCTGCAACGGCCATGGGCAGCTTTGGTGTAAGACAAATCCAGCCAGGCATCAACATACTTCATCATCTTCAATTCCGACTGAGAGTCATCAAAAAATGTGCAAACAGCAGGAGAGGAAAGGTTCGAGATACAACCAACCCTCAGAGATTGTGACATCAGAGCCTTAAACCCTAAATCCAAAAAACATGTTCCTCTATACACATGGGAAAACAGAACACATCATTGGAAGCCCCAATTCTACGGCCTCCAAGTAAGGAATTAAGACGACTGAATGTAGAGAATCCGACACACTCCTCTTCCGATTTTCGGAAAACAGGTAGGAAGCACACAGCCTTGTATACATACTCTGAACCTGCTAAAACCTCCATACCGAAAAGCTTACTTCTTCTTCTCCCCACCTCCAGTGGCACGCATCTTGCGTAGGACGGTCGTCATCTCCTCTCTCTTGCGCTTGGCCCGCAAGTGAGTGCCCAGTTTCTTCTTGGCCACCTTAAGCGCACGCTTGTCCTTGCCGACCTTAAGAAGCTCGGTGATCCTCTTCTCGTAAGGGGCGAATCCGACAACCTCCCTGATGAGTTTGCGAACGAGCGATGTGCGCTTGCCCAGTTTCCCCTTGTTAGCCGAGGGCCTCTTAGCCATCTCCCGTTTCGTCACTGCATGGCCCTTGTGCAGGCCCACGGCAATGCCGCTGCCCATTGCAGCCGCTACCATCCTACAAAAACTCCTTGCCTCCCGTTCTCTTCCCACTCCTGCGAACGACTATGGCAACAATACGGCGATAGGAAGATTTTGTAAACTGCAACAGCGCAATTGCTGCAAAGACGACCACTCTCTCTTCTCTCTGGCGGCTCCACTACGCTGCACACATCTTCGGCAGTCGGACCGCGGGCAGCTACAGCGGTCACGGCACCCGGTCACGAAACTCAGCCGTCAGATCATGTCTAGTGAATATCCAACCGTAGGAGAAAAAACTAGAGAATCGAGTCGTGAGATCCTTAAGAATATATTTCAGCCGTAGGATAAATCTAGGCTGAATGAGATCCGTGCGATGCATCCCGGATTAGGGTTAGGGCTAGGTTTATGCACTGTGGTGTCTTCGTTCACTAGCACTTGTTTATGAGAGTAGTGTGGGTGACAGAGGAAAGGGTGAGAAAGAGAGCGAGAGAGAGAGAGTAGCGATGGCGGGGACCGCCAAGACAGTGAAGGATGTACCGTCTCACGACTTTGTACGCGCCTATGCTGCACACTTGAAGCGCTCTGGAAAGGTCAGTAATTCAAACTCTTGGAATTGAAACCGGTCTCATGCAAAGATGAGAGAGAAATTTTTGGAAGCTTTAAGATAGTTTTTTTTGTGAAGTAGACGTTGAGATTCCAAAAGAGAATCTTAATGTATTAAGAACACAAGGAATGATGGATGCGTTTTGGGATCCTACTGTGTATGTGCCTCGCGAGATGCTACATCCTTCAGAAAGTAGCACGAGAAAATGTTTGGTGGTCGTCATATCTGATTTGTTTAGAGACGGAGAGGCTAAATGCCCGCGACGAGAGACGAAATGGACGGCGGGGCGGGTGTTAATGACGGCACAAGAGCGGTGTTTAGTAGCAGTTGATTCAGAAGAGATTGACATTTCTAATGTTCCTCTCTGCTGGGCAATTTCAGTATTTTAGCTTGATCTTCGGTAGTGAGCATGATTCCGTGATGGTGCAGTGAGCATTCTTATGGATGTCTCTGTGTTTGTATGTCGGCTGTGTAGATTGAGGTTCCAGCATGGTCCGATCTTGTCAAAACAGCAACTTTCAAAGAGCTGGCTCCTTATGATGGCGATTGGTACTACATCAGAGCTGGTATGATGCCAGATATAGCTCTTTGCTTATATGCTTATGCCAGTGTTTCTGCTAAATTTCCCCCCCTACCTGTGAATCAGCAATGCAGTGAGTTGCTTTTGGAAACTTGTAAAGTAGGTTTTCTGGGATGGAGATGGTATTAGTCATTTGATATGTAATTAAATACAGTTCGATAGAAGATCTGACAGTGTTTGTCATACTGTTGGTGTATTTCAAGCTTCTATGGCGAGGAAAATCTACTTGAGGCAAGGAATTGGAGTGGGTGCATTCCGTAAGATCTATGGCGGACGCAAGAGTAATGGTGTAAGACCTTCTCATTTTGCAAAGAGTAGTGGTTCCATTGCCAGAGACTGTCTCAAGCAGTTGGAGAGACTGGACATTGTTGAGAAGGATCCCAAGGGGTAAGTGCTTTTCCCAATACTGGTAACGTGTGCTAATTAGTCTCTATGAGTTCATTGGGCATTGCTTGTCTACAAGCAAGGTAATGCTTTTTGTGGGCTGATAAAGGGTTAGTTTATCTGGTACGCACTTCTTTGTCCAGAGAGTAGTTGTAAATTCCTGTTAGAACTGAACTTTGATATGATTATTCTGCATGGACAGAGGAAGGCGTATCACCTCCAATGGCCAGCGGGATTTGGACCAGGTTGCAGGGCGTATTACTGTTGCTGCACCATAATGCTTTTTTGATATGTAATCATCAGATGGTTGCCAATTTCTGAGATTTTAGATACATAGACTGCTTGAGCAGTTTTGTTGGGATTTGATGCAACACAACAGAGGTTGCACAAGTGGATGTAGCCTCTCTTTCATCAATTTTTTTGTTTTGGGACCTCCTGAATGATCTTGTTTGGTATATGTTGGATTTAGTTGTTCTGAAATAGAACTATACCAGAAAGTCAGGATGTTCCAATAGCCCACAATTGGGCAGCAGTGGTGCAGTTCTCATCTCAAGATCAAATACACAGTTCGCGGTCTATAAGGTACCTGGTTGTTGAATTGAATTAGGGTTATGAAATATAAAACTTGAAAAATCAAATGTGTGCCATTTGATGAGTACCTAAAATGAATGTTCTTTATTATTGTGCATACTTCCTTTATGCAAATAGGGTTTTTTCTATGCAAATAGGATTTTTTCTCTTTTAGCTGAATAGCAATTGTCAAACATTTAAAGTCTCTGGTATGACTGCAGACATTAGCTCATAATTCAAAGTCTATAGTGTACAGAAGTCGGGCCAATTCTGTCTGTCTTAAGAAGTCTCAGGGTTCTACTGTGTACCTTCAAAACTCCAATGAATTGTTTCCCTTGTGCCAACCTTCTTCAATAAGTCTGCAACTGGCACAAATCTTTCAATCACAGATATGTTGATCAGTTTACATAAAGATTCCACCAGCAAGATGGCACACAAACCTATAATGACTTTGGATTCTCAACATGAAACAAACTCACTATTTCACCGTGACCCTTGGAAAAACTAATTTCCACAAAGCTGGCTGTAAGCTGATGAGTGCCTGCAAACCAATTCTACTTTTTTGATGAGAAGCATCACATCCAGAGACATTGTGTCTTAACCTGCTGTCAGAAATATGGTCTATTCTGACAACCAGGAAATTACAATAGCCAGAGACAATGAAAATGACACAGTTGAACTTCTAGCTACCTCAAACTGAGTTTCTCCTCCATATCAAGAACAGAAGCATGAAAAACTAGGTTCTCCAGCAGTTCCTCCATATTGTGGAGAAAGCCTTGAGCCAGAAGGTGATGTGCCTTTGCCATCAAAAACCAGAGCAATGGACAAGCCTGTTCTGCATATCAATAGTGGAAAGTTCTTCAAAGTCTGACTTGCAAAACTTGCACAGGGTTTGGGCCACTGCAGCAAGGGACTTCATGAGACTATGCCAAAGTCTTCCCCTGCTGTCTAGGCTTGGGCTTAGCAGCCATCTGCCGCTTTAGCTGGCATGTCAACACATACAAGCACGAAAATATGTAGTTAGTTGATGTATACCTCTGAAGACTAGCTATCCAACTGAAACATAAGAAATATTCAAGAAGCCAGACTTGGTTATGGTTGAAGTGCCAGTAAAAAACACAAGTGTGATTATATGCAGCTTTGCTTCAAGATATCAATAACAGATTTGACCTTACTCTAAATAACAGATGCACCAATAAATTGTCTTGAATACATTTGCAGAACATTTTCCTAAACCTGGACAGCAATCTCATCATGATTATAATCAGTGAAGAGGGTCTCTTCAATTCTGTACTAGTGAGTTTTGAAGTTACCCGTTCAGCATTGAATAAGTCATCTGCAAGGTTTTCAGCATCCTTACGCTTCCGCTCTTCTCTCATGAACTCTTCAACTTCATGACCAAAGTCAGCTTCTCTGCAGTGTTCCAATTTGTTAGAGTTATCCTTTTGCTCAGAACCCACACCACTACTTTAATGGATCCCTTACCCTGTAGATAAGAGAAATGACAGAAACTTCATAACTGGAATTTATTTCACTCAACCATCTCCAATTGTCACTTATTCCAAACCTGGGTAGTTTTATACATATGCCAACAATCTGATGGCAATAAGCAAAAATCTCAACTTCTTACCTACTTCATCCTGTCAAGCAAGTCCAGGAACCACAGTTCTTCCAGGGTTCTCTTGAGTGGCCAGGGCAAATTGACCCCCACATTGGGATCATGGTAAAAGCCCCAAAACCCATTTAAATGGCCATATAGGCCCCACAAATTATAGATTTGGACTCGGGGACCCTAATTTAGTCTATGGAGATGATATTTATAAATATTTAAAATATTTATAAGCAATTTAAATAGTTTTTGGGGTTTTTACCATGATCCCAATGTGGGGTTCAATTCGCCTTGGCCCTCTAGAACATGGTGGCATACTGAGGAGCACTGTTCTTCTAGAACTTTGACCATCTTTCTGTCTGTGCATGGGCACCATAAAATGGATAGCAAGCAGTCCAACACTCATATAGACTTTGTGTACTCTGGAGAAAGAAATTCTCACCTGTATGGCTCTTTTGCAAAAGGTACCAATGAGGAGTAGGTATTGCCTGACTCTGCATGACCCTGTTAGAAACTGACTGTCAGTACCAGAACACACTGCCAAATGTCATCTGTACACACTACTTGTACAAACTGGGAAAATGTGCTAGTTTTTCACAACAAGCAGTAGTTGGGGAAGGATATTGCTCAATCTGGGACACTCCTAATAAGAGAACATCCAAAACCTGTGAAAATGGGTTCAAGGCAACCAAGAAACCAACCTTTCTGAAGCGCTTGAAATTTGGAAGTGATCCCTGAGTTTGTATGCAAGGAAATTGGTCCATCTTGTCCTTAACAACGATCAGCCTGCTGAAGATAATATCTGTCTGCACTACTGGGCATATATCTTCTGCATGACTCTCAGAACTTGGCTTAGGAGAACTCTCATGGGGTGATTCTGTTGGCAAGCAGATCTTCCTTCCACTAGCCACAAATTGCCTTCCATCTTGTTGGCTAGAAGTTGCTGTTGAAACTCTATCTTGCTGTCTTGTAAGTTTTCCACTGTCTCTGTCAACTGTCTCAGCATCTGCTGGAACATTGGTGACATGTATACTCACATCAATAGGCTGCCTTGTGCCCTCCAGAGCTGTAATGTGTGCAGTATATGGAAGAGCTTGCTTTTGTGGTTCATATCTGACATCTGGTGCATCTGGAACCTGTACCAGCATACATGATTTTACACTTGCCATCTGTTCAGAACAGTAGGGTTGCAATAGTGGCATATTTGCCAGTTCATTATGCATGACAGTTTGCTGTTCCTCTCTCAAATTGGGCTCAAACAAGGTTCTACCTTAGAGGAATGCATGTTAGCACTGTCCTCCTCTTCACCATTGCCATCCTCCTCCATGGTCTCATCTGAGGATACACTGGCAACAGGACCTGCCAATAACAACATCCACTTGAAATCTCCTCACAACAATGTACACCCCAAGACACTTCTTCACACAATATAAACCCCAGCCATATCCAAGCAATGACATACACAATTAAATAATTCTTGGAGATCTAAAGTCTGCAGCAAAAATGGAGAAGGGGCATTAGTTCATACTGGCAGGCAGAGGCAATGCTGTTACATCAACATTGCCAGTGAGCACAGCAATTACAAGCTTTTCTTCAGAGGTACAAGGTAGGTGTGCAACAGCCATCATAAACTCTTTTGTCATCCAAGCTTGAGATATTGTCCCATCCCTTGGTTTCACCACCAGCTGCTGCTCCAATACTGCACCCAGTTCCACCAAGATAGATTTTGGGTTGCTTCCTCATGCCATTCTAACTACTGCACATAACCTGTGACATTAAATACTCACTCCTGCCTCTAGTTTGCGGTTACTCATGAACGCCTAGTCCATGATACAAAAGATCTTTGTGTCCCGTCCCATAACCAATAAAATGGAACAAATGGTCAAGGTACAAACTACAAACCTGCTTGGTTGCTTGTAGACTTCTTGGAAATTGACCCCACACATCCACCTGCAACTTCTAAAAGACGTACCAGATATTCTCCATTCTCATACTGCAAGACACAGATAGCCCAGTTTACGACAGACAGCTCTGAATGGTGCAAAAAGCATGTACAGTGGGTATTACAATACACTCACCAGATGGGAAGGTCCGACAAAGAATGTGTAACCCTGAAGCAGGGATTTGCGGGACTCTGGCATAGCAATCTTAAGAGAAAGTTCAGATTCCCGCCCTTGATACTTCAAAGTTGGTGCAAAGCTGCACACACCAATTATTCCTCAGAAACAAAAAGAGGACATCTCGAGTGAAGCACAAGACCAATGTAATCAGTCTTGTAAATCTGCTGTGTCAAAGATCTTCCTTTTCCGGAATGCAGATGAAACTCACCCTTCCAATCAAGCTACTGAAGTTCAAAATCTGTCAGATTACTGAGGAAGATCTCTCTATCTACTCATGACATTGACAAATGAATGGAGGTTAAGATGACCTGAAACATGACGGCAGTTCAGTGATAGGAGAGGTTTTTGCAGAGAAAGTCTGGAACAATCATGACAGTAGGAAACATGAGTGTGAAAGAAAAAATTAGGTTATAAGCATATGGCAGTTGAGGATGTTCACATTGTACTAAATACTGTTGAATCTGTGAAGAATAAACCACAGCAGAACAGGAGACTGGAGAACAAGACTTCAAAACTTGTAAGGACAACCTGCCACCAGTCTGTCTGAACAACTGGCTTGCTTGAAGCTACAGCAGCAAGAACCAACTCTGTGACTAGCGAACCTTCCTCCACAACTACATGTGTGCACCCTTCCTTCCATTTCTCAACAGCATATGCACCTGCAATCAGTGATATGCATCTTGTATTCATCCACTCCCTTATCAGTTTCACTTCTCAATTGCAGTTGTGAGGCATTAGTACACACCATGGAACACTCTACCCCAAACTTGAGAAGGGTCAGGGTTTAAGGCTCTCAGGCACCAATACACATGACACATAAACATGCAAGAATTCAGAATGCCAGATTTGATCCACAAGATGAGACTTCCACTCACCATTCAGTGAAGCAAGAGCAACAATTGGATTCTCTTTGCCCTGTGTTGCAATTGATCCTGACAGGGATGATACACAGAAGAAGAATGGAATGAATTCCACTCTGCAATACACAGAGCAGAAACAAATATCAACACACTTGTCAGTCACCCTTAGGGATGCCTTTACAGGGACCAATATACAGTGACATTATAGAGGATGATGACTAGAACAGAAAACTCAAGCAAAGATAGTAAGAGAAATCTTTCTGCCATTAGATAAAGGGAAGGACCTGAAAGAAGTTTTGTTGGTCCCAAATGTAACAACATCCCCTTCCCTCAGCTCAGTTTCCTGGCCAGCAAGTGCAATAGCTTTTGCATCTGACTCTTTTTTTACAAATGTGCCAAACTTGGAAAGGTCCTTGACCCTCAGCAGCATGCGTGGGACATCAGAGACGGTTTCCACTTCAGAGTCAGGTCTAGGAGCTGCCTCTGTGATGAGATTTGCATGCAACCGTGATATTGCCCTGTCTGATTGAATTGTGATGTAGCAATCTGCACAACAGCATGCTTGCTAAAAATCTCATCTTCCCGAGCAATGTTGAATACAACTTACAATACTCTTAAGAACAAGATCAATCTCTTTGTTCTCTAGCTCAATTTCTTCAGATGTTTGAAGAATTATACCTTTGCGTCCCACTGGAAAAACTGCTGCTGATTTGAGATAGTAAGTGCTTGGAACTGCAAAACCCCACAAACAATCACCACAGATTCTTGCACCAAGCTATGTCTCATTTACATAAGAACACTCAATTTGCAACTAGAGATAGGAGAATTGCAATTCAAGCTTGACAAAAAGGAACTGAAATTTCAACCAACAAGAAAAAAAGGGTTTGAAGCTTGAAATCTGAGGCTAGGATTGCATGACAAAGTGCCATAAGAAAGAAAGTGCATTTGCAGCAACAGAAGAAAAGCACGGTTTGAAGCTTGAAATCTGAAGCCAGGATTGCACAACAAAGTGACATAAAAGAAGTGCATTTGCACCAACAGAATCAAAACAGGGTTTGAAGCTCGAATCTGAAGCTAGAATTGCATGACAATGTGCCATAAGAAAGAAAGTGCATGTGCAGCAGCAGAAGCAAAACAGGGTTTGAAGATCGAATCTGAAGCTAGGATTGCATGACAATGTCCCATAAGAAAGAAGTGTATATGCAGCAACAGAAGCAAAACAGGGTTTGAAGCTGGAAATCTGAAGCCAGGATTGCATGACAATGTGCCATAAGAAAGAAAGTGCATTCGCAGCAACAGAATCAAGCGTTAGCATCGTCATCATGTCTTCCAGACCAAAGCTCTGCAGTATCTCTCTGCAATGCAAGTTCCGCGTGCAATTTATCCTTCCGAGGCAAAGGAAGTTCGAAATTGCATTCAACAGCAACAAACACTCTTGCAGGAGGAGGAATTGCCAACCAAACTCGACATGCAGGCTAAGATTCATGAAGAAACACATATATCTCTGGTGAGTAGAAGAAGAGCAGCAAGGGAATGAATCTTGCTTACCGATTGAAGCTTCCACAGCTCTCAAAACCCACACCATCGCGCTCCACTCCTTGAACAAAACATCTGCTGCTGCTGCAGGACGTTTGGTGTACACAACCGAACTCCAGCTCTGAAACCCTAGAAAGCATCAAGACTGCAACAAGCTTTGATGGTGTGGGGATGGATATAAGTTACAGCACTTTGAAGTTTGCACTGCTCTTCTTCTGTTCTTTCTAGAGACATAGCAAATTTGCTCTTCTTCGTTTAACAGGAAAATGATCAGTTTAAAAATATTTATCAACAAATTTTTTAATATTTTTACATTTAGAGATCAATGTTTCTTTTTTCCCCAGTAAGTTTTGTGGTTTTAAAAGTTTGACGATTTATCTCAAAAAATTAGCATTTTTTGGGGTCGAATTTACTCTATGAAAATGGAATTAATTTTTTTTTGCTAGGGCACTGAAAATTATCAAAAAAGAAATAAAATTAAGAAAGTTACACCCCTCAAAGTAGAAGAGTCGGGAACTCAAAAAAGCAAATTACCGAATGCTACAAAGGCCAGTTCTCAAACACTCAAAAATTTCATTGTATGTTGTTACTTTGTTAATTTCTACAGGTCAAAGATGATTTGTAGAACTTGAAGTGATGGTCCTATAGCACTTTAAATCATTTAAAATGAATAATTATTTTTTTTTATAAGATTTGAAAGTAGGAATAAGAGTCAAAATGAAAAAAATATATATAAACGTGTTTTGCAATTTGAAAAAACATATTTTCATTATTGCTCTTGTTTGGCTGGTCCTTCGGCTGTGCATTTCAAAGATAATTTGTAAAGCTTGACAAGGCGCTCCTATATCATCAGTCAAAATGGAGAAGAATTGAGAAAGATATGCCAAAGATCATAGGCAGGCGTGATGGGCCAGTTTATGCTAGTATTAATACGAAGAGATGAAATTGTTGTTCCTTTATTTTTAATTTGTAAGAGATGAAATTGCTCTTCTTCTCTTCTTAATCTTAAGATTAATACAAGAGGGGATGTCTACAAGAAATGGAGAATCAACCAATGTTGGTATGGTATATAGGATGGCACCTGGTATAAACAATGATGTTACATTTGAATTAAACACATGCTCAATGTGGTATCCGTCAACATGGTATTGGCTTGATATCAATATATCTTTGGTTTTTGTTTTGCAAAAATTGATGGCAACCAAATCAATCTGGTCTTAGGGTTTAAATATTAAAGTGCACATTTGATTTCAGGAGTTTAATGTAGACATCTCCTCTTATATCAATCCTTTTTCACATTTGTATGATTTTCTGTTTTGGTTTTGAAAGCAATGGTGGTTCAATTATGGTATGACTTTTTTGTTTTTCGATGCCTCTTTCCAGCTCTAATGTGATTATTGGACAACTCTAACCTTGAATTTGCAATCAAGGTTAAGGAATGAGGAAAAAAAAAAGGTTAAAAAAATGTTTTAAGACTCCAACATATTCTCACAAGTGCAAAAAAATGCAGAGAATTAAGTCTCACCATTTCCAAGCGAATTCTCACCATAGGAGTTGGAGTCCCATAATTGTCTTGGGTTTTCATGGCAAAAGTGCAACTAATAAACATTGTCCACATTGGCCTTCTTTAAACTATTAGAAAGGTCTCGATACAACATTTATAAGTGGGTTTGCATTTTCCATATGAAAATTTAAAGTTTAAATTATAATAATAAAAATGGTTAGGAATCAAAATTTGATTCCCATTCATTAAAACTTAAGAAATTAGAGTCAAATGATGTCTAATTGAAGTGTGCAATATAACATTGAAAAAGCTTTTTCAAGGATTACATCATTTCCTTGGAGAGCTCTTTAATTATAGTTTATGTGTGTATGTGAAAATTATGAACTTGTAAAGATTCATAACTTGACAAAATTAAAGACTCACATTTTGAAATCTTCAATTTTTTTGACATTTCAATGCAGTCCTTGCCACCAATTGCAAAGTATATTAGAGGAATGAGAATGGTAATTTCTCTCAAATTTGGGTTGTGGTGAATCTTGTAAGAGTTTGATGTTCATAGTTCATTCATGCACCATATTAACCCCAACTTGCACTATTGTAAGTTGTTAAACTTTTCAATTCAACTTTCATTCGATACTTGAATTTTTTTGTCTTCAATTTACATGTCACAAATTATAAACAATACAAGTTTACTGAAAATACTTCTTTGTGTTGTCATGATCATGTTAATTTGTTGGATAATTTGATTGTTGTGAGCTTTCCCATTGTCATCATTATTTTTGTAGTCATCTACAAAGAATAGGACAGGTTCTATGTTTTGTGTTTGTTAAAGTTTTGTGAGGTTTCATATCTTCAAGGTTTCATAATGTTTCACATCTTCAACCTTCACTCAATTTATTTTCAATTTAGTTATGTGAAATTTGATATTCATCACAATTTAGATTGTGAAACACTTGGTGGGGAAAGTGTTATGACCACAACTTAGGCTCACAATCAAAGCTTGGGCTAGACAAAAGAAATAAATCGCAAGTGAGGTCAAGGCTTATCTTTATTCAAATATATTCACACAAATGTGTGTGAAACTGCAAGGGAAGAAGCCTTAACATTCCTAAGTGGAATTTTCATTCTAAAAGTTGGAAGTTTTAAGGTGCTTGAATTTTGAAAACAAAATTTAGGGGATCAAACCTTGTCTAAAATTAAGTTTTATTTATACTATTGCAATGGTCTTTAAAAAAATAAAATATAATGGGGTAGCAATCTTTTAAAAAATCAATTATAATAACTATGGTCATTTAAGAAGTTGAGAATCAAATCACCAAAAAAATTCAGATGGCCACTTCAATGACAATTTGTTCATGTTTATTTCATTTTTTATTGAGAATCTTGATACATATTTAAAAAGTCCTTTTGAAGGGCTTACAAGTTTTTTTTTGAAAGCTCTTAGTTTGGATGTGAAATGAAAAAACCATGGGTCCCAAACTTGTGAAATTCATAAATTAACAATATTGGGACTCTCATTTGAAAGCCTTGGAAAAAATGATTATATTAATGTATCCCTCATAGGGTGTTACAAAATATATTATAAGAAGTATAATGGTGTCTTTTCTTAAATTTGGTTCAAGGTGAATATTGTAAGTCCAAGTTAACCCATGGTTCATCCTTACACCATTTTGGCTTCAAAATTCATTAACCACTTTCTGTGAAATTTAACATGTTTATGAGTTCAACTTGAAGGGCTCATTCTAGTTTCATCATGAAGTTCCCAAGCCCTCTTTTTTGTTTCAAAATTAAGAAACTTGCTCAAAGATTGAAAGTGGTCATCAAAAAGGGGAAAAAAGGTTAAGATAATGGATTTTACAACCAATACTAAGTCTTTTTGAGTCAAAACCCTTACAAGTCCAATGATATTGGTTAACATTAGTTCATAAAAGATTTAATGTTGTTGATTACTAAGGGGTATATGTCAATGTCAATGGTTGAAAATCTTTGGTTGCAACATATGGTGATGTGACAATTTAATAGAGTTAAATTTATGTCACATAAGCAAGTTGTTCAAAAGCATATCCCAACTATGTTGACTAAGGTGATGGAGTTGTATGTGCTTCTAACCATTACAAAATGTGTAATAACCATTGTCATGTTAACTTCGAATGTCTAAATCAATTGAATTTGTTACAAACTTGCGCTTGTAATCAATTTTATTAACAATGAGCCCACTTTGCCACTTAAGCAAGGTTGTTTGAAACTCCCAATACATTTGGATCAACATTAGTATAACATGTGAAGTATCTTTTGGTTAATTATCAATCCATAACCAACATCATAGCTTATGTGAAAAACAAGGGCACAAAATTTAAACACTCATATTTATGCATTAACAAGCATTGTCATATCATGTGCACCATTACATCTTTCTTCATCTTTTGTGACACATGTTTTGGCCATGACATATCACAAATGCCACAAATGATATTGAAATTGGTATTGGAATGAAAAAATGAATATAGTTGAAGATCAAAATGCATTACATAAAATCATCACATGGATGAAGAAATCAACGAGGGGAAGGCAAGAATGGGAACTTGTTGTGCTTAAAGAAACTTGCTTGAAGCCCATGAAACTAAATACATTAGTCAAAATGTCATTTGCTTTGAAGATGATTTTGTTTTAAAAGACCTTAGAATACTCTACAATCAACATACCCCAAAATTACAAGTTTGAATCCCATCAAGTTCAACTTGGGCAATTACAAAAGTTATAATAGAAACCTTAGGCCATGTGGTGCTAGAATAGTGCATTTAAACCAAACTAAAAGTTATTGGTTATTTTTCAAAGCTTTATAGTTGTTTTTTCAAGTTGTAGTAGATCACACATGGAGTATCAAATTAAAACATCAATAAATTCACCTCTAATGTGTGAAGAATTTGATGTAAAGTTGAAAGTTTTGTATCTAGATTGGTGATTGAAACAATCAATGTGTTTTTGCAACCCCATTAAACCTTTTTCTTACATTTGTTGCAAGTTTCAATGTTATTATTGCACACATTATGTGTGTTTTTTGACTATATCCTTGTTCTAAAAGCCTTCAATGTATACTAAAATATGTAAGTAAAGATAAAACAACAATAGTTGTGGAAGAGTATGACCAACATCTATTGGTGACTCTTTTGGTAAAGTCTCCAAACATTTGAACTTGAAACATGGAAAGAGCCTTCCTCCTTTGGCACTTAGCATTGATGAATCATTGTGGGGAGTTGCAAATTCTATCAAGGAAGCCAATTTCTTTTTGGTTCAAAGCTATGAATTATCATTGTATTGTCAAATAGCCATGAAACACAACAATATTAAATCACCCTTACAATGGTGGAAAAAACATGAAAAACAATTTGCATTTCTTGTTTATCAAATTTTGGGTTTCAAATTGAAATTACAATAATTTTAATTTTATAGACATATTGACCAATTTATGACAATGTCGGTGAAGAATGTAAAACTTGAACAAGTCTATAATGATTTTGAAAAATTGATTGAATGATGTGATGACATGTTGCCTTCATGTTATGAGGATGGAGAAATTCTTCAAAACAAAAAAAAAAAAAAAAAAAAACAAAAGAGGAAATGGTTGATAATCATGACAATGAATTCAAGGAGATTGGATATTTTGAAAATGATTACCAAAAATAACCACTACCATTTAGTGTTGAATATTTAATTATAATGACTTTCTCACATTGTTGGTATGTTTTTAGTGGTTGGTTATTTTTAATATAAATGGTAGAAGTAGCATGTATCATAGATGGTGCATAATTCAAAGACTTTAGTTGTAATGATTTCACTCTTTCACTTTATGCGTATGCTTTCATTTGTACCTTGTAATTTTTTTTCTTATGAATATATGTAATTAGTGATTTTCTCAATTTGCATATTTACATTCAACAATGAATGTGTATAATCTGTATCAACTTTTTCATGAGGTTCTTATCTTGCCTTGTATTAGTGATGTGTGTTTTAACATTTGCAAGCTACTTTCTTGCCTAATGTGTTGTGCATGAGTAGTAAAGCAAACATGGTTTTATTTGGAACCATTTTTCATTTCAATTCTAAAATGGTTCTTCCAACACTAAATGTGATATTTCTTTCAACATTTCAATTGCCACAATTCACCTTTCTTAAATAATTGTGTTGGTTATGCGTGTGCAACATAAAATGTGTTAAATGACATTAAAAAATGCAACATTAACAAAAGACCACATCAATATTAGAATTCACCATATCTACTTATTAGTATAACACTATTGATATACATATACCATTGCACCACTAAATCACAAACCTTGGTATTGGAATTGTATATGAATTGGACTTAAACTTTGGTACTTGCACCCTTGTGATATCTTTATTTTTAATACCCCCATACAATAGGACTTAATTGGTATGTCGAATAGATGATACAATACCAACATTAGAATAAACTTTAACGTTTTTTACTGCATCTTTCATAAACTTGCTATGTAATAAATAATTTCATAAAGTGAAGGAAACACAATATCAACACCCTAAGTTTGGTCATTAAGGGGATGATTTTTTCTTAAATAGTAAAAATAAATATTGCATTTAAACTTGGAGTGAAACTCAAATTATCACAAAATTCATAGTAATTTGAATTTCATCCCAATTTTTTTTTTGTAAGATTTTACTAAGACTTCACTATTGTGCTTCCACTATAGCTTCACTGTTATTAATCATTTATTTCAAATTTTATGCACACCTAAACAATAAATGTGTCATTAGTGTCTTGTTTCAACAAAATTTGTTGACTTTGTGGATAGGTGACTTTTCTAGGTGAAATAATAGTTTTGGGATGAAACCCTCGCCCAAATGTAGGGTTGTTTTGCAAATTTTTATCCTTATTGAAATGAAAAGAACGTTTCAATGGTACTGAGGGCACCAATTCAAAGGTTGTTCACTAATTTATCCATTTAGGCTAAGATTTGTATTTATTTCATAAGAAAGCCATGGGTTTTTCTTCTCCTTTTGTAGATATATCTTTCATCTTGGGAATGGATGATAAGCTTTATGTAGTTACAAGTTGTAATTTCTTGTAAGATAAAATCAATTCCAATTCACGTGTGCATGTTGTAAACCATGTGATTACTTGACATGTAAACTTGTTAAAAACTTCTTAAATGGTGGATAGGAACACCAAAAAATTAGATTGGGTTATACAATTAGATAGGATTGATCTAGCACACTTGGCTACAAGATAAAGATGATTTCTAATTAATTTGGGAGTCACTAAAGTTAAAAAGCCAAGAAAATAAATTAATTAACAGTTAAGAATCTTATAAAAATAATGCATCTACTTATATATATCATGCATCTTGGGATTCCTTGACACAACATTTTTTTGAATAAAGTTTAGTATACATATTTTACATTTTTATGTGATTAAATTTTCATGGTATTAGAGCTAGTAAAGACCTTTGTGTTGTAAAATAATAAGTACATAAATAAAGTGGTGTCTGGAAACTTTTAGTTTTCAGATTTAAAAAGCTATTAAAATTTGAATAGATGCAAACTACAATGGCTCACTTTTGTGACAAAATAGTGTTTTTTCCCTAGATACCCTTTATTCAAATGCATGTGGTGATTAATATATTTTTAGGTCTTTTATTGGGATTTGGATTTAAATTAACAATTTCATTATGAAGAGAACTGTGTGATTATTTATTGATAATAAATTCATTTGTTATTAGTAGTGGACTTTTGAAGTTGAAAAATATAGATTGGTTGTTTGATTTGAACATCACAAAATGAAAAATTTTATATTGATTCACATTCCAAATTTGTAATTGGGATTCAATATATAATGTAATACAAAATAATAAATTCATATGACAAATCTTTTCTTTGAAAACCTTAATTGTTTAATAGTGAGGAACATTTGAATGATTAAAATTTGATCATATTTTCATAAGTTCATATGAGTTTTAATTTTTTTTTGTTTTTAAAATTTTCTATTTCAAAATCATATATTTTTTAAAGTTTTAGATGAAACATTATTCTTTTAGACTTTGTGAATTTTTTTAAAAAATTCAGATTTAAAAATAATATCAACTACATTAAATACACGTTTTCACATCAATTTAAAAAAGTTTGAATATGTATTAATCAAATATTAAAATAATATTTAAAAAAAATAACAACCATGTCCATTCAAATCACTTTAAGAAAATTTGTATGGACTTATAAAATTGTATTTTCTACTGCTATTGAGCCATTGGACTGTGCTTTCACCCATTTATAAACATGAGTCTTAAGAATATTATTCATGTAGTTGAGTCCAACAAGTTGTTTGAAGTGTCTAGCTACCTACTATGGAAAGCCAAAATCAGGGTTGTTTTGTTAGAGAAGGAACTCTGGGAGTATGTTGATCCGGTAGAAGAGTCAGACAATGATTCGATGGTTGAGGAACTTGAGCTCACCAACATAGCAGAAACTGTAGAAACTGCTACAAAGCAAGAGTAGCAGCTAGAATTGCAGCACGTGTAAAGGCTAGGAAAAGAGCAAATGTTGTCAAGAGAAAGAAAGAAATACAAGGTGTTGTCAGTAACCATCATGAACGTCAAGGATGAAATAGTCGCCTACATTGCAGATCTAAATGATCCAGGAGAAGCATGGGTCAAGCTTCAAAAGTTGTACGCGAACGAGAACCCTGCAAGGACCATGTACTTATCAAACAAGCTACAAGCACTCACTCTCGAAGAAGGGAAACCTATCTCAGAGCTGCTTCATCAGGTCAAAGATGTGACTAGCCAGCTTGGGAGAAAGGATGGATGATTCTAAGGTGGTGCAAATCATCATAAATGCATTGCCCGAATCCTATGATGGATTCATTAATTCTTTCATGGGACAAGATGAGCTTCCGACGATGGACAAGTTGACAAACGAATTGTTGTTTGAAGAGTAAAGGTGAGAGATTAAGAAGATCAAGGCCATCAACAATGAAGCCTTGTTCTTGAGCTCGTACCGTGGAAGGGGAGACCGAGGTAGAGGGTGTGCAAGAGGTCGTGGACAAGGAAATTACATTCCAGGGAGGGTCTTTAATGGTGCTCAACATGGACAAGCTCAGGAGCTACAAAACACTCCTTGCCGTCCTGGTAATTGCAACAAGTGTCATCGACGTGGGCACTGGGGAAGAGAATGCCCTTATTATCCAAATGAAAAAAAGCCACATTCTCAAGTCAATACTATTACATCGTTGACAAGACTGAAGATAGTAGGCAAGCAGAAGCAGAAGATGTTATGCCAAATTTCAAAGAGTTTGAAGTTGTCTTGTTTACAATGAATCCAAGCAAGAGTGATACCAATTGGTATTTAGATTCTGGGGTTACATCTTATGTGATAAGAGATCTCAGGAAGTTTACTGAGATGAAACACATAGTTGGAATCAATTCAGTGAGTTTTGTTGTTGGTCAATCTCACAAGGTGCATGGCAAAGGCACTGTTGTTACTGCTCACAGTGAAGAAATAAAAATAGAAAATTTTCTTTACGTCCCAGGTGTAAAGAAAAATTTGTTATCTGTAGGAGCAATTGCTAACATGGGGTATGTGGTGATCTTTAGCCCAATAAGTGTTGGATTGTGTCAAAAAAGGTATCCTCATAGGATAATTGTCGAAGGAATGAAAGATACTGTGAATGTTCTATACAGACTTGTAAGTATTGGGAGTCCAAGAGATGTGAGTCAAAAGAGAGAAGATGTTCTTCTAACAGAACGCAACATAGACATTGATCTATGGCACATAAGGTTTGGTCATATTGGTTTTCAAGGTCTTCATGAGTTATCCAAAGCTGAAATCTCAACACGCATGCCTTATGTTCCAGTAGTCTCAAAAGAGTGTGATCATTGTGTCCTAGGTAAGTAACACAAGACATAGATTCCCAAGACCGGCATTATTAGTGCTAGTGAAGTCAATGAGATTTTTCATGGCGACTTATGTGGTCCGTTCAAACATGCATCACTTGGAGGTTCCGAGTATTTCCTTACTTTCACTGATGATTATTCTGGACGTACTTGGGTTTATTTCTTGGGTGTTAAGTCCCAAGCCTTTTAGAACAAGATTCTGAAAGAACTAATGGAAAATCAAACTGGGAAGAAAATCAAGATACTCAAGACAATCAAGGTGGGGGGTTCATCTCAAATGCATTTTTTCAGTAATGTGAGGAGAATGGGATACATCGACAGCTGACGATAGTAGACAGTCCGCACCAAAATGATGTGGCAAAACGAAAAAATTGTACCTTGTTGAATAGAGCTCGAAGCATGGCTGTAGAAGTTCAGTTGCTCCCATACGGCCTGTGGAGTGAAGTTGTGAATACAACAAATTTTATGGTGAACAAGAGTCTATCAAGAGCACTCAATGGATTGACACCTGAACGTGCTTACACTGGTAATGTGCCTGACTTAAGTTTTTAAAAGTGTTTGAGTGTCTAGCCTACGTGCATGTACCTAAGGTTGGAAAGGATTAATTAGAACCAAGATCAGTGAGGCGCATATTGATTGGTTATGATGACATGTCAAAGGCCTACCGAGTTTACAACCCTCAAGTTAAGAAAATTCTTGTTGTTAAAGATTTAGTTTTTCATGAATCTATTATTGGGGATTTTCTCTTGAGCGAGAAATCATCAGTCCAAGTCAAAGATGATATTGTGATCCCATTAGCGCTTGAATCATCAAAAGATAAACCAGACATTTCAGGAGAAGTTGTAGCTAGGGAAGATCATGAGCACATACCAGCAAATGTAGTTGCAGCTACCACTAGGGGTGAGAGATAGTCAACACCTTTGAGAGATCGCTGCGAGGAGGACATTGAGAGGCAACCGAGTGTTGTAGGAGAACTAAGAGCCACTAGGGTAGAAGGGTAGTCGGAAGGTTATGTTGAACCAACTAGGTCTGATTTCCCAAAGCACACAAAAGAACCTTCTTTGACAGAAATTGGAATGAGGTCTAGGTCCCATGCACTCCCACTCAGAGTTCCATCACAAAGATTTCGAAGTGCACCACTTCATTCCAAAGATTACATTTATTCCCTGCAATCAACTGATGAGCCGCAAACTTTTGAAAATGCTTGCAAACATCTCAGGTGGAAAGCAGCTATGATTCAATAGGGATATGATTCAATCATGAGGAACAAAACCTGGGAGTTGACAACCTTGCCACTTGGAAAGGTTCTTGTGTCTTGCAAACGGGTGTTCAAAACTAAACTAACTTCTGATGGGAACGCAAAAAATTCAAAGCTAGACTTGTAGCTTGAGGGTTTGAGTAGACTCAAGGCATTGACTTCTAGGAAGATTTTGCACCTACAGTCAAATGGTCAACAATATGTGTTATTGTTGCAATGGCATCAAAGAATAGATGGGACATCAAGCAGCTAGATGTCAGGTCAACATTTTTCAACAAAGATTTAAATGTGGAAGTATACATGTGTCAACCTCTTGGTTTTGAGGTTAAGGGAGAGGAAGATAAGGTGTGTCTATTGAAAAAAACAATCTATGGTTTGAAGCAAGCACCACGTGCATGGTACTCCAAGATTAATTCATTTTTCCACACACATGGTTTAGTCCGAAGTGAAGCAGACCATAATCTATACTTTAGTATCTCTAGAGAGGGTCTCTATGTTATATTAATTCTTTATGTAGATGATATATTATTATCTGGAGAGGTTTGGCATGAGTGATTGCTATGCAGTCTCAATTCCCATGGAAGAGGAAGTGCGGATCAAAGCTGAGATGGAGTTGAAAACAACGGATTAATTTGAGTATCAACGATTAATAGGAAGCCTGATCTACTACTCACTTACCGGATCTAGCATTTTCAGTAAGTTGTATGAGTCGCTTTGTGTTTGTACCTCAAGATGCACATGCTCAAACAAATAGAAGAATCTTGCGATACATTCAACGGACCAAAGATTACGGCATTTTCTTCCCGAGAAATGGACCTGAGGATTTAGTGCTATACTTTGCAGATTGGGCTCGAGATTTAGATAAGCGAAGATCTACCATGGGGCTGATTTACAAGTTTCATGGTTTTCCAATTTTTTGGAGTAGTTGACTTCAGCCAACTGTCGCAATTTCAACTACAAAAGTTGAGTACCGAGCACTCACTGATGGTGCATGATAAGCAATATGGATTAGAACACTGCAGAAGGAATTGAAAATTGGAGAACAGAAACCAACCTTGATTTTGTGTGATAATCAGAGTACATTAAAACTGGTCAAAAACCATGTTCTACATGCTAGAACTAAACACATAGAACCAGAACATCATTTCATAAGAGAAAAGGGAGAGCAGGGTCAGGTAGAAGTAGACATGTTCACACAAAAGAGCAAGAAGCAGATTTATTAACTAAACCTTTAGGTGAGCAAAAGTTTGAAGCCTTGCGAGATTTAGTGGGAGTTACTAGTTTGCATCACTTGAGGAAGTATAAACCATCTACAGTTTCTCAATCTCATAGTTCATATGGCTAGATAAGTTTCAATCTGCTTCCTGTAATTAAGTTTGACCAATAGTTCAATAATATAGTCTTGATATATATTGTAGAAGCTAAGTGTGAGGGAGGGTGTAGGATAAAATTAGCTCCTATTCACGTGTGTATGTTGTAAACCATGTGATTACTTGACACTTAAACTTGCTAGAAGCTTTTGAAGGGTGGAGAGCAACACAAAAAAATTAGGCTGGGTTGTATAATTAGATAGGATTGATCTAGCACACTTGGCTGCAAGACAGAGATGAATTCCTATTAATTTGGGGGTCATTGAAGTTAGAAGGGCAAAAACACAAGTAAACTGACAGTTAGGAATCTTGTAGAACCGGGTGCATCTACTTGTATATATTCATGCATCTTGGGATTCCAACACACACCATTCTTTTGAGTAAAGTTCAATATAAGTATTCTACATTTTGATGTGTGATTAAGTCTTCACTTCCAACACCAAAACTTGTTGGATTATTACCCGCTATTGCATTGCCATGTAGTATTGCTTTTAACTGGAGGTGTTGAACTCTTAAGATTTGATTTGAATGGGGGTTTGGTTTATTAATTACATTTATTTCTTTAACCTTTTCCTTCTATATGAAGGATATATTAATTGCATTAATTGCCTATCATTTTATTGAGGTTGTGAACTTTTTCTAAAATCCATTTCCAGTTTAGGGTTTAGGGCTAAGTGGGTCATGGTCCCTACTATGAGTAGGGGGGTGGTACTATGCAGTTACAAGCTGAATGTCCCACAAGTTACAAGTTGATTTGCTAAAATATATACCCCAATTCCTTAAAAACGTGTCAAAGGGAGGCACAACATGTCAAAACTTGAGTGTGAGCAAAATGGGTTAAACTGTTTTTCCACTCATGTCAAATCTCTTGTGGTGGGCAGTTACACAAACTGCACTAGGTATCATCCTTTTGCCCCCCCTCTACCAACTCATTTCTTCCTCACATGCTTTTGCATTTGGCAGTTGGAGACCTACTTCTTTTTTCTTGAATTATACACATTTCCTAAATTGAGCTCCAAATGATTTGTAGGAATGTTTTGTTGCAAGACTAGGAAATTACTTCCATAAAAAACGCTTATGGTCCCTGGAGCTACTGCTACTGCTGATGACCTGTGATGATCACAATAATTGCTTTTGCAACAGAGTTGACTGATCAGTATCCATGAAACCTCATCACAACAATTGCTTTTGCAACAGAGTTGATTGATCAGTACAGGAAACCTCATCACAACAATTTCTTTTGCAATGGAGTTGATAGATTGGTATCCATGAAACCTCCAATATGCCTTTTGTTGGTCAATCTATTCAAAGTGCTTTCATGGCATGTACAGAGATGAAGAAGGCGGTCAGTTCAGACCCAGAATTTTGTGTGGCAACCAGATGTAAACTTAAGAAGCTCCGTGAAGTATTCCTCCTCCTGCTTCTGCTTTCAATGCTCTGGGAACAAGTGACAGGAATTGATTTCCATCCCTTTTGCAAAATGGCAGTGGCAAGAAATGTTACAACATGTCCAGACATACCCACCTTTGATATTCTTGATGCAGATGCTTTCACAGGAACATGGTATGAAGTGGGAAGCACTGCACAGTTCAAGCTTTCAGCCGAAGCTGGTATGAGTTGTCCTCAAGTGACATACTCCCTTGCCACCACACCACACACTGGGTTTAACCAAGGTGTGGTTTTCAATGTGTTGAACAGTGGGGTTCAGGTCATTTCTCCATTGGCAGCTCTAGAGGTTCACAACATCAACCAAGGGACCAAAGATATTTGCTGGAATGCTAGAGATGTTTGCTCCATGCTTGCTTCTGGTAGTCTTCAGCAGTCTCTGGCAGAGCTTGCTCAAGTCAGCTCTAGAGTTGAAGAAGGAAGTCCTGATGAAGCAAGCACTCTTAGGGCTGTGCAAAGTAAGATCAGCACTGCCACTGAAAACATCACCTTACAGTTGGATGGGCTTGCCTACCACATGATAGACATACAAACACACAATGGTTACCTCAGCCAAGCAAATGGTACAGACAAAAGCAGTGTAGATGAGATTAAGCATGCCATTTTGCAAGCCCGACAAAATAAGGCTGCCATAATGGAGCTTGTCAGTCAGATTGCAAATGCTCGTGAGGAGCTTATCAAGGTGGGTCTCATCTTGTGGGAAAGCAAGATGACAATAGAAGATATACTCATGTTTTTGTATTCCATAGATGCAGAGGTAAATAATACTGGTGGAGTGAATATTGGGAAAAATCAGGGCAAGGGCTTTGGTCCTTTTGGGTCTAAAACTTCAAACAATGGGGCCGCAAGAGATGGTACATCAAAGAATTGACAAAAGCATTTCATGCTGTGGTGCTCTTGATGCAGGTTGCATTCAATCTCTTTCTAGCTGGATATGTCATACAATCAATGGACATTACACAAGCATCTCTCTTGATTGCTGCTACAGAGGTGGGAATTGTATCCAAGACAACCAACATTGGGCTCAGTTTCACAAGTATAGGATCAGCAGCAGGGTTGACACTCAACAACAAGCCACACATCAAGAAGCCCTTGAGCTTCCCCAGCACTGCATTTCAGAATGCCACCTCTGGTGGAAAATTGCAGGTAGGTGTGCTCCCTCCCTCCCCAAGTTCCAATCTATCTGTTGATCTCTTTTCCAGAGGAGGAATAAGAAACGCACATCAAAACTCCTGCCTCAAAACAAGTCAAGTCCCTAGTGAAAAGAACCCTGTAGTAGTAGCAACCCTAGTCAGAAATCACAGCAAGAAACTTCAAAAGGGTTTTGGTTGCTGGACTTACACATTGACAGTATGACTCTGGTTGGCAGCAGTTGATGATCAGGGGACTGCCAGCACCATATTGGATCATAGCTCTGGAAGGTTTCCCAAGTGACAGTTATGAAGCTGCACTGATATACTCCTGCACACAAAACCTTCTGGCAAGTAGTACCACCCAACAATCAATCATTGTCATCTCACGCACACCACAAATCAATCCTGCAACACTTGGCAGATTCATGGCTGTCTCTGGGTCTCTGGGCATTGGATTTGATTGTGAAGATCCCTTCCTGTTCTCTTCATCTAGATGCTAAAAGTCCATGATATCAATGCACACACATTTTGAAAGAAAGCAAATGCTTTCTCCCTCTCTCTACACGAATGGTGCTAGCTATGAACACCAGCAACATACATTTCTTGATGCACCAAGATATTGACCTACTACGTTCCAAGGGTTTTGTTGCTGAAAGTGTTTGTAAAGAACTTTTTCTAGTGCATTTTGAAGATGTCAGGGAAACTTCTGAAATCTGGAAGGGGCCTTCCAGATTTCAGAAGTTCCTGTTTTAAGGAAAAGATGGAAAAAAGGGTGATTATTTACGCATATGAAGGGTCCAGTTTTAGACCCTTTCAGACTTTTGGTCCCTCCACTTTGGCTACCAGCCTCACGAGAGGAGCCTCAAATCCAGAAGGGTCTGAAGCTAGACCCTTGTCCTATACCAAGAAACTTAAGTCAATGTTTCCATTCAATGACAATAACGTGTGAAGTTTAGAGTCTAGAAACCACCAAATCAGATGGAGAAGGAAAGTCCACCATGTGTTGCATCCTCTCTTTGCTCTTGGAAATAGAAATCATATCATTTAGTAGCAAGAAATCAAAAGACATGTATAACAAAGTTTCAAAAGTAATGTGCAAGAACCCCATCTGCAAATAGCTACTGTTACACATTGATCTGTTATTCACTGAGGATAACTAAGAAAACAAAATTCAAACCACCAAATCCAGCAATCCCATTTGCCTGAAAAATAAATTTCAGGCCTACAGAAAACCCTATTCAGCTGAACATTGAAAACAATGGTACCTTTCTATCATTTTCATTGGTTCTCTAAAATTCTCTCAAACCTTCTCCCAAACCCTATTACACAATTCACTGTTAGTTCACTCGAGATAACTAAGGGAAAAAATTGAGACCACCAATTCCATTGGCCATAACAGTTTTTCTTCACATGCACACAACCCTACCCAACTGTGCCCTTTGTATATTACTACACTAATACTATAACCCCATCCATATCCCTGTGAAAATCTTCAAGCAGAGACACCCAAGTACATGACACCATGCATGATCTTCAACTCTTCTTTGTTTTTCTTCCGTAATCTTTGTGTTTACTTTTTACTTCATTCCTGAAAATATGAGACATTCCATAGTCTCTAACATCCAGGCCAAAGCCAACAAAGGAAGATCAAAGGGAGGAGATGCAGCAATTGAGAAGATAACCCAAAGTAATACCTACACTTCAAGATGTAAAACTATCAAAATTTCCAGGCAAACAGGGTGGGTCTCAAGATCAGAGAGACTTAAATACAGATAAATGAATTTTTTTGGGAACAACTTCGTGCACAAAGCTCAAATCTGCACACCATAATGCATAAAACTTCTGAATCATCAAAATTAACAGGGAAACAAGGAGACTGATTGATGAAAGAGCATTATGTGACAACAGCACCCATCTGATTTTATTTTCCTACTACCAAAGCAGCAATTCTTGAATGATGTGATCGATCTGGCCTACAGCAGATTCAAACACAACTGACATGAGAGTGGACAAATCCCTGACTACTACATCTTGACTAAGGATTTTAAACATTGCAACTGAATCTGAATCAGGTCCTTGACAGATCACTGATATACAACACCTCTCGTGCATCACACAAACTGGTTATATAACAACAAAACTGCCCTTTTTCCTGAATACAACACCAAAAAACAGCATCCTTAAAGCTGTGTGATTTTGCATTTGACAGACTTTCAAATCAGCAAATAAATCTCAACTACCTGCAACAGGGACTAAAGTTTACCCTCAAACCTTATCTAAAGTAGTCACCACCAAAAGGTAGAAAAACACCACCCCCACCTCCTGCAAGCCAACTTGCCATAACTACAGCTAGAACCCTAAGCAAACCATAACCCTAAATATGCTATTTCACTATGAGCATATTTTTAACTGCAGCACTGTAAAAAAAGATGAAGAAAAAGAAGAAGAACCGAAACTGTTCAGTTGTTGTTGCACAACTTCAAGTTGTTGCAAATTGAGACCAGTGCCACTTTTTTTTCCTGCTGGCAATGGTGGTATTTTCAAGCATATTGATGATGAATAACTACTACTACAACATGACTCAGCACAATGGGTGCTTAGGATTCCCCTGTATGGCAGCAAGCAAGCAGCTGTTGCCATGGGAAAAATCCTGATGATGCAAAAAGCCTTTTGCTCATAATTTAAAAAATATAAACACACAAACCCTAGAGATTAAAAACACAAACCCTAGAGAAAAAAAACACTGAGAGATATGATGATGGAAACTAATTTGTCAATCTACTAATTTTTGGGATCAAAGAAGAGCATTCCATACAGCTCCATCACCTTCACCGCACCTTCGATGAACTTCTTTGATCCTTTCTACAGACTTGCAAATACCGCTACATGTCCAATCAAAGGATGCAACACATACGTTCCCAGCTTGCGCTTTCCATTCACAATCAGGTGGAGTACCGCAGCACATACTGCGGTCATCAATGTGATCAACATCCAAGCCGATGATCCATGATCCCAATGAGACATCTTCATTGGTGTACCTATGAAGCAAAGCTTGATTGACAGCAATGTACCTTGCAAGGTCTCTGGAGATGGCATAGATTTGTCCCGTTGCATGTCTGAAGTACTTGTTACCTTCTTCGCCAAACTTCCAATGCTCAGGCTCGTAGTATTTCACTCCCTTCTGTGAAAGCACGGGTCCTGATTTCATGCAACCAATGTAGACTCGAGGTTTTGAGCTATGTCTTGCAAGAGTGGTGGCAAGCATCCCTAAGTTCACATGCACATCATCATCGACTTTGACATAGAAATCCGCATCCCATTTATTGACTGCTGTTGCAAAGTAGATCTTGGTCTTCATGGAGAGCTCAAGATATCCCTCCACATGATCCAGCCGCAAGAAATCTGAATGCTGTGCATTTTCAGCTTCAATTGCTCGATCCAATATACCTCCTGCCGTTGCACTATGACCGATCACAAACCTAACCACAATACCTTTCTCTTGCTCCAATTCCTTCAGCTTCTCTCCCTGTGGCATCCATGATTCCCGAACAGAGTCTCTCCTCTTTCTACTACTGAAAGCCGTGTTGATCCCTACCACCATGAAAACCTTTTGTCGAGCTTCTGCAGGCTCCCCAGCAGCAGCATTCTGCAAAAGCACAGGATTTATTGTGCTCATGGTGGATGTGGTGCTCATTGTTATCATGTTTTGGTTTTGTTGAGCACGAGAAGTTGCAAGCTCCACTTCTAAAGAGGAGATCGTCTTATCCAGAGTTTGGATCACCTGATGGGTCTTGGACACTTCCTCAAAGATATCTTTCTGTTGTGCCATGGCTGCCGCTGCCTCTCCATCTGGTGGCTTGGGTTTCTGACTACTGCAATCTTGTTGTCTCACATATTCCATCTCATCCAGGTTCCTCCACATCCTGTCTGTGAAGAGCAATCCCACCCCAAAACTTGCCAAACACAGCACCAGTATACCCTTCCATGAGATGTTAGCTACCCCTCCTCCTCCTCTGCTTCCTCCTCCTCCACCACCACCAACTCCCAGCCGCAGGCGCATTTCTGTCAACCCGCCTACCTGCTTCTTCAGCCCTTCTCCAAGCTGCGAACTTCCGTTCTTTTTTTATTTCTTTCTTTTTCTAGGTCGAGGACAACAAAATCTTTCCCTTACACAAACACAAAATTGCCGCAACTCTCACTCACTCCCGGCCGCCTCCCTCTTTTGATCTCTCTCTCTCTCTCTCGCACTGGATCTGTGACTCAGAGAGGTAAGGAAAAGAGCTCTAGCCTTCAGCTCCAGTTTCCCAACACCGCAGTACTTGTTTATGTCGCAGCTGCACCAAAGATCTGCACTTGTCAGCGCACACCCGCCTCCCACAATGTAAACCAACGAATCCACAACCCCGGCGCACTCTTCTTCTTCTTCTTCGTCTTCCCCTTCCCCTTCCCCTTGTCGTCCTCGTAGTCTTCTTCCTCCTTGTTGTCCTTCTCTTGCTCTTGTTCCTTCTACTTAACGTGCACACACCCAATGGAAAAATCTGGTTTCCGCTTTTCTGCAATCCTTCGAAGCTTCACACTCCTTGGCGGTGCAGAAGTACTCAGCAACTGTTCGCGCGGTAACTAGCTCTCTCGCCCCTCCTCCTCCTTCGGCTGGATTGATGATCACTCGTGAATCGTTTGTACTCTCAAAGCTCGTTGGAACCAAACCTCCTTGCAAGAACAGAAGAAGAAGAAGAACACAGCTCGCAAACAACATCAACAACAGAAGAAGAAGAAGAAGATCAACTGGCAACAGAAGACGATCAGCTCTCAACTCCTGCACTGCAACAGCAGCAGCAGATGTCACACCAAAACCCACCGCCCCCGCAAAAAAAAAGAAAAAACACCAACAAACAATAACAAAAACCAAAGAAGCTTCTAAAACGGTGCAAGAACACCACCAACAACAACAACAACAGGTTCTTCTTCTTTCTTCCTTGATACTTGCTTGCACACAAGGTACTTGATGAAGCTCATCGATCAAGACCAAAACAAGCTGTGCTCATGAAGACCATCACTTGCAGTTTCGTGGTGGTTGTTGCTGTTGCTGCTGATGAAGAACCCAAGCAGCAGTACTTAGTCGTGGCAAGAAGAAGCTTGCCGGAAGTAATGAGCTCCTGGAAAAGTCAAGAAGGGGAAACAAAGGGACGGAGGAAAAGAATAGAACGCTCCTTGATGGAGAACGTTAGATCCATCCCAGTACCATGGGGCGGTTCTTTAGAGATAATAACCTCCGGTTCCATTTCTGTGCAGGACGCACGCCGATTGGAAGAACATCCGGTTCCATGTACTTGCACGACACTTGTTGAGAAAAGATCCGCCGGTTCCATGTACTTGCACGACACTTGCCGAATAAAAGAACCCCCGGTTCCGTTTACTTGCAGGACACTTGTTGCATAAAGAACCTCCGGTTCCATGGACTCTTAGTACACATGCGTTCATGGATTTTGGGTTCAAATTTTTAAATCAAAGAACCACCGGTTCCATGTGTTTATTGGGGAAGTCAGGACCAAAAAATGGTCCGTTCTGGGTTTTTGGGTGTTTATTGGGGAAGCCAGAATCAAAGAACCACCGGTTCTGAGTACTTGGAAAGAAGAGAATCAAAGAACCACCAGTTCCGGGTGTTTGGGGAAATTTTCGGAATCAAGTAACCGTTGGTTCCCATACGTTGGGGCCAAAATCAGAATAAAAGACCCGCCGGTTCCAGTTATTCCCAACCCCTCAAAGAACTCCTGGGTTTCATGAAAGAACCAGTGGTTATTTGAAGTTTTTCTTTGGAAAGTGAGAATCCAGGGTATGTATTAGAACAGGTACTGGAGTACCTTGGCACAGGTTTTTTTTAAGGATTTTGTGATCTTGCCAAAGTGCCAATCATCCAGAAAACGATTTAGCCAAATTTGATCAAATACTAATATGAAAGTAGGAAAACATAGAATCCTTTACATTAATGGCTATTATAAAAATCTGTTGATTTGGAAAAAAATTCTTTCCATGAAAATACCTTTGAATAGGTTGAAATCATATTTTTCAGGTCAAAATTTGGCAAAATTTTGCCACTAGAAAAAAACACATCCTTTGCAGCTTCAGCACAAATTATAGGTATTGTTTTTTTGAATGCTCAAAATTTCAAATTCTACTTTTCTTGACAAAAAAAAAACAATTTTTTGTGAAGGAAAACGAAGAATCTTTTGTGATATTTTGAGAATATTCTATTTTGGAAATAGAATCTTCAAAATTAATTAATTATTCAGCAGCCATCTACTGAATCTGCCCAAGTCATAGAAGTAAGAACTGTCGATTCCAGTTTCAGTTAGAAGAATTCCTAATTCCCATTCCAGTTAGTAAGAGCCAAATCCGAATGATGACTGAATTTCTGAACTGGAATCGAAATCAGAATAGGAATTTTCCTTGTGAAGAACTGAACCCGTGGACCCAGAAGCAAATTCCCAGTTATATTTATGAATCAACAACAAGATCAAAAAAATTAGTGTTGGAGTTTGGGGGCTGAATTTTTTTTTAAATCACCTTTTTTTCCTTCTTTTAAACAATAAAATCTCAAAAATTTATTGCAATTGGGTTATTAAATCAATAAAAAAATATTTAAATGTATTTTGGGGTTGGAACTGTGTTGAATCAAATTATCAACAAAATACTATTCTGTTTTGGGATTGGAAATTTGGGACTTGGTTGAAATCAAACAACAAAATTACCTAAATTTTGTTTTCTATAAGAACATTGGGATGGGGTGGTATCAAACTTATAACAAATTATTCAAATTTGTTTTTGGATTGGGTTTGGGTTCAAATTTGAAATCTAAATATTTAACATAGGTATCTGTTTGCTGTTTGTTTTATTTGGATGTGACCATGCATGCCATAACCCTACCAAATGGGCCCCCCACTTCATTTTTCATATCACTAGAAAAGCCTTCCACAACATGATGTGCACATTTATCATCTCACAATTTTGGTACCAATGCAACGGATGTTATTGAATTTAGAGTGATTTTTATCTTTCGAAAAATTCAGGATTTGAAACTTCCAACTTAGGAAGATAGTTCTCCACCTGATTGACCATTGTCAACTAGCCATGATAATACTCTCCTACAACAATTGATGACAACTATGCAAAACTATAATAATTGAAGACTAAAAATTATTTGGGGGGGGGCCCGGTCCTCACTCCTCACTCACGTCCTCTCAATAAGTGGAAAGAAAGAAAGCCACACACCCATCAAGAGAAAAATGAAGGGGGTGAGTGTTGAGTTCTCATTGATCACATTTGGTCACATTCTCAATCAAATAGAGAATACATAATATGTACATATCTCTCTACATGCAAACACACGCAGATTTTTTAATGCGTAAATAAGCGAATGCAACAAATATGTTTTGATGGCTACCAAAAGCTTCCTTCCCTACAATAACCCTAGTTGAATAGCAGGTTAGATAAAAATTATGTTATTTTTAGACATGATGAAAATTTGAGAAAAGATTTGTATCAAAGAAGAAAAAAATAATGAACGAAAATGAAGCATCTTTTGGAATATATTGGAATATAATATTTGTCAAAATGAAATGTTAAAAATTAAATAATTATTCAACAAAGACCCCATGAACTTACTATTTAACTTACTATGCTATTTAACTTTGATAGTAAATAAGAACTACATTGTGAAACCCTAAGAATATAGGGAGCTCTTTTTTGGGGGGCCCAGGTTAGTAACTTAATAAGTAATGGATTCTCATAAGCAATGTTCATTTTTCTGGAAATTTTGTGTTTGGACAAAACATTTTGGAAAATTTTGTTAATGTAGTGTAAATATGAATAAATTTTCTCTGTTTTTCGCATAAATTTGCCAATTTTTCAATATCATGAATTTTTTTTTAAAAAACCCTGAGAGGCCCTTTGTGACAGCTTTCTTGTCAACATACAAACTGGTCACAATTTAATTGATTGATAGTAGGCAGTCCTCCTCCTCTTAAGGAGTAGTGCTAAGGCCCTCTCCTCTTACACCTGGTGATTTACACATGTTTAGGTTCATGAGAATGCGCAGTACACAAATTACATTGACAATAAATCAAACCAAAAAAAAAAAGGTGTCACAACCTTTTGTTTCATTGAAGTGGCATCTAGGTAGTGTCACCAACTTTTGTTTTAGAGAAATGGTATCTCTAGGTGGTGCCACCATCTTTTGCTTCAGTGAAGTGGCACCTAGGTGATTGCCAACTCATTGGTTTCTGTCTCCAAAAACAAACAATTAAATAAAAAATAGCCCACCCCCAAAGGAAGAAAAAAATGAACTTCCTAAGTGCACGTAGCCTCCCTTTATTGGTTGAGCAAAATTTTCATTCTTAAATGAAGTTCTCACCATTTTTTACTTAGGTTAAGGGAAGGAAAGAATATATGATAATATATTGTGACTCATATTAATTAGTTGTGGGGACCCTCAATTTTTATTTTTATTTATTATTGGAATTCCCCCTCTCCCCTTCTTTTAAATCATACTAGTGTGAACCCCATGCCTAATGCACAGGTGTGTGTGTATTTGACGGTACATATTACAAAATTACAACTACAAACTACATTTCCAAAAGCTCTCTATATACCACATTGCTAGGTTCTTTTTGGGGGAATTTATTTTCATTGTTTCAACCTGAAATTTATTTTTTTTACACATTCTAACATTTTTTGTGAAAAGGAATGGCCCTAATCGCCAAATTTAGAAAAAATAATTTAAATTCGCCACATACATATAAAGCATAAATATTCTTCAATGTTTTATTCATTGTCATTAATATGATCTATAGCCTAATTTGGCTAAATCCTCTTTGTGGGATAACCAATCACAAAAATTGAAAGAAAGCAAACCCTGTACAATAGGGATTTTTTTTTTCAAATTCCTTAGGTAGGTGCAATGGCAAGGATCCCCAGCTTTAATTTACATTAAATGGCGACTGTCCTAAGCGGACAATAGAGTTTTTTCTGCAATCCTGCCTAAATCTAGGCAAGCTACACGGACTCATTGTCTAAATCTGGTTTGAGCATCTGTCGCATCTGTACTCCACTGTTTTCTTCGCCTCGTCGGAGTAAACAGACCATGACGAGACGGATGGACAGAGGGATGACGAGACAGATGACGGGACGCACGGATTCAAGGGAGGCTTCATTTCTCATCCCGACGTCCTTTAATATATGTAATACATATAAGTCGAAGTTCGCCCAAACAATATGAGACAAATAGAAGTGCTTGAAGAAGACACGGACTCAAAGAGGACTCTGAAGAGAAAAAGGCCTACATACAACTCAGTCAACGACCATCCATTTCACTTTGGTAAAACCGAGAATAAGGTAGTTGTTTTCACCAGTCAACACTCACCTCATTTCAAGATCGTGGTTGCCTGTTCGCCCTCTCCCAGGGAAAGAAACAAGAAGTCATCACACCCCACTTCCTCAACAGAAAACAATATTAACCTTTACAGCAACATGTTCAACAATCTCCTTGGCTCTTAGAAATTGCAATTCTTCACACTATTTGCGACCATTTTTGAGATGGGTTAATGACACCAGGTAGGAGTATGGGTGTACCTATATTAGCACAACTTTGGGATTATTAGGTTTAGCTAGTGGTGATGTAATCATTCTAGGTATGGTAACTAGAGTTGGGTCAAATGTGAATCGAGGCATGCTTATTAAGTCAAACTTGTACCTTCGTATCATAAAAGTTAGTCAAATTCAAAACCTACTTTGGTTTCTTCACATCCTAAGTTCAATTTGTAGACAAAAGTGAGTATAAGATCAATATGTAGTTTTATTACATAATTATGGAAATTTATGTTTTTGTTTGTATAAAATATTTATTCTTTTTTTTTTTAATGTATAACTATTACATCACATTATTCTCTTATCATGGATTTCACATACTCACAAACTATATCAAAAAAATTTAAAATTAAACTTTCAATTTTTTTCACAAATATATTCCACAAAACATTGCATTCATATAACAAGTTATTTTCATCAAGTGAAAATGTTTCCAAAGGTTCCAAACATTCACATATATACTAATCAAAAATAAATAAATAAATAATTTATTAAAATTTTACAGATTTCATGATGATTTATGTGATTCAACATGCACATTAATTGAAGCTATGACTAATTAGTGATGACTCACCAAACCATATTTAAATTATAAAATCCAATCACCAAATAAATTATCAAACTTAATCCCTAGGTAATTACATAAGTTACAATCTATTTACGTCAAGTTACAAATCCACACACACACACACACACATATATATACCACTATTGGGCAAGTATTAAAAATTACAATAAACTCCCACCAATTATATAAATGCTTCTTAGGGTTCTTGGTTCAAAAATAAATAAATAACCTGGTTTTGATATAGGATAAAAACATTATCACTAAACAAAAGCCAATAACTAAATAAGGATCCATATATTCCTCATTTTTTTGTTTTTTTAAAATGATTTTCATGGCTATGGTGCATCAATTGGAAACCTGAAATATCTCATGAATTTTTGGAAACAACTAAGCAATGAAAAAGAAACAAAAAGACAATGAACATGTCTAGAGAACAAAATGATTGAAAAAAAGGTATTATAACTTTCCCCTCACTTTTAAACCTCATATCTTTTTCATTTTTAATCTATTTTCAATCATTTAATAAAATATGGGTGTATTAACTTGAGCTCTAAATCCTTGTATGAAATTCAAAAGCAATCTATCTATCTCCAAGGAGAGCTTAAACTCCAAATGCTTACCTTTCCAAATTGAACACTACATCCAAATTTCATGTCTTCCTCATTTTTTCTCCATTTTGAACAATTTTCATGGCAATGTGTGCATAAATCAAAGCTTTACAATATTTTTTGAACCCCAAAGGCAATTTAACTATGTCCAAGGATTTTAAGCTTTTTCAAATCTTAAATGTTTGAACATTGAAAATATTATTTGGTTTTTGAACCTATCCCATTCAAAATTGGAACAATTGGAATGCAATTTTTAGCTCTTCATGTTTGTACCTAAGATCCTTATAATTCTTTTATTGAGGTTTTTTAAATATATTTTAATGTCAATGCTTGCATCAAATCTATATGTATTTTAAAATAGGAAAGCCTTTAATTAGTGTGTTAAATAAACTTGTAGATGACCCTAGTAGCTTGTGAACCTATAGGCATACCTAACACAATGCTTAAGGGTGTGCCCATTTTCTTCATAAAAGATTTTGTTACACCTTTTTGAAAAAAGAGGATTACATTTTGTATAAAAAAAATTTATGTTAAATTATGGTCGTAAACAAAAACATCTACCTATTATGTTAAATAATAAACAAGGTTGCATGGACATGTAATTAATGATGACCTTGAATAAAAATGTATGCAATTTTTAAATTTTCAAAAATGACATAACATTCCCTCAAAAAAATTTATGTCCAAATTGAAAATATCATGATATTGGGACTAGATTAATATGTTGAAATGTGGATATACCTTCTCGACACTAAGAGTATTGTCCATTCATTACATCAAAATATGATATATATTATTTCACATATGTTTTTGTTCGTAGTAATATATGGCATTAATTGTAGATGATTATGTAGTAAAATCATACTTGTGACTTTTGCCATTAATAATATTTTTGTTGTATTAATTTATGCCATTTGTCATGTGATTTTTATGACTATGTAATAATAATAAAACGATAATTTTTATTACTAAAACCAAAAAAATAATTAAATAATAAATATTTATTGGTTTGTGAAATGTCAACATGTGTTTAACCATAGTAAAGCCACATGAACATTAATCTAGCTAAACCTACTTATTAACCTATGACAAATTAACTTAGAAACCTAAATGGGTAGGTAGGCCAAAGGAGGTAGGTAGGTAGGTAGCTCTAGATAAATAGGTAAATAAGTATGTAGGTAGGTTTAGGTAAAAAAATCTTATTTAATTTGTTACTCACAAGTATTTCTAATTGGTTCATCCCAAGTGGTATTAACACTTTGAATATTTTAATGCATTTATTATGTGTAGATTATATTTCATCTAATTATACAGGTTACAAAATTGAACTTGTTACCAAAACATATGGGATAAATTTCATGAAATGGAAACATTACATTATTCCACATCTTTTGTCCCATACAAAAGTGGCCTACCTATTACCCAACCTACCTAACTTAACCTAAACCTAGGTAAAATAATTATGTAGGTAGGTATAAATATGTAACCTATCTAGCCTATGTTATAACCTCCCCATCTACATAGCCTAACAAATTACCTACCTATTTAACATATGTAATGTGAGTAGGTTACTACCTACTTAACCTAGCTAGCTAGGTTACTTACTTATGTAGGTAAATAAGTAGGTAAGTTAAGTACATAGTATAATTAAATAAATACATAGGTATGTAAGTAGGTTAGGCAAGTAGGTGGCTAGGTAGGTTTGTAACATAGGTTAAGTGGGTACGTAAACATATGTAGGTAGCTTAAAGGTAAATAGGTAGGGAGGTAAACATAATTAAATAGGTAGGTAATTTAAGCTAAGTAGGTGGGTATATTAGGTAAGTATGTAGGTAGGTGGGTAGGTAGGTTGTTTAAGCAAGTAGTTAGGTACAAATAAGCAACTAGGTAAATAATATAAGCTAATCCTTACATCCCATATGGTTTCCATTAATTTATCATTATTTATGTTAATATCCAATTTAATTTGAATTAATATAAATATCATGCACATGAAAATGCACATGTTGATTTACAATTTCATATATGGATGTTGGTGGGGTAAGGTCCAAAGGAGTGAGATAGTTATTAGGAAAGGAATGAAGTAGTTAGGCTTGAAATTGAAGTAGCAATAATAGAGTTCCCAACTTTTTTTTATCAAAAAATCTAGTAAAAAAAAACCAATTTAAACAAATGTCAAGAAGACCACTTAGTCATTTTGGACAAAACAATTTCGACATGTTGAAAATGACTAAGGTGGTCTTTTTCACTTGCAATGTATAGACCATTTGATTAGTCATTTTGACTAATGAAGAATGGACCATTTGACTGGTCAAATTTTCTCCCATATTTTAAATAATTTATTTTTTAAAATTATTATTGAAAAATTGTGGTAAGTAGGTAGGTAGGTCATAGAAAGGCAAGTAGGTAGGTGGTAGCCTAGCCTATCTTATTTAACTTACCTTAATTTAATTTAATATAACTTATTTAACTTACTTAACCTGGCCTACCTACATTAACCCCTTAAACATGTACATAAGCCATAAGGATTAAGAATTGAACCCTTGACCTCCCCAATGGTAAACCAAGTCCTTAACCAATGGAACACAACATCAAAACATGTTCAAGGTTTGTGAAGTTTTTGATTTCACCTATTTATTTTGACACATCACTACAGACTATGAAATGCACGAGTGGGTTGTAGGAGGTAGGTGAGTGGATGGGTAAGTAAGTAAATACATAGGTGGGTGCGTAAATGAGTAGGTATTAATTAGTAGGTAGGTAGGTGGGTGGGTGGCTAGGTAAGTAAGTAGGCGTTAAAGGTGTTTTCTGTCCCTTTTTAGTTTCACATTTTTTTTTTCAAATTCCTAATTCTAGTTTTTTGAAACTATCATCAGATTGCTCCAAATCTGAATATTAAAACTTTAAAAGCATTGTGGTTTCTTGTTTATTCATCAAATAAAACATTTCTCGAGCTTGCATTCTAAAAACCGAAAAGGAAATGCTTCACAAGAAAATTAGAGTAAACATGATTCAAAATTCAAAAACTCTTCAAGAATTACAGAAAAATGAAAAGATGAAGATCCTTTTTTATCTCCAAGTCCTCCTAGTTATACCAACTCATACTATTGTTTGTAATTTAAACAATCACTAGCCAATACAACTTCAAAATCAAAATAATAAGTTACTAGTCATAAGTTTAAATTCACCTATTATGTTAATCAATCGGTTATTGTAACAGACTGATTACCAGTTCTTAATAATAGACTAATTAACTCAAGACTTGTTAACCAAAAATTAAAATAACCTTAAGTCATACTGCTTCACTGGTTATTAGATGGTTAAACCAGTTATTATATACATACTAAAAAATTGGGTTAACATTACACCCCTTTGAAAACTAAATTTTGTCCTCAAAATCAATCACCTAAAACCACATGTTTAACACTTGTAGCTAGATCACCAACATGTTGTTAACCTATAATATCAACAAGTCGTTCACCTGTGGTATCAATAGGTTCAATTTTAAAAAATTGGTTGAAATTTTGGTCTCTCAATAATAAGTGTGTCTTTTAATACTATATTTGGAATCCTAAAAACTTCAGAGGCATGGTAATATTATTAATCAAAGTAACCTTTGTGCCTACTCCATTCTCTAATATAACTAATGGTATAGGTTTTGGACTCACATGTTATTCCAAGGCTTCTAGCTGAATGTTAATAACCATAACAAGTATTTCCATAGGTTTTGTGGGCAAATGTAAAGTATAAGAAACAATGGCCAATTCTATTCCCCCTTAAATGGGTTCAAGTTTTTTTAATTGTTGTAATAACAAGTTCGCTTTGAGAACTTATAACTACAACAGTTGGTTGCATAGGTGAACCTTTCTAGAAAAACATTAACAAGTGCCTCAACTAGTTTGCTAGTAAGTCAGTCATACTTGTAGACTTCAAAATGCAACTGATATGCAACTAGTTCATTCAAGTATGTTTCTTTGTTTACACAAACAATCTCCAAACTTTCTTGGATCTATTGTTTAATAATCTCTTTCATTATTTGCCACCATTTCTTCCACTTCAGGTTTCTATTAGCTAGTGTTTGGTTCTATACCTTAAGCAAGGCATTGTCCAGAAGTAATTCCTCAAACTCCTTCAACCAGTTGTCCATGTAAGTAGGTTGAAAAACTTTAATGGGCACTTTATCAAATGTTTCCAATTCGCCCTTTAGTTTTTGAATCTATACCCTCAGTTCATGGGTACTATTTTCCATACTAATGTTGACTTCTATCAATTGTTCCCTTTATTGCAAACATGTACTCTTTAACTCCAACATAGTTATTTTCCATTGTACATTAATGGCTTCCATTTTACCATAGTCTTTAGTTAACTAGTCAAGATTAGTTTGTAGGGTCTTTACATCATTACAGGTTTTTAAATGAACTTGGGTTAATTCATTGTACTTAGATTGTAAGGTTTCAACCTTCTTGATTGCCCTTTCGGCTTCAACACCTTTAGCAACAAAATGTTTGTTCCTTGCTTACTACTTGAAGAATTGGGCTTTCAGATTACCTAAATCATTATCTTTATTTTGTAGGGCTTGCTTATGACTAACCAATTTTAAATAGTGAGCCTATAACTAGTTGTTAGTGTCCTCTAACAAGTTTTCAACATTATTATACTTGGATTTCAAATCAACTAAGGTGTTTACTATTTGAAGCCATGTCTAAACAATTAGGGTTGTTTACTCAAAGAAAAGGGCACCCTATTTTAGGCTCTCATGTTGACCATAGGTTACTAACATTTCAGGAAAAATATAAATAGGTTTAATTTAAGCTAGTTCAACATGTTTAAGCAAAACTAGATGAACCAATTTTGTACATGTTGATAATGGGGTTACTAACTTGTTTTGTAGGAGCAAAAGTTTCTTGAACAAGTAAAGATCCCTAATTTAATATATATTCAAAATCAAGTTCACTTCATTCCTCCATGAACTAGTCACCCTCTATCTTTATTGATTTGTTATTTTGTTGTGTGGTGACATCAGCTTCCATGTCCTCATCACCTCCCTCCATAACCATGATTCATTAACGAGTACAAGGGATTTTTTCTATGGTGCATTAGTTGGTTCTAAACTCAACTGGTCCCTAGGTGTTGACGGTTCAGTTTGTACCTTCACTCCTTGTGATTGTCAAATTGGTCATGGTGATATGTTGGTTGAACATATTGATTGTCGTTCATTTATGAACCACTCTTTAGTCATAACCTTAGGAGAGGGTTATCTAGATTACTTCGTAACAATCTTCTTATCTTCTTTCCCTTGAACCGATTGTGGTTTTGGAGAATCAATACGAATATCCTCCTCTAACAAAGGAAACTAGTGACATAAACAAATTTTTATAACAAGTCCAAATAAACAAGTTGTTGCCTTCCTATCAAATTCTACTAACCCTGCTACTATCTGCTTTTAGTGTTCAGTTTACTGAATCAATTCTATTAACATTTGTGTCAACATAATAGAACACTAGTTGATCTTTTACCCCTTGTTTGCCAAGTTCAAACTGATGGTAATACATTTGCTGAAATATGCTAACCTTTCTTATTAGTAAATGATTTGCAAAATGATTGCAAATCTAGCATGATACTCTTCTTTCATTTGGATGATGCTCCATTGCTCCTTGTTGATGAATGCATCTAGTCTAGTTATGTTTTTAAAGGCCACTTGAATTTCTTTGATTAATGTGTTTGTTGCATCCACTATTCCTTTAGCATTGACACCAAATTACTTTGCAATTAACGTTTGATCAATGGTGATTCTTTCACCACAAATGAATATTTAAATTCGTCCAAAGTATGCAAAAATTCTTCAAATATGTTTGGTTGTGGAATTATCTAATGAACAACAAACAAGCCTAGTTAACCAACTTGCCTTGCCCATTGTTGCTCTTTGGATCCCATTCAGATCCATTGAAATATTTTTTGAATTTCTTTTACTTCAACAAGTGTTCATTTTCAAGTTATTTTAGCAGGTGAATTGCCCTCTTCAACCTGTTTTTTCCCCTTGTGCTTCAACATGTACTTTGACTGGGACTGGGTAGGTATAGCAATGGGTATGTCTGGAAAATTAGCCTCTATGTCAAGGAGTCTTGCTTCAACCGATAATACTAAAAATGCTACCAGTTGTTCAACTTCAATAGGTTGTTGAACTTGTTCATCTTTTTTTGTAGCTCTGTTCTCAACATGTTTTTCTTCCTCAAAATCACTAATAATGATGAATGCAGGTGCAAGTAATGTAGTTTGTCTTCTAAAAACATTCACGGTTTCTTCAAGTCCTCCCACAATGGTAGTATGCTTCAATGTTTCAAAAATTTCTTGTTTTCCATCTCTACCTTCTTTAGAATTATCATTATTTTCACAAAATGCAAGAGGTGGTTTTGATGTAAGTGGTTCATTCTATATTGCTCTAGTTGTTCTAAAAATTTCCTCTTTAATTTTTTGTAATTATTTAAGTTCCTCTACCTCTTTCCTTTCTCTTTCTCTTCTCAATTATGCCTCCCTCTTGCTTACTCTACCTCTCAATTGATCTAAAGCATTCATTGCCTCATTTTGATGCAACAAAAAAATAAGGAATCCAAAATGAAAAAATGAAAAGACATTCAAAAAGACACATTAGTTTTTTGTATTATAATTGAGAAGTGGAAAGTGGTGGCACTTGGAGAACAATGCAATTTTTAAGGCATATTGTCCATAAGAAGTTAACACATGTAATTAAGTTTACTGAGATATCATTACTTTGCGCAAAATTTGTGCTAACAAGTTGGTTACTAACCAATTGCTTCTTCAACAAACCACTATCACCCATTTGAACTAGTTTTGGTTTAAACAAATCAATACTTTCTTTTTTTTTCAATCAGATTATTTCTTATCAAACCTCTAATGTTAGACTGAATTGGTTCGTTAATGAATAGGTTGCTAGAATGAATAATTTCACCCAATTCCTCATTTGACAATTTATCAAAGTGGGTTTGTTTGACCTGTTACTGGTTAGGCAAATTACCAGAATGAATAGTCTCAACCGATTCCTCATTTGATAGGTTATTAGAGTGGGTTTCTTCAACCTATTGTTAGTTAGACAAGTTACTAAAATATTTCTCTTCCACCGGTTCTTCTAATAAAAAATCACTAGGCTCAACCAAAACAGGTTGAAATGTTTGATCTTCTATAAACCTATAGGGTCAATTTGTTAATGTTAACTAGTACTGAGTTAGGATCAAATTTATCTATCGTCATCAATAGTACTATGTTGTTTGGTAAATAGTATTGGACTTTATATGGTTTAAACCATCGTTTTTGAAACTTAGGGGTATGTGCTTTGACAGCCCCTAAAAACCATAAAACATAGTTTCCAAATTGGTGTTTTGTTTCAATGTACCATTTTTTGAGACCATAATGACTAATTCCACTAGTTAGAAGTTATCAAGTCCTATGCTACTAACCAATTTTCTTGTAGTTTTTCTAGTTCTGATAGGCAACTAGTTAGAACTTTGACCGATTTTGGATCATAGATTTGCCCTAGCTTGGATGTTAATAGGTACTTTGTAGGTAATAACAAATGCAATCCGTAAACAAGTTGAAATGGAGTGTGATCGGTTCCAACTTTAAAAGCAGTTCTATAAGAAAATAGAACTATTAACAAGTATTTGTCCTAGTCATTATGGTTCTCATTCACCAATTTCATGAGTAATGTACCAAAAACTTTATCAGTGGACTCAATTTGTCCATTCCCTTATGGATAATAGACAGTAGAGTTGGTATGTTTCAAGATGAAATGATTAGTTAAATAATGAATAACATTGTTAATGAAATGGGTACCTTGATCTAAACTACAATAGTAGTACATGGATAGCCAAATTGGGTGAAAATATGGTCATATAATAATTTTGCAATAATAACAATTATATTGGTACGTAAAGCTCTGGCCTCCACCCACTTGGTAGCATAATTAATGGCAACTAAAATGTACTAGTTGCTAGACTAATGATTCATCAATTTAATAGGTCCAATAAGATCCAATTTCCATTTCTGGAAATGTTCTTTAAGAAAAATAATAATCAACTTTGCCATATTTTGTGCTAATAGGTTACATGTTCGTTAGCATTAATCACATCTATGTTCATGGTTGGCCACTAATAATCGACATTAAAGATCTTTCTCACCATGATATCTAAGGAAAAATGTCCTCCACCAACTCCATTGTAGTATAGTTGGCACCTCTTCAAGTTGCAAAACACAACAAAACTTATTGTCTTGTCCAAATCTGTAAAGTATCCCAATTTGTAACACAAACAGTTTCAATCTTTGAGCTAAATATTGTTGTTGTGAAATTGTAAATCTTTCTGGCATTATTCCTTCTGCACTAGAAGAAAAACACTTATTCTCAACTAGTTTTTGCAATTAAATTTTAGTTGCAAACAACATTTGTCACTAAAATCCCCTTAATCATCTTGGACAAGTTGCATGCAGAATTAGTTGCAAATGACAAAACATATTGGATGAAAAAAAAAGTCAACAAATATAAGTTCATCCTTTGATTCCATTATACATGTATTGTCACATGCGACTAAGATGCAACTATTTTGATCACTATTGAAAGCAAATGATGTGTTGCCACATGTCCCAATATTTATTATTTAAAATTATTATTATTATTTTGAATAATTTGGGACATTCAATTCAAATGTTTGGATGATTTATATTATGACATGTGGCCTAATGTAAATTACCACGTGGCATTTAAAAATGAATTTAATACAAAATATTAATATTAGGTTGGTAGGCACATAAGTAGGTGCCTACAAATTTAGGTTAAATACCTACCTACCTACTTAGGTAAAAAAGTAGGTAGGTAGGTCATACCTTCCTAAATTAAATACCTACTCATATAGTAGGTACTTATGTAAGTAGGTACATAGGTCAATTTAAGTGGGTGGGTCAAACTAGGCACCTATTTAACTAGGTATATAAGTAAGTTGGGGAGGTAGGTAGTTTAAAATTGTGCATAATTTTTCTCTTTTTCTTGGGTTAAACCTTTTGAATGGCTCATCCCATGTGCACACATTTTTTAATGTGAAATTGAATGACCACACCCTTTGTTTATATAATGTTCAAACTAGGAATGGAGAATAAACAATATGGGATAAGTTTTGAAGTTGCAACTTCCTCAAAAACCAAGTTGCAACTTCAAAACATTTTTCATGCTTTTATTCTTAATTTTTAGATTTTTAAACAATTCCAATACATGGCTCACTAAATAATGATTAAATTTAACATATATTTAGAATATAAACTATACAGTACAAATATTAAGTATTCATTATGAATTATTTAAATAACTATTAACTTCTTAATATTTAACTAACCAACTAGTTATTAATATTTAACTAATTCACTATTTAGTTATTCACAACTTGTTAATACATATTTCATAGATAACCAAACAACTAAAATATTTCCTTACTTTTAATCAATCCTTTCAATTTATCATCCACAATTTATCATCTCCAACTTGTTGAGAATATTCACAAGTTAATGCAACTTCAATAGTGGGTTGGGTGGTTGTAACTAATATACCTCGCTGAATAAATGGTTGTTCAATGATTCCCATGATAGGTACATTCAACTAAACAATTTGATGAAGTGGTTGTGTTTGTTGAACAACAACAGGGGCCACAATTGCTTCCACCAAGTTTATAAAATGTTGAAAACTTAATCTATGTGAAGGTCTTCACTCCAAGTTACGTAGCTGTTCCAACTCGGTTAAAAGTTGGTTACATTCCAATTCTCAATCTATTGTGGTTGGATTCAAAACAAAAACTAGTTCAAATGTATAATAACCAACAATTGATGTTAATTGAGAGGGCACAATTGTTCTAGGAATGTAATAATCGGGTGTTGCAAACTACTATTTCTATCTTGTAGAACTTACCTCATCAACATGTCGAATAGGTTCAGTGTTTTGTGCACCTAGTTGTGCATTTGACCTCCATTGTTGGGACAACTAATATTAGGGTGTCAAAAATCAACCAATTGAAAGTACTTGTGGTTCCCTTCTTTCCTCCTACTCTACAAGTATCTAATGGAAATGTACTTATGTTGTAACGGATTGTTGAGGTTCATTGCTAGGAGCTTTAATCGATTGTACTCCTTCGATTGAAAATGTGGTTGTTTTTGTGGTTGAATCACTTCATGAACAGGCTATTGCGGCACTTCTAATTCTAATTACCTTCTTAGGCCCCCCTTGTCACTATTCTTGACATCTTTTAGAAATCATTAATTCAGATTATTTTTTAATCAACAAATTATTAAAGAAATTGTAAATAATCAACATGTAAATCCAAAAAAAATATTGATTATTGGTTTGTAAAGGAAAAAAAAAAGTATGAACACAAAAGATAATCTTTAAAAAATTTTAAAGATTAATACAAATCCAAACTTAAAAATATTAGAACAAAATAATTGCTAAAACCAGAAAACATAAATGTTTTTGCTTACAATTTTGTTCCCCAACATGGTCACCAAATGTTAAAGGTGTTTTTTGTCTCTTTTTAGTTTCACATTTTCTCTTCAAATTTTTTTTTTTAATTTTCTGAAATTATTAACAAGTTGCTCCAAATTTGAATATTAAAACATAAGAAGCATTGTGGTTTTTTGTTTATTCATCAATAACAACATTTTTCAAGCTTGCATTATAAAAATTAAAAAGGAAAAGATTCAAAAGAAATAAAAATAAGCATGATTAAACATTCAAAAACTCTTCAAGAGTGACAAAAAAATGAAAAGATGAAAAACCTCTTTTATCTCCAAGTCCTTTTAGTTATACCAACTCATAGTGTTGTTTGTAACTTAAATAGTCACTAATTTATAAAATTTCAAAATCAAAATAACAAGTTATTGGTCACAAGTTCAATTCACCAGTTATGTTAATCAGCAGGTTATAGTAACAAACTAATTCTTATAACATACCAATTAACTTAAGACTTGTTAACCAAAAACTAAAATAACCCTAGGTCATATTGCCTCACTGGTTACTAGTTAATTAAACTAGTTACTACATTCATATTGAAAAATTGGGTTAATAGTAGGTAGTACATTTAAGCAGGTGTGGTAGGTACATAAATAATATGTAGGTAGGTAGGTTGTAAAATTATAGTTGGGAGGTAGGAGATAGGTATGTAATAGGCATAAGATGTCCCATTTGACTAAAAAATATTGGTCATATTGACTAATGATGTTAATTTCTTATATTCAATTTTATTAGATGTCCCATTTGATTAAAACCCATTGGCCATTTTGACTAGGGTTGCCTAACTTAACTAAATGTATTGATCAAATAAATCACTCTAATCAAGTTGATTGGTGAAAAAGTACATGCCTTGAGCCTTTAGTCAAAGTGGACATATCCATTAATCAACTTGGACCATTTGAAAAACCAAGAATTCTTATAATTGTTTATGGAATCCACATGTGGGGATTTCAAAATACCCATATATACCAATTCCTCATTCTTCTTGTCATTGGAATTTAGTCTTAATGTTGGGTAAGTTATAATAAAAAATTACATACCAACCAAGTTTTGGTACATGGTCTTTTTAAAACCTTTCATGTTAACTTGATCTTGGTATTGGGTCCAAGATTGATTTAAAACTTGTTTGAAACAATTTTACACCTTGTATTGAAATTGGTATAAAACAAATTTATATATAACATTATTTCATGTGTCCTTACATGGTATAAATGCAAGGTCCATATTGCTTCACGTCATAACAAATTAATAGGTCCTTGATACTAATATCAATACTAATGTTGACATCAAGCATATATGTATATGTTAGACCATTGTTAGCAAGTTCAAGTCTAAAGGTTTTGGATTAGATTATGGGATATCTAGACTGAACATTTAGAATTTTACTAAAATTGAATTTGGATCCAAACCATGCAACTACTTTCTTGCTGAAATTAAAATGCAAACCCGCAATCTTTAAACAAGCCCAAGTTTTGTAGATAAGTACAAGTTATTTAAAAGGAAAGTAATCAAACCCTTGTTTTAAGGTGAATTATTAGTTTTCTTTGGTTACACATAACAAATAATACTAAATATTATTAATATATTTCTAAAAATTAGTTGGGTGCATGCAAATAAAATCAAACTTGTTTTTAAACTAAGTCAAATTCCAAAGTTTTTGGGAAGTTAATGGAAACAAAGGTTTTATAAATCCAAGAAATCATTTTCAAAATTGCATTGAAGGTTATCTCAAACCAAAACTTTATAAATAAAATTATTAAAAAAAAATAATAAAAAAAAAAAAAAAAAAGACAAACAAACCAAAATTAAAGTTTGTTTCAAATTCAAGAACCAAACAACATTGGTCTACACATGTGCCTTAAAACAAATCCACTCACACCTTGAATGTTAGTTTTTAATGGTGTATACCACATCCCAAACAATGTGCAAGTCATTTTTTCATCTTCAACCATAAACACAAAATATTAAACAATGTAAAATGAGGAACAATTAATTACCATCACATGGGTCAATCAAAGGACCAATGATAATTTTTAATGGCCCTTTAAAAAAGTACCATATCATTTGCATATTCATAGTTCAAATTCAATTTCATGCAACTTATTTAATTTATAATTTATAATTTATAATCAAATGACACATCTCCACCCAACAATTGTAAACTACACCTTTATTTTTTTAAAATTAGTGTGGAATGTTGAGTGTCCTAGAACACATAAACATAAAAAAATCACTTTAAACAACATGAAACTATTTAATTCTTTACATATGAACCAATCATTATCACTAACCAAAATCATAGGAAGAAAATCCAAGTGTGTTTATTGTAATGGGGCGAGGGTGCTCTTGTTTTATTACAAGTGGAGTCAAGTTATAACATGAAGGTTTAAGTACCATATTTCACCAATTTTTTTAAAAAAAGATGGTGATGGGATAAACTTTCAAAATACGACATGCAAATATGAATAAGCCCTAAAACATAATGTAAGGTTTGTGAATTTGTAATAAAGGCACCTCCTTAAATGGAAAATGCATTCATCAATGAATTGGAAAGACTTTCCACCGTTTAGGTTTTTACCTTGCAATATTTTACATTACAAAAATGTTGTTCTTTGGGCGTCTCTCTTGATTTTGGGCTTAAATCCTTGAAGCTATCCTACCCCCTTTGAGGTAACAACAAATGTTGGTTATTTATTATTTTTTAAAATAATTCTCGAGTAGGTTATTATTTTTATAGAAAAGGTGCTAAGTAGGTTATCAATATCAATATTTGAAAAAATATTATTAAATTATTGATATTAATTGGGTAATAACCAGTAGTCATGTAGAAAGGTAGGTTATCAAATAATTGATCAGTAACCATTGGTTCTCTTGTCAAATATTAATTAGTTACATAATTTTTCAATTTTTTTACATCATTAAAATGTTTTTTTTAAAGGATTGATAACCATGTCATTCAAGTAGATTATTAGATTTTGAAATTTTGATATTACACAATTAGGTGATTAACAAATTATCAACAAATCAAGAATCAACTAATAGGTCACTAATAATTAGGTTGATGATCGTGTCAAAACTCAATAATTAGGGAAGGCCTATAAAAGCATCCGTTGCCATATAATAATACTCCAAGTTTAGCCAAAATCAAGAAAATGAAAGGTGTAGAAGGACCCTTCCTTTCAATCTTAGTAATTTTCTTGACATGATTATGTTTCAAAAATCACAAAATAAGCAATTGATTGTAGTGACCTGTTTATGACATGTTCAAACTTCAAACAAAAAACTTTCCCTATTGATTTTTCATCTAAAATTTATGAAACATGTCCATCCATCATATGCACACATAAAAGATTTTGAATAAAGATTTTGCACATTTTTCAAATGTCTTAAATTGGAGAACATGGCCTTCTTGGAAAAAAATTATTGATTTTGAAAAAAGTTCTAGTTTTGTAGAAACCAAAGCACTATTTATAGTAAAAATTGTTTAAAAACTTTCCATTCTGTCAAGGAAGGTGACCCCTAGGGTGCATTTTGCACCTAGTTTAACTTTAATCCTTGCCCAAAATGTTCATTAAGATGTAGAATGTGCCATTGGGGCACATTCTTTAATATATAATATTCAAGTGTGAAGATGTCACTCATACATTGAATCAAGTTCAAATTTTTTCACAATAATGTATAATATTTTCCTTATTAACATGGCCAATAAAACTAAAGTTAATTAGTTTTCAATTTAGGGTCACAGTTTGATTGAATGTCTCAAAAATGATAAAGGTATTGAAGTCTTCTGATATTTTAAAAGACCACAACATTTGAAGACATTTCCATCAACCTTCCCACCTATACATACAAATTGCACAATTTTTGTGTGTCAAGTTCTTAAAACATTCAAACCACATGACTTACAACAATTTTCTACTCACTTTGTGGTCAAATCTATAGAAAATTTTGGTATATGGTGAAAAGAAGTCATTTTTTTGGGTACTTTGAAAGTCTAAGACCCAATTGTAAACCATATGACTACAATTTTGAAAGGAATAATTTTAAATATAAAAATAGATAGGGCACTAAAATAGATCATGTTAAATACACTAAAAGGTGATTTTTGTCCATTCACACAAAAATCAAAATATTTTGTTACATGGATAACAAATTGTTGATTTTTAGCACACTCCTAACATCTAAGGGTTCATCAATATATGTAATTGGGCCAATAAGGTATTCAAAAGATGCATCCTATAAATACATATCAACTTACTATAGTTTTTTTCTTATACAAATGGTTATATTATAATAATTTTACATACATAAGAGGTATTTGCTCTATAGGACAAATGTTTTGGTGTTAAATACAATCCCCCAAAATACCATTTATATTCATATCCATGGAAATATTTTCACATTTTTGTGATGTGTTTTTTCAAAAATACAAGATTGTAATTTTACATTTTTATTATCACACATTTCACATTGCCTTAGGTGGTATTTTGTACCAAAAACTGCCAAAATTTTTATGAAGGACAATATTTTTGAAACATTCAAGCAAACCTACACCCTTGACCCCTAATGAACCCATGTCCAATTCCAATTGTTGACTTGTAACTTGTCATTTGTAGAATTTATGACCACTTGGTAAATAAAAAATTTATTTTTATCAATTCAAATGTGACTTATGTCCTTTTTTCATTTTTACTTTTGAATCTACAATCACACTTTATACTAAGTTGATGTTAAAAAAGTGAGTTTTTAGATTTCATTCACATCAAGAATGTAAATTAACATCAAATTCTCAATGGCACACAAAGTTCAATGGGTGTTAATTTAACATCAAAACTTCAAAAATCATAGATCTTATAACAATAACACAATGTTAAGTGCTACCCATAAAAGGAGGCTTTAAATCGATGTTAAGTTAATGAAATATTTTTTCATGGTTCTTTTAAAGTCCATAATTAAGTAGTCCTCCTCTACCTCCAAATTCCTTAACATTTATTTTTAATATTAAATTTCACCTACCTACTTATTGACCTACTTACTTACATACTTACCCACCTACCCACATATCCACTTACTTAATTATCTACGTACCCTCATACCCACCTACATATTTACATGGGGCCTCTTTGACTTGACAACTTTTTACATGGATATCGTACTAGTCACTTGGTAAATTTGGCACATGAATGCCAAATAATTCATTTAACTTAAGTTTTTGGTTCAGTACTTGAATTTTTAATATTAAAAATTTCAATTGAATAAAGTTATTGTGAGGAACTAGTGCAAGAAGAAACTAGGGGACATTCAACCCCAACCAACTGGGAACATAACACTTAGTGTTATTGTAGTTGGGTGGTTGGTAACACCAATTGATTTTTCACCCATCTTGCGCAAAAGATGGCATGGTGGGCCCACACCAAACTTTGTTAAACAACTTCAAGAGTCTACCTTCTTCTCATGGGTGTTTTAAAATCAACTTCATACTATGTTGCCATTCCAATCTAACATAATCCAACATGTTTTTCCACATTACCCTCTTCAATTTAAAGTCATGCCACTTGTTGTCATTGAAGACTAGGTCATTTCTCTCAATCCATATACACCAAAGCACAATGCCTTTAAGCAAGGACCATTTAACCTTTTAAAGCTATTGGGTAGTTTTTTGTTGAATAAACATTGCTCTAAGCTGAAACTTTCCATATATAATTGATATGAGGAAATGTTTTTAGCTAATATAAAAAAGGGAATACCATCCTCATGTCATCTTTGTCTTTGAGTAGTGCCAAAATATATGGGTAAGTGTTTTTGAGGTTATAGAGTAACATGAAGGGTAGTCCACCTAGATGGTTATTTATTTTATTTTTCCAAATGTTGATGCCAAGTGCTTGGTGCCATATATAATGACCAAAGCAAGTTGAATCAAACTTTGGACAATCCCAAAATAGATATATTGTGACTTATCTTCCTTTATGCTGCCCATACAAATTAGAAGAGGAGAATGCAAGGCAAAATATAGGGGACAAAATGATGTATTATTGGGAACATGTTGGGGAACACATTAGGAACTTGTGAAACACGTTGGGAACTCAATCAAAATATGATTTGAACATGTTGGGAATCAAAGAAAATCCAACACCCCCCTTTACACAAAGCCAAAACAATTGGGCCCTTTGGGTGCATGTACCCAACATTTCTATGCCTACTTATGTTTTTGACCATTTTTGGCCCATCCTAATAATGATAAGGAAAAAGTTTTAGTCATAAACAACTTGCAACTCAAAAGTTTACCCCATTTGTTTTGGCTTTCATTCTAAGCTTGAAAAGTATATAATTAAATAGGTAAGTGACAACTAACTAGTTAACTAATAAACTAACTAATGAACTAATGAATAAACTAATAAACTAATAAAATATATAATTATTTAATGAATAAAATATTTTAAAAATTAATAAACTTGCTAATTAATTAATTAATTAACAACTAAATTAGAAACTAATTAATTATTATTTCATAACCAAATAAATTAATGTAATAAATGAGATATTCAGTAATTAATAATTATTAACTATTAATTATAAATATTTAGTAATAGTGCTTTTAATTTAATATTATAACTAAAACCTAGCATAGGCTAACTATTTTATTATAATTATTCCCTTGATTATTTTCATTTAAAAAGAAAATAATAAGTAATAATAATTAAAATTTTAATATTATAAATAAAATTAATTCAATTATTATTGTAGCTAGTTAGTAACCAAGGTTAATTTTTTTATTTTTATTATTCATATTATTATTTCACTCATTATAGCTATTTAGGAACTATCACAATAAGTATTTTATATTTTTGATAAGTGTATTTTTCCTTTGAAAATAATTTCTGCATTTGTATAATAATTTATTAGATTTCCATTCTAACTACTACAATAATTATAATAAAATAATAAAATAAAAGTGAAAATAAAATATATATATCAGTAATTGACTATAATCATCGAGTAATTCATAATTAGTACATATTAATTATAAATTTGAAATATAAAAACTTATAACTATATATCAATATTTCATGTTATTTATTATAATATAGTAATATTTCATAATTGATTATTTATAATAATAATAATATAATTTGTAGTTAGCCTAAGTGAGCTATTTTATTATTATTATTATATATGATCATGTCACTTGTTAGAACTATTATGATTTATTGTAATTAATTCTTAAATGTTTTACTAAAAAAATTCTTAATAAGTACATTAGTCATTTGAAAATAATATAAAATTTGAGAGAAAGATAAAAATTTGAATTTTTTAATATTACATGTAATTAATATAAATAATAATAAATTTCATTTTTAATAATTTTTTAACAAAAAAAATAGTTTGGATAAATTTGTAATATGGGCACAATATATTTGGTAAATATTTTACATAAGATTTTAATATCTTCAAAATATACACTAACTAATGTAACCATAATATCAAGGCCATTTATGCTAATAATAATATTTGAATATAAATATAATATGGTTGTTCATATATGATCGAAATATACATTTATAAATCCTAATACACCTCTGTATATTCATAGGGTGCAATTAAATTGGTCACTTTGTAACTAATGGGACATAAATCATTCTTCTTGGATGAAAACCAAACTAAATGTTGTTCACATATAAGGATAAACATCAAAATAGTCGCAAACTAATTGTAGTGTAGTCGCAAATATGACCAACACAAGAAATAATTGCAAATAACTAGTAGTTGCGTGTAGTTGCAAATAAAATGGTTACATTTTGGCCAATTTGTACTAGTGATGTAGAATTGACAAGACGGTCAATTCATTAAAATTTCATTCCAAAGTCCAAAGCTTCAAATTTTTTATAACAATGTTATAAGGTATATTTAAGCTAAAACTAAAAAGCCAATAGATGTGTAACAAATGATTATTGTTTCATGTTTTAATGTTAAAATTTATATTAATTTCATAAACGTTTTTAATGTGTTTACGTACATTATAAGGAATCATGTCCATATCAACCCATGTGTTTACAATTTATGTTCAAATCAACCATTTTCGCAATTGCCAATGATTATCCTATATGGCACCATGCAAAAAACACTTGAAATTGCATATGTAAGTACAACATGGTTTTAAGTTGTGTATATGACTATGAATTGTGACTATTATTAATTTGGATGAAAATGAAGATGAAAGTTTTTGTCATATCATCCAACAACTAGTGACATCCAACAACAAATGAAAATTTAGTTGTTTTTGGGACTAGTAATGTGATTCATAGGTGATTAAACAACATGGGGTGTTTTATTCAATTTAAATTGCACCTATAGATTATAGTTGCAAACGTACATGTGTTTACTTGTGTAAAGAAATTATGTTATGGTTAATGAAATGATTGGATTTGGTGGTTTGAAATTTTTTCTTGGTTATTTTGAGTGAATAAATAATTAAATGTGTAATAAAGTATTGTAGGTTTGTGAGAATTTCAAAAGACCAATGGAAAGGGTAGAAATGAACCATAACTTTCAATATAATAAAGTCACTTGTAGGTGTAACTTGTTTTAAACAAATGGGATCACTGGACTTAATGGTTTGAATAATAACCTAGAACAACCTAGGGTGGAATAATTCAAAATAATCAAGAATAATATCTTAAGGTATAATAACCTAAAATAGCCTAAGGTGGAATAACTTAAAATAGCTGATAATAACATAGGGTGGATTAACTTATAATAACTGAAAATAACTTAAGGTATAATAACTTAAAGTTGAATAATTTAGGTTGAATATAACCTAAGGTGTAACAACCTATAATAACATGGAATCCCCTAATGTGGAATAACCTATAATAATCAATAATAGCCTAAGGTAGAAAGGTAATTAATTAATCATGTAAGTTGGGTAGTATTTTAATTAGGGGAAATTCTTTAAACACATTTTGACATTATAGTATATTACATCTTTGAGTCATAAGAAAATTTTAATGATATTTTTTTATGACAATGAAATATTCCTAAAATATTTTAAGAATATTTTGGCATAAAAAATCACATAATCAATCATTAAAAGTGCACTATTGGTTCCTATTAGCTTGAATGTACCATTCAATGACAACATATTTTTGAAGCCCAAGTAAATACAAGGTTTTCATCTAATTTGTTTATTTATGCATTTGGAAAACTTCAATTTTTGTTATCTACATGGTTTTTGCATGAATTGTAATGCTTGTTTTAGACTTTGGTGGTGTTTCATAGTTCATGTTGTGTCTTTTTCTTGCATCTTTTGAAGTGTTAAGATTAAGTATTAATTTTGTTTTTTGGCAAGTGTTGTTGATTGTTTGGTCCTTGTGTTGCATTTTGAAAAAAAATTTGGTGTGTAAAGGGGAACATTATGATTTTAAAAATATTATCAAAAAAAAAAAAAAAAAAATTCTTCCTAGTTGGGATGGCTTTTAATATCAATACATTAATATGTGTCCCAATTCACTTTGTATTTCATTAGATTTTGGAATAACTTGAACAAATTTGTCATGGTGAAAATGGTTAACCCCTTAATGAACATCAATTGATTAATATGGACAAATGAATTCATTAATAGTTAATTTGCTAACAATTAATTGAATTCACTAATAGTTAATTTCATTGATATTTAGTTAAATTTAATAATAGTTAATTTAGTAAATTAAACTCCTAGTTCATAGGGCTAAATTAATTTAGGTTAACCACCTAGCCCTTTAAGCTAAGAACCTAAACTAAGTTAAAGCATTTAGAAACCTAATTTAGGTTAGGATTGGCATTAAGAACCTAGGTTAGGCACCTAAGAACTTGAGTCATTTAACCCATCAACTTAAGGTGCACATGTGAAAATTTGAACCTCACACCTTCATTAACCTCCATCCTTAATGAACAAGTCTTTAAATATTAAACCATTATTTAAATAAATGAAATGATTTGTCACCACACATTATTATGCACATTATTTTATTAATTTATACGTAGGCTGTTAGAAATATTATTCGATTATAATCCCCAACGTTTGTGAATATGACTAACATTCATCAAAAAGATGAATAATATTCACATCTTATAGTAGTTAAGTTAGGTTGAATAGTGGTGGCTATGGTTTGGAAGTGGAGGCTACTTAGGGCTTGGTGATGGCTAGGGTTAGGGTTAGGGTTTGGTGGCAACTAGGTTAGGGTTTGGTGGCAACTACTTTAGGGTTAGGAGATAGTATATAATGGAGTGTTTTTTAATCGTCATTCATTTTCTCCTTTCATGGTTTTGAGTGCACATAAAAGCTTCAAACCTTGTTAGTTGTTGTAAGCCATAGTTTTGTGATTGTAGCATTTGAAGCATACAACCTTTGTAAGCTTTTCGTTAGTTAATACAATTGTTCCATTTCATGAACCTTGAATGTTTCATTTCTTGTTTGTTTTCAAGTTGTTTCCAATATAGGCTACCATAAATTAAGTTCTTAAATTAGTCTTATCTTATTTTAAAGTTAGTGTATGTTATTTTAAGTTATTACTAATATAATATATGATGTTTTAAATTATTCTTAAATTACCATAGGCTAAGATTTTAGGTTATCTTTAGGCTATTGTACCCTAGGCTGTTTTAAACTATTATAAATTATCCACTTTAGGTTATTTTAAGTTATTTTATTTTGAGTTATTTTTTATTAATGCACCTTTGGTTATTTTAAACTATTGTGCCATAGGCTATTTTAAGTTATTATAAATTATCCACTTTAAATTATTTTAGATTACTTTAAGCTATTTTATTTAGGTTATTTTTAGTTAATCCACCTTTGGTTATTTTAATTTATTTTGGACTATTATACCATAGGTTATTTTTGGTTAATGCATCTTATTTTGTTATTTAAAACTATTCCACATTATATTATTTTATGATATTTTAGGCTATTTTTGCCTATTTTATTTTATGTTATTCAACCTTAGGTTATTTTGAAATGTTATTTTGAGGTTGTTCCATTCACTACAACAAAACCATGTCTTTTTCACCCCCCCTGTTTGGTGACTGTAATGACTAAGTTGAATTTATATTACTTCAAAATGACTAAAAGGAATTATTTTTGTCCGCTTTGCCCCCTTGCCAAAGTAGTAGTGTCTATTATGACTAAGTAAACCAACAATTATAGTCATATTGGACAATGTTAATGGCACGTGTATTTGACCATGTTAATGTGGCTTAGTTCTTATTAATTTGTGACTAATTTTAATCATGGTATAAATGACATGGTATGTTCATACTAACATGGTGTTAGTGTTTACAATAGTGTGACTAATTTTAGTCATAATATAAATGATGTGGCATAATAAGTAGGTAAATAATAACTTAACTAAATTTGGTTAAATTTGGCAATGAGGGTAAACTTGATTTAGTTTAGTTAAATTTGGCTAAACAAGGTTAAATTAAAGTATGAAGGTTAAATCAACTTAAATTTGGTTAAAATTATAATACCTTTATTTAGGTTGATTTCTTTAGGTTTCACCAAATTTAATTTAATTTAGTTTAACCTATTTTAAGTTAATTTAACGTACCCAACTTAACCTAAATAACATAATTTAGTTTCATTTATTTTATTTTATTTTATGTTATTTCAGTTTAGCCAATTGAACCAAAGTAACATAGTTTAGCCAAGTTTAGGCAAAAAAACATAGTATAGCCAAGTTTACCTTAAATAACCAAGTTTAGTTAACTTTATTACAATTTAACCAAGTTTAACCAAAATAGCCAAATTTAACTTCATTATGTTAGTTTACAAGTGGCCTACATATGCCTAATGGACGTTTACAATTGGGCCACATGCTAAGAAGTGCCTTAGATGCTTAATGACCCTACCTCCTTAAGCTCACATTTTACATCCTAGGAATTATATATATATATATATATATGTTTTATATAATATGCATGACACATCACCATCAATGAACATGTGACATTAACTAGTACCTATTAATTCTTTAATCAAAATAAACATGTGTCACGTGTGCCACATGGATGTGGTTAGTCAATTTTATTCAAGTTCACATGACTAAGCTACCCCCAAATGTTTGTTTGAAATGACTAAGTCTTTTTGCTAATATGGTCATCTTGTTCGGGGTCCAATTTTTATTACTTTTCAGTCATAAAAGACAACATAAAAGACATGGTTTTGTTGTAGTGATTTTAAGTTATTTTTTACTATTATAAATAATTTCACCCTATGTTACTTTAAGCTTTTTGACCTTATTATTATTGGTTATTTTAGGTTATTCCACCTTGGGCTATTTTCACATATTTCAAGATATTATAACATAAATTATTTTAAATTATTTTACTTTAGGTTAAACTAACCAAGAATAATTGAAGGTGAAATAATTAAAAATAGTTGAAAATAATGTAAGCTAGAATGGCCAAAAGTAGCCTAAGGTATTTAAAGTGACATCATAAATTTTTTTAAAAACCATAATGAATTATTTCAATTAATAGTGAATTATATCAATTAATAATAAAACATCATGATAACATAATGACTTTATAATGACATAACTTAAAAAAAAAGTGAAATGGTTAAAGTGGTGACACACCCCTTATGACGCACTCCCAAGTCCCAAGTTAGCCCCAAGTTGGGACTAAGTCACTCAAATTGCGAAAATTCTGGACTTAGGGCACGCTCCCAGCTTCAAGCATTAAAGGGGGGTGAGAGGGGCATGCTGAAAGCTCCGGGATAGACTAAGAAGAGGGACAAGCTTATTCAATTACACAGTCCTGCATCCAAATCCAACCAACAAGTTGGTTAAAACTCATTCTGCACCCTTTTTGGTGTTGGGACAAGCCACGGGCTACCTTGGACTCACTTGACTCACCATGGCCCGGACTCGGGGGAAGCCACCACCTTCCCCCATATAGTATTCTCTGTAGCTCTCCACCGCACTTGCATCCAAATGGCTCTTTTTCTCGGGATTCCCAAAATGGAGTCTCGAAACTGTCTCGGTTTGGATTCCTGGGAGTTTGGACGCTCATAACTCCTCACCCCAAACTCGGATCGGGACGAGGTCTCAACCAAAGTTGTAGCTTTCCTCAAGAGCTTTCCAACGGTGTGTTGCACTTCACCTGCACGCACCGGAATCGGGTCGATTCCCGACTTTTAGTGGTCAGGAGTCAAACTGCCAGTTTGACTCCCGGCCCTTCTTTCGACCATAACTTGTGAGGCCATTTTGGACATTTACACTTCAAGACCTTTCCAACAGTATAAAGAACGCTTCAATGCAAAGTGTTTTGACCCTTGCAATCGCGCTCTGAGTTTTTGGGAGTCCCAGAGGACTCCCAAGTCCCATTTTCGGGAGTGTGAGTGGCGACTTCACACTTCCTTCAAAATGGGGTTGCGACACTAACTCTTTGATAGATTCCAAATACGGGTCTGAAGTGAAAACAACGGAAGAGCAAGGAGTCAGGGCACGCTTCCTGGCTTGTAGCACTTTGAGGCATAGAGGGGCATGCTGGAATTTCGGGATGGGACTAGGAAGAATGATAAACACTTAATCACTCACTCGGATTTGCACAAAACCAAACAACAAGTTGGTTAGTGCATAATTAGAGCACATTTGGTGTTAGGATGAGCCACGGGCAAATTCGGACTCACAAGATTCACCATGGCTTGGACTTGGGGGAAGCCACCAACTTCCCCTTTATAGTATACTTTGTGCGTCTCCACGAAGCCCACATCCAAATGGCATTTTTGTCCCGGGACTCCCAAGTGGGAGTCCCGAAATTGCTAAAGTTGGGACTTCCGTGACTTTGGGGCCCTATAACTTTGTGTGCAGACCTTCGATTGAGATGAGGTCTAAAACAAAGTTGTAGCCCTTGTTGAAAAATTTCCAACAGTATGTTGCACGCTACTTGCATGCAAGGGAATTGGGGTGATTCTCGACTTTTAATGGTCGGGAGTCAAACTACTAATTTGACTCCCAGTGTTTCTTTTGGCCATAACTTATGTTTTAGATGTCCAAATGGGCAATTCGAGCCCATTTTAGACATTCAAATTTCAATAGCTTTCCAATGATATAAGGAACTCCTCAAGCCATTGGGTTTTGACCCTTGCAATCACTCTCTAAACATTCGAAAGTCCACCGAAACTCTAACTCCCAAAGTGGGAGTGCACTTGGGAGTGTGAGGGTTCTTTCCTCACATTCTTTTTCACTCTCGGGGCACGAGAATGCGACTCCCGAGCTTAGACTTGGCTCGCACCCTTGCAAGCCCTTTTGCCTTGGTCGCGAGCCCAAGGCTAGGGTTGTGACAAGTGGGGTGAACCTATTTCACTTTTAAAGTCCCATAGTGATTTACACTAGTGTATTATACTTCACTTTTGGACTAGTGTAAAAAGGCACAATCATTTGTGTTGTGCGCATTCTAGTGTTTATTTGGCCCATGTTAATGTTTTAAACTTGGTAGAGGGAGGAGCCATAAGTTATTCAAACTCAAGTATTATTGGGGAAGAATTAACCTTCTAGAAATTCCATGTCAAAGTGGCCTTATATTGAAAAAAGAATTGGAGTTGAATTGAATGTTCCAAGATGTCTAGGTAATGAAATTGACAATGGACATAATTTGTAATTGGGGAAAATGATATGTTGAATATGGTAAGGTGCAAGAATTATATGTTGTAGAGCATTGTGATAAATTTGTTCCCAAATTTGATGGCTTGCAAAAACATGTTGGCCATTGGAAAACCAAGTTTGCACATCCTAGGGTGCATGTGGGAGAATACTCCATGAGTTTAAAAATTCAGCATTTAAAAAATAAAAGGCCCAAGTTTGTGAGATTGCATGGGAAAATTATGTCATTCAACAAATTGCTAATGGTGGTCACCTCAAGCATAAATGTCAAATTGTGCAAATTGTTGCAATATTCCATCTCATGAAGCAAAGGTGATTGATGATGGAGATTGAAGTCATGAAAAGCTTATTCAACTTCATTTAAATGCCCAAAAATCATTAAAAACACTAGTCAAATTCTTTTGGGTGGAATATGGTAGAGTATATATACTCAAGGTGGTTTTGCAATCCATGGAACGTGGTGATGCATAAAGCCTAGTTTATTGTTATGAGTTGTGATGAATTCATAATTATCAATTGTGAAATAAGTTGGGTAAATGTGCATGCATTTGTGGTGGAAGCGTGGAAATGGCTATCCTACTAACTTTGCAACAAGTTGCAAATGATGTTTTTGCAAATAACCTCATGAGATTGATTGTGTATGCCTTATTATATTATGGCAAGGTTCTAAATCAAATCTAGGTTTGAAACTAATATGTTTCAACATAGATGGTGTGATGATTTTTTAGAGTTTTAAATTTGTTATGACATAATTAAAAGAAAAAATGTCCTTTTCATGTTAGGGGGGGCATTGTGTTGTGCATAAAATTAATTTGGTAGTTCAATTTTTCTTTCATTTGGCCTTGGTGTTTAAGATTGAAGCCTTTTTTAAATTTGTGTACACCTTTTATTCACATAGCTTGAAGCACCATTATAAAGGTGCAAACCTTTTCATAAAATTAAAGCCCTCAAAATCTTGAAAATTGTGAAGATGTGATGGACTTATATAATAGTTTCCCCTACAAAATAAATTTTAACAAAGTACAAGAATGTGGTGGTGAACATGTTTGAAGACCATGCAACAAGCGTTGTTGCTAAAGCCAATTTCCAATTGTTGTGTGACACAAAGGTTTTTTTAGTTGCATAATTCCCTTGTTTTAATGTGTTAGGGTTGATCAAAGTTTGGTTAGACCTAGGATATTTTCATGCCGTGCAATTTTGTAACTAGAACTTGAAGGTATGTGAGGCTAATATGTATTATATGTATTGTAATCCTATTACTTAGTATTCACCCAAGGATTTCAACACATTCTTTTATACTATCTAGCATTGCAATTTGAAAAGCTAAACATGAGTTGGGTTTTTGCTTTTGATTTTGCTTTGGAATATGCAACATTTCAAGTTTTTGGGTTTACTATCGTGGTGCATAAACAAGATTCACTAATGGGGACTTGAGTGTAATTTAAAAAGTTGATTATGAAAATGTAATTGAAGATGTGAAGAAATAGTGTATTAGTGTTGCTTTTTATTTCATCAAGGAATTGGAGAAAATATTTTTTATTTGAGATGTCTTGAATGTCATGGGCATTATCTATTTGTAATTTTCAGTCGAGCTACAAGTAGAACACACATTTCTTGTATGAACCAACATTTAGAAATCTCATTATTGCCATGGGAAGACTCTTCATTTAAATCGAATCTTCATTTAGTTCATTTTTAATGAGGAATTATTGGACCAATAGTGTTTTTTCCCTTCAAGATCACAATCTAGAATAATTTTCATGCTACCGTGAAATTAATTCATGAATGTAATCCATGTGCATGTTATCAAACAGCCAACTCATTACACACCAACTATCTAAATGGTTTAAGTTAATTGGGTTGTCAATGGGTATGGTGTTGGGTAATGCGAAAGACAAGAGATGTTTTTTCATCTTGAGTTTTGTGAAGAATAAGTTGAAAACTAGGTTGACAATGCACCTTGATTTCATTATGCAAATATATGCATAGATTCTATTTACGCTTGGAACACCTCCATTTGATGTTGTAATCAAAACTTGGAATGTGAAGGCCATGAATTGAATGATTGAAGTAGGTTGAGTGCTGCATATGTTTTTAAGGTTTTGATTGCCTTGGATATTTTGTTGTGTTTACCCCCACATTGTTCCAAATTTTGTGTGCTATATTGTTTTAACTTATGTTTGTTTTTTTGGTCAATAGGTGTTTTCTTATTGCAATGGGCCAAGTTCATAGTGACCATGGTTCCCTAGGAAAGACAAAGTAAGGAAATAGGATTTTCTTTCCACCAATGTCAATTGACCTTTGAATTTTGTATATAGAACTACCTCACGTTCTGTTGTTGCACTTAGCTTTGTTACACCAAAACAAAGGAAAGAATGATATTGAATTCACTACACCAAAAAAAAAAAAAAACAAAGGTATGGTGATTTCCATTACGTAAAAACAAAAAAAATCACCTAAGATAAAATTTGTTACACCAAAACAAAGGAAAAAATGATATTGAATTCTCTACACCAAAACAAAGAAACAAAGTTGTGGTGACTTTCATTACACCAGAACAAAGAAAATCACCTAAAATAAAGTTTATGCAATAGTTTTGTCTTCCAAAAATTTTATGTGGCTCATGTTGTGATTGCTTAAATGCGACTTTGTTCTGGAGTTGATCGCATATTTGCGTATCACAATTTCAATGCGATTGCCAACTTTCTGACTGAAACTGAAATGAAGTTGCTTACAAACTTTACCATCTCAAGAAAAATGTTGCCACAAGTTCTCTACCGAACAATTACCGTAGTAGCCACTTTTCCTCCCCTTTTAAAGCTGGCTATTCACATATTAAACCACACATGGCTGCCACTTGTCAGAAATGTATTAGGCATAAGTAAGCCACCTAGGCTACCAAAAAAACCTTGGAAAAAAGGCTAATGGGTAAGGCTGGGGTTTAGGGACCCTTAACCAGTAGTTTTAAGAAGAAAATTCAAGGAGCCTGTTCTGACACTTGACTGGCTATTCTCAAAAATCATAAAATCGGTTTGACCCTCAAAAACCTCACGGTTCAAGAGAGAGAGAGAGAGAGCTAGGGTAAAATTGCTCATTACCGAACACATATCTATCACTGAACAATTTCCAATATTTTTCTCATTCCTTAACTAAATCCAGCAATTTTTGTGCCATTGGAAGTGGAAGGTGGAGGGCTACAACTGTTCTTTCAGCTTCAGAAGCAGAGGAACAATGTGTGAGGATTTGACCTCCTTTGACTTCTTAACTGGTCACTCACCAGCCTACCTACCCTATGTCAAAGAACCTACCCTAAACCATTCTTTCATGAAAACGGTCAGTTCATGGAGAAAATTAAAAAGAATCCAAAGCCAGAGGTTTTTTTAATTCTGAAAATTTTCAAAAACCCAGAACCTGAGGCTTTCTAATTCTAAAAGTTTTTGAAAAACAGTAACCAGTGGGTTTTTAATTTGCAAAATTAGAAAACGCCAGAACTAGGCTACAGGATATTCAACAAAATCAAAGAGGCAAATATGAATGGTGTTTTACTTACATAGTATTTACATAAACAAAATGCAGAGAAGAGTAGTAAACTAGATAACTCCCTAGATAAGCTACTCAATGCTCATGGCCCATGTGACCCAGCACTTATGGGATGAAGTTATGAACCCCAACCCTCATTAGGGTGGGGTGGCTTCACTGGAGTTAACGACTCCTCTTACCTGCCCTCCCCAGCAAGTACCCCACCTTCTACCTCCATTTTCCACTTGGCTAGCATTCAACGATCCATCCAAACTGGTTCCTGTGTGGGTGCAGTTTCATTTTGGCCATTTCTCATCCCATTGATAACCCACCCACCAACTAGATACTCTCTCTTTCACTCGCTCCCTTGAATATGATGATGAGGTCCCTTTTGGAGTAACCCTTCCCTTTTCGACCCCCTCCTTGTGTTGGCTAGCAATGTAGCCAACTATCCCAACTTTGATTGCAGTACGCCAAGAGGAAAATTGTTAGTCCAGTACCACTATTATTGCTCCAAATATAATGAAAACATTCTCTTTCTCATTATTGATTAAAGTGATGAGAGAGAAAGAGAGAGAGAAAGAGAGAGATATCCATATATATATATATCTTCTCTTCCATATTCCCATTTCAATTTAATCCCCAAATTCTCCACAAATTAAGTGTTTAGTTACACTTCATTTCAAGTTCAGTGCTCAAATCTCCCTAGGAAATGTCAATCCCAAAATTCTGAATTGAAGTATTCTAATCCCAAATTCCCAATTGAAGAATTCCAGTTGCCCATTTCCCAATGCAAGAATTTCAGTCCAAAATCTACAATTGAAATTCAGGTGCAACTCCTACCAGTTAAGCGACAAAGTTAATATATAAAAAAGATACATAATAATACTCATCAATTTCTTTCTCTCTTTCTTTCTTTGTACAGTACTCAGAGAAATTTCCTAGAGTATGTGGAGGGCACCTTATACACTCTAGTAGTGCTTCCTCAAAATTAGGAGGCACGTTACATGTGCAGGAGGCTTCTTAAACCTACTAAGGACCTACTTGTAGGCCTCTTACACCTGTTTGGTAGGTAAAAAAAGACTTGTAAGTGTAAAGTACCCCTTGCTCTTACTACCTCATGATTTACTTATGTCTGCAAACTTATGATAGTGTTCACCTTGTGCTTGACAAATGGGTAAGACCCTACCTAAGTATTTAGGCTTATGATAACGTTCATCTTGTGCTTTATGATGGGTGAAGTCTTACCTAAGTGTTAAGACTTATGATAATGTTCACCTGGTGCTTTAGGGTGGGTAAGGACCTACGTACATGGTTAAGCTTATGACAATGTTCACCTTGTTCTATGATGGGTACGGTATAGGGTAAGTCCCTGCTGTCAGTGATTTACTGTGTGAGCACCGAGGGCCACACAGTAATTGCCTGACGGCAGGGACTTACACTGCATAATAACTGAGGTAATCAATGCCTTACAAAATAAAATTTTCCCTCTCAGCGATCTGATTGGGTTACGTCTTTCGCCTTCAGAATCTTACCAAATTACGCTATCTGCCCTGAGGAACATTTTGTAAGCCTGATTACAAAAAATAATCCACCTTCCAAATACACTACAGATTTTCTCCAAGGTTGTAATGTAGTAAGGACTCATAAACCAAAATGTGAGGTTGGGCTCATTTATGGCCTACTACCTAGTTCAACTAGGTTGTGGCTTATTGCGAGAGTGAATGTCCCCACCTTGAGGCCTCACCCTCACTTATGCTATGTCCTTTTGCTTTTCTGACAATATGTTTGTTGGGTATTTCCATGCATTCATTCTATGAATGAATTCATGAACTACACTTACCCAACAAACACCAAAAAGTATAGCATGCCAATCATTATTGACAAGGGTTTTTCTTTCTTTCTTTTTCCATTTTGTGATTTGGAAGGCTGGGCATTAGTAACAACAATATTTAGCCAGAAATGACTAGGTACAAATCAGATCTGACAGTAGAAATTAACGAAAATCTTTCTATGCTGTGGCTACTGGCAGGAGGCTATGGGCGGATGATTTTTTGAATTTTTTTTGAAATCTGGCGAATTTAGAGCCTATGATAGAAATCTGACGATTTGCTATTTTTTTTTTGAAATCCAGCCAGATTAGCCTAGGTCTTTTTGTTCCAAAAAATCCTTTATTCGCCCAAAAAAAACCACTGAATTCGACACCCCCAGGTGGCTGAGTGCTTTTTCATTCAATTTTGTGATGTTGCTCAAGTGGGTTGGGTCCATAAGTATATTTACCCAATTTTTTTCGATATTAAAAACATGAAAGCATAAAATCTTAAGCACCCTTTCATATTGTAGGCAATTGTGACGTTTTTTGGCTCTTTTATTTTAATTTTTTCAAAAAAGAGAATTTTCGACAGAATTATTCTATTTTGAAAATATTTTTCGCGAATGGCGAAATTCGCCACAAAATAACTAAAATCACTGTTCGGGCTCCTCCAGAATTGGGCAATCGATTTCGTGAAATCCGAACTCCCGAGTCCCCGTCGTCGTTGCCGTCGGAGTTCAGGTACTGCGAGAGCGAGCTTTGTGCGCTGCTGCTACCGAGTGAGAGAGAAAAGAGAGCGCGTGCTCAGGTTTGAGACTTGTGGTCACGAGCATCGGTTATAAAATTGGAGTTGTAGTTTGAAGCGATGGCGATGTAGGGGATTACTTTGACTACAGAGGAGCGGGGTTTTGTTGTGATCGGGCTGATTCGTTGCTGGAAGAAGCCTCGGAAGAAGTCTCGGAAAATAACAACTGTGAGCGGACGGACGGACATTGCAGGTTTATTCCCTCCTCCTTCTCCTCTTCTTCTACATTGCTGCGTTGCATTGTTGCAGTGTGTTCGGATTCGGAGTGAATTGGAAGTAATGTCTATCTATCTATCTACTTCGATCGGCCCGTCGTAGTTTACAGCCTCCCAGCAGCAACGCACAAATCGACAAAGCCAAAATGAAGAGAGCTGCAGCGGGATAGCCTGGTGAAGGAAGAAGCATAGCACAAAAGGAAGAAGCAAGGTATGGCCTGATGAAGGAAGAAGAAGTATAGTACCAAAGGAAGAAGGCAGAGAAGAGAGTCTATACGAAGAATGAAGAGAGGAGCTTCACAAATCGGGAGTCATAAGAAACTCTGGAAGCTCGCAAGAATCTTAAATCGCGTAATTCAATGGAGCCTGTTGTGTACTGAGGTTGCTTGAGTTCAGATCCGAGCTCATTCACTCTCTTTTGTCCATGTTTTGTATTTGTCGCTTTTGAGCTTTTCCTCCTGTGGAAGTTGGCGCATATGAAGTTTTTCTCTGTACAACTCTTATGATCAGGCGATTCCAGAATCCCTACTGTTTGAGCTTACTGAATACATGCATGCCATGCTTATCGATCTGCCACTGATTCGTTCTGACACCATTTCTGATCTCCTGGTAGAAAACAGCATCGCTTACCAATGTTCGAGGAAGTAATTCTTTGCATAGGATTTGCTGGAATGTGCATTGCATCAGTGAAGAGCAGGAGGAACTTCTCCAGATGGTGCAGAAAAGAAAAGAAAAAACAAAAGCCAGAGAGCAAGCTGCTAGCAATCAATGTAAGTGTGATGCAGCAGACTTGTGTTTTACAGTTTTGGCTAACACAGTAGTAGGGTATTTGGTTTTTCTCAGGTTAGATGTTACTCAAGGGGATGAGGATGATGACGATCGAGTTGCCACAGTTCTGTGCCTGCATCTTCTTCATTTTTCTGTGCTGTGTGGAGGAACCTTTTACTGCTGCTGCACTGAAGCCTCTTAAGTATGGGCCAATTGGAGAAGGAAACATCATGCCAACAGAGGGAGGTGACAGTGGTGGTGCCATGGAACAGGCATTGGGAAGCAATCTGGGACAGGGTAGAGTCCTTCTAGAGGCCATCATCAATGAGGTCAATGTGCCAAAGGAGATGGAATTGAAGGATGAGAAGAATGTCGAGGAGACAAAATTGCAGCAGCACCAGGTTGGGGCATCGAGCTCTTTTGATCTACTGCAAAAGGCATTAGGTCTAAAGTATGGGTGGATGCAGCAGGAGAAAGAGAAAGGACAGCTAGAGGAGGAGGAGGAGGAGGAGGAGGAGGAGGAGGAGAAAATGGGAAACAAAGTGGTACAAGCCCTGAACACTACCATGACAGAGAAGAATTTGAAGAATGGGGAACTTGAGCTGAAGGCAGAGGAGAACAAATTGTCAATATCTGAAGCTCAGGAGGTTGTGGAGGAGAAAGAGGAGGGATCGATTCCTGTGAAGATGAAAGTGGGTCATGAAACTGAGTTGAGGTTAGTAGAGGGAAAGAGATTCTCAAATTTCAATGCCCAGGAGGAAGTAGTGGATGAGCAAGAAGAAGAGGAATCAGCAGCTCCTGTGAAGAAGAAAGTGGCAAATGAATCTGAGCTGAAGGCGGCAGCAGCAAACAAGAAGAAAGTTTTGGAATCTGAAGACCAGGAGGCAGTGGAGGAAGAAGAGGAGGAATTGATTCCTGTGACGAAGAAAGGGCCAAATGAAACTGTGTTGAAGGAGGAAGAGAAAGAATTGTTGAAATTTGAAGATCAGGAGGCATTTGAGGACAGGGAAGAAGCAGTTCCTCATGTGATCAAGAAATTGGGGAAGGAAACTGAGCTAACAGAGGCAGCAGATGAGAAGAAATTATCAGGATCTGAACTGAGTCTGGGAGCATTGGAGGAAGAAGAAAATGAGGAAGCAATACCTCAGAGAAAAAGAGTAGGGAAGGAAACTAATATGATAATGGCAGCAGATGAGAAGAAGTTGTCAGAATCTGAGACTCAGGAGGTAATGGATGAGGAAGAGGTTGCACTTCCTCTGAAGAAGAAACTAGGGAAGCAGACTAATCTGACAGCAGCAGACAAGGAGTTGTCAGAATCTGAGTCTCAGGAGGCAATGGATGAGGAAGAGGAAGAAGCATTTTCTGTGAAGAAGAAAATTGGGAAGGAAACTAGTCTGATAGCATCAGATAAAAAGGAATTGTCAGCATCTGACATTTAAGAGGCAATGGAGGTTCAGGAAGCAATGTTTGTGAAGAAGAAAGTGGGGAAGGAGACTAATCTGACAGTAGCAGAAGAGAAGGAATTGTCAGAAGCTGAGGCTCAGAAGGCTGTGGAGGAGGAAGATGAGGAAACATTTCCTGTGGAGAAGAAAGTGGGGAAGAACAAAATTGAACCAAATGCTGCAGAGGAGAAGGGATTGTCAATATCTGAGACTCAGGAGGCAGTGAAGGAGGAAGAGGAGGAATCAATTTTTGTGATGAAGAAGATGGGGAACAAAACTGGGCTGAAAGAAACAGAGGAAAAAAAATTGTCAAAATCTGATTCTCAGGAGGCAGTGGAGGAGGAAGAGGATGAAGACAAGGAATCAATTTTTGTGAAGCAGAAACAGGGGACCAAAACTGGACTGAAGGCAAAAGAGGAAAAGGTATTGCCAGAATCTGAAGCTCAGGAGACAGTGGAGGAATCAATTCTTGCGAAGAAGAAACTGGGGAGCATAACTGAGCTGAAGGTGGCAGATGAGAAAGAATTGTCAAAGACTGAAGCACAGAATCTAGTGGAAGCAGAAGAAGAAGAGGAATCAGTCCCTGTGCAGAAGAAAGTGGGGATGGAGACTGATCTGAAAGCAACAGAGGACAAGAATTTGTTAAAGTATGAACCTCAAGATGCTGTGAAGGAGGATGAGGAGGATCCCTGTGAAGAAGAAAGTGGAAAAGGAAACTGATCTGAAGGCAATGAAGGACAAGGAATTGTCCAAACCTGAAGCTCAGGAGGCAGCAGAGGAGGAAGAGGAGGAGAAAAACAAGGAGAAGAACAAAGGTGACAATAAATCTCTAGAGGGGATGAGAATGAATACTCACAAGCTGCTGCAGAAGAGGCTGATCCAGCATTAGACCTTGACCCAGTTGAGATTGATCTGCTGCAAGAAGTTCAAGACCTTCCTGCAAACTTGCAGCAAACAGTTGGAGCAGTGACAACCCATCTACTTCCAAAAATTCAGCAAATCTCTGGCCAGTCAAAGGACTCATTTGATAAGATCAACAAGAATCTAGCTAGCAGCTTCTTGCCTTTGATTGGAGAGAAGTATGCTCCAGTCATTGCAACTATAGTTTCCTATTGTCTTCTAATGCTTCCTTTTGGAGTTGTGTTGTTTCTTTGTGAGCAAATGCGCAGTATCCTCACTCTGCAGAAAGTGCTCCTCTTCATCAACATCTACCTGGCTGTATATTTTTCAATCCTTTTTGCTCTTGCCTCAGGACTGGGGGCTGAACCCATTTCTTTCTTCTACAAAAATTCAATGTCTGGTTACATAATCTTGCAGTTGTTACAGGCATTTGGTTACATCATCTACATGCTGCTACAGACAGCGGATATCCTCTTTACATGCTCCACAGGAACGCTATTGGGGAAGTGGTCAGCTGCAATGCAATGCTTGTTGGCAATGATGGTGGGTCTGCACTACTATTTCACTGTATTCCATAGAGCTATGGCCAGGAAAGCTCCACACACAAGCTGGAAATACTATGGTCTCTACTGCCTGAGCTTCTTTGTATGTTGTCTTCTCTCCAGGGTCCAGCGTGGCAAAAGAGAGTACATTCCTTTGGGGAATGAGACTACAGACAAGAGGAAATGAGCTTTCTCAATGTCCATTGAGGTTCTATGTTTCACCAGATGGTTCAACTACTAGATTACTCATAATTTTTTTTGTTGCCTTTTCTCCCAGCTGTTGGATAGAACCACAAGTCCATAGATCTCTATTCAATTCACTTGCTAAGATAGCTGAGTGACCATAGCTCTGCAGCTATGCAACAAACATTCATATCTCTGCAAACTATACAACAGACATTTTTTGTGACTCTATTTTGAGTTGGGAGCGTGCATGCACAGAATGTGCATGGCTAAATTTTAGTGTGACTGCCTCTGTAGACAGAGAGGTCATATGTCATCATATAAAATACCCACAGAGAGTGGAATTTCTCAGTGCAACAGGCACATCAATCAATGTTTTACTTATTTGTACATCATGTACCTGCATGAAGGAAACTCCTACCCTATCTTCTTCCAATAACTTTCTTTTTGTACAGCATCTGATAAAACAGAATTGCAGGTTGTCATGTCAGATGAAGGTGAAAGCATTGCCTTCAACATTCGAAAGTGTGGCAGGTCTGACACCTGATCTGTAAGAGGTCAATTTGGAAATGTTGTGAGCTCCAGGTCTATTTTCCTTTTACAGAGCTCTGCAGTGATATACAACCAAACCAATTAGCAATGGCAATGTGCAGATCAATATTGTCCATGTCTTCTTACTGAAATTTCAGTAATGTCCCCACAAGTGGGTATTACCCATCATAAAGCATGAGGATAATTGTTATCATAAGCCTAAACATACATAGATCAAGAGATAGTGCTTGACACCCTATATTCATTCCTTCACGTGTTCATCTTGAAGTGCAAACACATAATCACAGTTTTCGTCAAAGTGCTCATGGGGGAATCCTCACATTCTAGTGCTTTTCTGTGCTCTAAATAAAGACTTCATGTGTGCTAATCCACTTGTGTATTATGTGCAAAATAAGACAAAGATAATTGGATGATCATGAGGTTTACTACAGATGAAATAATATTAAAAATTAACCTTGTTAGTATGCAAGCCAATGGCAACTTCTAACATTTCGAGGTACATGTGCCACAACTTTCAAAAACATTCCCTCAATCAACAGTGACTTCAATAGGTATTGGTGTGGTCTACTTCACCAATGTCAAGTGATGTTGTATCCACTCCTTGATAAAACACACAAATGCACCATAGTCACACAATGTTTAAGTTTTCATTGTCATGTTATTTTTAACCTTCCATCCCCCAAAAATAAAGAAATAAGTTGGGTCAATCAAATCTTGGAATAATATTTGTGGGAACATCTTATCAATGACAATGTTTTTTTATAGTAACATAATGCATTTGTTGCAACCCTAATTTGGGTTTGATTAATTACCAAGATGGGCAACAAAGTGTTGTTTTTGAGATGAAAGGATGTCGAATCCTCCAAGTGGAATTGGGTCGAACAAAGAATCAAAACTTTGAGTGAACACAAAAAATTGGAAGCACATTCTCACACAGCCAAAGGGAAGTACCCCCAAATCTCTTAAGTCAACTTTCAATTTGAGTTGAAAATCTCAATGTGTCCTAAATATTTGGATCAATGTTTGAAAGACCAAAACTTATCAAATTGTGCCTTTTTAAACCATTTGAATTTTTTTGAATGGTATTGTACTGAAATCAAGGCATTCTTTAAACAAAATTGTACAATACAAGGTCGAAAATCAAACTAGCAAAATGATTTTCAAACATTTAATCATCATGCAAAGGGGTCAAATCAATTATGATTGAGGAGTTTAATATGTCATTGGAAATATCTTTTCAAGGGCTATAACTTTGGCTTTGAGAGCTCTTGCTTTGGATACAAAATGATAAAGATATAATCCTAAAGTGACAAGATTCATAATTTGACAATTTTGGGACTTTGTTTTGAAATCTCATGAAAAATGACAATTTGGCTACAACCCCCATGAGGAGCTACAAAGTAAATTACAATGAAAGTGATAATTATTTTCAAGTCTAGGTCGTAGTAAGTTTTGTGAATCCAAATTAACCCATGGTTTGTATGTGCACCATTTAGGCTCATTAACCACCTTATTTGAATTGTATAATTTAACATGTTTGTGAGTTCAACTTGACAGGTTCTAATCTTGTTTTGAAACTCTTGCATGGCCCACTTGTCCCAATGTGTAGATCTAAAAAGTAGATTCAAAGCTCACAAATCTTTCACAACATTTTGTATTGGATAATTTACCTCAATACCTTGTGCTAAGCCTTTGGGGGTGCATAAACATTCATCCACAATTAAACACCTTCCAATGCAAATTTTGATTTACACCCTAAGATTCATATTTAAGGTGTGAATAAGATCATGAACCATGTAGTTGAAAATCATGTACCATGGTTCACAAGCATCCAAACATAACTTGTGTCTCATCTTGAAGAAACATAAGATTAATACAGAAACATTGTTGATGAACACCATAAAAATTAATCAAAATATATTATGACATGCCAAGTATGATTTTGTTCAATGACATAATAATGATTAATAGTGTGATTCATATAAATTAATTCTTCATGGACATGAATAATTCAAATTTTTTTGTTGGTGGTGGGCTTCTTTGATTAGATCTTCACCAAAAAAAAATTCATACTTTGAAAATTCCCAAAATAAAATATTGTGTTGTCTATCCATGTGGCCCATTTTATGTAAGAGAAAACATTCTTACTATTTTTAAACCTCCATAACCATGTTGCAAATTAATCCAAAATAAATGGTGGTCGTCATTTTCTATTTTCTTTTTGCCATTTATTCTTCAAAAGCCCTAAAAAAGACATGAATTTTACAATTATAAAACATAAAAAAATAACAAGGTTGATTTTTAACATAAGCTCAATTCTTTACTGTTATTTTACTTGCAAAATGCCTTTTTGATGGTCCTTCATGCAATTTTTTAATCACCATTTATGTTTTTGTAGTTGTTAAACATCGTCATAGTTTGTTGTCTTGGCCCATTCTATACAATTCACCAATCCTTAGTGTGAAGGGTTTTGCTTTCATGACCAATCTTTGCTTCTGTTGTATTAATAACATGCTTTCAATCTGTCTTATTTTCAAATTTTCTTTTACATCATTCAACCATTTAGGCTTTGTGTAAAACATATTTGAATATGTGGTTTGATCATGCACACTTGTGGGTTCTGTAATATTTGGTAGTCTTGACAATGCATCTATAAATACATGAGTTTTGCCTAGCTTATACACTACTTTGAAGTCATAATCTAGGAACAATAACAACCATTTAGCTATTCTCCTTGAAACTTGTGGTTTGTTAACCAAATAGACCAATGCCATATGATCTACATAAAATATAATTTATTGCCCAATAAATAATGTTTGAACTTGTGCAAAGCAAAAACCATTGCTAAAGCCTCTATGTGTGTTGTGTTATAATTATGTTCTACTATGTTCAAAAGCCTAGAAGCATACAGTTTTGGTTCATCACTCTTCCCTATTGATCATTTTTAAATAACATAACCCCTACAACTAATAAGAATGCATTTATATGAACATGAAACTCCATTTGTCAATTTGGTAATATCAATATCAGTGTTTCAATATACTTCTATTTGAACTATTCCCAAGCCTTCTAACATTCCTCTATCCAAAGAAAAGTCTCTATCTTTTTGGTCAATTTAGTAATGGGTGCCATAATAGTAGCAATTTTTTTTATAAAACATGTGTAAAATTGTGCCATCCCATTGAATACTTGAATTTGCTATGTATTCTTAGGTGGTGACATGTTTATTATTTCTTGTATTTTCTTTGGATCTAGTAGTTTCCTTTCTTTTGAAATAATAAAACCCAATACTATCCCTGAAAATATCGTAAATGCACATTTGTTTGGATTCAGACTAATGTCATATTCTCTGCACTTTTAAAAACATAGTCTAAGCTTTTGCAAATGACTTTCCATGTCATTATACATTGTAAAATCAAACAAAGGCTAAAGCTAATGAAGATGTAGAGATAATAGGCAATGGGGCATCGAATGTTAGACGTTCGTAATTAGATGGTGATTGCAATATGCCAGAAGTTGATCAGTGACATGTCACTGCGTGCATGCTCTTTGTGCCACAATTGCATAGTCATATTGTCCATGTAAGTACCTACTCTTACCAATCTATGGATTAATTGATCTAATAACCATGTTGCTGATTAAGTTTTTATGTGCATACATCCTAGGGATCATCCTACTAACTATTGGGAAGAGGTGTTTGGAAAGTTGTGCAAGATGGTTGATGATGCTATTCATGCTTGGAGTGTGGAAGCTTTTTTTTTCCAAGTTGCCAAATGTAAGTTGCAACATGCTCCAAGTTCAACCATTAGATTTAATGGCTTGTTATGTTTACACATTACTAACACAATGAGCATGGGAAAGGAGACATCAGAGATGTAGTGGAGTATGTACCAACTTTAAATATGCAATTTACAACATTTTGTTCGTGATTTGGACAAAGGAAAATGTCTTGTTTGAACATTCAAGCATCTTAATCAAGCCCTCAATTTAATGGGGTATAAAAAGGAGGCAATGTGCAACCATTTCATTGCTTGGGGTCTATTACAACCACTAGCCATCCTAGATTCACATAAGCTACAAAGCTAGTAAAGATTGCTCCTTGAATCGAGGTTGCATCTTGGGTGATTAAATTGGTTTGGTTTTTACCCTCAATAAAAGGGAAGACTCTTTTGTTCTATGATTTTCTTAAAATTTATTGTTCCAGTTCTTTACATTAGTTTTTTTCTCGGCCTAGTTAGTCTTATAGTAAATACAAATTATCATAGAGCATTTTCTTGTGTTATTCTTTGCATGTGCCTACTAAAGTTAATGCCTAGAAGCTAGGAAATTTGGATGTATATCATTTTATTTCAATGGTTATATGCCAAAAAACTTTAGCATATTTCTTTGCGACATTTTGGCAACCTTCACAAGGTCCGCCAATCATTATTATGCACAATTCATAAATGAGATTTTTAAAGAAATAGAATTATGGTAGTACATAGAAAACAAACAGGTTGTTATATATTTAGATTGAATGGGTAGATCAGTATTGCAAGTTCCCTTTTCTTTTTTCTGTAGTTTTTTTTCCCTTGTTGAGTTAATTAGTAGTTCATTTACTTCGTAGGTGTAGGATCTTGAAGCAAGTTCCAAATAGTGCAATTTGGCTCCTACAATTTCCAATTGCTAGGGAAACTTGGCTATGGGCTTGTAGTATATTTATAGTCTCTTCATCATATCAAAGGCATGGTTTTCTTGGTATGAAGAGCATGGTTTTGTTTTATCAATTGGGATATGTTCTTTCTAATATAGGAATGAATTAAATTAACAAAATATATTTTTTGCTGCAATTGCAATAGCACAAGGCATTAGGCTTAAGCAAATTATTTTCATGAATGTGGTTACAAAAATGAACATATTAGGTGCAGTGCCTTCGCTGATCTCTTCCTAGATACGTAAATATAGCCTATTATCACAGAGTTGGTCCATGGCCTTGATTTTGGGGTTTCAATGGGAGGTATGGTCACAATGGGTTTGGTGTGTTACACATGTTGCATGGTAGCTTTGGTCTTCTTCAACCATAATGGTGGAGATTGAAGCTAACTTTTTTATTGTTATGAGATATTCCATTGCTTTTTGTAATATGTCATATGGTCATGGTTGTTCATTAATTCACACCTTTCTGTTTGTTTATATAGGTCCAAAACCCTTTAGAATTATGGAGTGCAAATTTGCAATCAACAATAACGATTTATGGGTGGGCAGTAGACTAATCTTGATGTTCTATACAAGGCATTCACTTACACCACACATGATAAAGGTAATTGGGTGAGAATTAACTAATCAACTTGACTAATGTATTTCGCATAATGCTAGTAATCACATGGTAGTTATTTATCAATTTAATTAATATGCAATTGTATCCCCTTGGTTCGACTCCACCCAACCACCAGTTACAATTCATCTCCATCAAATGTTTATACAACATATATTTGGTAACCAAACCTATCTATTTATCAACCAACGATCACGATTGATTTACAAATTGAATTTATGTGGAAGCCTCTAGAGCCAACCCAATCATTCCACGTGAATTGGTTCATATTGTGAAATGTTGTTTAAGTTTTGTAAATATCACTTGAAGTGTTGACCTTGCTCGTGTGTTGTGTGTTTGTTAGTTCTATTACAGTATTCGCAAAAGAGTCATGGGTTCTTGGTAATGCACACTAACTTTTCTTTGCAACCTTTCCCTTGTGTGTGTTCAAATGTTTGCAAATGCTTCAATAATGCAACATTTACGATTGTAGAATTTGGTTGTTTGCATCTTGCAGGAATAACTTTGTTTACAAATTTTCTCATAAGGTTTATATGTTGTTTTCTAGGGTTTTATGGAAGGGACTAACAATTATTCAAGCAACCAGGTGCAAGAGTGTGACCCAAACCACTATGAGGAGCTTTGACAACAAACCATCATAGAGAACCAAAAAAGGTTTGAAGAACTTTCACTTAACATAGGCAAGTGAATCTGTAATTTGGGTTTTACTATGGAAACACTTCCAAGAGGTGGGAAAAGAAGAAACATGTGGCTTTAGATGCAACAGTGCAGGTACATGCTAGCATTATCCTAATGATGTAGTGTGCTTCTAATGATGCTAGAGGAAAAAAAATTGATTGCTTTCAAATTTGAGCTACAATATTGTTTAAAGCTAGTATTTTCATTCGTTTTATAATTTGCATCATGCTGACGACATGTTGTGTACAAGTTAAAGGAACATTTCGTACTGAAACTTACACCCAAGGTGTCCAAACTTGCAAGTGCCATATCCACAAACCCCCCATGACGTAACAATAAAATAACATCCAAAAGTTATTCCAATATGGTTGAAGAATAATGTGTGGATCAGCTTGGGCTACTTGGAGAGGATTTTGAAAACACCAATGATAACTTTGATGAGGATTTTTGCCTCCCACCAAATGAAAGCATGGGAGATAGTGGTGAGGATAATGTCACCACTACACCTAGGCGTCGAAAAGAACCCAATAAATCTATGATTAAATACACAAGATACATGGAAACATTCAAAACTTTTACCAGTTCCAATTTTAGGAATGTTGTATTGTCGGTTAACCCTTTAGCTTGTTTGACTCCATTTAAAACTTGGACTTTTGGTTTTTTTGTTGGTAACTTCAAGTAGTTATAAACATTTTAAACATTTCAAACACTAACATTTTAGGTAATTGTAGTTTTTCATGTCACATGTGCACATGATAAAGTGTTTTGGTTTTGCAAGGTGCAGACAAGTGTGCATGATTGATTCAAAGCCCAAGGATGCCACTAGCAACCACCCCAAGGCATGGTAGTGGTGGGTTAGGGGCCTCAATGCCCCCCCCAATCATGCCCCCTAGAGGCATGAAGCAAGTGCCCCTAGCCTTGGGCATTAGTATCCTACTCATGAGTAGATCCTAGTGCATGGGTATCACTAGTAGAAATCAGTCAAAATGTAACCATTCAATTTACGACTACATGCGATTTATAGTCGTTTGCGACTAGATTTGAAAATATTTGCTACTACAAGACTAACTTTCAACTATTTTGGTCATTTTCACAACTATGATGCAACTATTAGAAATTTCATCCTATTGGTTACATCAATTTTACATTTATTTTCATCCATTAATAGGTTGATATGTCCCATTAGTCACAA
>Ga0209611_10000175_pt1 | contig 81043 bp, 65 predicted proteins | sample S1TSphgellanicum_3_FD_187693 | JGI IMG/M metagenome (GOLD analysis project Ga0209611, IMG submission 187693) | Host-associated microbial communities from peat moss isolated from Minnesota, USA - S1T2_Fc - Sphagnum magellanicum MG (SPAdes) (version 2) | ecosystem: Host-associated > Plants > Peat... | reverse complement strand
ATGCTTCTGGATTCGATGACATGATCTTCGGACCAAGCCATGATGTGCATTCCAGCACCAACTTCTGTTGCCACACTATTGAGCCCGAGATTCCTCATAGAATCTTCCAACAAAATGGAGGACTACATAGACTAAAGAAAGTTCAGAACAGAATTCCACACAAATAAAAAAATATTCAGTAGTTGAGAAGTTCAGGAAGGTAAATATCTTGACAGAAGACTATCAAAGATGAGACTTGGAAAATCCTGTTACATATAGATCTAAAGCCCATTTCAGGAAGGTGAATATCTTGACAAAAGACAATCAAAGATGAGACTTGGAGAATCCTAGTCCTGTTACATACAGATATAAAGCCCATTTTAGGAAGGTGAATATCTTGACAAAAGACAATCAAAGATGAGACTTGGAGAATCCTGTTACATACAAATCTAAAGCCCATTGGCTTCAAGATTCTTGGAGTCTGCATCAATGTCTCTAGACCTTCTACCATTAAAAAATTCAAGCAGATTCGAAGCAGCCTAACAAAATTGTTAGGTAGTAGTAAATGGCGTGCTTACTTCAAGTGGTGATTTTCATGTGAACTCAGAGATTTCTTCGCCGCCGCCGGCTATTGTGTAGTAATCCATGAAATTAAATGTATAAACAGCTCGGCTGTTGTGTAGTAATCCATGAAATTAAATGTATAAACAACTCAAATTTATAATGCGTCTGTGAATGTGGTATTGTGAGGGACATGGATGTGGATGAATTGCAGACCTTCTACCACTAAGTTAACTATTTTTTTTCATCCTCGGGTTGTGACAACCTCTAAGTTAACTATTTTTTTTCATCCTCGGGTTGTGACAACCTCTAAGTTAATTATTTTTTTTCATCCTCGGGTTGTGACAACCTCTAAGTTAACTATTTTTTTTCATCCTCGGGTTGTGACAACCTTTAAGTTAACTATTTTTTTTCATCATGGGGTTATGACAACCTCTAAGTTAACTATTTTTTTCATCCTCGGGTTGTGACAACCTCTAGGTTAACTATTTTTTTTCATCCTCGCGTTGTGACAACCTCTAAGTTAACTATTTTTTTTCATCCTCGGGTTGTGACAATCTCTAAGTTAACTATTTTTTTTCATCCTCTAGTGGTGACAACCTCGGGTCACCACTTAGTGTAGTTAGTGACGTTTTAGTGAGTTTAGATTTTTAGTGGTAGAAGGTCTGAAGTGTTCATCTATGATTTTTTTCAAAAAATATTTTGTGCCCCCCCAAGAACTTTCTTTAACAGAAGAAATTTTTTTCCCCTCTACCTAGAATTAGAGAAAGAAAGAAAAAGGATAGGAGATCACTACAAAGCCTGTTGGCATTACACTTTTTGTAAAGCCTGTTGCATTATTAGGTGCCCTCTTAATACATGTTGCTAGAATGTTTTGTTCAGTGTTGGGGGGATATATGGAAATCTGGGTATTTGTCTCAGATATCACTTTTGTGATATTCAGATTTCTGATATTCAAGAGCCATCTTGGATATCTTGTCAGGCCAAATATCGAATCCAGCTTGGATACAAATATCAAATTAGGTTTGGTTTTAGTTTTAGGGTTTAGGTGTTAGTTTAGGCGAGAGATTGGGTTAGTTTTTAGGGTAGTTTAGGTTAGTAAGATTTCGACTACTTGCAGTTGTAGTTGTCACAACTTTAATTCTTAACCTAATGGCTAGGAAAGGAGAGAGACATTTTTCTTTCTATTTTTTTGGTTATTTTAGTTTAAATGACGTTTGCCCATAAAATATGTGCAATTGGAGTATACCATATTTAATAATGATATCTGACTGATATTTGACATTTTGATATTTCAAAATTTGATATCTGACCCAGATATCTGAGTTTGTTTTTTTAAAAAATTGATATTTGATATTCGAAGAAATCCTAATCAGATATCAAAAAAAGGTGATATTCGCCCATCCCTGATTTTGTTGGGCCCTGCCCCGACAGGGACAGGGACTATCGCATTGGATCCAACTTTTGGAAGTTTCACCTTATTAGAATCGGTTTCACATTAGGGGAACAAGTTTCTTTGGTGAAAGTGCTTAGACCGTTTAGATCGGAACGGATTTTTTTGGTGTTCAGAGTATGGACATAGTAGGTAGACATACAACATAGTATCTATTGGCAGGGCCAGCGTGTTTGTGATGCCTTTTTTATCATCGATTGCTCTTCAAACCTAAGTCTTCCAGGTTTACCAACCAAAAAAAAAAGGGGATTAAACTACGTAATCTCGCCTTACTGCCGTTCCGGCTTTGATTCAGTTTTCGATGCCCGGGTTCCGGAGGGTTTTAGGGCAACTGCGAACGGACGAGTCCTCAGGATGAAATTCAGTCTGGAATTGTCGGACTCAACGACTTGACAGTGTTGGGATGCACAGGTGTTGGTGCTGGGAGACAGTTTTGATTTGGGTCGACTTCGGATATCCGAGAGGGGCCGGATTTGGGCCTGGATTTGTGTCTGCTCCAGAGGCTCGAAAGGGAATTGTATTTCGGTCTACTTCCAATGCTCTTCTCTTGTACAGAGTTGTGAGGAGCGAGAGCAATTGCCTTCCGAAGGAATGTCTTCATCATCAGTGCAGCAAGTACTATTGTCGTGGGAAGGATGCAACTCTTTCCTATACCACAAAAGCTGCAGCTCCACCACCACATGGCGAAGAAGAGGGAGGTAGACCAGGAGAAGCTCGCTGCTACGTGTCTATGTGCCCCCTTTCTCGCTCTATATACATCCACAACTCTTGCACTACACCGCACTTTTTCCCAGAGCGCAGCGGATAGAAACAAAGGCGGCACTCAGACATCAAGGCACTTGTAAGTTTTCTTGTGGTGTTCCTCTCTATGTGTCTGTCTACTGCCTTCTTCTCTCGTCACAGTGTGTGTTCTGTTCCCCGAAAAATCACAACCTAATTATTATATTCGTCTCTCTTCCGAAGCAAATGGAAACATTGGACACAACCTGTGCAAGATGCAATACTTCGTCGTGGTTTCCATCGGATCAGAGCACATGATTTGATAGGAAGTATTTCTGCAGTTGCTGGAGGTCACAGAGAGAAACTGTGGCGGGAGTTTTTGGTAAATCCTTCACAATGGTGGGATCACAGATCAGAGAAGGTAACTGAACATCAATCCTGTAAGAGAGTTCACATGTCAATGGAGCCATAGCTCTTGTTGGTGTTGATGTTGTTGCTCTCGCTTGATTGCTATCCTGCCATGGTCTATACTTTTGCAGAAATCCTTTTGAGATCCTTTGCACTGGTTGGACAGTAGAAGTATGCTGTAGAAGGTAAGTGAATACAATATGCTGTGAAAAAATTCTCTCACTGATGGAGAAGGTCATTGTGGTTTTTTCTATTCTCATGACAGCATCTATGCCTGGCCTGTGGAAAATACATGGCTGATCAGCTTGATCTGGATTTCTGGTTGTAGGCAAATGAAAGGCACCCTGATTTCAAACATAAAATTACACAGGAAGCACTCTGGGTTGAGGACCAACAAAACCCACCTTGGGTGGCAACAGAGATTGCTGCAATGGCACGAGGCACAGTGCAATTGAACATTCTTGGATGGAATAAAAAGCTTAGGAAATATTTGAAGGATGGGCAAGCCCAGAAAGCAATGCAGCTCTTCCAACAAATACAACAAGAAGGAATGAGTCCTGACACGTTCACTTTTGTTCAGGTGATTAATGCACGTGTTGGTTTAGGAGCACTTGAAGAAGGCAGGCATGTTCATGAACAGATCATTCAAAATGTTTGTGAGTTTGATGTCTTTGTGGGGAATAGCTTAGTTGACATGTACGCAAAATGTGGAAGCATTGAGGATGCTTGGAAAATGTTCAAGAAGATGCCATCTCGAGATGTTGTCACTTGGAACACCATGATATTGGGACGTGTGAAATGTGGGCAAGGGTAGAAGGCACTAGAACTGTTTCAACAAATGCAACAGGAAGGTGTGCGACCAAACTTTGTTACCTTTGTGGGGGTGCTGAATGCATGTGCCAGTGTACTTGCACTTGAAGATGGCAAGTGTGCTCATAAGCAGATCATTGAAAGTGGATGGGATTCAGATATCTTTGTGGGGAGTAGGTTAGTTGACATGTATGCAAAATGTGGGAGCATGGAGGATGCTTGGAATTTGTTCAAGAATATGCCATCTCGAGATGTGGTCACATGGCCACCATGATATTAGGACATGTGAAATGCGAGCAAGGGTAGAAGGCACTGGAACTATTTCGACAAATGCAGTAGGAGAATGTGCGACCTAACTCTGTAACTTTTGTGGGGGTGCTGAATGCATGTGCCAGCATAGTTGCACTTGAAGAGGGCAGGTGTGCTCATGAGCACATCATTAAATGTGGATGGGATTTAGATGTCTTTGTGGGGAGTAGCTTGGTTGACATGCATGCAAAATTTGGGAGCATGGAGGATGTTCAGAGAGTGTTCAACAAGATGCCATCACATGATGTGATCTCTTGGAGTGCCATACTTGGAGGATGTGCCATGCATGGGCATGGTAATGAAACTCTTAAACTTTTTAACATATGTGTGAAGAAGGTGTAAAGCCAGATGATATCACTTTTGTTTGTCTTCTGTCAGCTTGTAGCCATGTAGGTTTGGTGGACGAAGGCATGTGCTGTTATGTTTCAATGATCACAGTTTTCATGATTTCACCAAAATCGGAACATTACAGCTGTATGGTTGACCTTCTTGGCCATGTTGGCAAACTACACGAGATAGAGAATATGATCAAGGTGATGCCTGGTAAACCATATGTGCATGCATGGAGGGCTTTGCTTGGTGCTTGCAAAATTCATGGTAATGTGGAGATGGGAGAATGTGTTGCTAAACAATTTCTTGAACTGGAGCCTACACATATGATTTGCGCACTACGCTCGCAGTGCACAGGGCTGTTTGATCACCAAAAACAGACCGTAGTGCGGGGTTGTTTGTATGTAGTGCGGGCTATTTTTGTTGACCTTTTTCACTTTTTGTTACTTTTTATTTTTTTTTACTGCTTGTAATTTTTATAATTAATTTTTTACTATTGAAATTTCACTATTTGTTACTTTTTTTACTGCTTATAACTTTCATATATTATTTTTTTACTATTGAAAGAGGCCAGGGGAATTGTTGTATTATATTTATTCATTATTCAGGGGGAGGGGGTCCACCTTTATTTTTTTTAAAGGTTGATTTTATTCATTTTTTCTGAATTAAAATAAACTAAACCTAGTTAAACTTATTTAATTAAATTCAACCAACTAAGTTCATTTAAACTTAGTTAAACTAACCTAAAATAAAAGAGGGGGATCTTTTGAAAAAAATTTAAATTTTTTGTTCAAGGTGGGTTTAGGGTTAGGTTGTAAATTATTATTAATTTTTTTTTCTCTCTATCCTATTGGCCCCTTAAGCAAGATGTGATTTCCATGAGGAAGTTTCTAATGTTTGGGCTATTTGACTATAAGCGAGTGAAGGTATGCGAAGATTTTTTTTTGGGGTCTTTAAAGGAGGTGCACAAGAGGTGAAGGTTATTTTAGGAAAATGTAAAGGCGGAGGTGTTGAAATAATATATATATTTCCATAGATTGTGAAAGGTCAACGATATATATACATTTTTCTTCAAGGGAAATTTTAATTTACAAATCTTTTTTGTTTTGTTTTGTAAATCTTCAAAAGCAAAATGTTTTTCTTTTGGTTATTAGGGGATTATTCGTTACCCCACTTTCCATTTTTTTTTCTTTTTATTTATCTTTCCTTTTTTTCTTGATTTTTTAAAAACATTTATCCCCCTTATTTTCATCTTGCCCTTTTTTTCCCTAATTTTCATTTTTTGTTTTCCTTTTTTTCTCTTTTTTTATATTTTTATTTTTTTCTTCTTACTGGATGTTTTATTTATTTTTTTAAAATCATTTTTTTCCCTATTTTTCTCAATTTGTGCTAATGTATTTTCTTTTATTTTTCTATCATTTTCTTGGTTTTGTAAGGGTTTAGGGTTTAAGAATTTACATTATATTGACTTAATTTTCGTATTGTCTCTATGATAATTGATGTAGCACCATATTTGCATTGTATTTATGTTATTTGACATGCTGTATTAATACAAAAAGATTTGGCATCTCCCATTCTCATAATAAAAAAAATGGTTACATGATGATATATTTTTCTTATTAAGGGTGCACACCTCCTAAATGCCAATAAGCTCGTACAAATCATGATCAAGATCGATCTAATAGTTTGTAATGCCACAGCTCGTCACGACGTGTCCACCCACAATAATTAAAAAACATCACTAACTTTGTACACAAGGAAGACCATTGTGGAACTCGAAAATATCAAAATGAACTACAAAAGTGAAAAGAAACACATTTCCCATTCCCAACATGCATACATGTTGAATTCTGTGAAGAGAAGGATCAAGCTGCCAAGTTCATGGTACATAGCATAATAACAAACCCAATCAACTATGTCCAAGGGAATGTAAAGGAGCAAATCAATAAGTGACACCATCACAAGCTAATCAGAAGAAGAGCCAGTGAACATACAACCACACTACAAAAAAAAGGACATTCTTTGAACTTCATTATTTGCACAAATACCAACACCCAAATTCGAGAGGAAACAAAATTTGAGTAGTCTTGAAGTGTACCTGTTCAAAAAAGGCCCTAACAAACCAAGCGTAGAAAATGCTCTTTTTACAAGGTTGAAGGCTCTCCGAAGCTACTATTCTTCCAAAATTTGCTGAATTTGGAGGTAAACCTACAGTTGCAATATCAAACATGGACAAGTCCATCAATGTGTGCGGAAGGCCAATAACATGATAAAATGATCTTCGTACACTATATATTTCAACATAAATCACAACTTTTATACATGATACAGAGCATTGCAAGACGCAAAAACATCATCTTCCTGACACCTTGCACATACCCATTCCTAAACTCCTAGCTAATTCAAATAATTGCTTGAAATGACAACATAAGGTGATTTATGCAGCAAGTGCAAAACGTCCAATCCCACAGGGTGAGCAACACTCTTGCCATGACCAGCTTCTACAATAGTGGAAGAATCTCCAAGGTAGTTTTTGTCATCACAAAACTGATCAAAGAAATTATTTCAATACTTTGGACTGTGAGCGAAGTGACATGCGCAAAGGAGTTCTGATTGTGATAAAACAGCCCTGACACATCTCAAGACATGTTAAATAGAGACATTACCCCTTCTGTAAGTTCCTCCGGCATACTGCCAAGTGTCTTGAGTAAAATCTCCAGTGGGGCCTTTCCTCCCCTCTGCACAGGATCAAAGAAGAAAAGTTCCCACCACATATAAGGGCACTGGTTGGACACTAAAGATACTGGACTATATCCTTATTATATTAGTATATTGAACTTATATGTATGCTGCCACTCCCATTTACTGCTCTCCTAGCCAATAAAATGCAGTCTTATGCACATGAGAAACAAAAACGTCATTGATTCTGCCACACATAATGACCCTGTTAGGAAGAATGGGCTCCCTGCATTTTTTTCAACCTGACTTCGATCCAGGAATTTTCTTGTCACCAAAACAGATAGAAGGTTGCGAAGAACACCCACAGAGCAAACCTGGCAGAAGTCATATAAGATTCAGGGTGTAAAGAGAGATTCACACACCAGTTCATGAGTCTCAATATACTTTGCAGTGCTTCCATTGTCACTTGTCAGCAACAATCCTAGTATCTGGAACATCCACCAATAGCTTGAGAAAACAATCAATCTTTGTAACCCAATGCAAAGGGGTTTAGGGTTTAGGGTTAGGTGTCAGACAACTTTCCCAAACAGGGGTGCACATACAATCCAAAGCATTTTTAATTGGGCAAAAAGAATTGATGCAGATGAGGCTAGGACCTGCATGACATGTCGATGAAGCTGTGCGAGGTGGAGTTGTTGCAGCTATCTTTTTGAAGCTGCAGTGAATCATCTTCCGCTAAGCTTTGTGCTGCAACAGGGTGTTGTGCCAAAGCCTTCATGATGTGCACTACACCTCCTTCCACCTATCACCATGACCCATTACAAAAGAACTCAGACTAAGGGAAACACAAAACAAAAAAACCCTCTAAGAGACAATCAATCTAAACTGAGCTCAAAAGATGAATTTACCATCACTCGACGATTCTCATCTCTGATGTCATCAGTCAATTTCGATCCATCGAAAGTGGTGTGGGGCTGTGACAGAACTGGCAGAAACAGCAGAGCTAAGCAGGCGATGCAAAACAAGCACAAGGGATGAGAGAAGGCCTGCATCCAATAGCGGTTGCGCATCAAGTGGCTGCACAAAGAACCAACTCATTTACATTGAGCCTTAGGATGATGATGATGAGGAGGAGGAGGAGGAGCTCAATCAAGTACATAGTGGGTCAACACAACAAAGCAATTTCAAGTGTATCGTAGCATAATCTCTCACCCACAATCCACATCCAAAAGCTGCATTTGCAGAGAGCTGTACTACTTTCTATCTGTGTGATGACCAGACACACATCTTTCATTTCTGTTTTCCCTTTTGTTGGCAGAAGGTGAAAAAGAGCTTGATGCAGAACACATACCGGAGCAACAAGACCTTCGAGTGCAAACAGCAAATTGGCACCAAAAGAAGACTCTCCCTGCACCAGCAAATACAAGGATATGAAGGCAAAGGCTATGATAAAATGTCCAGAAGAGACAGTTGAAACAAAGTGATTTGAGAAGGAAAACAGTTGCAGTACATACATGGAGCTCTGAACGAGTAGCTACCAAAACTGTGAGATTGTTGAAGTGGAGAAAGGAGAAAGACAAGGAATTTTTTTGTCAGGCTTATATATAGATGCATATACCTTTTGTCCATCGATAAAGAAGTTGAGAATGTCATTTGGTTGTAGCTGCCCATTGGGACCGGCCTTGCGCAACCTTTCAATATCTGTTACCAGTGCTCGTGCGACCACAAACACAAACACACGAACATCCACTAGCCTGAAACAGAAATAGAAATTACCCATTTCCTAGCATAGTCAGCCAAGCCAACCCGTGTAATGTATCTGCTCCAATGTCACAAATGCCACAAATGATTTGAATAGAAAGATTCAAGCTTGACTTCAACCCTCACAAAATTCTAGCACCCAAAGAAGGATTACTTTTTTCTATTTGACATACGTCAGGGCAAGTTCAGCAGGATTGGAATTGCGTCGGCGATCTTGCAGAAGAGACTCATTGTCTTCTCCAAGGCTTCCTCCTTCTCCTACATGAACACCCAACAGTAATATTCACAAAACATGTAGCTGGAGAGAACACCAACAGACAAGCGGTAGATTCTCAAACAAGTAAATGCGTCAAGTGGTGGAACTTCAATTCATCACCGGAAACAAAACCCCACCTTGTCAGAATTTGCAGCTCAAAAATCATCCCATGCCCTCTTGAAGTCCTGCTCAGAGTCATTCTTCTCTCTGACAACCCAAAACGTGCAATTTCTTGTTAGAGCCACTCCTTCCAATTGAAGTGGTAAAAAAATCACAACATGGGCAAGTGATGCTTTTGCCCCCCCAAAGATCATGCAGATTTCAATTGTAAAACTTTAAACCCTAAACCCTTGGCCAACAGCAGCCCCATCGTATGAGCACCCATTTAGTCTGTCTCTAAGGATACTACCAAAGAAAGAAAAAAAAACTGGAAACAGGAAGCAGCTCACAAATACCTGACTCTTGAGCTGGTGGTGCCTTCATCCAAAAACAACCCAGGAAAAAAAACGAATATTTTTGGGCAGATTCTTGCAGATTTTGTCAAATTTGATTATTCAGATTTAGACATGTTCTTAGTGTTAATCAGGTTTCTCTGCTAGATTTTCTACTGTTTTGAGAGTTTCCCAATAATTTGTTGCCATCAATGCTAAATCCTTTTTATGATCATCACTAGTGCAACATCACGAAAATGAAAAAAAATTCTGTTACAGACCATTTTGCCACATGTGGACGCTCCTCTTTTAATTCAGTACCATTATTTTAAGTAGTTTTTTACCATTTGGACAGGTTCTAAAAACTTGTTGTCATTTAAGTGCTAAAACCCTTGTGGAATGCTTTGCAACTGATAACACAACCTAAGAAAATTGAAAAAAAACATTTTGTTTCGTACATTTTATCATCCAATGTGCAGCCAGTACACCCGGACAACATCCCTGAATTTTAGTTCAGTGGAAAAGTTATACCCTTCTTTGGATGATAAATAGTAAATGCTAACAAAAATACAATTCCACCTGAAAATGTTTGAAATATTGAGACATTATGGGCTGCACCCACCTCAGCATCTGGTGCAGTTTTAGTTATGGCTAAATAATAACAATCTATAGAAGGTAAGCACTCTCAGCTGGTTGCTAAAGATTGCACATTCCATGTACCTAAATCTAATTTATTACGGTTGCAGATACTATCAACATGATCATAAATGGGTAAATGTTAATACTTATGATAACACTACTGTGGACTTGCCATGTGTGGGTCACATAATATTCCCCTTCAGAAAGTTGATGTGGTTTTTTCATTGTGATGCATCACTTTTATGAAAAGTATTTCTTTAACAATTTTTCTTTTGAACACACGATTTTGTTCGCCAATAAGTTTCCTTTGCCCATGGATGGAAATCCTCCTCTCAAGAATAAATTTCTGTAATGTTGTACATTGAATTAACTAGCGTGATATTGTTGTGCTCTCTTTGACTTTCAAATCAGTGTTAATAAGACCGTTTGGTGCCAACCATGCCACCTTGAACAAATAGTACAAAACAGAAATATATTATGTGTGGATGAAACAGATGAATGTATGCATGTGAAAAGGATGTCGAATAGATGAAAGGCCATAGAAATGACATTTATTTGCATGGAATTAGACATGGGTGAACCGTATGGGTCTATGGAAAGTGTGCAGCTCTGTGTTGCACTGTGCACTGCAGCATTTCTTTTCCTGACGAAAATTTAAAACAAAAAATTATTTGAAAATGAAGTTATCCTTGAAGTTTTCAATCACCAGAAGTCAGAAAAATATAGGAAAATGTATCAGATTGCTATATTGGATTCCAGTAAGTATCCATAAATATAAAAGGATGATAAAAAAATTTGTGTTTCATACCTGGTTGATGGCCAGATTTGGCTAAATCTTCCAAAGGATAGTTCACACTTTTTCTACACCTTCCCATGGACAATCGCCACTTAGGCTACAGAAAAAATTCCTAAGAAAAGCACCAGCATGCTACACTGCACTGCGCACTGCGCAGCGCCGTTTCATTCGGGAGTAATTTTCCGTTTGGAGTTGGTCTTTGTTGACCCGGCACCGTTCTGGAAAATGGCGTAAAGACGACTCTGTACCTTCCAGCAACTCGAGTCTCATCTTATCCGATTCTCCGCGTCGCAAAGCTCAGCAAAGTACCACGGTACAACGCAAGTACAATTGCAGAACGTTTTGTCTGCACGCGACTTAGCAGCTGTCAGAAGCGCGCCTGATGCTATTTTCGAACCTAAGCCAATAATTTAGTCGAATGTCAACGCCTGCGATTTCTCGCAGAAACGAAACAAGTTCCACCTCCCTTATATATGATGTGCACAGATAAGATTGTATCTCTTTGAGTCTTGCGCTCTGTCTCTCTCCAGTGCCCACCTACTTCAGATCTAAACTGGGAGGGAAAAAGAACGTGTGCCCTGTTGACAACAGAGGGAAGAAAATCCCAATTCAAGCAAATTGGCCTGACGTATTCCAGATGACACATGGATGATTCTTTAGTTGCCTAATTCCAGGGAATGCAATACAACCATAGTTAGAATGGTGGGTGCTTAAATATGACAAATGTTGTGGGATATGTTCCCAGGGAGAAATTCCTTTTTGAATGAATGACCCCTGAAAGTTAGACTGATAAGCTACACCAAAATACATCAATGGTTCAAATTGGACCCAAACATATTATATGGTGCAAAAGAAGATGCAATCCTATTATTAAGAAGTTAGTTTGTATGTTTTGTCTCTTAAATGGCATGTTGAGAACTCCCAAAACATTGCAGCCCTCAATGTGCTCTTGGTATTGTTGGAATGCTTTAGGTGAGTAGAGGTGCGTTGAGTGATTTTGTGATGCTTCCACTTACAGTACAAAAGTTATTGAGTATAGAACAATTTTGTCATTGAAAATTCAATAAAATTTTAAATTTTAAACAAAAATAGGATTTCAGACTTAGGCTAAAAAAAGTTGTGATACCATGCCATATTATTATATGTGCTCAATGGCAGAAGCACACTAGTCCTACTATGAAGTAAGGCAGTTTGGTTTGGTTTGGTTTTTTTTTTTTTTTTCACATTGAGATCTCCCAAACCATAGCATCCCTTCCTGCACTCATGGTACTGTTGAAAAGCCCTAATGAGCAGGGGTGCATCAAGGTGATTTCATAATGTCTGGACCTATGTTTTTGTAGGAGTTATTGAATATTAAAAATTTTTTGATTGAAAATATAATAAAATTAAAACTGAAATTACCATGAAAATTGCGGTGCACTTTTTCTCTCAATGAGGATGATTTTATGGAGGTGATTTCATCACTTTTAGACCTAAGGTGTAGGAGATATCAAATTTTGAGTGTTTTTTTATTTGGTCAAATTTGAAAAAAATTCAAAATTCAATTCTGAATAGCAGACTTAGTCTAAACAAGGAGTACCATTTTCCTTTCTAGAATTCATTCAGTATATTACAGTATGTGCTGAAGTGCACAAATCACACTAATTAGCTATGGAGACAAGGTGGGATCCTACACTACGAGAAGATCTACACAGGAATGAACAACCTTTCATTTAGGTTTTAACCTTCACGAACAAATAATCAACCCTGGTGACACAACTATGATCAAAACGTGGTTAGTGGTGGACAGGAATACAATGAAAAAACTGTTTTTCCTGTCCACATATCATCCATCCAGCATGGTCTTACCATGCCACCTAACAAAGTGTTGATTGTATGCTGTTGCAATTTTACTAGTAAATTGACCAGACATGGGATTAGGCTGACAGTTGTTCTATTACTATTATTATAGGCGATCTTGCAAGAGCTTAGGCTGTCCTTGGTTCGTGCACTAAATTATGTTATTTTTCTCGCACTATTCTGATTATACAACACGGCTCCATAAATGTACACTCACACAAGTGTAAACTCAGACAAACCACGCAAGACAAGTGGACCGCGTGATTTATGGAGCCGCTTGGTTTGAGACACTGGCCCACTATCCTCTGGGTGTCCCACTCCCGCCCGCAAGATGCTAAATACCCCCCCCACCAATCAAGCTCTGTCCGGCACATGTTTCTTGTCTTCTTGCACATGTTTTTCAGCCCTGCATGGTTCTGCATAAAACCATGCAGCACGGTTTTACATGTTCTTTTATTCAGCAAAAGACCAAGTCAATGTTCTTTGTCCTGTTAAATTATTTTTCAGTATTACCGCAGTTCAGCAGGATCCTATTATGAACCTAGAATATGGTAGTAACCACTGGCATAGATTCAGGCGCTGAGGGGGATCTGATTATTTTTCTATTGAAATAACTCCTACACTCAAAAAAGTCAACCCTGCTCGTGAGTTGTTAGTGTGTAGGTAGAAAAAAAAAATCAACTGAGCTAACCACCATGGTTGGCTAGGGAACTGAAACCCAACAGAAAATTCTTTCCTGACCACTTACCATTCATCCTTCATGGTGCACTCGTATGTGCTGGTTCACTGTGGCCGGAGATTCTGGACTTGGCAAACCAAGAAGTGTCAACTTGGCAAAGTAGCAAAATGAGAAATGCCAACTTATCAAAGTTAGCCCAGCAAGCGGTATTAGCAACTTCCAGGCGGTTTCAAGCCGACGATAAGTAACTATAAGAAGTGGGCATGACAAAGGTGGAAAGCATCATCATTGCACGTTCAACGCTTGCCTCTCGAGGACCGTACAGAGCTTCGTATAGTTTCGTAGGTTCAACTGGCCAGAGTCTCCGCTAGTTCATTTATATTCTGAAGAATTATACCCATCTGCTGCTTCACGTTGGAGGTCACAATGATGAGATCATCATCGTTGCTGTTGCTGCTGATGTTGTGTGCCTTGTCTGGTAGAAGCCTGGCAACGGTGTGCAGGGCTTCTGATAGAGATGCCCTCCTCGCGTTCAAAGCCCAGCTCATTGACGCGGATGGGGTTCTTAAGGATTGGGATGCGAGCACTAACTGTTGCGTCTGGACGGTGAGACTACTTCTTCTTCTCTGGATTTCAAAGTTGGTGACTTGAATACTCTTTATATCACGGGCCTCATCCCATTTCATAAGCTTTTCGCAGTGAGCTATCTGTCCTGTCACTGTCATACATTACAGTGACTCTTGCTGCCTGCATCCCGGAAGGATAGTTTTACTCAGCAGTCCTAGAAAACGAGAGTTCGTACTTCTGAACCTTCAAGTAGAACGAACTTAGAATATGTAACACTTGTTGGCCTAACGTGTGAATGGTCTGATGCGTTATGCAGGGAGTCTTCTGCGACAGGACACATTCAAGGGTCGGCTCACTTTTCGTGAATGCAAATTGCAGGAATTGTATAGGGAACGGAAAGCTCATTGTAGATCCAAAAGTGAACGGCGCGAGTTTTGCCGCTTCCCTCAGCAGCCTCACAGCTTTGACTCAACTGTCCTTCAACAATGTCCAAATAAGATTCAGATTCTCCATACCTCCCGTGATCTTCACCCTCACAAACCTTGTGAGTCTGTCACTAACCGACTGTCAATTCAGTGGTCCAAGCATCCCTGCAGATGTTGGTAAACTTGTCAAATTAACCGCGCTCACCCTCGACGGCAACCGGTTTCCTGGTGGCCTTCCTGACTCCATCGGCAATCTCAAGAACCTCAATATCTTGCATCTTGAGAACAATCAAATGACCTCAATTGGATCCACGCGGATTACCTTGCTGAAGAAGCTGGATCAACTTGTCCTCAATTACAACAAGCTATCTGGTCCCATTCCCAAGTGGTTAGGAGGCATAACTTTGACAGGAGTGCAATATGGTGAGCTCAACTTACACGACAACCAATTCACCGGATACATTCCGGGGGAGTTGTGCAACATCAAGCCCAAGTTGTTGATTCTAGGGCTCAACAAGAACAAGCTCAACGGACCAATTCCCGCAGCCATCGGCAACTGCGCGCAGCTCCGGACTCTTTTCGTTGGAGACAACAAATTGTCTGGTCCACTTCCACATGAACTTGGAAAGCTGAAAAATTTTCAAGAGCTGTTCGCTGCAAACAACCAGTTGGCAGGCCCCCTCCCAAAGGAGCTCGGCGACCTCCCCAACTTCAACCAGATGGATATCGGCCACAACAAAATCACTGGCCCGATTCCTTCAAACTACGGTCCTTTCAGCCCCGATATCCCTGAACCCGTAGACTTCACCAACAACATGCTCACAGGTACATCAAACTTTGGACACATCCAGACTTCCCTAATTTCCAACTGCAAGATTTCTCTGGACTATTTCGCAGGATTTCTTTGATGTTAAATACGATCTGACAAATGGGTTGCAACATCACAATGCACCATGCACTCATAATTTTGTCATTGTCACCGTACTCGCTGCAGGTCCCATTCCACTGGCCATGCAAAACCTACCCGTGAAGGTTTTCCGCCCTGGGAACCCAGGCCTCTGCGGCACCCCACTGCCAAACAAGTGCAAGTAGCTGATTTAAAAAACTCTACATATGAAATAAATTGGGGTGTCAACACTCGACTGTGAAATTATGACTCAAGTGACATGTGCCATTGAGGATAAATATAATACTTTGTTAATGAATAAGGATAGGCGAAAACAATTGATTTTGAATTGTTGCCTACATTTCGACCACTGTCTCGCACCTCCGCAGACCTTGCTCTATTTCATTTCATTTTGATGCAAGAAACCAGAATATATCAGATGCGTTTTGTGGTTTCTGTCGTCTTGTTGGTTGCATCTTGAGTATTTAGAAATTTTCAAATTTTCTTCATGCATTTCCAGTGGCCTCCCTTGGCAGAATGTCCCTTCCAACAGCGAACCTTTCACTCGTGGAGGACCTTAATTTGATCAGGAAAGGACTTTTCCATTTTGTGAGGTTCCCAAAATTTGAAGTTTCTTTCCGAAAGGTAAGGAACATTTTTTCGACTCTTCCTCGGTTTTCGATCCCAGCCGAGGGAGCCGAGCACACCTCGGCTCGCTGGACTCTCAAGCCCAGGAAGAGCCTCAAAAATGTTGCTTACCCTATATTTCAAACTCGTTGTCACACTAGCGGTCATCGACGATACAGCCCGCGCAAACTGGCAACAAGCTTTGATCAATCTGTGAATTGATCGTGAAACGGCGTAGAATGCAGTTGCGATCTTGATTGTTTTTCCTTTTCGGAGCTGTTACGGCCTCCATCTGATCAATTATATCAGCAAGTGCTCCATTTTATTCCGGAGTGATTTGATAATTCTGAATATCAAGTTTGTGCTAAAGTTCGGGCACTTGCAATCTCATTTTGTGTGTGTGTGTGTGTAATTATATAATCTGATGTCTACCTTGCTGCTCTTCAGCTCGCAGTATATCATCAACACGGTGTGTCGATTTCAGAATGTATCGTAGACCAGATGGTGGAATGAAACTCCTCGCAAAATTGACAGAAGAGCATATGAGAATTCATATCTATTCAGTGTTTTCTTGCACTTGTGTTGACAATGTTTTTTTAGGCTTTTGCACAGGCTGGTTTTTATGACATGCAGTTTTTTCCCCTTTTCAGAAAACGTTCAAAACATATTTTGAACTCAGTTTTAAAACTCCCCTTACAACCATGTTTGAGAAAATGTTACTTTGAATTCCGAAGCCAAGGATTATTGCCTGATCATGCCTGACATTCAAGCTCCACTACACATAGGGTTTCCGTAGAGACACGATTTTTAGGTCGCGCCAAATATGTAGCTTCTCAGATACGATGCGTGTTCCGCCTTCCAAGTTTGTCTGAAGGCAGCCTTCTATGATAACATTCGTGCAGTTGTCGATACTGGAGGAGGAGGCACGAGTACTCTAGATGTTTAAAAATATTTAAATTTCCTACACTGTACGCAACAAAGAGTATATCGACTGGACATGGCATACATGGACAGGTTTATGTTCTTCACTGCAGTTGGCTTCCAGTTCGTTTGTGATAGAGTTGGCAAGCATAAATTGGCAAGCAGCCCATTAACAATTTAACATTAATTGTGGACCAACGTTTTATTTTATTTTGACGAATTTTTGCCACTTGGCAACCAAAAAATTGTAGGGTAACTCATACAAAGGATTTTTATGAGAAAAATGGCCCATAGTTGCTAGATTTAGACAATAGGTTCCAGCAGGTCACAAAAATATAGCATGATTCTTAAAATTTTTGGCTTTCCCCTCTGACTCAAGTACCCAAATTTGGCTAATTCCTCTCATGGACAATCACCAGTGTGACTACATTTCAATGTTGAAAATAAAAACCTCGTCTGGGGACAACTAGTGTTAAACCTATCCAAAGAGTAGAATCCTAATGCTTTTAGTGAAGTTGACTTCGCAAAATAGGAAACGTCAACATGGCGAACTAACAAAAACTAACAGATGCCAACTTAGCAAAATTAGCCAAGCAAAGGGTATTCCATGTAGCACCTTCCTGGCCACGGTTTGAGGTCGATGATGAACACCTATAAGAAGACGGCATGAAAAGTGGAAGCATCCCCATTTCACGGCAAGGTTTGCCTCTCTAGTACCGTAAAGAGCTTCTTACAATTTGCAAGTTCAACTGGCCAGCTTCCCCTAGTGCATTTATGTCTGCTAGAGATTCATACCGATCTCCTGCTTCAAGCTGGAGCTCAAAATGGGCAGATTACCGTTGAGCTGTTGCTGCTAATGCTGTTGTGTTCCCTCGCTAGTGGAAGCCTGACAACGATGTGTAATGCTTCTGATAGAGATGCCCTCCTCGAGTTCAAAGCTCAGCTCATTGACACGGAAGGGGCTCTCAATGATTGGGATGCGCAGACTGACTGCTGCATCTGGAGGGTGAGGCTACTTCTTCCTCGCTGGACTTTAAAGTTGACGATTTGATTGCACATTATAGGTCATAGGCGTCATCACATTTTGCAACTATGTTTTACAGTGAGCTATGTGTCGTGCCACAGTAATACAGGACTCCTACAGCCTGCATTTCCTAACGATAATTCAACGAGATTTCGTACTTTTAATTCTTAGAGTAGAATGGGATTAGAAGATGTAATATGTTTTTAGCCTAACGTGTTGTTACTGGCCTCGTGCGTGCAGGGCGTCACTTGCGGCAATACACATTCAAGATGAACTCACTAAACATGTGGGCAAATTGTCGGAATTGTGTCAGGAGCAGTAGTCTCATTGTAGATCCAAAAGCTGATGGCTCCAATTTTGGCGTCTCCCTCAGCGGCCTCACGGCCTTGACTCACTATCCTTCACCAATCTCCAATTAAGATTCCGCTTCTCCATTCCTCCCCGATCTTCACCCTCACAAACCTTCTGAGTCTGTCACTAAGCGGTTGTCAATTGAGTGGTCCAAGCATCCCTGCAGAGGTTCGTAATCTCATCAAATTAACAAACCTCTGGATCAATGGCAACCAGTTTCCTGGTGGCCTTCCTGACTCCATTGGCAATCTCAAGAACCTCAACAGCTTGTATCTTGCAAACAACCAAATGAAGTCAATTGGATCCACGAGGATCACCCTGTTGAAGAAATTGGATTACCTTGACCTAGGTTACAACAAGATATCCGGTCCCATTCCCAAGTGGTTGGGAGGCATAACCTTGACAGGGGTGCTAAGTGGTGAACTTGGCTTAAGCTTCAACCAATTCACCGGATCTATTCCCAGGGAGCTCTACAACATCAAGCCCGTGTTGTTTATTCTCTTCCTCGAAAACAACAAGCTAAATGGACCAATTCCCGCAGCCATCGGCAACAGCACGCAGCTACAGATTCTCGACGTTGGATACAACAAATTGTCTGGTCCACTTCCACACGAACTTGGAAAGCTGAAAAATTTACAAAAGTTGTTCGCTGGAAACAACCAACTTACAGGCCCCCTCCCAAAGGAACTCGGCAACCTCCGTAACTTGGAAGAGATAGGCATCAGCCACACAAAATAACTGGCCCGATTCCTTCAACTTACGGTGGGACTTTCTATCCCAGTTTGGATGGCTTAGACTTCACCAACAACATGCTCACAGGTATTGAGAACTCTGGACGCATGTCTATACTTCCCCTAATTTTTTTGCCAGATTTCTCTGTACGATTTTGATGTTGAATAGGAGTTCTGACAAATGGGTTTGCTTGCACCATACCGCATCATGCACTCGTACTTTTGTCATTGTCATATCGTGCTCGTTGCAGGTCCCATTCCACGGGCCATGCAAATCCAAGGGGTGGCCAGTTTCCCAGTTTCCGCCATGGGAACCCAGGCCTTTGCGGCAAACCACTCCCAAACAACTGCAAGTAGAGTTAAACTCTACTCATGAAATACAATTGGGTGTCAAGACTCATTGGTGAAATGACTCTCACTTGTGACATATGGCATGTGCCATTAAGGATAATACAGTAGTTTGTTATTAAGGATGGGCAGCAGATTTAATTTTGAAATGGTGTGTATATTTCTCCTGAATATCGATCTCACTTCTCTCCAGACCTTGCTCTATTTCATTTCATTTTGAAACAACTAACCAGAAAGTATCATATGAGCTTTTTTGGTTTCCTATTTTTGACCTCACATGACACAATTCAGTGAACTGTGGGAGTATTGTAACTGCTGAACAGCAATTGGATCTGTCAACTGTGAAATGACTCAAGCAACATGTGTGTTTGCTCAAGGATATAGTAGTCATTTAAGGAATAAGGATAGGTGTTTCAAAGTTGACTGTGAATTCTTGCTTTTTTCTCATTGTCTTGCACCTCTGCAAACCTTGTCCTATTTCATTCCAGTTTGTGCAATAAACCAAAACGTATCAAATGAGGTATGTGGTTGTCTGTTGTTTACTTGATTGCATCTTTCTTTAAACTCATTGTCAAACTCAGTCTCATCAATGAGACTGCCTGTGCAAATAGCAACATGTTCCAATGACTTGCAAATTGATCATCAAATGACACCAACTGATCAATTATCAACAGGAGCTCCATGTAATTCTGGATTCATTGATGATTCTGACACTTTCAGGCACTTGCAATCTGATTTTATGTGTACATATATGCAATTTTATGTCTACCTTACTGCTCTTCAGTTAGAGCATCATATCATCAACATCGTGTATTGAATTAAAAAGAGATCATACAGTAGCTGGTGGAATGAACCATCAGGCAATATCAATTGACAGAAGTGCATTACGTTTAGATTCAGTGTTTGACACAATTTGACTTTGAATTGTGAAGGCAAGGGCGAGTTGGTGGAATGAACCATGGAGCAACATTGACAGAAGTGCATATACTCAGAGATTCAGTGTTTGAAACCATTTTAATTTGAATTGCAAAGGTAAGGACATTTGCCTCATCATGCCTTAGATTCAACCTCCACTAAATATAGTGATCTGTCTGACTTTGTCATGATCAGCTGTATGAAAATTTCTTTCTCTACAGGAAACACCTCATGGTTAATTGATTCCCTATTGACCACACTTCTTCAATCATTTGTGAACAAATGTCTCTGTTGACCTGGAATATTTCTTCAATACCTCGGTACAGACACAGCTTCAACACATGTCTATTGAATAATTAATTGATTAATTATAGTCGAAAATAAAATATTTCCAGAATATCCTCAAAGATTCTTTAAACTCCTTCACAAAGCAATGATTTTTGAAAAGCAAATTTGAAAAATTTGTACATTTTAGAAAATAATATACTCTGTGTCCAAGCTGCCAAGGCACTAAGGTAGTTGTGGGAAAACCTTCCCTTCCTTGTTCCTTTGTTAAGTTGAAGTCTGCGGTCTGCAGTCACTGCACATCTAGGTAAAGCAAAATGTGCGGCCATTCCTTGTGTGCCAATTTTACATAAATATTTCCTGAAATTTCTATTGTTCAATTTGAAAGCTCAGCATTTTGCCTATACCTTGGAATACAGCTGAGAGGGGTTTCAGTTTCATGATTACCTCGAATAATAGGCTATCAAGTGATGAGTAGTTCTATATAGCAGCATTCAACTTGGATAGCTTACAAGTTCTGGTGTACACAAAGGCCACAAGTCATGAGTACTTATACTACCAGCGCACTTCTCTGATCTATGAAGGTCTGGACTCTGAACAACACAATTGAGATTCAATATCACCTTCTCTAAACTTTATTCCATATGCATTAAGAAGGCACAGAGTGTTCGTGTGGGCTGACCAAACATGCACACACACTGTTTAGTGCCATATTTTGTTTCAGGACCTCCATAGTAAATTAACTACAAAGCTCAAAAATCATCAAATGAGCACCCATGTCTATCATGTGAGTGTAATTTGTAGATGATTATTCAGACCTGAAAACCCACCTGGTGTTATGGGTGACAAATCAGAGCACAATGTGTCCCATAGCTGTGGAACGACCATTTTCATCTCCCTTCACACTCCATAGCATTGGAACTTGATAAACCAAGGCTCCTCAAAACTTAGCAGATGATCAATGAAGTAACCAAGATAGTAAAATTCCATTGATGTCACCCCTATCCAATTTGATAGCAACCAGATCAACCTTTGTGGAAAAATACTTGTATTCTGGTCTGGGTGATCCCTGGCTCCAATTCTCAAACAGTGCCCACATTTCACTTGTTCTGGTGAACAGCGGATCTTCTTATTCCTGTTGTAGTGAAAGATTATCAAGAACCCAGCTTTAAAGTATGAAGAGCATAATCCAGAACTACTGAGAAAACACAGCACTGACATCACAAGTAATCGCAACAAGAACAAAGACTGTCCTCAAACTGATGAAAACAAATACCATCTTCCACTGTAATGCTCTCCAAAGAGGTTTGTCGCAATAAACTTTGTGGCAGATTGGCAGTCACAAAATACCCACAAGTTCTTGAAAATGTGCAGTGAAGTACCAGAAGTGCTGATGAGCCCACATTATGCTATAGCCAGCTTCTCGCTGTGGTTCCACAGTCGACTGACCTTTTCTTCTTCCTCCAGATCCAGTGACACAAATTTGGTATTTGCTACGTACTGAACATCACTCATCTGCATGGACAATCTCCTTAGTTCAGCATTAACCTCACTTATTTGAGGAAGGTCTTGATCATCTACTGCAAATCTATGCACCTCACAATTCACCTGTATCCAGGTTCAACCTGGGTCCTTCATCACACCCATCCACAACCTCTGTCCTTGAATGTTTGAAATGACCACATGACCTGCTGCATCCCCAGAGTTTGATTCAAGAACTCATTTGGCAACACTTCCTCCCATCTCCACTTCCCATGAACTCTACTGTAAGCACCAAGCAAGGCCACCCAGACAAAAATATATAATTCACAGGACATTGTCTTGACCACATCCTCAACCATGTGCAGATGGCCCGCACAGCCTACAGGATCAACCAGGCAGGCATAGGGTTCAATTGTTGCAGGAATACTATAAACAGGCCCCATGGATTTGAAGTAGCACAGGCCTTCATCCATTAGCGCTGCATTGCTACAAGCTGACGGAAGAACAAGCGAGACCTGTAACCCTTCTTGTTCTACACCTTCTCAACACATTTGTTCAAAAAGTTCAAGAGCATTGGTACCATACCTGTGCATGGCATATCCTCCAAGCATAGCATTCCATGTGGCAACATTACAACTGGCCATCCTGTTGTATACAATCCATGCATCCTATATGCTCCCACATTTGGAATACATGTCAATGAGGCTAGTACCCAAACACACGGTGGACTCACAGCTGCTCTAAATGATGTTCATGAATATGTCTAGCATTTTTCAAGTGTAACTACACTGACACACTGCCACACAAACTTTAAAATCCCATGAAAGTGTTGGGTAACACTCAAGGAATGAGGAGTTCTGGAAGTAAGCTCCCCTCAACTGAGGCCCAATTGAGGGGGGTTTACTCGAACTACCCCACTCCTCAGGTGTCACCAAGCGTAAAAATGAAGAAACTTTTGAAAGAAAAAATGAATGGAGAACAAAATAACCTACCTCAAGCATGGAAGATCCCACCTCAAGAATGGGAGAAGCTGCTGAGAAGGTGGAAGAACCTGCTGTTGAACAGAAGAACTCACTACAAGATCCAAAACCCTGGCCCCCTGTTGATTGGAAATTACACTGTAGAACATAAGCTTCAAATACACTACAATAGTTGTGCAGGTTCTCAAGTGACAGACTTCACCTGTTCTCGTTGCATTTGTCAAGATGATGCTACCGCCTTTTGCCCATCCCCACAATGCACATGTCCCAAAATCATAGCACTCCAAGCAATAACATTTTGTGCAGCCATCCTATAGAACACACTCCAAGCCTCCTCAAGACTCCCACATTTGGCATACATGTCAACAAGGCTGCTACCTACATGATGTTAGACTCATGACCCCTTTTGATAATCTGTGTTAACTAGCACATGCAGTCAGCACCCCCACAAAGGTGGATAGGTTCTGGCTGCACCCTTTCGCACGGCATTTGCTGAAACGGTTTCCATGCCTTCTGATCTCACATGTCCAAAAATCATACCAATTCAAGCAACCACATCACATGTTGGTATCTTGTTGAACACTCTCCAAGCATCCACTAGGCCCCAACATTTGGCATACATGTCAATGAGAGCATATTCACATAGAGATCTGAATCACAGCCAATTTGTATGATCTGTGTATGGACACATCTGCGACATTCAAGTGTTCATGGACTAGCACAGGCATTGATCACTGAAACAAAAGTGAACCTGTTGGGAATAATTGCTTCTTGCTGCGTTTGGTAAAAGGGTTCCATTGTCTTCTCACCTTCCCCACCCTTAACATCTCTTCCAAGCCTAGTATTCCACAAAAGACTACTCAATTGTACAGCCCCTGTTACCAATGCAGCCAGCTCTGCATCCACCCATGGTGGTTTAAAATTTACCATTAAACCAGAGTGCTTGCTGCGTTTTCCTATGTTTGAAATCTGGATATTTGGCACTGCACGACGACCCAAAATTAAAGCACCTGATCAGCAGCGCAGCCTAGGGCATAAGAACTCACAAAACCAAGAACAACATACTGCATTCCTGCAAGAGAATTGTGACGATGGCAAACGTTTCCATTTACCTTCTCTGACCTTTGATCCCACCAATGGGAAGGATCTGAGAAGAACTCCCATCAAAGTTTCTCTACAATAAGTTTCTGACCTGCCATTTGTGAATTGGTGAAAAGTTACATACCTCACGAGACACCTCTAGATGTTATGAGCAGAATTAACACAATGGAACCTTTTCCACAAGAATCTTCTCCACCTGCTCTGCAAGACCAGCATTTGATTTACAAAGAGTGGACTCTTGCAAGTCATGAACAATTTGTAGACCAGAAACACAAGACTGCAACCAACAATTCCTGGAGGTGAAACAAAATGACGTCTCAAGGAGCACATCACAAACTATTTAAAAACAACACACATGGACAATTACTCAATGAATAGTTGGATCTAGATGTTTCTACAGACAAAAACAGAATCGAGTTGATGATAGCAAGCATCATAGGAGTGTGAGACCGGGTCAACAGTATAAGAGAAGACATGAAGAGACCATTGTAGCATACCACCCGCATGGCGTCTCACCGCTACATTTTTGTCGAACAATGGCACTAACTGAAGGGGAGCAGCTGGTCGAGCAACAACACACTCATGAAGAAGTCGTAGTCATCGTCACCACCGCCGTAGTCCCGCATGGTGCAACGTCGACGGCACACAGACAACATTATTTAGCAGAAGGAAACCCCTAGGTAGAAACACCCATTACCAAACACCTACCCATTATCAAATACCTATTTGGTTCAGTCGGTCCCCTATGATCAATGTCAGTTAGCCCCTTCTAACGGTCAGAGTCACCTCTATGACCAAACGTTCATTGAGAGAAACTGGCCCCACTTTTATCGGAATAGTTGTGTTTGAAATTAGGGTGGGCTATAGCCACCACTAGAAAAAAATGTCCTTTTATAAAAGGTGGACACACCAATATTGGACAGGTCTGTTCGGAAAGCCTATACCCACCTAGACAAAAAGAAGTGTCATTCTTTTAAAAACAAAGGGCCCCACGAATATTGGAATAGTTTTGTTTGGAAATGGGGATGGGCTATACCCACCACTAGAAAAAATTGTTCCTTTTGCAAAAGATTACAGTTAAAATGAAATGGCAAGTATGAACTTGGGAGACCTTATCTACAAGGCAAGTTGAAATTTGCCTTTGTTTCTTACTTTTCTCGTCAACAAAACAATCACGATCTCAATTCTAGGACAACTCATTCCATTCACATTTTGCAAGTTTTGCTATTTTCTCAAATATGTATGCACTTTTAGATTATGTTGAAGAGGATTTCAAAAGTTTTATTGAGCACTTATTACTTAGTTGAAAAGTGATAAAATCAAAAGAAGATTGCAACAAGGTGAAGAGAAAGGATGAAATTGAACCTAATGCAGATTGTGTAGATAAAAGGTAGCTGAAGAAAGCATAGAAAACCAATTTCCTACAATAATGAAAAGATCAAAATTAGAAAAGACCAATTAGTTAGTAAAACAAGAAGACCACATTGATGATTCCATTGATACCATAGACATAATTTACAATGACAAATTCAAGTTCATATACTATTGCTAGGTAGCTAAGCAAATAGCTATTCCACAAGTAGTCACAAATGTTAGAAGAGTGGCATCTTGTAAGTTTCATCAAGTTCAAATTGTAATTTCAAACTCCAACAATTTGCACAACAACCATAGACAAAAAATTTGTATGGGAAAACTTTCAATTTTTTAATGCAAAGTCACATGCCATTGAGAAATATCCTAACTTGATTGAATTTATGTGATCTTTGTTCGATTTTAGAAAAAACAAGGGCATAATGTGCCTTGCAAGAAGATGAATTGTTTGCTAAATCAAACAACTAACAAGGATAATATACCACCTTGACAAAACAAAAGTCCTAAATCAACAAGGACAAACAAAAATGGAACTATAAATCAAACAAACAAATGGACAACAAAGGGCTTAAAAGAGTCTATGGATGCAATGGAAAGAGGTGTCATATCATTGAAGAAAATCAATTTTGGAATATTATACCTCACATTATTATTAAATACCTCAACAACAGACCAAATCCAAAGAACAAGGTCCACTAGGTTTGTTGATAAATGAAAAAGAGGTAACCATTATCAATTAGATACTTGGTATGCAAGAATGTGGGATGTGAATCACAACTCAAATAGCAACTCAAATTAAAGGTAGCAAAACTTACCCAAACCTAAATTACATAATTCAAAGATGGAATACTAAGGAATTCATGGTGATATTGGTCCAAGCGTAAACATCCAAGATTAACCATTAGACTTGTAGGACTTGAAGTTTGTAAAACATAAAGTTTAACAAATGAAACATGTAAGTCATTTTATTAGAATTTAACAACTTTGTACAACTAACACAGTTATTTTATAAATCACATCTAGAACTATGATGAGACAAACACCTAGGTTGGACAATAATTAGGAGCTCAGGTTCTAGCCAATAGAAGTTCATAGCAATTGTACATCACTATTGTCAAGTCTAGGGAATGAATGATAGTTGATTGTGGCATCAACATTACAAGAGGATTTCTATTGAGGTTCTACCTTTTCAAAGGTGAAAGAATTAAAAATAATTACACTAGAAATTGCAAACTAGGAACATGCATGGCCAATGAAAAAAAAACATGGATGATTTGTTTTATGTTCAAAAAATTATCTCATTCTTTATGAGGTCAATGCCTAGTGGCAAATTTCCATCCAATTGCCATCTATTAACTTTAGATGGACATGGTTCACCTGTAAATTTAAAAGGAATAACGTTGGCACAACAATGTGGCTTAGACATGACATGTAACCCTTTTGACCTCTAAATTAATTACATGGTTGACCCAATAGGAGAAACAAGCTACCTTGGTTTTTTAACAAAAATTCAAAAAGAGGCCAAAGCAAGGATAAAATCTCAAACACTTACAACGGGACATGTGGTAAGATTGCAACACTATATCCCTAAATAATAAGGAACAAAAGAGGATGGGGTTTTGGGGGAGGGCAAAAGGGTTTTAAATACATGACCAAAAGCATAGATCATCAATTGGGGGGGTGAAGAAAATTAAATACATAATTAGAAAGGCAAATCATGACCAAAAAAGGAATTCAAACAAGGGGGCAAGGTGACCAAAATAAGGATTCAAACTTTAGTGAAGGGGGGGCTTGACCAAATACGTGAACACATGACTAGTATAAATGATGACTAAAAGAAGTATTCAAACTAAGGGGGTGGTTTGATTAAGTACATGTACGTAAAAAATCACCAAAAGAACAACTCAAACAAGGGCATGTGGCTTGATCAAGTACACAAACAAAAAAAACAACCATAAGGTGCAAATTTTTTAATGTGTACCAAAATCTTGTCACAATGTCAACCTTTTTTGCCTTTTTTTACCTAGTCCTTTTTTACCATGTAAAAACACATTTATGGATGATTATGAAGGAATTTATAATTGTAATAATTTAAAATATAATCCTTCCGAAAATTTTGACAACTTTTAATTCATTATTTTTTATGGGGATCAAAATATAAGGTAAAAAAGGACTATAGTAAAACCTAGGGCCTTTTCGTCCTATGTGATACACCTTAAAGGATTTTCACCCGATAAGAAGACCAAAAGAGGATACACAAGAAACAACCAAAAGAAAAATTCAAACTTGGGGTGAACCTTGATCAGGTATGCAAACACAAAAAAATGAACAAAAAAAGATACACAAGAGATGATTAGAAGAAGATATTGAAAGGGGGAAAACATAAGATGATTAAATACAAAAACACAAAAGATGACTAGAAAAGGAATTCAAACTTGGGGGAGGTTGGTTTGATCAAATACATAATAAAAGAAATAATCAGAAAAGGATACATAAGAAACAACCCCAAAAAAAACTCGAATGGGGGGGGATTGTGGCTTGATCAAGTATTCAACAAATGAAACAACTAAAAAAATTACACAAGAGATAACTTAAATAAAACTTAAATAAGGGGCAGCTTGATTAAGTATGCAAACATAAGATATGAAAACAAACTCAAACTAAAAGGTGTATGCTTTGATCAAGTATGCAACAAAAGAAAAGACTAAAAGATAAGAGGAATTAAAAGTTGGGTGGGGTGGCCACAACTTGATTAGGTACGTGACAAAAAATACAACCAAAAAGATGTATCCTTGATATAATTTTGACCTTTTTAAATGTTAAATTAAAACTTGTAATTATTTTGTTAGTTAGATGTTACCATGTATATATGTCAAATTAGAATCTAGATAAATGTTAATTAACTGATTATTAATTAATATATTAGTTCCTACTTAGTTAGGTAACTACTTTAGTTACTAATTAGTGTTTCATCTTTGAATTAGTGTTAAGTAACTATTTTAGTTATTAGTAAAACCACCTAGCCTATTTAAGGAGGTGAGTTTGAATCTTTTGGATTTTTCTTCATTTGCAATAACATTCATAGAGTTGTTTTATTATCTTTTGAATTTGTATATATGCATTATGTTTAATTTGAACATGCATGTAATATAGGAATAATAAGATTATTGTGTACATGTTTTTTAAAAGTGTATACTTTGTCCATTAATAAAAATCAAGACAAATAAGGTGTAATTTGAACATAAGATCATGACCAAAAATCAACATTAACACTCCACACCTACATCACACATAAACAAACCCTTAATGAATCAAATCAACAAAACAAAAGCAAAGATGAAGCTAAGATGAAAAGAGGCCACCAATGAAAAATTCCATTCCATTTGCAATAGTTAACAACATTAAAGCAAAAACAACTACAATTTGTTATAAGAGGATGACTGCCAAGAAAAGAAACAACACACAACAAGAATGAAGTGTATAGTGGGATGCCACACCTTATTATTGCAATGCCCCCAACCATAAACAAAATTAAGGTTGCTTGAACAAGGTTTATCTTGTCATGATTCATAGGTGTTCTACAAACTTTGTTTAAACCTTACTTCCAACCAAGCTAGTGATAGGATTCCTTTGGCCTTTGCACTTTTAATGTTTGGACACCGGCCTATCTACCCTACTTGAGGAACAACTCTTCCTTCCCCATGTGATACTACTATGGTTGTGGAAAGGAGATGATGGTGTAAAAGTCTTCAAAATCAACATTTCCATTTCCTTCAACAATAGATAAACTAGTGAATAGGGTAGATGCAAGCTATAAAGGCTCATTTTTGTGATGAAACCATGTTTTGTCCTTGGGTACCCTTTACTCAAATGCATATGGTGATTAATACATCCATAAATCTACCAATTAAGATTCAGATATAAACTAAAAATTTCATTATGAAGAGAGTTATGTGGTTATTTATTGATAAAAAATTCATTTGTTAGTGGGTAATGGACTTTTGAAATTTTAAAAAATGGAATAGTTGTCTAACAAAAACGTCAAAAATGGAAAAAATTATATTGATTCACATTCCAAGTTTGTTATTGGAACTCAATATATAACTAATACAAAATGATAAATTCATTCAAAGAATCTTTTCGTTGAAAACCTTAACCATTTGATAGTTGGGGACTTTTGAATGGTTAAAATTCGACCATATTTTCATAGATCCATATAAGTTGTAATTTTTGTTTGTTTTTCAATTTTTTTTGTCCCAAAAGCATTTTTTTTTTAAAATTTAAATGGAACATTATTCTTTTGGACTTTGTGGGTTTTCTTTTTAGGACTTTCAAATTAAACAATGACAGTAGCTACATTAAATAAAATTTTCACATAATTTGGAAAGGTTTGTATGTGATTGAACATGTATTATTCAAAGATTAAAATAATAACTATAAAAAGTAACAACCATGTCCATTTGAATCATTTTAAAAAATCTTGTATGGACTTGTACGGAATGTAATTTCTACCAATATATTGAGCCACTATAGTTTGCAACTACCCAATAAACAATTAAGAAAAAAATGAAGGATTGCAAATGTGTGCAAGCAAGATATTTTGTACATATTTACTACCTTGTTTTCTATTTGAAAATAAGAAAAAAAAATTAGCTTTTAACCTTCCTCTAGCATTTAAAACAAATGAAAATTTTAGTTTTTTTCATGGGCATCAATACCTACCTTTAGCTATTCAAAATAATTTGTGTCATATCATTTGGACTTGAAAAAATACTCAAAAAGTATCCCCAATAAATCATCATTTTTCAAAAGTTTGGGAATGATTTTAGTTATGAAAACAAATTCCATTAACTAAAAAATTTATATTAGAATGTTCACCATTATATCAATATTGAGGTGCTTGAAAAAAACCAAATATTTGTAAAAACATTTCACCTACTTTCAAGTACTTGAGCTTTATTTTTCAAATTATCACAAATTTTAGGTCCACATCAAATACTTGCAAGTATTTTTAAGAACATGACTTTAGTTTTTGAGTCCATGTGAATAAGATTTAAGAAATAATGTACCCCAAAAAAGAATTATTATTTCCATAAAATGATTTACTTGTTAGTCCTTTTATTAAAAGACCTTAACATTTTGTTGCTTACATTACTTTTTGTATATACTCTACCATGTTTTCACCCCAATTGCAATTGTGTTTTGGGGTGAAAACACACTAAGAGTGAACCATTTTTCACCCAAAAAAATGATGTATAACAAATATCATAGTACACAATAGGTTAAAATTTTGATGGCATCCTTTGGCTATTTTAAACACAAGAAAAAAAAAATCAAATTTCCATAACAACATTTTGGAACTCAAAGTTGATCTTGAATCAAAATTAATTTTGATTCAACAATTAAATGAAAGAAAATTGGATGAAATTAATGGACATCTAGAGTATATAATTTATAGTTTTTCAACAGCCATAAGGCCTAATGTTTATGGTTCATAAAACATTACTAAACAAAAGAAAACTAAAAAAATAATGCAATGCCCATCTTCCTCTTTGATATGGTAGTGGTTTTTTTAAAAATAAATATATATCATAATGCATTTATTGTTTAAAAATGAGGAAAAAACATTTTTTGAATGGAATGTCATCCAAAAAATTTTAATTTCTAAATGATCCTAAATTTAATTGATGTATATCAATATCATACATCATTAAACAAAATTGTGTGAGAGAGTTTCTAATAAAAGGAAATTTTTCCAAATAAAATGTATGGGTGGGAAAGAAAGGAAAACAAGAAAAGTTTAAAAATTGATGGAAGAAAGGTAATTGTCATGCAAAGATTAGAGTATAAAAGTGTATGCAATGAACATGATTATCAAATGTTTTTACAAAAGGTTGTAGGGATTGATGGATGAATAATACATGAAGAGTAGGAATGGTTATAAAAGTATTATTTCTATTGTCATGATGCAATTGAAAGCTTGTGGTTTTTTTTGGAATTTTGTTTTGCAAAATGTGATTTTTTCATGTGACAACATCGGCATGAAATGGTAAGTTTGTTGTTAATGTGTAAACAATCGCTTAGGAAAAAATGTGATTGATTTGAATTTGGTTATTGTTAGAGTGGGTGATTTTGTGGAAATTAAAAAGGAAAAGAAAGAAAATGACAATGAAAATGATGACAAAGGAAAAATGTGGGAATCTTTCATTATTGCCGAATAGTAGTTTGTTGTTATTATTGTCCAAGTGAAATTTCGCTTGTTGCGGTTCATCATTAGTGGTGATTATTTGTACCCCAAGCTTTGAATCTTCCACCAATAAGTTTCTATAAATTGTGATTTTGATCATTTTTAATGGTGGCCACTTTTTGATTAAAATGAAATCTTCGACCATGTCATACAATGCCTTGTTTATGTCTTGGTTTTCTTCAAGCCATCAAATTTGGGGAAACTTATTTTATCACATTGGTCTTCTTCAACTAGCTTGAGCTGAATTGGCTTATAGTTGACATTTCTTCAATTCAAAATTTTATATATATGAGAAGCATTATGTGTACATTCACATGATATGTTAGAATGTTTCACAAGCATTATGATCAAGAAATGAAGGATAAGAACCCATAGAAAACTTATTCCATCTCTTGGAAAACTTTTGTTTAGGAAGTGCAAGTGTTGTGCTACAAAATAACCCTATAGGTTGTTTCAAGGTCTTTGTCTATGAACTTCCTAGGTGAGATGAACCATATTGATGATTTCTATCTATAAATAACTATAAATTGGACTTAATCTAGCTTTAACTTCCTTGTCATTATCAATTATAAAAAAACTTGCACAAAAATGTTAAAAGAAACAAAAAATTTGGTGAATGTGATTGAGCTACCTACACCAAATATTATGGACTTAATAACTAAATTGTTTTGCTAGTATACTCTTTTTTGTGTGACTAGAATTCATCATTGTATGGATCTTATGTCAAAAGTTCATGGCTATCATGTGCCCTTGTGCTTAACTTTTCATTTTACTATGATTAGCAAAACAAGATCTCTATTTATCAAATGGCATACTTGAATGTTCATTGCATTGTTTGATTTCCTATCTACTTCAACAAGAAATTTCCTAAACGAGGACCTTCAATGCCTTACACACATGTTCATTGCTAAGGAATTTGTTCATAACTTCCTATTAGTCAATCTTATGTGCACTTTAAATTTTGAAGAGGTTGATTAGTTTTACACACCTATTTACACTACTTTATGATTTAACACCAAATGAACTTCCTTTGCGTTTTGAATTACCTTGGAATGTGGCACAGTGCAATTTCTTACAATTCCACACATGGGCCCTTCTAGAATTAGGCAAAGGGTGGAGACCATTTTCTAATTGTACCCCATGATTTTGGTGCCTACTTCCATGATTTTGGTATTAAGTACTAAAACTTATTTGAAACGTAAAAAAAATTAAAATTTGGAATGGAGTCCCTTTAAATGGTTAAATGTATTTTCTTTGGGAAGTGTTTCAATTATAATGTTATCTCTTATTGATAAATCCAAAATTTGGTTACATTACAAAAATTCATAGCTTTTCAAGCCATACAATTTAGTTAAATTGTTTATTTTGATTGGTGTAGTGACACTATTTTATTAAAGTTTGGAAAAAAAAAATAAACATGTACCTTTTGACTAGTCATATTTTATTAGGTTATCCTTTTTCAATTAGTTCATGAGACATTAGTCAAATGGGTCAAAAAACTGACATGTTCAATCAAGTCATCATTGTTATATGGGGCATTTATTAGGTACTAAGTTTCAATGACAAAAATAAATAAATTTATTGCAAGATGTCCTCATGGTCGTATTACTAAATTTGTGAAAATAAAAATTTTGCCAATAAATATGTGACGAGATCTAATGATGATTTGTCCATCATTCATATAATTATATATGCACATTTTTTAGTAACAAAATTGCAATGAATGGACACACACATAAATAATAAGTCAACGTTGCATGGCAACCCACTAAAGGTCATGAAAGAAAAAAGAAAATAAAACAATTGAAATACCAACTACTATTAAAATGAGCATTCAAACTATAATATTCACCCAACAATGTGTGGAACCAACAATCCTTGAAAGAAAATATATGACCAAAAGCATAAATGAACTTGGACAAAGGTTCTTGTTTGGGCACATTAGCCATAGAAGGCTTGCATAGTCAAACATGAAACATCTCATGTCAAATCAACAAGAGACAAAGTTCCATGATTTAACCCACCAATTAAAGACATAACTAACTATGTTCATTAGTAAATTAAAAAAATTATAATGTTAATGTCAAAGTGTCCAACATTAAAGCAATATGCTATGTTATACACTTGATTCAATTAAACCCCACTCAATTTACTTGTAAAAAATCACTTGCATACACTCATATGGGGGGCATGGTTTTTGAACTACAAAATGAGCCCAAGACAACACTGCACAACAAATTGCAACAATTTCCAAAAATGTGACATGAACACTATTGTGCAAAAAATTCACCATCCAATATCAAGGTGTTGATGATTTAATAGGTAGGATCCAAGTGTCAAACTAGTATGGCAAATTTGATTAAGTCTAAGCCATCTTGATTAGATGTCTAATTTATTAACATTTAATCAAAAAAATTATTTTATCCAAAATCATTAATCAAAAAAACCATGTGTTTAATCAGGGTAAACATCCCCTTTAATTAATGAGAACATTTTAGTCAAGTTGAACCTTATGAAAAGTTATGATTTCTTGTAAATATGTTGTTATAAAAGTTTTTTTTATGATGCACAATAGGAATATTAATGACCTAGAAAAACATTTCAACTTGTTTATTAAAAAGGTTGGTCAATAAATTGTGGACAAATGGACCAACTAGAGGACGAATTAACTAAACAACATCAAGAACTTCAATGTGACATCAATAAGTTGCAAATGACTATTGATAAATTGAAAAACATGGACCTTTATTTCTTTTCACATCATCTACCAAAGTTCAATGAAGTTTTGTTAGAAAATATGTTTATCAAGGTACATGTACAATTTTATTCCATAAACAATCCTAAGGTTTAGAATTTAGTTTGAGACATAGTGCAAAAAAACGTTTGTGAAATCTCACATAACATCATGTAAATAAGGACACATGTATTGACATAAGATTCAAGTTTGTGTGTAGGCACTTTTAAAGTTTGCTTACATCCCACCTACCCTTGAACTAAAAACTATGTATGGGAGGCAAAAGCACATTATGGTGTCACAATTTGGGCAAATTAAAATCCTTTTTCAAAGCCCTTTTCTAGTGTAGTTGAAAACTAGCTTAAAATATGAATATTTAGATGATATTGAAAATGACATTTTTTCCATTTCAAATTTCAAATCATGATGTTATAAAACATATAAAAATATCACAAAAGAATTATTTTAAAATAATTATTTTAAAATGCTTAAAAGGGCTTTTAAAATAATTACAATTTTTGAGATTTTAAAAAGTCCATTACATAATAAATTAAAATCACATTTCATTCATTCAATAGATTTTTGTTTTTTTGACATGAGTCATCCAATATCCCAAAGTTTCAAACACATAAGACTAACACATTATAAGATAACAGTCTATATGCATGAATTTTGTAGGTGGGACAAAAAGTGTGAGCAAAATTCAAAAGTTCATTGCTTATTGGCTATTCACAATTTTGATTTGATTTTTTCATTCTTGGAAAGTTGATTATGATAACTTTAGATAAGTGAGTCCTTTTTTATACTATTTCAATGAATTTTATTTTATTTATTTTCTTGTATATTGGGAATATATGAAAAACTGCTATTGTGACGTCCATATAAAATCACCATAATGTGCAAACACCCTAGGGTACATCCTTGCTATCAGGGATTTATTGTGTGAGCACTGAAGGCGGAGCTCGAGGTCCACACAATAATTCCCTAACATCAAGGAATTACATTACGTAACAACCAAGGTAATCAATGCTTTATGAAATAATTCCTTCCCTCTTAATAATCTGATTAAGTTATGTCTTTCACCCTGAGTATCTTACAAAATTACACTATCTACCCTAGGAAACATTTCGTAAGCCTGACTACAAAAAATAATCCACACTCCAAATACACCAAATATTTTCTTCAAGGTTGTTACAATTCTTGTAGTCCTAGTCAAGGAGAAGTAGGACCCAATCAACTTGTGTTGTCACCCATTAAAGACACATAGATCACCATGTCACTAGTCCAAGAGGCAACATGTTCACCATCCAACATCCAAGTGTTGGTAATTTTAAAGGTGAATAGGTCATTTACCCAAAGTTTCAATTGGTTTCAATTGGAACTTTTTCAAATTGGAGGTGGTTTTAAGCTACAATTTGTAATGATTTCAACATGTCCAAGGTTCAATAGGTCCTTAATGTCCAACAAGTGCCACAAACTAGTGACCAAGCAATGGTTGCTCATTCTTCTAGTGACACCTAATACTTTTAGGGGGGTGGGGGTGGTTATTTAAAGGGGTTGGGCATTAGTAAGTTGTTAGTTAATATAAATATTGAGTAGAGTTAGCTTCTTGTTAAAGTATCAAACATACAGGCTAGTTACAAGTTACAATTCAAGTTTGAATTTGAATTTCATATGGGAGGAGCACATAACTTTTGGTACCTTATTGCAGGTACTTCATCTTCTTGGTTTTGTTTTGGTTTGCATTCTTCTCTTGATCTTTGAGTTGTTTTGATTACTTGACATGCAACAAGAACCTGTGTGTGTTTAGAAATAGGAACCTATTTACATTAATATTTTAGCAGAAAAAGAGAAGAGGAAATGGGAGAGCAGAAAGCCTCTTTTTACCAGGTTGACAATGCTTTAATAAGTACCAAATTTGACACACGTGTTGTAGAATATAATTTCATAGGTTAGAATGTAGTAACACACATATTTCAACTTCATTGCATAGGAAAATGACACTAACTAAAGACAATAATGAGACATTAGATAATTTCCCAATAGATAACAATGTGAAATTGTCTATTACTGACTATATTTTGTTCTTAATGCATAAGGAGAGGATTCCTAACATGGCCAAGAAGAGCAATCAAGACCATGGTAAGATGCACTTGAAATCAGAGTCCTTTTAATTACATATAACTTTTGTGGTGACTTCAAGTGCAACAAACCAATAAACACGATACTGATGGATTAAAATGCCAAAAGGTGTATGTAACATACATTCCATGTGATATAGTTATGGATTTCATGAATGGAGAAGGAGACCAAGCATATGTACAATGCAAATTCATTAGAAATGATGATTAGGTGAAGTAATCTAGTGCACTCATGTTAGTTCAGAGGTTTTGTTGTATTCTTTAGTAGGATGGGGAAGCACCTTCCATTTGTACTTTGCAGTTTTCAGGATATCCAAGCAGCCCACCACCTATAACCCTTAACCTCTGATTTCTTAGGGGTGTTCAAGGGTAGGAGAAGGATGGGAGTGAAGCAGGAATGGGTTACTCTTGTCTAGCCAACATATAGAGATAGAGTAGGATGAGGGGCAAGGTACCTTGGAATAGAAGGAAAAAGGAGAAGCAGGGTACATTGTCCCTCACAAACAAGGTATCCCAATATAACAAAGCCCACTTGAGACTCAATGCAATATGGGTAAATGTTGGTTTCAGAATTTTGAGTGGACAACTGTGTAGAAGGTGATCAGTATCCAAAGTTCACAGATCACTTCACCACCGTTTTTGCTCAAGCTTTCCAACTTTGCATTTCTTTTGCATGCACAATGAAAATCTTTCACAAGCCTTTAGTAAGTCATGATGGAAATTATGCCAGATACAATGCAGTTCCATGTCTCTTGATTTTCCTCATCATTTTTCACACATCTCACTTCCATTGTACCTAGAAATAAGTGTTCCTGCAATTGTTCCAAAAGTTTTGCTCTTGCAAAGAATATAGAACAGGATGACAGTAGGAATGTACCATCCAAATATTGCGCAGTTGGTAGAAAATATTGACATCAATCATTCAAGTACAAGCCCCAAGTCAACATCTTGCTGGGGCAGACAGCACCCTCCTTGAGCTCTACTGAGGGCCAGAAACATTCATATCATGTGAACACAACATCATCCTGTACATGGCAATTAATCATGCATTTCTCAGGTATTACTCAACAACTATAAGTGTTGATAGCTTTGAACATTCAGTTGCAGTGTCCTGACATGCACTTTAAGTTGGTGTATAAAGATTGGTTATAGCATTAGAGGCTGTTGACCCATGTTGCAGGCAGATTAATAGCTTGGTGCTGGATTTTCTTGGCTGGGGGTAACATAGCCCTGAACTGATCCTGTTTGTTGTGGTACTTCCGTATTCCTGTTTCCACCAAATCGAGACTTCAAACCACCTTGAGGATCTACAACACCAATGTTGCGGAGAGCATCCTGCATATTCATCACACCTTTGTCATAGTTCACAAATCCCATAAACCAAAATTCATGACCATCTGTTGTCACCAGTTGGATATACTTCTCATTTGGCTTTTTCTCATTCACTGAAGGAACGACCTCTCTCACTTTTTCAAGAGGTATCACAACCTGCATGCCAAATACATCCAACAAAGCAGTTTGAAATTCAGCTTTGAGACCATGAACAGATATTTCCTAGTGGCCCAATAGTAAGGTCACACAATGTTGCAGAACACTCCATTAAAGAAAAACATGCAAGCTGTAAAATGCACAATAAATTGAAATAGAGATGATAACCTTGTAATAACTCCATGCCACTTGGCCAGGAACAGGTGCATATGAGAGTGGCCTATCACTGCAGAATGCAAATTTTAGGTTTGTAATGTAGAGTGTGCCAGCAACAGGACCAGTTGAGGTGGACAGGTAGCATGCATAAGTCTTTCGCAGCTGCTCATTTGTTGCCATTCCAAAAGTCTGCTTGTACACTCCTTCAAAACCTCCCTCTGTCAATAGTCGGGTGCCATGGGTCATCCGCCCCCACGCTGTCTCTGTCACTGAAGGCCCTACTCTCACTGCACATCATACATTCCAGAAAGTAATCAGATAATACGACACAGTGCTTCTTGCACGCTAACTACTTGCAGAGTTTTTTGCATGCACAGCCTCAAAAGAGCAATCACCAACAGCAAACTTTGATGAACACAAGATCAACTGGAAAGAGAACCCAAGAACCACAACACCTTTGAACTGCCAAAAATGACAGAAAAGTTAGGGTACTCACAGTGGCCCCAAACATTTCCAGCAAGACCTTCTGCCTTTGCTGCCCACTTGTTCAGATTCTCCACAATTAGATTCATAGGACCTGTCAACATGGATCATTGCATCCATCACCAAATCAGAACAAGATTCCTGATCTACTTCTTTGGCCAGAGCTCCTCCTAGAGCGAGTTTACTTTTGATTCCAGCTCTTACAGCATTCACCTTCTCAAACACACAAAAGGAGAGTATTGTCATCGTATCATCCCTCTTATTCAAGACAAATCAACACCCGCAAAACATTCGAGAGATCCTATGGGAAGGATGCTACACATTCATTGTCTCTCGAAGAATATTCTGCACACAATTTCGAAACCTAATGCATCACTTACTTTTTCCAGTGGGAGGCACTTCAGCAGTCTGAACGTAAGGACTCCCAGGTTGCTTCCCTACGCCAGCCGTACTAGCCACTCCAGGCTGCGCTGAGGACTGCTGAAAAGAAGAAGTCCCTCCTGCAGCAGCGGGGTCAGCGGTATACGATTGCCCCACGAAGCCTCTATCCGTCTGCGTCCCATCGAATCCACTCTGCTGTCCTCTGAGCCCGCCTCCAGCACCCGAAGCCAGCTCTTCGGGAGCGGCAGTGGTCTGCTCAGCTGCAGCCCGGTTGTCCGGATGCGAACTCGGCTCCGCGGGCTCCCCCATCGGAGGCGCCCCGAACGGAGACCCTTGCCCCTCATAACCAGCAGATGTCTCCACTTGCGGGTAAGGGACATAGTCACTGGAGCGATCTGTCGAAGACGGGACAAACCCACCACCTCCTTGCTGCTGAGTATTGTGCTCATCGTCAAACACGGGCGGCCCTTGGTTTCCCCGATTGTAGTTCATTTTCGCTTTCTCTATTTGCTTGCACTCTTTGTATTCACTTGCTCTCACAACCCCACAACTTCCACAGACTGCCTAAAACTATGGAAGCACACAAGCAAGTAATGACGACGACTTTGTGTAAGCCTGAGAAATATACCCCGTGACAAAGACAAGAAGGAAAACGATTGCACTTTTGGTGTTGCAAAAGTGAACCAGCAAACCCTGAATTGAAAATATTGTGAGAACGGAATTACACACTGGATTTAAGACAGGAGATGAAGTGTGGATTCTGACAACAACGAACAAGGGGGAGTAGGCGAGATTGTTAAAAGAGGAGCACCATTAAAAGAGGAGATTGAAAGTAATGGACAGAGAGACCGACGGCATGGTAGAAGAACACGCTTTCTTCCTCACAGGGGCCATTGCCGACCATCTCAGAAGGCGTAGGGCCGTTTCCATATGTGGCCGATTCACGGACGGGAGCAGGCGAGAACCTTAAAAAAGCAGCACCGTGAAAAGAGGAGATTGAAACTAACGCATAGAGAGACCGACCGCATGGTAGAAGAACACTCTATTCTTCACACGGGCCATTACCGACAGCTTAGCAGGCGTAGGGCCGAAGAATCAAAAGGTGGCTAATTCTGGGACACCATTACTGGACCTGGTTGGGTATCAGTGACATCCAGCAGCTGAAGACGCATGAGACAATAGCCAAGCCCGTGACCACACACCCATCACAATGGTCAAGCGTGCACCCATTCGCTAAAGGAAAAGATTTTGCCTCATTGCTTTTTTTTCACAAGGATGATTATGTATAAGAGAAGCTCCTGCTATGGGGACTTCCAGATTTTAGATCCCCAGGCCATATAGCAGGACCTTCCCCTGCGGAACGACCTGCCATTTTTTTCTTGTTTTTTGAAATGACAACTCAGAAAACTGGAAAATTCGGAATGCCCAGCCCAGGCTGTACTGGGCCTTGTATATATGGGAACTTTCAGTTAAAATGAGGTCGTGTAAACTGGCCCAGCACTGAACACTAGCTTATCAGCGAACATTTTGGCCTTTGGCAGATCTTTCTCAATTCTTCTCCATTTTGAGTGACTTAAAATGTTATAGGAGTGTGTTCTCAACTTTTACAAGTCATCTTTGAAATGCGAAGCCAAAGGAGCAGCCACAAAAAGCAATAAAGAAAATATGTTTTTTTCGAATTGCAAAACATGTTTCTTTTCATTTTTCTTCATTTTTGACTCCTCCTATTTCATTAGTGCATAATTTTCTCATTTTTTGCTCAAATTGAGCGATTTCAACTGTTATGAAATCATCATCTTAAGCTCTACAAATCATCTTGTAACTCTTAGGGCAACAGAATAATATTTAAGGATTTTTTGAGAGGTTTGAAAAAAGGTTATGAGTTGTTCCGTCAAGAATTTTCTGTAAAAACAACCAGTTGACTTCAAAGGATACTAACTTTGTTGCATCTAGTTCATTTTTAGTGCGATAGATGCGCATAGAGGAGGGCCCCATGTACTCTTTGAACATCATAACCAACGGTCCCTCCTTTCAAAACAGCTAAAAACCCTACCTTAAGTGTACAATGATTGACCTCTCTACTCTAAGTTAGAGGTAAATCAGGAAAAGTCAAATAGGTAAGATTCAGGCTGGGGGAGCGACATGAAAATACAAAATTGACAAGTTTTTACATGTAGGGTAATGCCTGAGGAGTGGGGAGTTTTGAATAATAAGAATAAGTGCCTGCCTGAGGCACAGCCAAGGGGTGCTTACTTCCAGAACTCCCCCACTCTGAAGGTGTTATCGTAAATAACAATCGATGTTTGATGTCACCCTTATTTGCTGGAATCTGCATTCAAATAAGGGTGCCTTCAACTACAGTAGCCAAAATCATGGAGGTTTTAACATTCCCAGCAAGTGCATGTAACAACAATAAGAGAGAGGTGTGGGAAGCATTGGAAACAATTGTTCTGTCAAAATCCTCATCCATGGAGTGGTGGATGAGGTCAGAGGTGTCAATGTTCTCTCTTTGTGCCTGTCTTTCTAGAACTTACAATCTCCATGTGCAAGTCAGTATTGTATTCCTCAATTGAAGTCATATGTGTTAGTGTGTTGACAGGTCTGAACTTTCTATCAGTGCAACTTGTTGTAGAAGTCCCACACCCTTTAAGTAAGAATAGCCAAGTATACATTTGAGCCCGTGTGATCCAAATGCCCATATTGTTGTAATGTCAGGTGTAAAGAATCTGCGATCCTTCCAGTTCAAGCCAATGGTGTTCATTTGCAGATCTGAGTTTGTGGGGGAGATAGGCACGCGTTGATGGCACAAGAAAACTTGGAAAACTGTCAGTTCTGTGTAGCACCCATTACAGAAAGCCTTTACACTCATTGTCAAAGTCTTCATTGATGTAGTGTGTAGTTTAGTGTGGAGGGTATTTTTCAGAGGGATGAGAGATGAACCACAAGTGCAGCATCTGTGAGGGCCTGATACACACTGCATTCTCTAAAAATTGATACAAATGCAGGATTTGCTGATGAGATAAGAAGATGCTTGATTAGGGTAACCCTTGAGATGGCTTGAAAGTGTTTGGGATTTCTGCTAATGGAAAAAGCATTTGATTTCCATGGGATTCCAGTGACATGTAGAGGTCAATAATTGTTAATGATCTGCCATATTGACATAACTTTAATATAAATGAATTTTGGTCAAATGGTAATAATGGTACATGATGCAATGTGTGACATATTATAAAACTTCTTTATTGCTCAAAAGGAAGAAAAAAAAATATTTTCAAATGTTTTTGAAGTAAGAAAAAATAATTTAGTTTTATATCAAGTTGAAATGCAAAAGGACAAAGAGTACGAAAGACATTGTTTCATTCCGATCAAAATAAATTTCAACCACCAAAATATTTTTTGATAGGATGACATAAGTTCTTCACCTTAAACCTGCACTAACTTCAAGTTGAATTCAACCATCAAAATTATTGCAACTTTAATGATGGTTAATCGATCATAATATATCATTCCCACAAGTGTTTTTTTTCCTATTTGTTGTAAGGAAGGTTCTTGTATGAATGGGTTCTCTAGAGGGAAGGTTACCTAAGAGTGTGAACTTGATAATGTTTCTGAGCCTGAGGAGAACCCATTGGTACTTCCACACACATAAACAACCTTCTTTTTATTGGGACATAGGAACATCTCAAAATGCTTTTCTCAGGGTTTTTTGCCAGGGGAAATACCTCAAAATACACCTAGAAATAAAAAGACAATTGTTTACAAAATGATGACAATTACTTTGACTTCCATTCTTCACAATATTATATCTTGAAAGTGACAAAGGCAAATTACAAAACTCTTGAAAAATGTTGAAATTTTAAATGAAAGATTGAAAAGCCAAAATGCACGTCTAAAGGTACTACAAGTTAAAACATTGTACAACCTTGACCAAGAATGAACAATCGCACAATTATTTTCATGGTATTTACAACTTCAAGTTTTGAATTTTGTCCTATAAGAAGTTGTGTAAAAAAGTTGATCAAATACAAATGAATAAAAAAATTATTTGACTAACAATATTAGTTGGACAAAGCACAAATCACCTTGAAATGGACATGAAAAGGCACATGTTAATTTGTTTTTTCATATCCATGTTGGTGGGTAAGGAAAAATGTGAAATAGTTATAAGAATAAGATATAATTATTAGGAAAGAAATGAGGTATTATTATAATGATAAAAAGTAGTTAGGCTTGAAAAAGAGGTAATTATATTTTAAAGTGTTTTTAAACTTGTTCAAGGATGACGGTATGAAGGATTATTCAAAATTAATATGGAGCCTATGAAAGATTTTTAAAAATCACCCATATACTACTCAATGTTTTTTTTTTCAATTTCCTGATGTAGCCAAAGTGGTGAGCATCCTTAAGCAGATTTTCAACTTAACTGACAAATTTATTTCAAGAAACTCTGAAAACTGGAGCCAGTACGCATAAATGTGGCGACACCATCCCCCAAAAATCAGTTTTCTGTTGCTTTTTGATGAATTTGTTTCTCAAAAAAAGAGAATTTGTGACAAAACATTCCATTTTCAGAAAACTGTGTCGCCATTTGACGATTTTTCGCCCAAAAAAAAAATCACTGATACCAGGTCCTCCAAGTTTTCATCATCAAAATTTTAAATCTTTAATTTGTTAAGTGTTAATGTAATGCAAAGACATTTGCAACATGTTTTGTATATGTTTGATTAATTATAAGACTCATGATCAATAGATAAAAAGCCAAAATTATAAACAAATGTGTGAACCTTTTCTTTATTTTTATTTCTTTCACAATTTTAACTAACATTGAAATACATTTCTCACTTAAGTTCATAGTCTTTTTCAATTGATGTACATGCATTTGTGTAAGCTTGCAAAATTAGGTTCTTTTATCATGTTTTCAAAATTATAAAATCTGGATTTAGGAAAAGGTTTGGACCATTAAAAAAAACTTAATGCAACAATTTAAGTTTATAGCCATTATAATAAGCCTTTTTTGTTTTCTTTTCCATGTTATAACTAACATCACATGTACTTCTTAACATGCTTACATTCTTTATTATGTTTATTTGAAACTAGGCTTTGACACTTACATGTTATAATGAAGTTGTATTGATGGGTTTTATACCATAGGCTAAGGTCAATTTTCACATTGACCAAAACAAAAGTTTCAAAAAATTAATTCAATTTTATAAATTTGAATTTTTTTTTTCCCACAATCTATTATGATATCCTTATATGAAGAGTGAAATTATTTAGATTGTAACTTGCAATAATAATGATGGTTTCAACACATTAGCTTCCTATTTTCACAAAAAAATGTTTTACAGCAGGTAAAATAATTTCTTTCAACATTGGTGTGAATGTGTAAAGGATATGTTTATTTAATCTCATTCCCATATTATCTTATGGAGGCTGAATGGCATCTCAAGAAGTTACTCTTTTTTCTTGAATAAAAAGTGCTCACATGTACAATAAGAAAACTCTTGAAGAATTACTTTCCTCCTCTACTATTGGTTGTACTCCTTGAGAAAGTAGCTCAAGCTATCATTTCACACAACATTTAGATCCATTTGTAGGACTCATTGCTCACTTGAACTCAATTGCTATTGTTGGGATGACATGACTTGACTTTCCATGGAGTACTAAATTGGCCCATTCTTTGGGCTACCGGTTCCATAAAATGGATGAAATGGAGGGTTACGATTCAAAGGTGTTTTGTTTTCATTATCAATTCGCTTTGGCACATTCTTGAACTTGGAAAGTATGAACCTTTGCTTTCGTGGTGGTGGAGACAATTTTCGTCTAGTGAAATGATATTGCAAGTTTGTTGCTTTGTTGGTGATCACCTCAAACCTTTGTTCAACATGGTTATAACTTTGGGGATGTTTCACCTTCAAATACTTGTTCATATCAATCCACTCATTTTGAAATCCTCCTCCTATGATTTGATGAAAAGGTGGGTCTCTACACAAATGAACAAACTCAACCCATAGATCAACACATGTATGTCTACTTGCTTGATTCTTTTCCATTCTCTTTCATCTTATTCATCAATGATATTATCAGGCAAGTTGTTTCAAAGTCATTTTAAGAGGGACAGCTCTTTGAAGAGTTTTGTGCATTGTTAGGTGTTAAGTTGATGCATGCATGCTCTTGCACTCTTTTCAATCTGTATGGGCTGCTCATTCTCTGAACAAAATCTAGTCTTCTAAAATGTTGCTTCATTAAACTGTTGAATTCAGAAACAACAGAGTTGTATCACCAAAGAGAACAGACTTCAAATAAGTAAACAAAAGGAAAAGCATCCTCATACCCTGGGTACTCAACACCATAAATGTGATGTGGGTTTCTGTCAGAGGGAAGCTTTGTCCTTGTCATCTGTGCAATGTGCCAGGCCAAAATGTCAGCAGAAATATTAAGAGCAGCTGAATTCACCAACCATGTCTGAAGAATCTGATATTGGAGACAGGATTGTGTTTTCAGAAGCTCTTAAATCAGAGATCTGGACTCTACTTTGACAAAGGATGTCAAGACATACAAGGGTGTGTTTTGGCTGGATCCGACAATAGAACTGCTCCCTGGCTGCTCTCTGCTCATTTGCTCTGCAATAGTGCCTGGACAGACATTATGAAAAACAACATTTGAGATTTGGTCCATCGAATTCAACATGCTGTGATTCCCTTTCCCAAAGAGATGCCTGCAAGTTGATTCAACTCTAGTCACTGGATTGCAAAGATGTCAACTGAATTTTATGTCAACAGTAGTGTTGAAAAGGATTACAAAAAAACTTGATTGAATTGAAGAATTTCTGTTTTGTTTCAAAAGCCATGCATGCCACGCACTTGATTACAGCTGTTTTGTTCATAGCTTTGAAATCAGGGCCATATTTCTGGTCTAGTGAGTTTGGAACTTGATGGATGTGCACTATCACTGCATACATGCCACACCCAAAACCTCAATTTTTGATCCAAGAATTGGGATCTTATGTTAACACTCAGGAAATTTAGTTCCACATCTGATGAAGCTACCATAACCCTTGCACTGTGATTGAGCATTCTACTGATAGTAACACTATTGAGATGGTGGTATGCATTCAATCAGACATGTGGAGTCTGGCAGCTATCTGACCTTGAAGCAACATAGTTTTCCATCTTCTGTTTCTGAAGTTCCAGACATTACGGCTGATTGATTGTACAGAGAGTTTTCAAATTGCAGCAGACGAAGAAAATGCAGCTGAATAGAAAATTTATTTGATATTTCTGGTCATTGAGAGATCTCAGAATGGGTGATGAAATTTGTATTCTTTTTGCGTTGTGGTTTTTCTGGAGTATAGATGTTCAATGATTTGCAAAATATGGAATTTGACAGCAATGGAGCCCAGTGTGGTGATTTGAGTGGTAGATTCTCAGGAATGTATTGAATTTGGTTAGAGACTGCACCTTCTCTCACACCTAAAGCATTGCGCTCATTTGGCCTGCCATATATGAATTTGGAATCACCGATGTTGTGTGTTACTCTCCTTGGCTGCATATCAACAATTCTAAGATTCTTACTACCCAATTTAGAGCTCAAGGCAGAAACAGATTCTTTCTTGTGTCATTGACATTCTTGGGTTTGCAAACATGACAAAAGTATAGCAGTAGCATGTACAAAATTTTCTTCCAAATTTCTCTCTCATCAGTGACAAGCTCTCCCAATGATAATTTTGATAGCAGGAACGGGTATGAAAGGTGTATAGAGAACTTGAGAGTTTCCTCCAACTATGGATGATGGAGAAAGCAGCTTTACCTGACCAAGTTCAGCTTTCACAAGGTTCCAGTTTTTATTTGAGGAATCTCTCACCATCCCCAAGCGGGGTCTATCAGATTCTGCATATATGTGCATCAGTCCCATGATTACTCCAACTAAATGTGCCCTCACTGTGTGTATGGCTGTCTTCTTTTGAGTGTGTTTCCAACAACCCCTCTTTCTTCAATGCTTGCAGAAGAAAGCACTTTCTCAGAGTGAAGCACCCTTCACAAAGAACTTATTCTTCCTCAGAAGGATTGCAAAAAATTTCCTCAATTCCTGCCTGAACTCATAATGCAGACTGAGCTTTGTCTCTCAATACCTCTGCTCTCTCCCTCAGCTCTCAAAAATGTTCGATTGATCAGAGACTCTCTCTGCCAGCTGAACTGATGGGTAATGAAGGGACAATCAAAGAATATGAGCAGTCCTAGTGAGTCTGCAGCCATGCAACTGCACATGCTTATTAACAGTGTAAATGGTCTGGCAGTATTTTCCTGTTAGAGATGCAAAGAGTCACTGCAACATGGTGGTTACTGCTTTAACTTACCTGGGCATTCTGGACTCTGCAGGTCTCATCACCTCCCATGCAACTGTTTCTCCCTTTTTCTGTTGCTGATTCTCAAACCTCAGCATCCTCATTTCTGCTACAAAACTATGTGCACTAAAGAAGCAAACATGAGGACATTTGAAGACATTTGGTACATGGAAACTGGATGCCTATGATAATTTTTTGCAACTGCAATTATAGACTATTATATATAACGGAAGCATAAGCTGCTGTGATCTTGTGTTGCAATCTTTGGAGAAGCTGCAATCTGTAGAATCTTAGTAGCTCAATTGGCTTTTTCAAGCTCTTATTCATCACCACTTTTGCATTGAAATTAGATAAGGTACAGAGGCTGGTGATTTGCAATTTCAGACCCAATGTCTTCATTTGTCATATCCCCACTAAACCCAACTGCTAAAATTTTGTCATTCACTCCTCCATTGGCATTTAGGAATTGGAAGCCTCAAGTTCCAAACAGTGAACTTCTTGGATCGTATACTGCTCAGACTTGCTCTTTCCATCAATTTTGACCAAAACAACCCACCAATCATCCCATTTGAGCTCATTCCAGTGTCCCCCTTTCTTTTTCCTGTTCCTGCTGGTGATGAGTATGACACTCTGGTAGTTGGGATTATGTGTGCAAAATCCTTCTGGCAATCTCAAAAGTTTTCATCTGGATGCTTCACATGTAGAATTCAAGGGGTTCAATGAGTTCACATTCTCATTGAAATTGAGTTGAAAGGAATCCTGCAACATGAAAGTCCTGCTCATTGCCAAAATATTGAAATGACTAAAAACCAGCTTTCATCAGAATCCCCACAAGCTTCTGCACAAAATGTAACCATATGCGTAAAATATTGCCTTGCAAACGTTCTTCCCTGATCTTAGAGGCTTCCTCCCCTCTCCAATGCCTTGATCTCCCTTGCTTCCCCCATCTTTAATATCCAGCTCCATGCTACCCATTGCCTGAAAACTTCATGCCACCATGTCACTTGAATGCACAATGTAGACAAAGTGCCAACACCTCACCATCTCCAAACCATCATCACCTCCCAAAATAAGCATCAGGCACATCTCACACTAAGCACACCATCTACATTCCAAAGTTTCTTTGATTCCATATATCCTCTTGTGATTCTACAAGGGTGACCCACTATGCCCATGCTAATGTGGCAAAGACAAACCGTGAATTTAAAAACATCCCTCGTCCTTTGCAACAGGGCCCCCAAAAACAACCTCAATCCACCTTGGCTACTAGCTTATCATCACATTTGCTTATAATTATAACATCTACACCAACATGAGAAAAAAATTGGTCATACTTAGAAAGTGAACTCCAATCCATGGCGCATATAGCCCTTAGCTGCATCCACACACATTAAAACTAACTTTTGACAACCCGTCGTTGTACTTCATGTTCAAGCTCTTCCATATAAGTAATTCATTGGACATATCAAGCACGCAAGACTACTTTCATTTGACAAACTATGATCTACACTTTACTAAATGACCCAAATCTTGGAACATTATTAACATGTCTACATCCCAAATTGTAAGTGAACTTTGTGTATGAGTTGATGAGAATTCAACTTTGCAACCTACTTAAAGCGTGCTACAAGTATAGGCTCCCCAAATTTGTTGTTTAAGCAGGTCAAACTTCATGAATAGACCTCATATTGGACAAATAAAGAGCATCAACCTGCATGATCATCAATCAATCCAGTTCTAAGATATCTCAAAACAGAGCAAAACTCAACTTTTCAATACATAGTCACACGAGCAACATAGCAATAGTCCCAAGACAGGTAGTAGCTACATTTGACATTTAGTAGCTGCAGCAGAGTGACATGTCTGCAATGCCACAATCCACTAAGTTGTTGCATAACACCTGTATTCAACTCAAAGATGGATGAGAACCCTAAGAATGTGACCGAAACACCCATAACTAAGTAATTGCATCCAGACACTTAGACAATTCAGGACTAACTTGCCACACAACACATCCAGAAATGAATATGCTATGGGCACATTGCTTGCACAGATCATGGCTTTGTACATGCAAGAGTGAAGAAAATTATCAAGCAGATGACAATTGCATAACAAGAAACAGGTAGCAGCCATCTACACAGGTCATACAATTTGTAAAGATACAAAAACTTCTACCATTGGTCTGTGTGCATGCCAGATGTTGCATGATTGAAGGTTGAAAAAGTTTACACATTGAGGTTTTGTGCAATGCTACCATCAACCACAGTGAGAGGTTCCTGGACTAATTGGGTTTGTACTGATCAAGAACAGACAGGCTGATAGTAGTAGCAGCTGCAGTAGAGGATTGTTGGATAAGAGAATTGTTGGGCTGAGCATCAGAAAAAGTTGGCTGATGCTTGAGAAATTGACCAAGAAAGGGGGCCACTCAGTCTACGAGTGATGGATTATTTGCCACGATTGTTGTGTGTGGTATAGAGCTGTAGGAAAGCTGCTAGCAACTAGCTTCATAAGCTTCTGTGGGCATCCAAATCAGTCAAGAGAAGGCCTGTCACCACTTTGACCCTGAGGAACCCAAAATCAGAGCATGAACAATTGTGAAGGATGCAGAGCTCAGAAAATTCAGAACCCACTGCATCAAACATTCAATGCACAGAAGAAGAAAGGGGCAGTGGAGCCATCAGGTCAGAGTGATCTGCATGTTTGTTTGTGAACACCCTTTTACAACCCAATACTGCTGCAGAGTAATATCTGGCAAGCACAGCCTTGGGCAGCAAGAAACTGCAAACCACCACAGGAAGTAAGTACAATAGCTTTGGCAAGCAAACCTCACTGTTCAATGTGCTCCCTTCATCAATCCTTTGCCAGTTTCCATTCTGCCCTCCTGGATGCTATATATCAATAGTCATACAAATGGTCAACGATATCTTCATTCAAGCTGCAAGAGGCCTCTAAGGGTAAGCTTTCATTTTTGCTCATCGATCTTGCATAAGCAAGCATCTAAGCATGAAACAAAGAGGGTCATAATACAAGGCCTCAGCTCCACTGTTATGATCCCTGGAAAAACTAGCACTTTGGTGAGCTCCATAGTGTTGGTACCTGGCAACAGACTCAAGAAAACAATCAGGTGACCTTCCATCACTTGAACTGCAGTAGGACTCTACAGTATCAAGTGTGTAGTTCACAGGAAAACCACACTGTTCGACATTTCCATGTGGACTTTACATCTTGTTTTTCTGTGGGCAAGAGAAGAACCAACAAGTGCCACAAAGCTTAGTTGACAAGCAAAGCAATCATACAAATCACAGACGTCCTCCTTCAAAATGCATATTACTCCAAAACCATTTTCTAGAAATGAAACAAATTTGAGCACCATGATAGATTTCCTGGTACATAATTGCCTTTTAGCTTGATGATCTCATTACATGCCAGCATAATTTCTAGCAACAATCAGTTGTGAATCTCTACAACCATGGTACTCAACCCATTAGATTGAGATGAAGGCATGTGTGCAAGCAGTTAAAACTTGTAGAAGTTGAGACAATTGAACCCTGCACAGATCTGAGGCCTCTCATTCCTATGACACATGGTTGAATGAGACAAATAAAGATTCAACCTATTTAAGCAACTTCCTTAAATACCTCTTCCTGACTTATTTTGCACTGTTCCTCCCCCTTCTATTTCACAGGCTCCATCTCTTTCTTGTGCTTGATGAATAGCACCTTCCTTAAAGGAATTTGTCCCAGGAGGCTTGACTTTGTCTTTCTTTTGGATTCCTGGATTCAAAAAACAATATAGATGTCAGCATAAGAAAAAGGCTTTCTCCATTCAGAAAATCTAACAATGGGACTAGGAAACAACTGACAGTTTCCAAACAGAATAATTATCCCAATGCAGTAGAATGCATGGATTTTTGAACTTGAATGTGCAAAGTTCAAGAGAAGTATATCCCTTCCTCATCAACTTCCTCTCTGTCAGCATCTTCTTCCTGCAGAATATAAAACCTAAGTTTAACAAGCTAACACGTCTATGAGATTCTTCTTTATGCTCATTGTCTGCATAATCCTGCAATTTCATCAGCCCCTCTCCCCAAAAAAATCGCACTGACATTGTCACTTGCCAGTTTCAATGAAGATTTGCAAATAAGGAAGAGACATAGGAGTACATCAAAATCCAAGATGAGAGCATGGTTTTCAATGTCATGTGTGTTTCTCTACTGTCTAATATGAGTCTTTTAGCTGCATTCCTTACATTTTGTCTCATACCCATCTGTCCTCAGTCTTTCAACAATGGTCACCTTAACAAACAATGCTCACTGCTGGAGCTAGAAAGCGGCATATTGAGTTAAACAGCTTTACATGAGATTGCACAGAAGTCTTCACAACAACACTTTGAACGTAACATGACAGTGAGTGTGGTCATAGACTTATGAGAGATGCTCACAAAGTGTCAGACCATCACCTTGATCATGACTAGGATTGACAAGCTACTATCACACCCCATTGACTCCATCAGCTTTTGCCTCCTCAAACACAATCTCTTGAAGCCCACCAATGATCCAAATTACCTTGTTGCTAATTCATTCCTACCTCTTGTTCTACAAACACCAACGTTTCTAGGACCAAAAACACACTGCTATGTCTGAATCTCTGGGTATCAAAGTTGTAACAACTTGCCAAACCAGTTGACAACTTGAGTTCCCTTCTTGTAGCACGTGGAATGAAGTGAGCCCCGGTTCCTAAGAAAGAAACCCAACCTTCTATGCAAAATTGCTGGGAGACCATGAAAGACCTAAAACAGGGGCTTTGTAGCAAGTTATCTGTGGGGACAGCAGCGTCTGCTCCTTGCAGAATTCGCAAAGATTTGAATCCCAGAGCCGAAAGGAGCAAATCTGAGTATCGATAAATACCCATTGCTGCAAACAATGCTAATTTAAATTCTAGGGTCGAACTCAGAGATGAACTTCTGCTTATAAACGTGTTGAAATAAGTTGGTGTTGTGTCAGAAATCATTATTGAGTGTGATACTCCTGCACTCTCTGCAAACTCCAACCTACTTCGCTCTTCCCAGCACTGAAGGTTAGGGCACCAGAGATCACGACAATCCAGGATGCTACATACTTGATTCGCATCAGAAATTGAGAATTGATACGACGATACAGTGCGCGACAGAGGGCGAGACTGACAGTCTGTAAGATCGTGGAAACACATCCATTATAGCTGCGGGATCCAGGCGGTTGGGAATCTTTCTTTGGGGCGTCGTCTTCTCGCCGACACGTATTTGTCGAGCTCTCTTTTTTCGCAGTGGTGGGTGTTACGCGCCTCTGTGGCGAGTCGTCTAATTCAAGGGTTTCCGATTCCCAACCTCCTTTTCACGGTGGCAGCGATCTCCGCCTCTGTCAAGCTCCGCGGACCACGGCGCGCACTCGCTCGCTCGTCTTCTCTCTCACCCTCTATAGGTACGTTTTGTTGATGAAATGCCTTTCTCCGGTGGTGCTGTTTCTGGACAATCTACCAATAGGCCAGTCGGTTTGTCTAGATAGCCTTTTCAGGAGAAATAGTTGCGTCTTCGGGGACAAGAAAACGCACGATCGACTCCCGGTACCTCTACTGCCTCTCTGTGTCCGCTTGCCAGCGGCGATGGCGGCACTCTGTCGCTCGGGGGTCGCACGGGAGCGTATGGCGCGATTCTTGGCTTCCAGTCTTCGCCGCACTGCCGTCTCACCCAGATGGTATTACACCCGGTACTCTTATTCTCTATATCTCGTGCCTTTTACATTCCATCAATTTGTTCGATCGTCCCTCGCTGTGACCAATCAAGCTGTGGGGCTGACTGCCTGGTGGCGGATCTTGGAGGTAGTGTGGAAGATCCAGGATTTTGAATTAGGCGAACATTCATTGAGAGGGAATCCTGCAGGAAAGCAGGATCGAAAAAACTAGGTTCAGGTTAAGATGCTTCCGCAAGCTGGTCGATCTACAGCTCCGTCTTAGGACATTTGGACATACAGTAGGAAGGGAAAGAATCGAGGTGACCTGATTGATTGCCCGTGACGATAATAAGGGAATTGTGTTTCGATTGGTTTGGATGCAGTGCGCCTGTTGCAAGAAAGGAGCAGTTGATCCCTCTTCAGGATGCTAGGTTTGATCAGCTGGCACTTGATCTGAAACCCTTGCGTTGTTTAAGTATAGTAAGCTCAATCTGGTTTGCCTCAGCTAATTTTCCTCTCTAGGATTTATGGTCCTGATCATGTGCAAGTAGTCAGCCAGTTCTGAATCCAATTTTAGCTACTCACTTGACAATAGGCATGGATCACAGGAACAGCTACTTCTCTGCATCCTTCATCGAGGAGCAGTATGGCTTCCTGACTGCCAAGGTACTTACTTTGCTTTGTACATTGGCTAAACATTTTTACCTCTTGTATTGTTGATAGGTTTTCACAATAGCGGTGTGAAAACCTACCTGACTTACAACCCAGTTGTGCACAATTATTTTGGCTCTCAACACACACTATTATTTGTTGTGCGTGTGATTTATTTAACTTTCTGCTATGATTCCATGCATAGCCTGACCAGGAATGCTTGTTAGATTTCTATAAATTCCATGAGATTATGTTTGTATTGGGTTGTGCAGTCAGCATATGGTGTTCGCAGCTATAGTTCTGGTGGTATGCCTTCTCCTTTCACCAGTTTTTTCTGATGTAGTTGCTCTTTTTATAATAACTCTACACCATTTCTCTGCATTGGAGTGCTTCTCTTTTTTAGTGCATAGCAAACCTCCATAGAATGAGGATTTTGTGGAGTGAATCTGGTGGCTGCATCACAAATGTATTTGTTGCAAAACCATTGAAACATTTGAGAATGTGTGTAGGAAGTCCTGCTCCATACATTTCAAGGGCGCTCATACAGACTGTAACTGACAAGTATGTTGTCTTCTAACTGGAATCAGGCCTACCACCTCACGAAGTTTTGACAATGCCAGCACTGTCACCCACAATGGTGGGTTTCAATGGAAAGGAGACCACCAATGTGTTACACATTTCTACAGTTTCGAATGACTGCTTTTAGTTTTCCAGGATTCTTCAGTATGCACACCAGCATGCTTGATCTATTTGTGGCTGTTCTGTTATCATCTCATGAGGATAACCTAGGTCGATATGTGTACTTGTGTACTGTCTTTTTGTGTTGGTGTTTGAGATTGTAGCTCTGCAGAATTGCTCATCTTTGTCAGCAACACTATTGACAATGCTGTTTTCTCTCATGCAGACTCAAGGAAATGTGGGGAAGTGGAAGAAAAAAGAAGGGGAGAAGGTAAGGATCTGAAAAGTGCTTTGTTTACAGCTTTAGTTTAAATCAGTTGTCTGACAACTCAAAATGCAGGGAGTTTCCTGAGCATCTGTAGAAATATTAAACCTGTTCATGTAAAGCATGATGAATATAGAGAGAACATGGCAGGTAGCAGCTGGGGATGTGTTGTGCGATATTGAAACAGACAAGGCTACTCTTGATTTTGAATCCTTGGAGGATGGGTACGCTTTGTTCACTCACATAGAAGAACTTCGAATTCCTTCCATCCTCCCCTTTTGGGGTGGAGACTCAGACACATGGTTTCAGATGGATGGACTCAGTAGAGCAATTTTCTGTATGGAGACCATTAGTTGTGTTTGTGTAATCTTTTAGAGCTATGATCTCTTGCTGTTGAATTGGCTCTGTACTGAACTTAGACTTGTATGCTTCTGTATTGCTGATCCTGGATTGCCTTGTCCTTGCAGAGTTTTGGCTAAAATTTTGATACCAGCTGGAACAAAGGATGTGCCAGTTGGCCAAGCACTTTGTGTAGTTGTAAGTGCCTTCTAGAGTCAGGATTAAGAAACATGACCAATTTTTATGACCCCAGCAAAAGGGCTGAGATAAAGGAGCAGTGTGCAGTCGTCTGCATTATTTGTATAGAGAATGGTCATTATGCATATTCAGCATACTGCTTTATTTTTTTAGTAAAAAGACTGAACTAACCTGAAATGCTGGATGTAGGCTGAGAGTGCAGAAGGTGTGGAGCAATTTGCATCATATTCTGCAGGAGCTGGGCCTACACCCTCTCCACAACCAAAGCAGCAAGCATCACCATCCTCACCACCAGCCACTGCACCATCTCCCAGTCCTCAACACTCTCCTCCATCTGACCTGCCACCTCATGAAGTTTTGACAATGCCTGCACTATCTCCCACAATGGTAATGTGTTTGGAGGTCAAAGTCCTTGGAGGGTTCATTGTGTACAGAAATATGTGCTCACATTGTTCCTTAATTGTCTGCAGACTCAAGGGAATGTTGGAAAGTGGAAGAAGAAAGAGGGAGATTTGGTAAGAGACATAGTCCACTCAAGGTGGTGCTTCAACTTCACAATTGTGAAATTAGTTTTGTGCATTAAGTACCTGGTATCTGCTGCTGACTCTAAGTTTCTGCAGAGGGTTTTATTCTAGTAACATAAGGTACTGAAACTCAAAGGATAGTATGGCAGGTAGCAGCAGGAGATGTGCTATGTGATATTGAGACCGACAAAGCCACTCTTGACTTTGAGTCACTGGAAGATGGGTACACATATATACCTATGCTCAAGACTTCTAAACTTTCAACCTGTCTGGTATTATTGGTCATGAGAGACCAGCAGTGTTGATCCATATCAAGATGATGTGCCTCTAAATTGCAAGTAGCTTGATCAAGAACCTGGGACTTGGAGCTTCAAGAACTTATAAATACTGGGGGGTGTGATTTCACTGCAGAGTCTTGGCTAAGATTCTTATTCCAGCAGGCACCAAGGACATTCCTGTTGGCCAGGCACTTTGTGTAGTTGTAAGCACTTTTGATGCTCCTTTTCCTGTCTTCTTTGTGCTGCATCACTCATTGTTGGTCAAGGAAAATTGATTTAGAAACTGGACATTTGGATGATGTGGAATCCTGGAAATAGGCTGAGAGTAAAGAAGGATTGGAGAAATTTACAAGCTACAGTCAGGAGGAAGATGGACGAACTGCATCACAGGCCTCCCAACCACAGGAACAAGCCAGATCATCTTCACACTCCCCCCCACCTCATCCTAGCTTCCCCCTGGTTGACCTCCCGCCTCATGAAGTGTTGTCAATGCCTGCACTTTCTCCAACAATGGTATGTTGTGGTCTGTCAACACATCTTATGGCTCAAAACTTTCTGAAGGTGTCTAAGCTTAGGGGAAAATGCCATGCTATTCGTGTTGTTAGGGGTCTGACAATTTCATGGATTTTCTTCTGCAGACCCAGGGGAATGTTGGCACTTGGAAAAAGAAGGAAGGAGACAAGGTAAAGAGCTGTGGTGTGCTAAAAGATCATCTCTTAATTGTGCTCCACTTGCACCTGGTTTTGTAGTTTATTACTTCACAAGCAACTCTTTTGTTATTTAAAAAATTTCAATGGCCAGAACAGCTCCCCTTGTAGAGTGCACCTGAGGAGAAGAATCTCATGGCAGGTAGCAGCAGGTGATGTGCTCTGCGACATTGAGACAGACAAGGCTACTCTTGACTTTGAGTCCTTGGAGGATGGGTATGTTCTTGTGACTGTTCTGGCAACATTCATATTAGTATGCAACAGGAGCACATTCAAGACACAATGAGATATATCCATCTAAAGCTGCCCTGCTGCATGTTTGTTACTTAAGAACCTGAGGTCAAAGCATTTATTTCTTTTCTTTGTTTGTGGATCTTGCTCTCTGTAAATACCCAATGCAAGCAAGAAAAGTAGATAGAGGGAAAAGAAGCACCAATCCATGAGACCATGTCCCCTTGGAACATCATCTCCAGAGGGTTCTAAACTACAGAATCATATCACACCATCAATTGCTGGAAACTTAGCAAGCAGAATATTTGCAGACCTTGCAAACCAAGGAACTATTGCACCTGGTGCTATGGGACCCAATCATCTGTCAAGTGGTGTTGTTATGGACAACTAGCAAGCTGTTGAGCTTCATGAAGCAAACCATCAATGTATTTGGACTTGCAGGCATCCACTACAATGAGTGTTGGGGTGTGATGTGACTGCAGAGTTATGGCCAAGATTCTTATACCATCTGGCACAAAGGATGTTCAGGTTGGCAGAGGGCTTTGTGTGATTGTAAGCACCTCCCACACATACTGTCACCTGCTTTCTTTCTGAATGTTCTGCAGTCTGCTACTGTGCTACTGACACTGTCTAAGATATTGCCAATCACTCCGCAAAGCAATCATCTGTCGGTTATCTGGTGGAGGAGATGATTAAATCATGTACACAAGATCTAGAGGGGTCTTTAGATAAATGGAACAGTACATTGAAGAGAGAATGGGGTTCTATTCAAGATAGTGATGTTGTGGGAATGTGAACATAGGCTGAGAGTGATCAAGAGTTGGAGAAATTTGCAAGTTACAGCAGTGAAGCTTCTACTCCCTCAGCAAGTGGGCAAGCACCAAAAGCAGCAGAGGGACAGTCACAAGCACATGCACCTGCTACTCCAGCTCCTTTGTCTTCTTCAGCTGTGCAGGGTAAATTTGGGCCAGCAGTGAGGAAACTACTTGCTGAAAGTGGATTGGATGCCTCACAATTAACTGGGACAGGTCCTCATGGAATGCTGGTGAAAGGTGATGTGTTAGCTGCAATGAAAAGTGGATTATCACCAAAGTCAAAATCAACTCCTGCTGCTGCTTCTAAGATATCTGCACCTGCTAAAGTCCCAGCAGCTTCTAGCCCAGCATTAAGTTATGAAGATATTCCCACCAGCCAAATTTGGAAGGTATGTATGGCATTGATGAATCAGCAGTTAAAATCCCAGTCAATAGGGTCTTTTCTAGAATACAATCTTCATACATGTTTGCAAATGGTGAAGTGTTTGTAATTAATTTATAATGGCAACTCATGGATTAATTGTTTTTCAGATCATAGCAAAGCGACTGGTGGAATCCAAGTCTGGCATACCACATGCTTATCTTGAAGCAGGTCAGCAGTTGCATCATGTCTGTGAATTTCATATTTGAAATGGTTTCTGATCTCCAAGCTTCAAGTTCAACTTCTTGCCACTGGTTCTATGATTGGATGTTAACCTGTTTACACACAAAGAAATCCATGTCCAAAGTCCACTGCACTCACTTTTTGTAATGATGTGTTAACCTCTAGGTCTATGTGATCCCAAAGTCCACATTGACATTGTTTAGTGGTTGTTTGCTGGTGTGCTGCTGTGCTGTTGTCAGCTACTCTTTTGGATCCAACTCTTGAGCTTCGAAAAGAACTGAAAGGTCTGTTGCTCATATGATTTGATACCTTCAACTGTTTTTCTGTATCTGATGATCCATTTGTCTATTAACATGGCTACTGGCTGTTGAAACTTTTCCTCTTGGAGGTTAAATGTATAAAATCCATGATGTGGAAGTTTCAAATCCCAGTGGAAGATTGCTGCGGGGATGCAGTTCTGATTCTCATGCTGGAACTTCTGAAATTTAGGTGAGAGAAGGTTGTTATTGAACAGCCATGTTTATACAAAGTGGTTGGTATGGGCATGATGCAGAGAATCATGGTGTTTCTATATCAGTAAATGATTTTATTATCAGGGCCACAGCTCTTGCTTTGAAAGAAGTGCCTGAGGCAAATGGTAAGCTTGATGTGCATACTACACCTTTGTTGTGAAACCTGAGTAGTGGAATCTTCAATGCAGATTGGATAATAACTATGGCTGGTTGCTATGCAGCATTTTGGGATGACAAGGCAGGAACCAGAGTGAAGAACAACTCCATTGATATCTGTGTTGCTGTTGCCACTGAGAAGGTAGGGTGTGTGTATGCTTGTTGGGACTGCATGGGAGGTCTGCACTGTGGGTTTCAGGTTGGAGAAAGGTTGTATTTGTCTGGACACTTGAGTGCTGATGGTGCTCTGCAATTTTATTTGCAGGGATTGATGACACCAATTTTGAAGAATGCAGACCAGAAATCATTATCAGATATCTCTTCAGAGGTAATTCTTTCAGGCATGTGGTGTTGTGATTGATTTCCATGACTAACCCTACTCCGAATTTTGTGAATTTTCATATGTGAAAGAGGATTCTCTATGCTGTGCCATCAGGTAAAATCGCTCGCTGAGAGGGCCCGAGCAGGCAAGTTGAAGCCAAATGAGTTTCAAGGTGGCACTTTCAGGTCAGTATCTTGTTTCATTGTGCATGCAGGAAAATGGGAAAAGGTAAGCTCTGTATGATATGCACACTAGATGTAAGCTATCTGCTGCTAAGTGGAGCAGAAATGTTCGTGCTGCCTTGGCATTGGTCCTGCATTGCACTACAGTGATTTACTGGTTGGATGTTTGGTTATTTTGTGCAGCATCTCAAACCTTGGAATGTTCTCAGTGGACCATTTTTCTGCTATTATAAATCCTCCTCAGGTAGAGTACACAACTTTGACTCTGGATCAAAGGAGATCATAATCACTGGCTATGTCAGGAGTGAGGTCATATGACTCGCACAACAGATAGAGACTATTTGTTGCTGTACAATTTAATCAGTGGTTGATGGGACCCTCTGGCATGCAGGCATGCATATTGGCTGTTGGCAGGGGTGTGAAGAAGGTGGTTTGGGAGGAGGATGCAGATGGTATGCAACCCTTCAGTGCCCTCTGCTTGCAAAATATATGCTTCTGGCTAGGTCTGGTACTCTTTGTATGTGCACTATTGTTACTAACAAAGAATGAGAACTGGTTGCTAGGTGGAGGAAGGCCCAAGACTGTGACCCAAATGCTTGTCACTTTGTCTGTAGATCATCGTGTCTATGATGGTGAAACAGGAGGTGGGTTTTTCTCTCCTCAAGATGTTGATTATCCATCTGTTTTGTAGAATATCAGAGAAACTATGGCAGTCTTCTGCTTAAACATGTTGATCCAATGAAGGTACGTGGATTGGGCTTTTAAACTTTGTTTCTTTGATGGTTGCAGGTCGATTTTTGAAGGCTTTGCATGCAAATCTATCTGATCCCAAGAGAATGCTGCTATAAGCATTGTGCATGTCAAACTGGATTATCTGTGCACTGCCCCCACCCCCGCCCCCACCTGTTACAATTTGTTGCTGGGACCACCTCCCTTGTCTTTATGGACGTTGACAACATTCATGCAAGGTACAATTACACAAGAGAGATATGCCCTCAACATGAGACTTGAGTGAGACCTATCATTGAATATTTGCATTATTGGTGTTTCAAGGTTAGGATGGTCTGAGGAAAGTGAATCACTTTAGATACCACATTTTGCAGTAATTGCTTCCAAGGTAGAGGATTGCAACTTTAGGATGTTCCTTACTGTCAAGTGACACAAAGCATAGTTGTGAACCAGGCCTTTCTGCACTTGGGCCTTCTAGGGTTTGATGGCACAGAGACAACTATGCGTGATTAGGTTGGATGCATATTGCAACAATTGTGATGATGGTATATCCAACAAGCTCTTGGAGTTTCATTATCACACTGTGAGTCTAATAAATTGATCTCTGAATAGATTTGTGACACCACACCTTTAGTACACTCATCCATTGTACTTGGGATTTCTCAAAGTGATCTTACTTGCTTGTTGCACCCTTGATGTTTCATAGTGGGGTGTGATTGCTTGCTATTGGTGTAGCACATACTGCACTCCAAAATTTAGTAATAGAGAACCTTTTCAAATTCAACTGCCTTGGATTGCTCTGAAAAGTACACAACTTTTTGTTTTGGCTGATTTTCTAAAACTTTTTGACACAATACTAATGCGTCATTTTAAGTAAACTTTGATATTGTTTTGGCTCTCAACACAGTGCACACCTCTATTATTTGTTCTGCATGTGGTTATTGAACTTCTGCTATGATTACATACATAGCATGATGAGGAATGCTTGTCAGATTTCTGGAAGTTACATGAGATTATGTTTGCATTGGGTTGTGCAGTCGGTATATGGTGTTTGCAGCTTCACTTCTGGTGGTATGCTACTCTTTTCACCAGTTTTTTGTGATGTAATTTCTCTTTTTTAACAACTGTATACCATTGCTCTGCATTGGAGTGGTTCTCTTTTTCAGTGCATGGCAAACTTCCAGAGAATGCAGATGGCCTGGAGTGAATCTGGTGACTGCATCACAACTGGATTTGTTGCAAAACCATCAAAATATTTGTGAATATGTGTAGGAAGTCCTGCCCCATACATTTCTGGGGCACTCAACAGAAGTGAGAGTTTACATAAATGTGCATTTTACAGGTCAACATATGCACATGGAATATGGAAGTTTTGCTAGACTTGGTCATTTTGGCTGGGTTGGAATAGGTCCAGGATACCCAGAGTAGTGCCAGCAAAGCGCTGGTAATTTATACTCATTTAGCTGTGGGAAAACTTTAGCTGTGGAATAAGGCCTACACTTACACTAGGAGTCGATGCCAAGGTTGAACTCAAATCAAGCATTTCTATTGGTGCAATCACTGAAATCAGCCCAAGTGACTTTGCACTAAGAGTCAAGGCTGAAAAGAAAACAATTTTTTTAATCCACCACTTCATGGCCCTGACTTGGTCCCAAGGTAGAAAATGGACACCTATGAACTTGGGAGGCCAATTTGCAAACTTGGGGTGAATGTTGCTGTAATAAAATATTTGTTGTTTTGATGAAATCTGCATCGTAGGATCCCAATAAATCCTAAACCAAGCCTTATATGTTTTCATTTTCCATTTCATCTCTCTTCATTTTCCCTCTTTTTGTTGAACTTATATGTTTGGTTGTGAATAATGGAGGGAATTTCTAATTTTCCTACTTGGGATATGGAAGATGTTAATGTGTTGTATGAAAAGGGTGTGAAATGAAGGTTCTCATTCATTTCAGCCAATATAAATCTCTTTCATTGTTCCATTTATTTCCATAATAAAAACAATCATTATCATCATTGCATTATAATTTTGATGAGGTGGAAGTTATTGCAATGTCACAACTACAATAATAGCATGTTAAATTGTTATGAAAAACATAAAAGTTACAAAAATCTTCTGTCTATGCCCATCCATGGTGGTTTGACTCTTTAAGGTTTAGCTTGAGAAAGGATGCAAAGATGAGAAAAATAATTCAACTGGGCACATATTCATGTGAGGGCAAGCATATTAGCGTGCAATGAGCCGCATCTACCCAAGCTATCCATTAGGCTATTTGTTAGCTCAAAGCAGGCACAAAGGGCCACCCACAAGTGTATTAGCCTTGGTTTAACGAAAATGTTTTTTTTTATGAAACTCCTATTACAAACATGAAGGAGATTATCAGGGACAAAGAGACCAAAGAGCCGGACAGTCTGAATCGAGACAAAATCTAGAGAGCAAAGACTACAAGCAAGGTCCAAGAACACTACTCATTTTTTTAATCTTTGTTTAGCTAGGGGTATTCTTTTTTTCCACAATTTTTCTCCAAGTTTGTGAAGGATGTTTTAAACAACTTAAATTGGATTTTTAAAAGTATTTTTTTGTGAAATTTGCATTGTTTTTAGACTATTATAGTGCATTTCATAATTTTAGAGTCTCAATTGGGCAAATGTTTCTTATTTGAATGTTATTCTCCATTACACTTGGGAATTATGCAACATCTAATGAAAGATGGGAGTATAGTATTGTGCTTCCAAATTTAGATGGAGTATAATAGAATTCGATGTTTTTCCAATGTTCTTAGCCAGTGTGAATAGAAGTAAACATCTACTGCATTTTTGGTGGAAAAAACTTAGACAATACACACATTGGAACCTTGTTGAAACCAATGTGTGGCATACCACACCTTAAATGAAAGACAAGAAATTTTTGTTGCATTATAAAATGAATTGTGAAGCTTTTAATAACCTAGTTTTAGAGGACACCTTTTTGCAATCGAGTTGTTTAAACCATGTTAGGTCACAATTAAAGATTAAAAAGATTTTAACTATTGTTATTTATCAATTTGTTCATGGATTTAGCACTTTACATATGATCGATCAATTCAATGTGGGTGCATCAATAATTTAAAAGTATCTTGACATTGTTTGTGATGTGTTAACTAACAAAGACAAATTGTTTAATAAATACATTAATATTCTTTCAAATCAACATTTGAAGGACATCATTGCTCATTTTAAAGATCTTATAGATATACCTAACATTTGTGGAGCTATAGATGGAACTCACATTCCTTTGGTGGATTTTCCAAGCAAGAAAGGTACACTTATTGTTGGTGATTTTTTCAATAGGAAAAAGTTCCATAGTATTAGGTTGCAAGTTCTGTGTGATGTAGACAAAATATTTTGGAACATTTGTGCTAGTCAACCTGGAGGGGTTCATGATGGTTGGGAGTTCAAGGGGTATAACTTGTATGTGTAAATGAGGTTTCGAGAAATTTTCCAAAAACCAATTATTATTATTCAAGGTATGAGATGCACTCCATTCTTGATTGGTGATGTAATTTATCCAATTCGTACCTACTTGCAAAAGAATTGTGAGATTAATAATCTTACAAATGTGAATAAAATAAGATATGATTCCAACATGAATTAAGGGAAGGTGGTCATAGAAAATGCATTCAATTCTTTGAAAAACAAATAGCGTATTTTGAAACATTTCAACTCCAAAGTTGATTGAGCATCACTAATTATAGTTGTTTGTTGTGTATTTCACAATTATTCTGAAATGTGGGGTGCATTGGAACTTGGATTGGCAAATGCAAGAAGAGGTGACGACTTAATAAGGTTTGGTGTTGATAGATTGCTTACTACTAGAAAAGGAGAGCAAGCAAAATCAAAAGGTGAGATATTAAAGAAAGTTTTTTTTTAACAATGGATGATTGACCATGTCCAATTGTACCACATGACAAAGTAATACAAAATGAATTTTGAAATGAAATCCAAATCTTTTTCTCACAAATGGAAACACAAATAAAAATCAATTGTCACTACTACCACTACCATCTATGGTTTCTGGTTTCAACACATTGGCCTTAGCTCCAATTGACGGGTAAAACCACACTACACCCCCTAAAAATTGTAGTCACAAATACTACATTTTTTAATTTAGGTTTTTTATGTAAGTATAGATGTCACATTTTGGATTATTTTTGTTTGTTTGAAGTATATTAGATTATATTTAGATTCAAAATAATCATTTTAAAAAAAAACTCCAACAAACATTGGTGAACTTCAACATATGAAATATATTTTTGACAAAATAATATTCATCATGGAATATGAAAAATTGCATACATACTTCAAAACTAGGGTTGTGGGTGGAATTTTTCGGTGAAATTTTTTGTGCTCACTATTATTGATATACATCAATTGAATTTAAGGCCATTTGGAAGTTTTAAAATTTTGGTTGAAAATTCATTGAAAATATGTGTTTTTTTCATTTTTATCAACAATAAAAGCAAAATATTTTATGTATTTATTTTTAAAAACCAATACCAAATGAAAGATAAAAAGATTTTATAACTGGGCATTGCATTATTTTTCAATTTTTTTTATTTAGTAATGTTTTATGAACCACAAACATGAAGCCCTATGTCTAACAAAAAACTGCACATTATATATGTTGTGGACATTGATTTTATTCAATCCTCTTCATCTAACCATTTGGATCAAAATTAATCTTGATTTAAATTGAAATTTGAATCCCAAAATGTTGTTGTGCACATTCTAGGGCTTTTTGCTTATGTATAGGATTGTCAAATGATGTCATCAAAATTTAAACTTACTGCGTACTATGATACTAGTTATACATCACCTTTTTTGGTGATAATTGATTCACCTGTAATGTGTTTTCACCTTGACCTTGTATTATCATTTGTCTTCCATTCTCTTCACTTTGCAACATTTGAAATGTGATGAATTTTTTCATCTCCATTTTTACATTTCAATCTCTTTCACCAATTGTGAAATTAGTAATGGCATCTACAATTATAGATGAAACTATAAACAACCTCCTTTTCTTCCTCTCTAATTTCTTTTTAGGTTTCCCTTGCACACTAAGTAATTTTGAATGCCCTAGTTCTAGGGCTATCAAAATTAGTAGATGGGGCAATTCCAACATTTGTGTTATCATCCCCCAACACAAGAGTTTATTTCTTAAGGCTACTAGGCATTTGAAGCATTCCAACCTCCTCTTCATCATTAACATTCACAACCTTAATTTCAAAATTCATCACATGCACACCTTGATTTATGACATTAAGTACACCACTTATTTTGTTAATACCATAAAAATGTTGTTATAACATTCAAACCATGGCCAATATGATGGAAATGCACCAATCACCTCAATCTTTTTCTTCTCTTTTTCTTCTCTATTTCATAGATCTTCATCATCTTCTTCATTGTGTTCCATTTGTCTCGAGCTTGCTTCCAATTTTGTACCACATCATTTAAGAAAATTGCATTCACAACATCTTTGAATGTTTTCCAATTGCTCTCCTTAAATGGCCTACAATTGTATTCCCAATATTTGCTTTTCACAATTTTTAACAAACACAAAAAACTAATATTTGTCCATGATTTCCCAACATGTTTGTCTATGGGCTTGTTATTTGAGTTTCTAATCTAGTGCCATTTTCACAACCACAATTAATTTCATGTTTTTTTAAAATTATAAAATAAGAATTTTTTTTTCCCTTTTGCTATTCATTGCACTCGTGGACAAGATAACGCAAAGCCATCATGAGGTTTGTTCCCTTGCGATCATTGTGTTGACAAGCTATTGACAGATGTATTAGCCTACATTGGCTCGTCGTTTGTCTTGTTTTTATGTCATGTATGTGGTCTAAACGATACCAAGAAGAAAAGAATGAAAACATATGAGAGGTTGAAGCCATGGTCCTTACTTTTTGGCCTTAATGCCTTTACATATGAACTCATTGGCCCACAAACAAATAATATTTTCTTAGTAACTTGGGGCCAACAACAAGCAAAGAAGTGCGCAAATTTCTCATTATTGGCCTCAAAAAATTTGGTCTATCTCCTAGTCTAAAGTACTGAGTTTTATGTAAGTTTTTCTTCCAAGTTTATTCACACTCTCAAAGTATTTTTGACTCAGTTATCATGCTTCCATGTTTTGGTTTGCAATTTGGGTGGTAGAGTTTGAACAGAACACCTTCAAAGTTCAAGCCCATCACAGAGGTATGGAGTCTGATCCAAACCCACTTTGTTGCAAGGACTTTCTTACTAGTTTTTTATGGTCACCCTAGATTAGAAAACCTGAGGTCCTATCCCAAGAAACTTTGGAAGTAACTGAGGAGGTTCTGCAACCGTTGCTAGGAATCAGTGGCTCCTCATAACCCCAACTGGCATATTTTCTCACACTAATATTCTTTGTCTAAAGCTTGTATCATAGTTCCACCACTAAAGCATATCCTCTTTCACCCCCAACACATTTCTGGTGGTGAAAAACTACTAAGTACTTCATCTGAGAAATTTGGCTTTAATTACATCTTCTATGCTCACTCTGCTTGCATCTTCTGGAGCAAATTGTTATGAAATTACACTACTTTTTAGACCTATAATTGTATGTAGAATTATAGTGGAACATACCAAAGGAATTCATGTGGTCTAGTTTCAAGGGTCTTTTTTTGTCATGTTCTTATACACATATTGAGACAATGGGGCTAGTCTCTCTTGAAGTCAGGATATGCGAGGATACACTAGTGCATAATGAGGATACACTTGTGCAAATGAAACACAAGTGATAATATAAGGATAATCAAGTGAAAGAGGATATGCAGATGAAGTTTTCAAGCAGCATTCAGTTGCATTTTGTCTCCTGCCCATCTATCCTGCATTCTTCAACAATGGTCACCTGGAAATATTAAAACTATAAACAAAGCTCACTGCTAAACCTAAAGAAGCATATTAAGTTCTAGCTTTATGAGTACATAACTAAGAAATTGCACAGATCTTCACATGACAGATGACAATGAGTGCAGTCATAAACACATCAGAGTTGCTCACAAAGTGTCACACCATCACCTTCACCATGACTAGCAGTGACAAGCTGCCATGACCCCCCATTGACTTCATCAGCTTCTGCCTCCTCATACACCAACTTTGACAATCTGATGCACCCTCCATAATGACCCAAATTACCTCAGTGCTTCATTCCTACCTCTGGTCAACAAACGCCAACATTTCTGAGACCAGAAGACATTTCTATGTCTGAGTTCCCAGGTACCAAAGTTGAACAAGATGCAAAATTCCAGTCGACAATTTGAGCTCCCTTCTTGCAATGAGTGGAATGGATTTGAGCCCTAGATCCTAAGAAAGTATCAACCAGACTTGTATGCAAAATGCACAGAGATCAAACAGGGATTCAAGCATGCAAGCTGTGGGACAGCAGCTTGCAGCTCGTGCTCCTTCTTGCAGCATAAGCAATGAATTGAAAACCAAAGCCAAAATGTGAGTATGCAGAACACCCACTGATGCTAGAAAGACTTTACAGCGCCATTTTCTTCAAACCAATGACAGCCTTCAAGAGATTTCCATTGTTATTCATTCAAATCTCAGGAGAGAGACAAGTTATCCTGGATCCCAAAAAAAAAACCCTCTGCAACACCAGACGAAACTTCACGTTGAATATGAAACACAATTGTTCTTCCTTCTCCTCCTCCTCCTCCAAAGACATAGTTCGGCGGTGCTGTTGTACATGTAGAGACATGTAATTCCAAGTTGCAAGGATTGCGAAACCCTTTTCACCCTTTTCACGTGATGCGCCTCCCACATTGCACGTTTTGCTGTTCCCTCTTCCATGTATAGTTTTGTTTCCGAGGCTCTCTGCACCAGTGCTCTCCATTGAGTTGTGCGTCAATGGGCTTCTAAATGAAACGTGAAACTGCACTTTCTCGAGGATCGGAAACAATGTTAATTTCAAGTCTAGGTCGACCTCGGAGATGAACTTGAGCTAAATATCTATAAATTACTCGGCGTTGTGCCAGAAATCATTGAGCGTGGCCCTCAATCGCAAGAAACTTCAACCTGGTTCGCTCTCTCCACCATCATCTGAGAATGAACGTTTACCCCGACGATACACTGCGCGAAAGAGAGCAAAACCGACAGTTGGTAAGATCCTGGAAACACATCCAAAGATCCACTTCTGCCCGATTAATTGATTGCTGGTCTTTCTCGCGTTTTCTTCACCCGTATCTGTATTCTCAAACTGTCTGGCAAACTGTCTGTCCTTCGCGAGTTGTCTTCACGCATTGCTATTCCCCAGCTCCTGTCCAAGGTCACAGGGATTACCGCCTTTCTCAAGTTCTCGTGCACAAGTTGCTTTTGTGCGTCTCCTTCAACCGTCCATTTTCTCTTGAGTTCTTGAGCTCTTTTCTCACGGATCACAGCGCTCTTCGTCGTTCTCAAGGTCTGTAGGTACTTTTTTGTTGATGAGATGCTCTTCTCTTTCTGCCTGAAATGTCTCCTTCTCGCTTTCTTCCCGTATAAATACACTGTCGTTTCTTGATTTCGTGGTGTTCCAACTACCACTTGTGTTGTTGCAGTTTTGCTCGATCTCTCTCTTTCCCTTGCTCTCTTACTTAGGAGTCGGACTGATCAAATCTAAACAAGTAGTAAGCCAGTGGCCACCTCTCGTAGCCCTGCTCTAGTCATGGAGGTATTTTCTAGCAAATATTCGGAGGGCGGTAGCTCCTCCTCTGAGAGAAACGAGGACACGGCTAATACATTACAAAGTGGCAAGCTACAAATCAGCAAGAGAAGAGTTCTCAACTGAAAATACCAACTCAGTAAAAGAGGAGACGTACTACGGGTCCGCAGCTGAGGACCTTTGGAGTGAGTTCCAGCCGGAGGATCCAAGTCTAAGAGAACAGACGTACTATGGGAGTGCACCTGAGCATCTTTGGAGCGACCTTCAGCTGGAGGATTCAAGTCGTTGTGTGGATTTCGTAAATGAGGACGAACGTTTTCGCTTCCCGCGAAGAATAGATCCAAGAAACTTGAAATAGGGGAGGAGATCGCAGTTTACAAGGGGCCCAGCCACATGTTTACTTGGGCAAATACATCTTATCATGGGGGGAAACAAGATGTGGCGGTCAGATGATGTAAAGACCGTGGAGTTGATGCGGAAAAGTTGAAGAAGCGAATGGCAAAGGTGCTGATGGAAGGCTCTTTGGGACTTTGCTCCATGTTTGGCTTGTCAGAGGATAATACCAGCGGCGAGGTGTTTGTAGTCATGGAAGCCAGGCGAGGAGATTTGCAAAATCTCATCGACTTCAGAATGCGCTATCTGAAGTCCCAAATGCGCAGCATGAAGAAGAATGGTGCGGAAATGATGATGATGCCCTTTTCTTATGGATCGACATTGAGTATGATGCATCAAATTGCTTATGGGATGGAAACGCCGCATGGGAGTGGATTGATGATGCACAAGGATCTTAAAGCCTCCAACATTTTTGTAACCCGGATTGACAAAACGGGGAATTCCGATTATAAATTTGTTGATTCTGGAAATGTCAAATTGAAGAAAGATTTGACCTATCACTCTTTTTGGGTTTCAGTCCAGGACTACTGGAACTCAGGTGGAATTGTGAACACAGGGCTCTGGAGGCCACCAAATTATACATTCAACCCATAGTCACTTCAAGGAAACATTGAGAAAATCTAGAGAAAATAACTTTAGATTCTAATTAGTGAGTAGAGAAAGCTTTAAAAGATGATGACCATGACTTGCATGAAACCAAAGTAACCAATTGCTCTTGTTTCCTTTCAAAATGTAGGCATGAAAACTTACTTAACCTCCCACCTATCATACTTCAAAAACCATACCAAGATTAAAATGTAACTTTTGTAACATTCCTAAAAAGAATTAGATATAAGAAATCCTGAATGAAATCAGAATTCATTTCCCAACATGAGGCAACCAACATGCAGGGATTACCATGGTACAAATCATTTCACAATATGAAGCAACCAACATGTAGGAACTACTATGGTACAAACAGAGCTGTCATAATTCAGTAAATAAACTTCATTCATGCTTATTACTGTGCTGAAGATGGCATTGGGGAAAAACTATTTTAGCTAATTCTCCCATGCATCTCAAGTTCTAGGACTTCAAAAACACTCTCCTCTAGCAACTTAACAGCACCCAAAAAAAGGGGTGTGATCAGAAAGCTTGATTACAATGTCTCCAGAGCCAGTGTTAGGCATATGTTATAGGCCCAGCTTCAATACAAAGCCTAAAATACTGAGGCACTTTAGCCATGGTTCCAATGCATCAAAGGCTTACCCAGTACCTTGCCATAAGTTTCTATGACTCCTTGTAGTAATGACCTTCAATGAGTTCTCCATGGCTTCTCTGGGTTTTTTAATGTGGAGGAGATGTGGTCTTCTTCTCAACACAGCTAATCCCCTTGACCATGTCAAACCAACAGTCCAGCACAAGGTCATATATCCAGTATCCACAACTTGGCAACCCCCAAGAAAAGAGCTAGTAGGTCCACAATCCCAGACCTTGAACAAACAAGGCGGATGCAGCAACAACAAGACCAGCAAAAATAGGGGGCACTGCAATATCTATCCTTGACTTCTTGAAAAGATTTGCAGGGACACACAGGCCATCATAGGGACCATCAAGCGGCAAACTGAAACACTGCCTACAGGATGGTGAACCCTTGTTGCCTTGCAAAGAACAAGCCTCTGCAATCTCCATGGAAGGAGAAATACTAGATCTGAATCCCATCTCCAAGCTCAGAGAAGATACTGCAACTGTTGCTGCTAGCATCAATGTCCAAAAGATTGTGTAGAGGAACAAAGGCTGCACTGCAAGTTTCAAGAAGTATAACACACCTGCCTGGACATGTGAAAGAAGGCAATCCAAGGATTATCAGAAGCAGCACTACACTGCAAGTCTAATACTGCATATCCCACATATGCAGTATTAGTACACACAGCAAAAAAAGTTTAACTGGTCTGTGCTGCTGTGAACATGGAAAAATTGAAAATATGGTCGATCCTCATGCTACCAAAGGTGTACTTTGGAAAGCTAACAAATTCCTGCATGAACTATACCTGGTAACTTCGCTGTAGCAGAAGAAGAGATGAGCATATTCTTTCTACCATTGCATGGTGCTGCTGTTGAAGCACAGAGCTTGTCCTCTCCGTGCTTCTTGTAAATGGCACTGCCATGATAGATCACCAGTGTAAATAGCAGGCCGTCTTAACTCACTTTGAGACACAGTAGCAACTTCTCTTTGCATTGAAAGTAGCCAAAATGCAAACCACCTATCCTGAAAACAAAAGAAGAAGCCTTCTGTTAAACCCCAATAAAATAACTCTGCATATGCAGGTTATGCAATAGAAACTGTCACCCACCTTTAGGAAACATCTGGGCTGAAGTTTACCTTGTCAAAAGTAAATGTCTTAAAGGGACCTGCCTTTGCAGATCCACTCCAGCCTCTTTTAGCTGTCTTTCCAGATTCTCTAACACTTGAACTTATGAATCCCTTCAAGGAAAAATCTGTGACAGAAGGGCTGCCTCTTAAGACTTTTGCTCTGTAGCTTTCTGGTATTGCCCAGAGACAGCAATAAAAAGATGAAACTGTCCAGTCACAACAGGATAGGCCAGAAGGGTCTCCACTACCTCAGGCTGACTGTTTGTACACACTAGCAACTTGACACCCACAGACTAAATTACAACCCACCTTGTCAGGTTTCCAACATGCTGGACAATAACACAAAAGGACAAACCTTTTCCACAACAACTCACTGACCATCTTGGCTGTTCATGAGCACAGAAACTGTCAAGCCATGCTGTAGCACATGAAATTTTCAAACAGCTGACCAAAGCATATGTTATCCTTTGCCACTAGTGCAAAAATTATCAGCCTTAAAAATCAGTCTAGTGGACACTGGAGTGCATGTCATTCTGAGATAGTCAGATTCCAGTACTGGAAGAGCATATGGAAGTTCGATGAGAATCAACTTCTACTGTACTGTTCATCAGAACAAATGCCACAGCTCCTTGTGGTTGTCTACAGCTCAAGTTCTTACTTCAGCTTTCTGACAGCAAGAAGTGGAGTTCTTGAGAAAAGATAACCAGAGAAGAAAAATTAAAGTTAGCTATGATCCGCAGCATAGAACTATAATATATCACACTTCTGAAGCAATTAAATACTCAGTGCCAAGACCCACATGAAATGGCCTGCTTTGCAGACACAAGTATGCTGCTTGAAACAAAATTACCCAAGACTTATGGTCACCCCAGATCAACATGTGAACCAGCTGTGACTTACACCACCAAAAACAGGGTGTACCAAATCCTTGAACACAAAGTTGATCCACTTCCTACTCAATTCTTTTAATGATGAAACTGAACAGAAGTCCACCCTTAACCGCGCTCTTCACAGCTATGGAAACCTATCAGTGAAGTTCCAATAAGATATAACAGTCTTTACTGACTCAAACCCACAGAAGCCATTCATAATCTTAAACCTTCTCTGTCTTCAGAACTGTGTAATGCAAACTTTTAGACAACAGAAACCCTTTAACAGCTCAGGAGCACCTTTGGTCCACACTGCTGCAATCTTAGATGCCATGTTACTACAATTCAACTATCAGAATGACTTCAGGTCTTTGAAGATTTGATCACACAACAACACATATCAAGCACAAATACCTCTATTGTCATCTCCTTTCATCAAGTGTTGCACATGTCCATTTTAACAGAAAAGGTCCTTGCTTTGAAAACATCCTTCTTGTCTGACAGAGTAGTGCAAGTCAAGGACATGTGACTGATCACACACAATGAAGTTGCTCACTTTTCACATCGAGGTAAAGAAATTCATGAGCACTGGGGACCAAGGAAAACAGAAACTACTGGGGGGCCATCCCCGATAGTGAAGAAAGTACACAAACAAGGACAAACAAGAAGAGGTATTTCGGCAAGGGGAGTATCAATAGTTTAGCAAATATCCAGACACTGATCAAAAGGTTCTAAGTGGATGCGAATGTCACGTAAGGTAATGCTTTTGGCATGAGAAAGAGTGTGCCAATTTCATGCACAAATGGAGCTGGGGAAATGGACGCAGATTTGTAGCCCCAAAGGATATATCCACACCAGAGGCAAGGGTGAATTCCACGCAAGGAGATTCAAACCATAAAACACCCAAATTCGAAGGAAAAGGAGCGACAAAATCTCCACAAAACAGAGATAGTCGGAGAGAAAACATCGCAGGAAAAAAAAAACAACAACAACAAAAACCAAAACCAAAACTAAGATGGTTCAGATTTGTGGAGAATCTGCTACAAAAACCAGACGCTCAAAGCACGACAAACGACGGCAACAGAATTAGGGATGACTGTTTTACCGAGATGCTCTACTCCGTGCAGCAAGCTTCCTCCAGCGAAGCGTGACTTGCTGCTGCTACTCCTTGTGTGTTTTGTGACCCTGGATCCTTGTTTTGGGTGTCTATATTTGTTGCTTCCTTCTTCACTTGCTTGCTTCTGAGTGCCAGTTAGTCGCATCCGCCTGCAGATCGCACGGGAGAACAAGGAACGCAGAGGGACGAAGACGAAGAGACTAGAGAAGCTCGCAAAAGCCTCACGCCCTTCCGCCTGTCGTATACGACGTGGGGACCTACAGTACCTTCTGCTTGTCGTATATGACATGGGGTTAGGGGGCGTCTTTTGTTTTTTTGGCTACTAACAAAGTTGAAGACCTTTTCTTTTGTTGGTGGAAGAAATAGATTTCAACAAAGGGCCTTTTTTGACACGCGTCAAAGCTTCAATACCCAAAAAAATTCATAAAAGTTGTGAATTTAAAATTTCATAAAAGTTCCATCACAAAACACCTCACAAAAGTTTCAAACCTAAACTCTTCAGAGAGTTCAGGCCGCCACTATCTTGTGTCGGGCAGTTGCTGCAGAGCGTTCAGGCCGACACTATCTTGTGTCCTGCAGTTGTGGCAGCAGGAGAGGCCTCTTCTAGGTTTTGTGTCCTTTCAAGTTTTCCACCCATAATCTCCTTGCATGACTTGTTTCTCGTCTAGGCTCGGTGTCCTTCCATGTTTTCTTGCCCATCTCCTTGCATGACTTGCTTAGTGCTACTGGTGATGGGATTAGGTCCTAAGTTTTGAGTTTTCTCCTCTCAGGGCTCCCCATTGTGCATACTGCACTTTTGGATGTGATCTTTTGTTAGGACTTTGATCCTTTCTTTTTTCATTTCATGTTCCCTGGCTGGGTTTTTTTCCTCTATTTATTTATTTATTTAACAAACTTTGATATAAGCTCCAACACAAAAACTTCATAAAAGTTTTGAACATAAGATTTTGGAAAGGACTCCAACACAAGATTTGTATAAGCTTTGAACTTAGAATTCCATAAAATCTGCTTCTTTTCTAGTGTAGTTGCTCGCAGGGCACCATATTACAAGGGGTAATGTGGCACTGGGAGTTTCAAAAAACATAATGCCTTTCATTTTCTGAAAGGCTTGCCATTGTTTGTTTTCCCATGATAGCCCCAAGATGTCCGATGGGTACCCGCTGCGTATCACTGGAAATTACAAATTTGAATTTTTTTTAAAAGGGCAACAGTTTTTGGTCCTTGGGGGTGAGCTTTACTGGATTTGGGCCTGTGATCAACTCCACCTTGTGGGGCCCTTATTGGGGTCAAGCCCATGCCCTGGGGCTTTACCCTACACATTCATATGGTCAATTGAAATACACCACCTGGAGCAGTATTTTTGTTTAGGAATTTTTGTTCCCAGTCAAAGGGTTGCTCATTCATAGGAAGATGTAGAAAAATAGCCAATCATTACCAGGAAGATTTAGCCAAATCTGGCTATAAATCAAGTATGGAATAAAAATCTTTCATCATCCTTCTATATTTTTGGCTATACACTGGGAAAAATAAAATAGAGAGGACGAGGGACCTACGGCAGTTGCTAAGGGGTGTGGCTTTGTGAGCTGCCCAAGCCAGCAGGTTGGGAGTTCAAATCCCAACTGGACCCCTTCTCCTCACGCTCTTTCTTTGAGGACAGTCAGCTACCCTGGTGGTTAGGGTTGGCTCTGTTGCCAGAGATATAAATTATGTTTTTTTTAACCAAATATAGAAATCTGGTAAATTTTACTATTTTTTTATCACTTTATGTGATGAAGCCTCCAAAATTACTTCATCTTATAAAAATTGAAATTCTCTTTTTGGCTAAACTTTTCCAATAAAGCAAAAAGCTGACCTGTTGGATATTTAAATTTACACTTTCCAAAAAAAAATTCAACACCTGGAGCGAATTTGAATTGCACTTTAAACAAAGTGCAAGTGAATGTGCAAGCGAAGGGCAATTTGTTGGCCATGTTTTTGGGGATGGGGGCTGTTGGTCAGGTGTTGCTCGTATATTAAAGGCTTCCTTGCAGTTCACCCTTCAAACGACCTCTGAATAAGGGGTGAAAAAGCAAGAAGAAGAAAAAAAATTCGGGTCTTCCAAAAGATGTTTTAAAAGCAATTTCAAAAAATTTAATGTGTACTTAGCACTTTGTAAAAACAAAAAGTTTGGGGGCCAAAAATGAAAGTTCACATTAGCATTTAAAGTTTAGTTTCTAGAAACCAGAATGGTGGATAAACTTACTCTTCCAAAGACTCATTAAGTCTTGGTAGTCATGGTCAGCGTTTTCTTTTTTCTTTTTTTTGTTGAAATTTCGCAATGTTGCGAATTCCACGAGACCTCCTGCGACACGTGCAAAGGGAAAACTGGAAAATTTTGTAATTTTTTCGCCAGAAAGGCAGGCCTATTGTAATGAAGTTGCCAGATTTAGACAGTAGGTTACGAGCATGTCGCCAGAATATAGCAGGATTCTGAAATCTTTTTACTTCCCTATCTGACTTGTAGTCAAACTTGGCTAAATCCTGTTATGGATGATAGCAAACGTGCCAACATCACAAAATTGGAAGAAAAAAAAATAGAAAAGAGGAAAAAAAAACTCTGGTCATGATGTCAAGTTGAAATTGTGTGTGCAAAGACTAATTACTTAAGGCTTTCTGGTCACGGTGTCAAGTTGAAATTGTGTGTGCCAAGACTAATTACTTAAGGCTTTCTAGTCATCGTGTTAAGTTGAAAGTGTGTGCCTAGGCCTTTAACAAGGCATTTTGAACACAAATGTCATGGGAAGAGCAAAAGGATGAGCATGGCTACTATGGTTGAGGTTGTTGTGTCAAAGAGGATTTATCTTCTTTTCTGTTTTTTTTAGGTGTACCCACCAACATCGTTTTCCTTATAATTTTCATAAATTGAAGGCTTCATTTGGACTTGTCAGCCCATCATGCTTTTCAAGTTGAAGTCCATTGTAACTTTTATATATATATATATATATATAAATGCAATTGGAGCATGTAGGGTGCATAGATTCAAAAATAATAACCTACCCCATGCCTGTATTAGGATATTGTTTGAGATCAAAATCTGGGAACTCCAAAAATGCGAACAAATGAAGAGTTCAAGGTCAAATGGCCATATGTAACTGAACACAAGTTCATTTCCACTACTTGAAAAATCATGTCTCAATTATTATACTTCAAAATCTTCTAATTTAGGTAGTGTAGGTGGCATGTATAAATTTGACTGGGGAAGGAACCCAAAATCAAATTTTCTTACTTTTTGTAAAGACCAAAATATCAATCTCAATATGCATTGACAAAAAAATTGCATGGACGTTGGGGGAAACTTTACTCAAATGTATCCAAGACAAGAATATAGGAATTTGAATGCATCAATTTGACAACAATTCATTCTTGGTTCACAAAAATTGCAAATTTTTCATGCAATACAAAATACATATCCAAGATGAATCCTCTATTTATGAAATGGATATTGAACATTAAATGGAGTTGTTGTCATCAGGGTAACGTAAAGTACCATAAAGATTTCATCTTTGTACTTGAAAAGCACCTCGATGGATTAGAGAACGGAAGAGACTTTGGACAAGACTTTGGATCAGTCGCATGAAGACACATAAAAAACATTTTGTACTTTTGCACTTGGGAGGTCCTGCTCTCTTAGGCCTTTCCTAATTTTGGCGCCTTGGACCTGGAGCTACCACACTTGAGGGTCATTCACAAGTATTGTTAACATGCCGGTAACTCACTGTTACGACTCCCCCCTCTCCCCAAAAAAGAGAATTCACTTATAAAATGTTAGGTACTAAAAATGATGAGGTGGCAACCTTGGCAATAGATGCTAACTCAATGTTAGATGTAGTTTTGGCTAACATTTAATCTTCACAAAAACATAGATTTGCAATGAAAAAGTTGATAGTAGGCAAAAATGGTCAAACAATTCATTGTAGAGTTTTTACTCCCCATTTATCCTTGCATGCCTTTTGTTGCTATGTATAGATAGACATGCATTCTAATGTTACAATAGTCTTGCGAGGAACAATCATGTGAGGAGCAAAAATGCAGGTGAAAACATTGCATAAAATAAAGTTCTAAAAATGTTTTCAATGAGTTTGTAGTTTTCAAAATGTTTCAATGAGTTTCTAGTTCTAGAGTAGTGGATGATTACAAAGTTTGATGGAATTGTTTAACTAGATTGAACTACGATAATGCAATGGATTTTTAAGAATATCATTTTCATAGTTTGCTTGAAGTTTTCATGGTCTACCATTTCTAGGCTACTTCAATGTTCCTTCCTTCTCTTTGATTTTTAATGTTGTTCAATCATAAACTACAAATATTATTGTTGTTTCATTCCAAAAAAAAAAGTGCAAACACCAAGAACAAATGTAGACAAATCTAAGAAAATTTTATAAATCCATGTTATTACAATTAACTATTCATTGCATGTATTTTTAAGATTATCATGTCCCAATGATGAAGGCATTTCAACAAGCAAGAAAAATAAGCAAAATGGAATTCAATTTCAAAAGAAATTGTCAAACCTAAAAACCCTTACCAATTGAATTGGGAGTATGCAAAAATTGTTAGGTTGATTCAAACGAAAAAAACAAGAGCATATTGTTGTTATTGATCCAGTAGACCTTCGTGATCAATTCCAAACAATGGTGACAAAGTGGAAGAACATTATTGCGTGTGTGATGGATGCATGTTGTTGCCAACATGTAAGGAACAAACCTACATATAGAAACAAATGGCATGCTTTCAATGGGGACTTCAAGATTATTTTTTACTACATGGTTAAAATAGTTGACAATGAAGAATATTGGTTGCTAAGTCCTTAGGAGAAAGTAATATTGCACTTACCTTGTTACTTTGGCTACGAGATGTAGAACATGATGAATGAGTTTTTAGGTAACAAACTAATTTACCAACATCCTCACATCAAAGATCTAATGGACAACTTAAACAATGTATATACCTTAATGGGAATAGAAAAACCCGTTAACAAGAATCAAAATTACCACTTCACAAAGGAAGTCTAGATGTCGGTGAGGCACATGATATGTTAGAGGTAAACAGTCCAAGTTTTGTTGTGGCTAGCCCAAAGAAAAAAGGGAAATTGCTTGAAGATCAACCTCTAGCAAAGAAGATCATGTTTTAGGAATCATTTGGTGGTGAAAGAACTATGGGATTTAGGCTAAAGGAATTGACAAAGGCTGTCATAGATGTGGTTCCAAGTATGGCTTCATTTCCATAACCTTTAATTGTGACATGTCAAGAATGGAAATTATGATTGTTGCACATGACAATATTAGTCCTTTAAAAAAATCCTTTTTTTCTTAATCATTTTTGCTAATATGGTTGATTTGTTTAATATGTAGGTGTTGGCAACATGGTTTGTGAATCAAAGTCACCAGTATAAAACATGTCAACTTTGAGGTCATCTTTGCTAATGTTTGTAAAGAAAATCAAAAGAGTAAAAAAAAATTTAGGCAATGGACACAACCATGTAACACCATACTCAAAATCCCTGCTAATACAAAAACAAAAAAACATGAATGAAGATGTGACAACATCTTTCCTTAGGAACTTGCTTTCTAATGTTGGTGATTGTAGCTCACAAGAGCAAATAATCACCATCTCATTTGAGCTCTTGAACAAATTACTTAATGCATCAAAACTAGAGTAAGGAATGGCAGGAAATATGAGGTTAAGGCTATTAAAACTAATGAGGTTACTTGGCTATTAAATTGACCAAACCAACAATAAGTTGCGTTACTAATCCATTTACCAACAAGACTAGATGCACACATAGGTAGGAGGTAATAACAACTAAAGGGGTGAAAACAAGGTGGTAAATACAAAATATCTAATCTTGTATTTTGATCTAAATCTAGACTGAAATGTCATGAAATTAATACCTACAAAATCCACTCATTCAAATCTACTCAAATCTAGTTCTAAAATAAAATCCAACAATGAAATTATGATCACAAAACATCAAAACAAAAATTATGGCTAAAAAAGTTAAGTTTTTTTTGAAATCAAAGTGTTCTTTCTCATACTCCATTAAGACTCAATGTTCTACAATGATGATCATCTCCTCTTTTCCAAAGATATTAAAAAAAGAAAAATCTTATGTTCTATTCAAACTCAAAGGTGATAAAAACTATGTGATATAGCTAGTAATTCCTAAAATCACTACAACAACAGGGGGCTATTTTGCGATCCACATATCATCGCAAACAACAAAGAAAGAAGTTTCCGAAAGCCCGCCTTTGCGAACCATAATTCTTTGCAAACTTTTAAGCTTTTGCGATACCATAACATTCGCACCCGTACAATCGCAAGTCCTTCACAACTCCCGAACTTGATACAATCGCAAAACTTTTCCGATTATAACTGCTTCTATGTATTGTTTGTGATTAACATTACATCAGAAACTATTTGCAACAAACCCATCACCGCAACGACTTAGCGAATTGACTCAAAAGTTTGTCATTTTCCGATATAAGATCTATCGCAAACCTTTAGCGGCATTTTGAGAATCCCAACAAGTTTGCGTTAGATCTTATATCGAAAACTGATAGGCTTTTAAGATCTAATGCAAACTTTTTGGGATTCTCAGAATGCCGCTAAAAGTTTGCGAAATCATAGATTTCGCAAACCTGTTCTGGAGTGATTTTACCCGTAAGAGTGTAGCGATGTCTGTGACATGGTATTATTGGTCTTTTGGCTTTTGCAGTGTTGCGAAGAATTATGACTCGCAAATGGTTTTGAGATCCATTGTGTATCGTAAGAGCATGGCACTATATTCTTATTTTAGAAGCATGGTTTATATTCATTTGGAGTCACTTTGGGTCGCAAAAAAAAAATCTATATCAAAATTTCAAAATTTACAATGTAAAAGGGTTTGCAACCCTTGGGTATCGAACACACTAGCTGTCTATCTAAACTTCCTTCCCCTCTTGGATTTCTTCCTTGAATCTTTCTTCCTAGTGTTCTCTGGTGGAGGGGGAGGCTACTCATCCTCCTCCCTCTCTTCATCGTCCCCCT